>VOFI01001123.1_pt1 | contig 126001 bp, 127 predicted proteins | sample 5384131 | NCBI WGS metagenome assembly VOFI01 (sample SAMN12384728, study PRJNA508395) | human gut metagenome | isolation source: healthy gut H | host: Homo sapiens | reverse complement strand
GGCGGCTGATGATTCTGAATCCGCGCGTGCATGAAGAGTCCCGGGAGGCTCACCCCTCCTTCCATTCCATTCTCCGGGAGCGCGTGGACAAGGCCCGCGACCGGATGATGCAGGCGATGCTGAAGCTTCATGAATCATCAGGGATGATCTGGAAAAGTACGGTCTCAGCCTGACGGACGAACGGATGGCCCAGTATTTGAACGACAGGATACTGCCGTTCCTGAAAGCGTATCTGGAGCAGTACGCCACCATGGTGGACATGCTGGAGGGGATTGACAACAAGGTGGCTGCGGAGGCTTATGCCATGTCCGTAGCCCTTCAGGGGCGCATGGTCAGGGAACAGATGGACAATATCACCCGGCTGGAGCAGGAGTACGGAGAATGGCTCCCCGGTTTTGAACGGCACTGCCACGACGGGTTGGAGAAGATGAGGAGAAGGGCGGACGAGAACCGCAAACGCGCTTTCCGGGCGCTCCTGAAGCTGGTGACGGCCAGAATGTATGATTCCCCGTCCATGCAGAAAGCAGTGGTGGGGCTTGAGATGGAACAGCCTAGGCTGGTGGATTTTCAGGAATTCTGGGCTGATCCCATCATGACCATGGAGGAGTTCTGCCTGTGTTTGGAAAGAATCCAGCATCTCCTGCGCGGCATTAAGGATACCGGAACGGCGGACCAGCGCGCCATGGAGTTGGTGGAAGTGGTGGCCAGGCTGAAAAGGCTGCGCTACGTCGTGGATGATTTTCAGAAATCTGGCCGCATGAACCAGGTAAAAACCAGGGATTTGGAACGCATCAGCCGCCGTGCGGAGGAAGCGGAAATGGCCGTTTCCACTACCATGGCCCATCTTATCGTGGGGACGGACGTTGTGACCCGTTCCCCTCTTCTTTCCCGCGCCATGGGCTTTTACCGCTATGTGATGTACACGCACTGAGGGCTGCATGCCGGAAAGCGCCTATTGACATCCGGCGTCGGAACGGGACAATCTGCCCATGATGGATGTTGATTTTTCCGGAAGTGCCGTGGTCGTGACGGGCGGAGCCGGCGGCATTGGCCGCGCCATTGCGGAGGCTTGCGCCGCAGCAGGCGCACGCGTGGCGGTGCTGGATGTGAAGCATGAGGAAACGGCCTCCCTGCTGGATGAATTGCCGGGAGAAGGCCATCTCTGCGTGACGGGTGATGCGGGGGTGGAAGAGGACGTGCGTTTTTTTGCGGAAAAAGTGTTGGAGCACTTCGGCCGGGTGGATGTCCTGGTAAACAATGCGTGCATCACCCGCCACGGCATTCTTTCCGGCTGCTCTTATGAGGACTTTAATGAAGTTCTGCGCGTGGGCGTTGCTGCCCCCTACCTGCTCAGCCTTTTGTTCCGTGATCATTTTTCCCGCGGGGCTTCCATCATGAACATCGCCTCCACCCGCGCTTCCATGTCCCAGAAGGATACGGAAAGCTACAGCGCGGCCAAGGGAGCCCTCATCTCCCTGACCCACGCTCTTGCCATGAGCCTCGCGCCCCTCGGCGTCCGGGTGAACAGCATCAGCCCCGGCTGGATTGACACGGGGGCCTTTGGAGCCTTGTCCCCGGAGGACGGCCTCCAGCATCCTTCCGGGCGCGTTGGAACGCCGGAGGATATCGTTCAGGCTGTGTTCTTCCTCTGCCGCTCCGGCTTCGTCAATGCGGAAAACCTGGTCATTGACGGCGGCATGACTCGGATGATGGTGTATCACGGGGATGAAGGCTGGACGTTCCGTCCGGAGCCGCCGGACACGGTCCCCTCATGACGGCAGCCGGCGGCTGCGGCAGGTATCCGGAGTTTCCCGGGTCATGGAATACGTACACGTGCGGGAAAAACATTGCCCGCATGCGGATGAAGCAAGGGCGGGGGCACGAACGCGGAGGCGAGTTTTTGTTTGGAACGGCCTGGTTCGTCATTCCCCGGAGCACAGGTTATACATGCCCAGGCAGGGGGTAACGACAATGCTGACCGGAATAAGAAGGATATTGGCAATCACGGTACCGGGGGCGTCAATCACGCAGCTCTGTGCTCCCGCCAGAATTCTCCGGCCTGTGGAGGGAGCGCTGATGATCTTTACGGCTGCTACGGTGGGAGAAGCGTTTTCTTTCCTGCTCAAGTTCAGGTAGGGAAGGGTAATTTGATGCGCTCCATACAGGGAAAACCGGGGAGGAACGGTGAAATTCTCTTCAAGTACCATGCTCAGGAGGTCTTTGTATTCTATGGGATCGGGAAGGTCTTTCTTGTTAAGCTGCAAAAAGACGGTCTTTCCCGTTCCCGGAATATCCTCCATTTGTGAAATGAAGTCTGACTGGGCCATGGGCGGTCCGATGACCGGAGTTTCCTTGCGCTGGTCGCATTGAACGGCTTTGATGTAAACGAAGCCGTTTTTCACATAGGCGCGGTCATCCAGTTCCCAGTTGCGGTAAACGGTTCCGGCGTTCAGCGTCTGGGCGGCCGTATTGACGGAAATGCAGGCGCACGGCAGCAGGAATGCCGCCGGCAGTAGGAGGAAACGTTTCATGGGGTACTGCCGTGGATAGCAGTATACTGACTGACAGTCAATATAAAATAAGAAGAGCCGCTCCTTTCCGGAGCGGCTCCATATTCCCTTCACGGGAGCAGAATGATAAAAAGTCAGCGAATGGTGACGCGGGGGTCGTTCGCCAGAACCTCGGCCAGTTCGTCCCAGCCGTCTTCCGTCTGGAGCTGGAACATCTGGAGGTAAACGGACGCTACGCCGGCAGGGTATTTTTCAAACAATTCGTCCACGGCCTTGGCGAGTTTTTCCTTGTCCAGCGTTTCCGGCAGTTCGTTCACAATGCCGTTGCCGTCATGGGGGATGTCCAGCGTATTCAGGAAAGTAATCAGCATGTCCTGATGCTTGCGCAGAAGCCAGACCTGGAGCAGGTGGTCCCCGATTTCATTGCTGGGTTTCCACGCCAGCATTTTCTGGATGAAGGAGAATTGCTCCTGAAGGGGCTTGCGCTGGATGAATTCCGGGCGCAGTTTTTCAGAGCGCCGAGTTCACGCACGGCGGCGCGGTAAATGGCGCGTTCCTGGTTGCGCATCCAGTCCAGAATGTTGCTGATCGTTTCTTCGTCCGCCTGCTGGAAAATGTAATATGCCTTCATGATAAGTAGGGAAAGAAAAGCTCTTTGAGGACATGAACTCCACCATGTTTCCCCCTATGCAAGCTCTTCTACTGTCACCTGCCGTACTTGGCTTCTATTCCGGATTCAAGGCGTAAAAAACGGTCTTATTGCAAAAAAAGACTTGCTAAAAGGGGGCTCTTATGGTTACTTGCTTCCGCGCTTCTCGCGATGCCACTGTAGCTCAGGGGTAGAGCAACGCATTCGTAATGCGTGGGTCGTCGGTTCAATTCCGACCAGTGGCTCCATCTTCAGAGTTGGAGCTTGTCGCGGGGAACTGCCGGATACATGCCTCGTTAGCTCAGTTGGTAGAGCAGCTGACTCTTAATCAGTTTGTCCACGGTTCGAGCCCGTGACGGGGGTACCATCCGGTCGTTCCTGCAAGGAACGCCGCCATTCCAGTGCCTCGTTAGCTCAGTTGGTAGAGCAGCTGACTCTTAATCAGTTTGTCCACTACATTTAGTGTTTTAATAACGGCAACATAAAAAATTCCATGCGAATGCCGTTCTTATTGATTATCTCCGTACATGGGGGGAAAGGATCGTTTTCGTTCACGCATGACATTTCAAAAAATATTGTTTGGAATACGGTTCTTTGAAAACATGTCCATTGTAATAAGTGGAGACGGCAAACATGTCCGTCAATACGGTGCCGTTTTTAATGAATCTTCCGGGAAGTCCCCATTGCTTGGAATCGTTCAAAGACCGCAGATATCCCTTATATCCCCGGTAAATGACATGATCGTTTATAAATGATTATGTTGTCCGTATCTCCAATATCATTTTTTCCTAGAAATTCCCGGATGTTGTCGGAATCAAAATTCAAAAAATACGGATTTTGATTAAATGATACATCATCGGAAAAAACAATATCTCCGGATTCTGATTTTATTTGAATATGGGCACAATTGTTTTTTGTAAATAAAATAGTTGCCGGAATGATTAAAATAACCAATGTAATCAGAAAAGATATTTTTAATAGATTCTTTTTCACTTAATATGATGATATTTTATGAGTAATTTTCTTCCAATGTTGTATATGGTAAATTTGCTGTCAGAAATTTCATTTTATATTTAGTTTTAAAAATTTACTTGGTTGGCAGTTGAGGCATTTTTGATTTATAAATTTCCATTACAAAAAATTTAAATAACTTCCTTTATTTATATAGATTCCTACTATAATTAATAATGAAAAAAAAAAATTTCATGCAAGACATTATGAAAATGATGCTATATACGCAACTGTAGATTAATATGAAAATGATATAATTTATTATAGATTCTTTTCTTCGTGAATATAATGACGTGATGATGCTTTCTATAATATTTTTAAAAAATAAAATAACAGATTGTTTGAAGAACCAAATGACAAACCATATTAACCACCATAAAAGGATGTAATAAATCAAATGTAAATCGAAAGTTCTAGCAAGACCGTACCCGAAGTAGACAAGACTCCCTATAGGAAACCAGAACGTAAAAAAATTATTACTGGCAGACATCAATATCTTTTTTGTTCTATCATGCGCATATTTTTTATTTAAATACGAAATAACATGTATTTTTTTTATAAATAATTAAATGAGTATTACAGCAATCCAAAATACTATCCAATAAAAAATTACTTCAATATAATGCAAGGTGAACGTGTGGGTAAATACATAAAGGATAAAATAAATCCACCATAATATTGAATACAATAGAAGAAATTCGCTGGAACTGTTTCCGGATGATTTGCAATTAATGCAATATTTAAGGGAAAAAAGGTCCCAAAATGGCACTTAAAATGGCAAATGATGTTTTTTTATGATTAATGAACTCCATTATTTATTTAAATTTCTTAAATAATTATATAATCCTTCAATTCCACGGAGACCTGTAATGTTCAATAACGAATCCAATGCTTGCCATTGAAATGCTTTTAACGGAAAGATTTTTGGACACCCCTCAATAGTGCCTTCTAATGTGATAGTGTATCTAGAGTGATCATGGCCTAATGCTCGATGTATTGTAGATATGGGACCGCCAACTGGATTTTTAAAATATGAGCGGTGTTTTTAGCGGCAGCTCCACCTGGAGACGAAATGAGCCGGTTGGCATCATAGGATACTTGTGGGTGAAGTTTCTGGTGGTTGCAGGTGTGGTTCCATCCCAGGAGTCCCGCCGTTGAACAGGACGCATCAGCGCGTCGTAGCCGTATTCGTGGCCGGCTGCCAATTCGCCATCCGCTCCCTTTCTGTAACTGATGGCGGTTACGAGGTCGAGCCTGGGATGATAGGTATTGCAGCGGACCATGCCGTTGGGGTAGGTGAGATGGTGGAGGAAGCCGCTGGGTTGGTCATACTGCCAGGTAAATGGAGACTCCAGTCCTTCCAGATTCATCCCGATGATGGCACCTTTGGAATCGTAGTCAAGATGGGAGTGCTGCACGGTACGGGTTCCAAGAATCAGGCGATATCCGTTGGAACGACCCAAGGCATCGTATTGTTCCTGGGTGCAGTTTTCCACGGTTCCAAAGGAAGTGTTCTGGATCATGTGGCCGTAGGCATCGTAGAAGCATCCCTGATGCCGGAAGCGTCCCGGACGGAGGTCATTTGTCCGAGGTGGTTGTAGGTAAACTCCCATCCGGGAGTGTTGTCGTTGTGGGAGACGGAGACCATGGAGACGACCTTTCCGGTGGTTGCCGAGAAGCGCAGGGTGCGCCCATTGCTCTGGACCATGTCCAGATAGGCGGGAGAGCCGCCGGTGCAGGGAGACTTGTCGGCATTCAGCTTCTGAACCTTGTAGTTCAACTTGCGCGAACTTCCGGAGACGGAGGCTTCGGAACCGCCGTTTGAACTTTGGAAGGAGATGGAACTGCCCGTGGGTCGTTTGACGGAGATCTGTCCGGTTTCGGGATTGCAGGAGGCGGTCCATTCGAGGGGATGCTTGTAGCGCAGGGTGATGGGACATGGGGGGAGGAAGGTTCGGCAAGGGTGCGGAGAAGCGGGGGATTGCCTCCTCCCCCTCCTGAGTCTCCGGTTCCTACTTCCAGTAAGCCTTCGCAGTCGTCGGCCCCGTCTGGATAGCCGCCGAAGAAATGGGAGGTGTTCTTGCTACAATCGGACTGTTCGACGTCTTCGTCACAATCACAGGAACAGGGGCATGGACAACCCCCTTCCTCCGGCTTCGCTGGAGGAAAAGGAGAGTGAACTGGAACTGCTGCTGGAAGAGGAGCTGGATGACGAAAAGTTGCTGCTGGAACTCGAAGAACTTGATGAGTTAGACGAAGAAGGACTGGAGCTGCTCGAGGAGGAAGAGCTCGAACTGCTGCTGGGCTTGGGGTCAAACTCAAACGAATCTCCTCCCCCCGCCGAACTGCTCGACGAATCCCCTTCTTCCACCTCCTGGTACAGGTTAACCAGCGTCAGCACCGTTTCTCCCTCCTTGCCGGGAGGCATCGTCTCCTCTGAAAGGTAATAGCCCAGGTCGGGCTCTCCTTCCTTGTCGCTTACCAGGGCAATGCAGAACTCGGCTTCCGACCCCTGGTCGGGCTGGTGTTGATGGACAATATGGCACCAGTAGTATCCCTGGTCGAACTGGATCTGGCGGCGGAGGGGGGGTGGAAGAGCCCGGCTCCGTGGAGAGTTCCATATCCTTGGCGGGAATGGAAAGGGAAATGGAAGAGTGGGCGCGGAGGTGGAGAAAACAGGTGGCGGGAGCCATGACCTTGAGGTATCCGAACCATTCGTGGCGGGTGGGGGAGGAAGCGATCCGTTTGGGAACGAGAACGGGAGCGGAGAGTCCGTTGACCAGGAAGTTGCCCTGGGGCTGCCCGTTGGGGTACATGGGAATGAAGGGGTAGACGGTGTCCATGGCCGTGATGTTGAAAGTGTTGTTCATGGCAATGAAATGATGTTTGTTCAATGGTTGCGACTACCATGAATCAAAACCAGCAACGTAAACACGCCGGAGACGTTAAGAAAAAGCGTCCCGTACAGAAATGTAGTGAGGGAGGTATCCGGGGCAATTCCTGCTTTTGATTGCGTGGTCCGGTCTGGTAGTGTACGAATACGGCAGTGAAGGAGCGGAGCGTTCAGGATTGTTTCATGGCCCGGTGTTTCGCCCCGGAGAAGGGAAAGGGGAGCCGTCCCGAAGCCTGGAGGCGGTTGAAAGAGGCTTTGGTGAACAATTTGCTGGAACGGCAGGCGGACCATGAATTCCGTCTTCCGGAAGGATTCTCTTTTTCCCTGCGGGAAGAGGATGCTCACCGGGCTGTTACTCCTTCCGTGCTGGAGGGATTGCTGGAACGCTCCCTGACGGATGGCCGCCGTTCCGGAACCGTGTATACTCCCGGCTTCCTGGTCCGCTGGATGGCCCGGGAGGCGGTATCCTCCTGGCTGGCATCCAGATTGCCTGCTCCCCGGAATGGTAATGAGGAAGCCGGGTTGCTGAGAAATATCCGGGTGCTGGATTTATCCGCCGGGGCGGGGGCATTCACCATGGGAATGCTTCGGGAGCTTGCCGCGCGCAGAAAGCGTCTGGAGCCGGAATATGCGGAGGCCGATTTATTCCGTGCCATTCTGGAAGAGAATATTTACGGGGTGGATGTTTGTGCGGAGGCTCTGGAGGTGGCCCGTTTCCGTTTTCACTGTGCATGGCTAGCTGCCGGAGGAAAGGGGGGATTTCCGGGACCACCTGCTGTGCGGGGACAGCCTGGACATGTCTGCGGATGGCGTCTGGCGGCAGGGCCTTTCAGCAGTGATGGCGGACGGAGGCTTTGACCTGGTAATCGGGAATCCCCCTTTGTCGGGGGAAAAAGGGAACAAGGAGCTGTTTGACCGTCTGAAGTCTTCTCCGTTGGCTTCCTATTGTTCTTCCCGCATGGATTACTGGTACGTGTTCGCCTGTGTGGGTCTGGATGCCCTGAAACAGGGGGCGTGATGCATTTGGTTGTTCCCAACAGGTGGATGGCGAATGCCGGAGCGGCTCCCCTTCGCCGCAAGCTGCTGGAAGATTGCGGATTGCTGCGTTTGTCGGATTTCGGGGCTTGCCGGGTGTTTGAAGCCGCACGGGTTCATACCATGACCGTTCTGGCGGAAAGGAAGGAGGATGGGGTAGGACTCCCGGTTCCGGAATACCGCCGTTTTTGCGGTCCCATGGAAGAGGTGGAATCCTTTCTGGAACATGAACCGTACTGCCGGTTTTCTTTGCCGGAAGATACCGGGGCATGCGTCAAGGAAGGATTGTTTTTTCTGCTCCGCAGCCGAATGGAACGTTCTGGAGAAGATGGAGAGATGCCGGAATTTCAGGCTGGATGCCGCAAAGGAAATGACGCAGGGGATTGTTCCGAACCCCGATGTCGTTTCCGCCCGTGCGCTGGAGAGCCTGGTGCCGGAGGCAGTGCAGCGGTCCGGCGTCCGGAGGGGGGAAGGGGTGTTTGTAGTGCCGCAGGGGTATTTCAACCGGCTGCCGGCAGTGGAACGGCGTTTTCTCAAGCCTCTGTATGAACCCGCCCTGGCAGGAAGATACGCGTTGAAAGCTCCGGAGAAGGTGTTGCTCTATCTGACTCCGTCCAACGGGTCGGAACAGGCCGTCACGCTTCTCCGGCATCTGGAAAAGTTCCGCCCCCTGATGGAAGCCCGGCGGGAAACCCGCATGGGCCGCATGAAGTACTATCATGTGCACTGGCCCCGGAAGGAACGGTTCTTCCTTCCCGGTCCCAAGATTCTGGCTGTCCGGAAGTGTGCACGGCCCACCTTCTCCTACACGGAGGATGAGGCTTATGTAATGATGGCGTTCAACGTGATACGCACGGAACGCGTAAGCATGAAGTACCTGGCCGCCCTGTTCAATTCACGTCTCATGCAGTTCTGGTTTCTCCGCAGGGGGAAGATGCAGGGGGACTTTTTCCAGATGGATACGGCACCCATCCTCCGCGTTCCCATCCGGGTGCCCGGCCTTTCCGTGCTGCGGGAGGTGGAAGAGCTGGCGGATACCCTCACGGCCCGCTATTGCCCGGAAGGGGATGAACGGATGAATGAGCTGATGGAAGGCGTTTACGGCCTCTCCCGGCAGGAACGGGAAGTGCTTATTCAGGCGTGCTCTCCACCGCGGGCCGGGTGGGGAAGCATGCCAGAATGAGGAGGAGCAGCCAGTAGGCGGTAGAAATGATACCCAGGAATTGCGTCGCGGTTCCCCCTGGATACTGGAAGCGCTCCAGGATGGCCCAGTTAAGGAAAATAATGACGCCCAGGCCCAGGTAACCGTAACCCCACGCCGTGTTGAAGCCGGCGTCCCGAAGCCTTCTGATAGTGACGCCCAGGGTAGGAAGATAAAGGACCAGCAAGACGATTTGGGTAATGAAGAAGAAGGAGGCTATTCGGGTAAAAAGGATAGCCTGCATTTGTTCCGGGTCCTGCATGGCCGCCAGTTCTCCCCACGGAAGAGTGACCGCGACGATGACTCCGCCGACAAGACTGAAGATGAAGGAGAAGAGGTTCATGAAAAGGAAAAAGCCCCAGAACTCTCGCCGGGGAGCCGTTCCGGAGAAGGCGCAGTACTTTTCGTCAGGCACAGGATGAAGTATTTCCAGAGAGAGGGTCGTGTTGTAGTGTCCATAGCTGCCGCTTTTCATAACATGGCTTTTTGAAAAACAGCAACGCCAAAAGAAACATCCGGGCTTGATTTTCGGAGGGCCCCCCTTAAGGTGTGCGTCCTGCAACCTGTTTGTCGAGCCTATGATGAAGCCTGTTTTTCTGGGGAAATACCTGCTTGCCGCCTGCTGGTGCGCCGCTTTTCCCGCGGCGGAGGCCGGCGCGGGAACGGCGCAGCTTCACCCGGCTTCCGGGGATTCTCTGCCCTCCCTGTGCCGTGTGCTGGACCGCGGCCCCGTTCTGTACCGGAATGATTCTTCCTGGATTAGGAAAGTGAAGCTGACCTTGATCGGCCAGTACCAGGCAGCCGCCGTCAGCCCCAATGGAGCCAACAAATTCTGCCCCTCCTCCGGCGGCCATAACAGCGAGTGGCGGCGCGCCTACCTGGGCGGGGACGTTGTGATGGGGGACGGCTCCTGGCGCCTGTCCAACCTGACGAACGTGGGGGGGACCTGGAGGGCCGCCACCGTGAAGTGCGCGGGGAATGGACCGGCAGCCGCACGGAGTGGTCCCTGTATGAACTTTATCTGGAAAAGACCATGCCCGGCGTCAAGTTCAGGGCCGGGAAGCTGACGCCGCACCTGACGTCGGAATACTGCCTGGCTTCCTCCCGGATTAAAACGGTGGAGAGGTCCGCCCTGTGCAATGAATTGATTCCCATCTCCAACTGGGGGCTGGAGGCCAATTTCCAGAAGGACGCCAGGAGCCTGTACCATTCCTACGGCGTTTACCTGAACGCGAATGGTACGGATTTGAAGGATGAAATCCAGTTTCATTCCGCGGATAACCTGTTTGCCCTGAACGCCATGAAATGGAAGGTGGCTTCCCCCATGTGGGACAGCCAGACTCTGGGGTACCAGTACGCCCATAATTTTACGGAGTGGCGGGGAAGGAAGGTTCCCTCCTCTTCCGATTACTGTGGAACGGGCGCGCAGGACGTGCTTTCCCTGAGCTGGGACGCCAGCCGAGGCGCCTTTTCCGTGATGGGGAACCTGCTGGCGGGCGTGGGGATCGTGGGCCAGCCGGGCGCCAAGAATGTGTACGGCCTGGTTCTCCAGCCCGTTTACCGGATTTCACCCCATTTGGAAGGCGTCTTTCAGTACCAGTGTTCCTTCGGAAACCGCTCCGTGAAGCTGAATACGCGGTATGTGCCCAGCGTCACCCATTACCCCGCGTGGGTGGACAGCATGCATTCCTTTTACCTGGGGCTGAACTGCTACCTGTGCCCGGAAGCGGTCAACGCGGTGAAGCTGATGCTGGCGGTGGAATATGTCACCAGCCGGGTGGACTCAACAACGGCCAGGGCCTTCAACGGATGGTATGTTTTCGGGGCCGTCCGGTTCAAGTTTTGATCCCCTCCTGCCGCTATTGCAGTTTCCTCAGCACAGTGGGCTGGTAAGCGGGGAGCGCCGGAATGGGAACGTATCCGGGGGGGAGCTGGTCCCACACGGGATGCATGGGCTGGGTGTCCGCTTCAAAAATGGCTCCATTGAAGGATTTAATGATGGTGCGGATGGCTCCGGACGGCGCCGGCTGAATCACAAAGGGGCGCGGCTCCGATTCCGGAAGGTTCATGTGCAGGTTGACTTCCGCTTCGTTCCAGGCGGGCCAGACGTCGGAAGGCGTGGAGATTTCACGGATTTCCGTATTGGTGGCGGAGCGGGGAGTGTGGAAAAAGGGGCTGTCAGGGTCTCCATCGTTCAGCCAGACTTCCTCGTCCGGCGTCTCCGTCGTGATGATGAGCCCTTCCTGGTTGTCCGGATGGTAGAATTCGTAGCCTGACCGGGCATTGCCGTCCGTTTCCGTCCTGTCGTCATTCATGTGGATGCTGATGGCAGGCTTGCTCCGGGAAGCGGCCTGCCCTAGTTGGGACTGGAAGAGGGCCGCCTGCCGCTTCAGGGCTTCCGGAGAAGTGCCTCGCGCGTATTTGGGGAAGAAAACGCTCTTGGTGTCTATTTTTCCAGGGCGCACTTTCACCGGTTCATCCGACAGTTCAAAGATGTATTTTACAGGAAGTTCCGTTGCGGAACCCCGGTAACAGAAACTTCCCAGGGACGCCAGGCCCAGGCACGTCAGGAGATACAGGCGCGGTACGGATTTCATCAGAGGTTGAACTGGTTCCAGTAGAACAAAAATAGGGAAATATTCAATGCTAAAAGAGAAAATCCCGCTTCCGCGGCGGCAGGAGGCATGTTGTGCGTCCCCATGCGGGGACGGCTGCGGCATTTCCGTCATTTCTCTTCTTGGCAGCTCCGTGCGGCTGTCCTATGGTAATGCGCATGATGAAAAAAATTGCCGTCTTGTGCGTGGCCGCCTCTGCCTCCCTCCTGTGGTGCGGGTGTGACCGCAAGCCCGCTGCCGGGGAAAAGCAGGCCGCCCCTTCCGGGAAACGGGAAGAGCCTGCCGAAGAAAAGGGGGAGGCCGCAGCCTGGCGGGAACGCCTGGACGCCGCCTCCGCCAAAGCCGCCCGTGAGAAAGGGAATGACAGGGAGCACGTGAAGACGCTCAATGACGTGGCCGCCCTGTATGCGGAGGGATTGCAGAACGGCTGGGCCCATCCGCTGGATGTGCGCTCTTGGTGTGACTCCGTGGCGGAAACGGGTTCCGGATATTCCGGGAGACGGTTATCGGCGCCATGTTCCTGTACGGAACCGGCGTCAAGCGTGATGCCGGAGCGGCCAGGGAGTGGTTTGAATACGGGCTGGCGCGTCCAGGAACCCAGCGGGGGAATGCCCTGTACATGCTGGGCATGATGTATTTCAAGGGGGGACGGCGCGGACCAGGACCGGAACAAGGCCCTGGAGCTGTGGCGCAAGGCGGCGGATGAAGAGCATCCGGCGGCCATGGGCCTGCTGGGCCGGGCCTACATGGAGGGGAAGCTGGGCTTTGACAAGGATCCTGCTTCCGGGCGCGTATTGCTGGAAAAGGCCGCCAACGGGGGAATACGCCTTCCTCCGTCTATCTGGGGAATATTTATGCGAAGGGGGAGGGCGTGGAGCAGGACATGGAGCGCGCGATGAAATGGTATGAGCAGGCGGCCTCCGCCGGGGACGCCCGTGCCCAGTACATCGTGGGGCTGGCGTATCTGGAAGGCTCCGGCGTACCCGTGGATGAAGGCAAGGCGTTCAACTGGCTCCGGCTGGCCGCCGGGCAGGACCACGTCAACGCCATGCTGATGCTTTCCGTCTGCTACAGCACCGGAAAGGGAACCCCGCAGGATGCGGACATGGCGGAAGTCTGGAAAAAGAAGGCGCTCCAACTGAATGCGGAGCGGGAAGGCAGCCGTGTCCCGCAGACGGAGGAACGCTAGTCTTCCCGGATTTCCCGGTTCAGGAATTCCAGGGCCTGCCGCCGTTCCAGAATGATGTTGCCCCGGTCGTCCGGGATGACCAGCAGGCCGTCCCGGTGTTCCAGAATGGCGTGAAGCATGGCGAACACATGGCCCAGCGCGCATTCGTCCTCCAGGATGAAACGCAGCATCTTGGTGCGTTCCCCTATTTGCCGAAGGGCGGAGCGGTCCCTTTTGAAGGCCTGGCGGGCATCGTCCGTTTCCATGATCCAGAACACGTCAAGCTGGGATTCTCCCTCTTCGTCCAGGTATTCCCCTTCCAGCACATGGTCCGGCGCGTTTTCCGGCGCGCCGGAAAGGTTCAGCCGGAAGCAGGCGTCCAGGCGGAACATGTTCTTCTGCAATTCCTCCGCCGCCGGCAGGGGGGCGTCCTGAATGAAAAGCCAGAATTCCTGTTCGTCCGGGGCAGGGGCGGCGTGCGTCATGGGCGGATTGTGGCATTCCCGCGGCGTTTTCCCACCCGGATTTGTGACATTGAGGCGGTGCGTGCGGATTTTTGGATGTTCAAGGGCTTCCCTCCCGATTAAAAACAGGGGCATGAGTATTCCCGTAATGATGACGGTTGCCGGTTCCGACTGCTCCGCAGGGGCCGGACTTCAGGCGGATATGAAGGCGGCCCATGCCATGGGGGCGTTTGCGCTCACGGCCGTCACCTGCGTCGTGTCCGAGGCGCCGGGACTGGTGCGCGGCATCCAGGAGGTGGACCCTGAGCTGGTGGCGGACCAGGTGCGCATCAATCTGGAGCATTTTCCGGTAAGCGCCGTGAAGACGGGCATGCTGTACTCCCCGGCCATCGTCCGTGCGGTGCATGAGGTGCTGGCAGGTACGGGTATCCCCGTTGTGGTGGATCCCGTCATGATCGCTACGGCAGGAGACCGGCTGATGAGGGGAGGAGGCTGTAGCCGTTTATGAAGAACTTCTGCTGCCGGGCGCGGCCTTGCTGACCCCAATCTGGATGAAGCCGCCGTGCTGCTGCGCTCCTCCGTCAACCCTGAAAGGGATGAACTGCCGGAGGCTGCCGCGCGCCTTGCCATCAGGTACGGGTGCCCCGTCCTGCTGAAGGGCGGCCATCTGGAAGGAGACTGCCGGGACGTGCTGGCCGGCCCGGACGGCCGCATGCTGGGGGAATGGAACCGCCCGCGCGTGAGGGATGTGAGCACGCATGGAACGGGCTGTTCCCCTGTCCGCCGCCATCGCGGCGCGGCTGGCCGCCGGGGACGGACTGGCCGCGGCGGTGGAGCGCGGCCTGGAATTCATTGCCGCCGCCATCCGGGACCACCTGCGCTGGGAGCATCCGGTCCGGGTGGATGCGCTGAAATTGTGGTAGGGAGCCCTTTCGTTCCGCCCCGCCTGCCGCCGTTCCCTTTTTCCGGCCCGGTTGGAAAAAAGCGGGGACTGCCGCCGTCTTTCTGTGCCTTAATAATGCTTTGTGCTTGCGTATGGGAGGCGGGGTTGGTAGTTGTATCCACGCCCATGTGCCACATGGAGCTCTTAAGAATTAGTAAATATCATAGCAATTATCACTATGGGACAGCAAATCCGCAAAGTCACCAAGCGCCGCAGACGTGTTGAATACATCAAGCGAGAAGGAACAGTCCAAGTTGAATTCCAATACGCCTATCCGTCTGGCCGTTCCCGTTGCCAAGGACGCCAAGCCTGCCGCCAAGGAAGCTCCCGCCAAAAAGACCGCGGCCAAGGCCCCAGCCAAGAAGACTGAAACCAAGGCTGCTGCCGCCAAGAAGGCTCCCGCCAAAAAGCCGGCTGCCAAGAAGGCCGCCGAACCCGCCGCTGAATAATTGCCCGGGCGGAGGTTACTGCCTCCGCGCGTCAATCAAACAGTTTTTACAAGCCGTCGTGCAATTGCATGGCGGCTTTTTGCATGGCATGGCCTTCTTGTGTACAAAGGAACCGTGGGCGGCCTGATTTTTCCTGGGGCGCCCCTGCGGATTCCTTCGCTGTGAGCCATGGCCCGTTCCTGCCCATGCTTCCGCGGCATGGGGGCTTCTCCCGGACTTTTCCGGAATGATATTGACTCTATTCCCCGGAGGCGTACAAAAGGAAATAACACCATTTTGTTTTTCCAGCCATGCGTCACCGTACCACCGACACCGCCAAAGGACACCGCAATTACATCATCATTGCGTGTGACGTGCTTCTTTTCCTGGCCATGCTCAAGTGGCTTCCCGTGGAGCCGGATGTAGCCAGGGGGCTGGCCGTTCTCACCTTCATCGGCATTCTGTGGCTGACGGAAGCACTGCATGTGACCGTGACCGCCCTGCTGGTGCCGGTGCTCGCCATGTTCATGGGGATTCTTCCGGGGGCGAAGGCATTGGCCGGCTTTGCGGATCCCACCATTTTCCTGTTCTTCGGCGGCTTTGCGCTGGCCGGGGCTCTCCACGAACAGAAAATTGATACCTGGCTGGCTGGAAAAATCCTCCGGATGGCCCGCGGAAGCCTGGGGATGGCCCTGATCCTGATTTTCCTGGCTACGGCGTTCCTCTCCATGTGGATGTCCAATACGGCCACGGCGGCCATGATGCTCCCGCTGGTCATCGGCCTGCTGGACCGCATTCCGGCGGAAAAGCTCAAGACGACGGCACCCTTTGCCGTGCTGGGGGTGGCGTACAGCGCCTCCATCGGCGGCATGGGAACGCTGGTGGGTTCCCCTCCCAACGCCATTGCGGCGCATGAGCTCGGCATGGGATTTGCGGAATGGTTCCGGATTGCCATGCCCATTGTCTTGGTATTCGGGTGATTGTCTTCTGCCTGATGTACCTGTTCTTCCGCCCGCGGCTGGGGCTGCATGTGGACATGGCCCCGGCGGAAGGGGGGAGGTTGCGGAGGCCCGGCTGAATGCCAGGCAGGTGCGCGTGCTGCTTCTCTTCGTGCTGGTGGCCGGGAGCTGGATGTGCAGCAGCTTCCTTTCCTCCGCTCTGGGCGGCATTCCGTCCATGGACACGCTCATTGCGCTGTGTGCCGCGGTTCTGCTGCCCCTGTGCGGGGTCATCAACTGGGGCGGCATCGCCAAAAATACGGACTGGGGCGTCCTGCTGCTGTTCGGCGGCGGCATCACGCTCAGCAGCATCCTCGTCCAGACGGGGGCGGCGGGATTTCTGGCGGACCAGGTATCTTCCCTGGCCATGGGGCAGAGTCCCATTATCATCCTGCTCATCATCAGCCTCTTCATCACGTCGCTGACGGAATTCTGCTCCAATACGGCCAGCGCAGCCCTGGTGGCTCCGTTGATGGTGACGGTGGCCTCCGCCATGGGCATGTCCGCCACGCCGCTGGTGCTTCTGGTGGGCATCGGGGCCTCTTGCGCCTTCATGCTTCCCGTCTCCACGCCTCCCAACGCCCTGGCCTTCGCCACAGGGAAATTCCCTCAGATGACCATGGTGAAGGTAGGGCTGCTGATCAATGTGGTGCTCGTCTTCGTGAAGGCTTTCTGGGCCTGGATATTCTGGATGTAGCGGAAAGGGCTCCCGTGCAGGCGCGGGCTTTGCCGTTCCGGGCGTGCGGCGTGGCCTACTTGGCCGGGACGGCTGTTCCCTGGGCCTTTTCCTGGAGTTCCCGCGCCGCTTTCTTGTCAGTTTGGCCAGCTTGGCAATCAGGTAGAAGAAGGAGGGGATGAAGAACACCCCGATGAAGACGGCCGTAATCATGCCGCCGATGACTCCCACGCCCACCACCTGCCGCGCTGCCGCTCCCGCTCCCGTGGCTACGGCCAGGGGAAGGCAGCCCATGATGAAGGCAAAGCAGGTCATCAGGATGGGGCGCAGGCGGATTCTGGCCGCGTCCAGCGTGGCCGTGAGCAGGTCCGTGCCCTGCCTCAGTTCCAGCACGGCGAATTCCCACGATGAGGATGGCATTCTTGGCCGCCAGCGCAATCAGCACGATGAGGCCGATTTCCGAATAAATGTTCAGGTTCAGCCCGAACATCCACAGGGCCAGGAATGCGCCCAGGATGGCGATGGGGGCGGTCATGAAGACGGCCACGGGCAGGGACCAGCTCTCATACAGGGAGGCCAGGATCAGGAAAACGAACACGGCGGACGCCGCAAAGATCATGCCGATGGTGATGCCTTTCTGCGCCTGTTTTTCCTGGTAGCTCATGCCGGAGTAGTCATACCCCATGCCGGACGGCATGGTCTGGGCGAAGACTTCCTCCAGGGCATTCATGACCTGCCCGGAGGAATAGCCCGGAGCCGGGGTGACGTTGAGCTGGGAGCTGTTGAACATGTTCTGGCGGATCAGGAATCCCGGCGCCCAGCCGTGAGTGACGTTAATGACGGAATCCAGCGGGACCGGGTCGCCGTCATTGTTGCGCACGTAAAACATGGAAAGCTTGTCGATGCTGTTCCGGTACGGGGCGTCCGCCTGCATGTACACCTGCCATTCCTGACCGTAAATGTTGAAATTGTTCAGGAAGGTGCTGCCCATATACGCCTGGATGGTGGCGTAAATCTCATCCACGTTCATGTTCTGGAGGGTGGCTTGCTCCGTATTCACGTTCAGATTGTACTGAAGGTTGGAGGGAGACATGAAATTGCTGATGCCCGCGATTTCCGGCCTCTTTTCCGCAGCCTCGATGAATTTGGACGTATTGGCGGCCAGGGAATTTCTCCCCCGATGCCCTGGCGGTCCTCCAGCAGGAAGGTGACGTCTCCGGATGTGCCCACGCCCGGCAGGGGCGGCGGCGGGACCACGTACGCCATGCCGGAGGAAATCTCCGCGTTCAGCTTGCTTTTCAGCCGGGCGGCGATGCCGTCCGCCGTCATGCCCGGGGCGGTGCGTTCGGACCATGGTTTCAGGGAAATGAAGAAGAAGGAATTGGAGGAGCTCTGGACGGAGCTGATGAGGTTGAACCCGTTTACGGTGGTGACCACTTCCACGCCGGGATCTTCCCGGATGATCTGTTCAATCCGCGCGGCGGTGGCCGCCGTGACGTTCAGGGAGGTATTGTCCGGCAGTTCCACGCCGCCGAACAGGTAGCCCTGGTCCTCATTGGGAAGGAAGCCAGTGGGAATGAGCTTGGCGAGAGGGAAGAGGAGGGCGGTCATGGCGGCCAGCAGCAGGATGGAAAGCCACATGTGCCGGATGAGCTTGGCACAAATTTCCACGTACCAGTCGCGCGCCTTGTTGAAGCCCTTGTTGAATAACTTGAAGAAGGGCCCCAGCAGGGGGATGGAATCCGCTTTCCCTCCTTTCAGCAGCCCGGCGGACAGGGGGTGGGACTGAGGGGACAGGGCGCAGAAGGCGGAAATGATGATGGACATGCCGATAGTCACGGCGAACTGCTCGAACAGCTTGCCCGTGACGCCGGGCAGCAGCAGGGGTGGGCACGAACACGCAGGAAATCACCATGGCCGTGCTCACGATGGGGCCGGATACCTCCTTCATGGCTGCGATGGTGGCCTGGAGCGGCTTTTCTCCGTTGGAAATATGGTTCTTCACCGCCTCCACCACCACGATGGCGTCGTCCACCACCAGGCCGATGGCCAGCACAAGGCCCATCAGGCAGATGGTATTGATGGAAAAGCCGAAAAACGGAAAGGCGATGAAGGCGCCCACGATGGACACCGGCACGGCAAAAGCCGGAATCAGCGTGCCGCGCCAGCCCTGGAGGAAGATGAAGACCACCAGCACAACCAGGCCCAGGGCGATCACCAGCGTGCTGACGATGTCTTCAATCCCGGCGCGGACGGCCAGCGTGGAGTCCAGGGAAACGAGGTAATCCATGCCGGGGGGCATCTCCGTATCGTTCAGCAGGGCCTTGATATTGTCCACCAGCTGGATGGCGTTCCCTCCGGGCGCTTCGTAAATGCCGATGGAGGCGGCGGGCATGCCGTTCACGGAAGAGCTGAGGCTGTAAGTCTCCGAACCCAGCTCCACGCGGGCGACGTCACCCACCCGCACGATGGAACTGCCCTGTCCGCGCACCACGATGTTTTCAAACTCCTTCACGCTGGTCAGGCGTCCGGGCGCCTTCACGGTGAAGGAAAGCTGCTGGTCCGGCGGAGCGGGCTGCGCGCCTATCTTGCCCGCCGGGTTCACGGCGTTCTGGGCCTGCACCGCCAGCATCACGTCACGGGCCGTGATGTTCAGGGCGGCCATCTTTTCCGGATTCAGCCAGATGCGCATGGCATAGCGGCCGGAGCCGAACACCTGCACGTCGCCCACGCCGGGCACGCGCTTGATGGCGTCCACCATGTTGATATACGCGTAATTGGCCAGCCAGAGGCCGTCGTAGGTTCCCTGGGGGAATAAAGGCTGACGACCAGGGCGGGCAGCCCGCTGGTCTTGCGCAGGGAGACGCCCAGTTCGCTGACTTCCGGCGGAAGCTGGGAGGTGGCCTGCCCGTAGCGCAGGTAGGAAAGCACCTGGTCCATGTTCGCCTCCGTGCCGATCTCAAAGAGGATCATCATGCTCATCTGCCCGTTGTTGGTATTGACGGAAGTCATGTAGGACATGCCGTCCACGCCGGACATCTGCTGCTCAATGGGGGATGCGATGGATTTGACCACCGTCTCGCAATCCGCTCCGGGATAGGTGGCCGTCACCTGGATGGAAGGGGGGATGATGTCCGGATACTCGGAAATGGGCAGGCGCAGAATGGAGAAGGTCCCCAGCAGGACGATGATGATGGAGAGGCAGATGGAGAGGATGGGGCGCTTGATGAAGAAATCGGCCATGGCGGGAGGGGCTTATTGGTTGCTGGCGGGTACCGCTTTCAGGCGTGCGTCCGGGTTTCTGGAGGCCATTTCCGCCTGGAGAAGGCCGTCCACGACCACTTTGCTCTGCGGGGTGAGGGAACCCGGTTTCAGCGGAATGACCTGCTGCCGGTCGCCGAGTTGCGTTCCGGCCTGCACGGGGATGATGGAAGGGTGGTTGTTCTCATCCAGCGCAATGACGAAAAAAGCGCCCCTGCGTGGAAAGAAGAGCCTTTGCCGGAACGGTCAGCGCGTTTTTGACGGTAGCCAGCCGGGCCGTAGCCATGATGAACATGCCGGGGCGCAGCAGGTAATCGGCATTGGGGAGGTTGGCCTGCACGCGGATGGTGCCCGTCTGGGGGTTGAACGCCCGGTCAATGGCTACCACCGTAGCCTGTTCCGGGTATTTGGTACCGTCTTTCAGCGTGATATCCAGCTTGCTGCCCGTCTGACGCCTTCATTCCCGTTCTTGCCGGCCTGCTGGATCCATTCCTGCTGGGTGACGGCAAAGTTGACGCGGATGGGATTGACGGAGGATATGACGGCGAGGGGGCCGCTTTCCGGGCTGACCAGGTCGCCTATATTCGTCTTGGAAATGCCGGCGATTCCGTCAAAGGGGGCATACAGCACCGTATAGGAAAGATTCTTTTCAGCCAGGGCCAGGGCCGCCGTGGCCTGCTGCACCTGCGCTTCCGCGGCAATGGCGGAGAGGCGCGTATCCTCGTACTTCTGCTTGGAAATGGCGTTCTCCGCGGCCAGGGGCTTGTAAATCTCCGCGTCATAATTCAACTGCTGGAGCTGGGCCTGCGCCTGTTCCAGCGTGGCTTTGGCCCTGGAGACCTGGTCCTTGAAGGTGGAATCGTCAATGCGGAAAAGCACCTCCCCCTTCTTCACAATGGCGCCGTTGGCGTAATTCTGCGTTTGCAGGTAGCCCGTGATTTGGGGAACGATGGAGGCGTTGTCCACGCCGTCCAGATGGCCCACCCAGCTTCCCGTCACCGGGATGTCCATGGCAACAGGCTGTTCGTAAATAAGCGTGGGCGTTTCATGCGGCACCTGTTCCGTCTTTTTACACCCGGAAAAAAGGAGGGAGAACAAGAAGAGGAGAACGGCGGAACCGGAGATAGAGCCCGTCAGGCGTGTCAAGTCCATGCTGTGAATGACACGCCGGCGGCCTCCTTTGTTGAAAGAAGGCTTTCCGGGCGGCAGCGCCGTCCGTGTCATGCAGGTGGATTTTCACCCGGATGACGCGGCGGGACGTCTTACGGGCGGGCGGAGGATTTGTCCGGCGTGAAGGCGCGCACCAGCTCTCCGATCCACAGGACGAGGGAGGTGCCGGCAAAGATGATGCCCCAGTCCGTCCAGCTCAGGGGCACCACGTTGAACATCTTGCCGCCGAAGGTGACAAGTCCAGGTAGCTGCCGAAGTAGCCGCTGAGGCTGAACTGCGTGAGGCCGGTGACGTCCGCATGCTGGCAGTATTGCAGCAGGCCGAACAGGAAGGCCACGAACAGGATGCCCACGCCCAGAATGTTCCTGCCCATGGGGCGGGTGATGATGTGGTCCGTCGTCTTGCGCGGCGGATCCTGCATCACGCGTTCGTCCGGCGGCAGGGAGGCCAGGGCCAGCGCGGCGAAGGTATCCATGATGAGGTTGACCCAGAGCATCTGCGTGACCGTGAGGGGGGGATTCCGTGCCCAGGAACGCGCCGATGAGCACAATGAGGCAGGCCGCCACGTTGATGGTCATCTGGAAGACGATGAAGCGCTGGATATTCCGGTACAGGGAGCGTCCCCACATGACGGCGCGGGAAATGCTCATGAAGGAATTGTCCAGGATGGTGATGGCGCTGGCCTCCTTGGCTACGGTAGTGCCGTCCCCCATGGAGAGGCCCACCTGCGCGGCGTTCAGGGCGGGGGCGTCGTTGGTGCCGTCCCCGGTGACGGCCACCACCTGGTCCTTCTTCTGGAGCAGCTTCACCAAGCGTTCCTTGTCCATGGGCCTGGCGCGGCACATGATTTTCAGGTCCATCACGCGGTCCAGCAGTTCCGCATCCGGCGTCTGTTCAAACTCCACGCCCGTCATCAGGCGGTCCGGCGTGTCCGCCTCCGTCCACAGGCCGATCTGGCGGCCGATTTCCCGTGCGGTGCCGGGGGTATCTCCCGTGACGATCTTGATATTGATGCCCGCATCCATGCAGTCCTTCACAGCCTGGGCACGTCGTCCCGGACGGGGTCGGAAATGGCGGCGATGCCCAGGTAAACCAGGTCTTTGCGGATGACGCGGCCGTCCTCAAACACCGGGGCGTCATCATCCAGGATTCGGTACGCGAAGCCCAGCGTGCGCATGGCCTGGTTCTGGTAGGCCAGGAGCTGTTCCTCAATGGCGGGGCGCATGTCCGCGGCAGGAACCTGGCCTTCCGGAGTCAGGACGGTGGAGCAGAGGCCCAGCACGATTTCCGGCGCGCCCTTCACGTAAAGGACTTTTTGCCCAGCAGGGGGATTCCACCACGGTAGCCATGTACTTACGTTCCGTGGAAAAAGTGAGCTGTTCCTGCACGCGGGCGTTTTCCCGCAGGTCCAGGTAATTCACGCCCAGCCCGTGCAGCCACAGGAGGAGCGCCCCTTCCGTGGGATTGCCCAGGGCCTTGATGTGTTCCGGGTCCGCATAGTCCAGGAAGGCGGTGGAGTTGACGGCGATGCCTTCCCGGATCAGGTTGCCCAGCTCGCCGTCCGCCGGGGCGGCGTCCCCCAGGCCGTAGAAGTCCGCCTTGTATACGTTCATCTGGTTGCGCGTCAGGGTGCCCGTCTTGTCCGTGCAGATGACGGTGGCGGCCCCCATGGTTTCGCAGGCGTGCATCTTGCGCACCAGGTTGTTGTTGGCGAGCATGCTCTTCATGCTCAGGGCCAGGCTCAGGGTGACGCTCATGGGCAGCCCTTCCGGCACCGTGACCACGATGACGGTCACGGCAATCATCAGCGTATTCAGGATATAGGTTCCCGCGGCCAGCCATTCCACGGGGCCGTCCAGATGGGAGAAGTACAGGGTAAGGCGCCCGATGATGATGAGGGCGGCAATGGCGTAGCTGGCCCAGGTGATGAGGTCGCCCAGCCTGGAAAGCTGGCGGTTGAGGGGAGTCTGCACCTTGTTGTCGATCTGGGAGCCTTCATAGACCTTGCCGTATTCCGTCCTGTCCCCTACGGACGTCACTTCCATGATGCCGTGGCCGTCCGCCACGGTGGTTCCTTTCAGAACGTGGTTGGAGGGGTAGGTGGCGTCCTTCTTGAATTCCGCCTCATTCGTGGTTTTGCCGATGAGGGGTTCCCCCGTCAGCGTGGATTCGTTGACCTGGAGGGAAACGGCTTCCAGCAGGACGCCGTCCGCCGGAACCTCCTCCCCAGTGTTCAGGATGACGATGTCTCCCACCACCACGTCCCGGCGGGGAAGTTCGCAGATATTGCCGCCGCGGATCACCTGGACCATGGTCTCGTCGTTGACCTGGTTCAGGATTTCAAACTTCTTGTTGGCGCTTACCTCGAAGGCGAAGCCCACGCAGGTAGCCAGCAGGATGGCTACCAGGATGCCCACGGGCTCCAGGAAGACGCTGGCCGGTTCCGCTCCGGTGAAGAACTGGTAGCAGGCCACGCCTACGGACAGGAGCAGGGCCACCAGCAGAATCTTGATGATGGGGTCTGAGAATTTTTCCAGGAACTGCTTCCACAGGGGTTCCTTTACCGGGGGCGTCAGGATATTGACCCCGTATTTGGTCCGGTTTTCCAGAACCTGCTGTTCCGAAAGTCCCTGGTGATGTGCTGCACTCTTCATGGTTGAGATGTTTCTTTACCTGATTGGAGTCCGTGAGAAAAGTGCGGAGGAGGATTTTCAGGGATGATGACGGGAGTTTTTGGGAAAGGAGCGGCGCGGCTTGCCTCCCGTGCCGTAAAAGGCGGCATTGTTGCCTTGACTTTGACGGAGTTCCGGCGATTCTGAAGCACCTATGTGGAATGATCTTTCTCATGGCCTTTCCGTACTGGCGGACGCCCTTGCCTTCCTCTCCCGCTCCTGGGGGTTCTGGGTCTGCGTGGGCAGCGTGGCGGGACTGGCCGCCGTGTATGCGTGGTGGAGAAAGCGGCTGGCCCTGTGGGCGTTTGCCCTGGCGTTCCTTTCCCTGCTGGCCGTGGTGGGCCTGGCGTGCCGCCAGGTGATGCATCAAAAGACTTTCCTGTGGATCCAGGAGCCGGAGCTCCAGGCCCTGTCCGGAAAGTACGAGGTGGAATCCTCCCCCAGGGAGCGGTGGTTTTTCCGGCCTCCGGAGCTGAAGCGCTTTTTCCAGGTCAGCTCCTCCACGCTTCTCCTGAATGAAGACGGAACGTGCGAGATTTCCTCCTTCCCGCGCCCGGAGGCGTGGGGCAGGTGGATTTCCCGCCCGGAAGACAGGGATGACCTTTCCGTGCTGGAGGAGGACCTCGTTTCCTCCTGCCGCGGAACCTGGTCCTTGGTGAAGAAAGGGGGATATTACGGCGTCTCCATCGTTTATTCCCCCGGCAGCAGTTTGACGCTGTACCTGGGCGGGGAGAATGCGGAATGCCTGGTGATGCCGGTCAACCCCTCCGACCCGCTGGAAGCGGTGACGTTTGAGAAAACGTTCTGACCCGGGCGCAGGGACGGGTGGAAAAAAATGGAGGGAGGCTGCTTTTCCAGCCTCCCCCAATGTAGCTTTTCAAGTGCCGCTTCTGCTTGAGCGGGAGCGTGGCTCCGGGACTCCGGAAGCTTTTATTTGACCTTTCCTCCTTCGTACACCAGCACTTCAAAGGGCTTCAGCGTGAAGGTGAGCTCCTTGTCAATGTTTACGGTCTTGCCGGAGAAGCCGTCCAGCTCCCGCTGGTCGTCATAGGAATCCTTGAAGGTGATGGACCCCTTGACGTCCGCGGGAATGTCCAGGATGCCGCGCAGGGTGCCGGTCAGGCTCTTTTCCTGGTCGGAGGAATTGCGGAGGGCCAGGGTGGCCTTGTTTTTATTCCATGCGGCCCAGCCGTACACGGCCCCTTCATTGGCCTCCTTGTTCCACGGGTTGCCGCCCACCCAGTGCACGTCGTCCAGAACGTCCGCGTTGCGGCGTATCCATTTAATGCCCTTGGCCAGCTCGTCCCACAGCATGCCGTCCTTGGCGTTCATCAGGTCCCTGTCCACGTAAAGCTCCTGCAGGGAGGTGCCGCAGGCCGTGGCGCAGCGGAGTTCCTTCTTCACGTTTTCAGGGTCGCGGGGCATGCACGCGGGCGGCCCGAACTTGGTGACCATCAGGCCGTGGGTCATCATGGAATTGATGGGCATCAGCGGGGAACCCTGCACAAAGACCTCATGCACCAGGCGGTCGCGGTAGGTAATCCACTTGTCGCGGTTGTCGCCGACGCCAATCGTTCCGAAGTCGTTTTCCTGCCTCCATACGGAATCCGCATAACGGAACCAGAACGGGGAGGCCCAGGTGCCCACGGTGCAATTGATGTAAAGGTCCCCCTTCTTCTTGCGCAGGGCGTTCAGCACGCGGATGATGCCTTCCGCATCCTCCTCGTTGCCGGGGCCCTTGGCGTGGAAATGGGTGCTGATGCCGTCGAATTTGAAGTACTTCATGTTGTAGTCCTTCACCATCTGGGAGCAGCGGCCCACAAAGGCGTCAAAGTATTCCTTGTTGGAAAGCTGGAAGTTGCCGATCTTGTTGTCCGGGTGCTTCACATTCCAGTGGGCCAGGCGCTTGCCCTTGGAGGCACCGTAGCCGCCCACCGGGCCCAGCCAGGTGCCGATGCCGGCCTTTTGTTTACCCGCGGCGGCGTCAATGCGCTTGAAGCCCTGCGGGAACATCTTGTGGAAATCCCACAGGCTGTTGAACTCGTCCCAGCCGTCGTCCCAGACGAAGGCGTCAATGGACATGCCGCGCTTCTGGAAAAACTGTTCCTGCCAATCCTTCAGGACGGCCAGGCACTGTTCTTCCGTCATGCGCTTGGCGGGGTCTGAATCATTGTTCCGGTTGATGTTCAGTTCATACCAGGAATTGTAATGGATGAAGGGGCGGTAGGGGCATCACGCGCTCCCGCTCCATATAGGCCAGGAAGGAACGGCGTTGCTGGCCGGGGGCGAAGATGCCGAGGACGGAGGACACCTCCCACACCTCCCTGGGCTGCATGGTGGTTTTGCGGCTCCAGACGCCCTGGGCGAGCTGGGTCGTCCGCCTGGGCGTCTTCCTTTTCCTCCAGCGTGCGCACGGGCAGGGAGAAAGTGATTTCCCCCTTGCTGGCAATCGGTTCGCTCTTGGTCTGGACCCAGTAGCGCAGCAGGTAATTCCCCTTGGCGGGAACTTTTACGGTGTAGGAATTGTTGGCATTGGCGTCTCCGGTACTCCCGGCGTGAAAGTCGGAGTCAAGGACGGCCCCCTTGGCGGAAAGGAGCTGCACGCCGGCGGTGTTCAGCTTGTTGTTTCCCTTGTCGCCTCCCTTGTACTGGAAGGTAATGGTGCAGGAGCCCTTGCCGTCAATGGTGACGGGGCCTTCCGCGCAGGCTACCTGTTCCCCGTACTGCTTTTTCAGCTCCTGCGGAATGTTGAAATTGCCCGTCCATGAAACCGTGGACCATTTGTCCGCGTTCCATGCCGTGGACTCCCCGCCTGCCGCGTTTCCGGAGCCTCCCACGGTGTTGATGCCCATGGGCGTTTCCAGGGCGGTGAACGCCAGGTCGTTCACGATGAGCGCGCCCCTGGCATTGCCGGAAACGGAGGGGGAACCCGCCTTCCCTTCCACCAGGTCATACTGCATGGCCACGATGCTCTTCATCTGGATGGGCTTTGTGCTCACCAGGCGGAGTTCCTGCCGCAGGTAGTGGGAATTGTCCCTGAGTACGGCGCGCCAGGAAATGTGCAGGGAGCCGTTCAGCGCCTGGAAGGAGGCCGTGACGGCTTTTCCAGGGAAGCGGTCCGCCAGTTTGAACGCCTTGGGGTTGGGCTGGAGGGTGACGAGTTTGACGTCCCCCGCCTTCAGGCCGGAGGACTTGATGCTCGCCGGGGGTGGGGCCCGGGAAGACGACTGCTGCGGGAACGGTGGCAACGCTTCCCAGAACGGCGGCCATCAGGAGAGCTTTAGTGAGGAATTTCATGGTTTGGTATCAAGGAAAATGGAACTACCTTGCCAAGATAGACCCCAACGCGGTTTCTTCAAGGAAAAAGCCTCCCGGCAGGAGAGGCGGCTGTTTGGAAATCTGTCATGGTTTTCCGCGCGGAAGGAACTTCCGGTATCTATGACACACAAGCATTGATTTTTTTCAACCGGTCTTGGTCTAATCTGCATGTATACGGTAGCTGATCAGCTTGTTGAAATCTTGGAAAAAGCGGGAATAAAGCGCATTTACGGCATTGTGGGAGACAGTTTGAACCCCATTACGGACGCCCTCCGCAGAAAAAAAAACCATCGAATGGATCCACATGAGGCATGAGGAGGTGGGCGCCTTTGCCGCCAGTGCGGAAGCCACGCGTACAAGGCCATGCATGAGAGCGACCTGATCGTGATGTGGGGGACGGATTTCCCCTATTTCAACTTCCTTCCCACCAAGCCCTCCATCGTCCAGATCGACCGTCGCGGGGAAGTGCTGGGCCGCCGCTGCCGCCTGGACCTGGGAATCTGCGGGGACGTGGGCGCCACGGTGGACGCCCTGCTGGGAATGGTGGAAGAGAAAAAGGATTCCGACCACCTGGACGCCTCCCTGAAGCGTCACGCCAAGGATGTGAGGGACATGAATGCCTACATGGACAGGGAACGACAAGGAATCGCCCATCCGCCCCGAACAGGTGACCACCGCCGTGAACAAGCACGCGGCTCCGGACGCCGTGTTTACCGTGGACACGGGCACCCCTGCATCTGGAGCGCGCGTTTCCTGTGCTCCACGCTGGGCAGAAAAACGCTGGCTTCCTTCAATCACGGCTCCATGGCGAATGCCATGCCGATGGCGATCAGGGCCCAGAAGGCGTACCCGAACCGCCAGGTAGTCGCCCTGTGCGGAGACGGCGGCCTGTCCATGCTGCTGGGGGACCTCATTACCATAGCGCAGTACAAGCTGCCGGTGAAGCTGGTGGTGTACAATAACGACTGCCTTGACTTCATCCAGTTGGAAATGCAGGCCGCGGGCCTGATTCCGTGGGGCATCAACCTGGACAACCCCTCCTTTGCCGCCGTGGCGGACGCCGTGGGCATCAAGGGCTTTGTGCTGGATAAGTCAAGCCAGCTTTTCAAAGCCGAGCAGCTTGGCTGCCTGCGCGGCGTTGAGGGACGGGTCTTCCCACATTTTGGTGAATACGTCCTTGGCCTGGTTGTTGGAAACGGTGCCGTCGTCAATAATGGCGATCAGGTCCCGGATGGCGCCGGGCTTCACCGGCATTCGGACGGGCGCATGCCTTTTTCATTCAGCACGGCATGTTGTTGATGACCCAGTTGGCGATCTTCTTGCCGCTGGCGGTTCCCTGCGCCGCCTCTTCAAAGAAGCGGGCCAGTTCCAGGTCGCCCACCAGCACGTTGGCGTCATATTCGCTCAGGCCGTATTCCTCCATGAACCTTTTCTGGCGTTCCTGGGGCAGTTCCGGAATCTGGCTGCGCACCCTCTCCACCAGCGGGGCGGTGTATGGGCACCAGGTCCGGGCAGGGGAAATAGCGGTAATCGTGCGCGTCTTCCTTGGTGCGCATGATGGAGCTTTCCCCGCGTTCGTCGTCCCAGCGGCGGGTGGACTGGATCTGCGCCATGCCCATGTCCAGTTCTTCCGCCTGTCGCTGGAGTTCATAATGAAGGGCGCGGCGCACGGCGGACATGGAATTGAGATTCTTCATCTCCACCTTTGCCCCCAGTTCCTTCTGGCCGTGGGGACGCAGGGAAATGTTCACGTCGCAGCGCATCTGGCCCTTCTCCATGTCCGCGTCGGAAATGTCCCCGTAATTCAGAATCTGCTGGAGGGACTTGAGGTAGGCGTAGGCTTCCCTCCGGGGTATCAATGTCCGGGTCGGAGACGATCTCCATCAGGGGCGGACCCCGCGCGGTTGTAGTCAATCAGGGAATAATTGGCGTGGTGGGTGATCTTCGCCGCGTCTTCCTCCAAATGGATGCGGGTCAGCTTCACGGTACGGAAGGGGGCACGCCGGCCTTGAGGAGAGTGGAGAGAGTGGAGAGTGGAGAGTGGAGAGTGGGAGAGTGGAGAGTGAGGAGAGTGGAGAGTGGGAGAGTGGAGAGTGGAGAGTGGAGAGTGGAGAGTGAGAGTGGAGAGTGGAGAGAGTGAGAGTTTTTAGATTAAGAAGGATTATTGATTTGGTGGGAGACTGTTTTGGTGGTGGAGGTGAGGGAGGCGTTTGTGCTCTTTCTCCGTCACGGTAGATGCTGGCGGGCCTTTCCGTCAGGAAAGAGGTGTCTTTAAGCAACTCCAGCCAATAGAGGGTTTCCTGAGCATCTCTTCAAGGCAATGTAATTTTGGAAAGGAAATCCTTTTTGCTGATGGCGCATTCCGGGCTTCCGCCAGGTTGGTTCCAATGCCGGTACCGCTTCCTCAGCAGTTGTTTTGAAAGTACGAACTCGTTCATAAAATGCCCAAAGCTCCTTAAGCTGCTGGATGGGGGGCGTTCCGGCCAGAGCTTGTTGGCGATGGGGCTGGCGGGGCTGGGATGGAGCAGGGTGCCGATGGTGAAGCTTTTTCCGGGGAGCCGTTCGGCGGCGTCCCGCAGCTTCTGCGTGGCGTAGGCCCCACCCCTACCAGCGTATGCGGTTCAGGATGGTGATGAGGGAAACCAGGTGCTCCATGCACACTGCATCCACGGCGGCGCGCTGTTCCGCCGGTAATTTGTCCGGCGTGATGTTGGCCCCGTTGCCCCCATCCAGATCAGCGGGCAGTAGTTGGTCACGTAGTTGTGACGGAAGAAGTTTTCCGCGGTGCCGAAGGCTTCCGCAAAGAGCCCCCAGGCGGCGCCCGCAATTCCGACCGAGGGCAGCCTAAGCCCTCCACAGGACGCTGGGATGGGTGTGCTCCGGCCTGCCGACTTCTCCGCGGATGTGCAGCCAGTTGACGACCGCATCCACTTCCCCGGAAGGGGACGCCCGTCTGGGCCATGCCGAAGGGGCCGGGATTCATGCCCAGGAAGAAGTGGCTCTTTCCCCATGCCGCTGCATCATGAAGCGTTGCCGCTTATTGCGCCAGCAAAAACTCCGCGCTTGCATTATTTGCCCGGCCCGGTAACATTTCCCCGGACAAGTTAACCTTTATTACTTATGAGTGGAATAGCCATTATGACATCAGGCGGTGACGCCGCCGGAATGAATCCGGCGATCAGGGCGGCTGTGGATCATGCCCGCCAGCTTGAATGAACCCGTACGTTGTCTATGACGGCTTGGAAGGACTGGATCGATGGAAAAATCAAGGAAGCCACCAGGGAACTGACCAGCGACATGATTTACAGGGGCGGCACTCTCCTCCGCTCCTCCCGGTCCAAGCGCTTTTCGATTATGAATTCCGCAAGCAGGCCTACGAACACCTGAAGGACCGCAACATCGACAAGCTCGTTATCATGGGCGGCGACGGTTCCTTCCGCGCGCTGAACGACTTTTTCAACGATTTTGAAGTACCCTTCGCCGGCATTCCGGCCACGATTGACAACGACATCGCCGGCACGGATTACTGCCTGGCGTGGACACTGCCCAGAACGTGATTCTGACTGCATCGACTCCGTCCGCGACACGGCCCGCTCCCACCACCGCGCCTTCGTGATTGAGACGATGGGCCGGGACTGTGGCTACCTGGCGATGACCACCGCCCTTTGCAGCGCGGCGGACATCTGCATCGTCCCTGAAATCCCTTACGACCTGGAATCCATTTACAAGCGCCTCCAGCCCGTCATCAATGAGGAAGGAAGCTGCATCATCGCCGTGGTGGCGGAAGGCACCCGCGTGGCGCAGTACCTGACCCGCTGGCTGACGGAACGCGCCGGCATGGACACCCGCCTGACCGTGCTGGGCCATGTGCAGCGCGGCGGCTCTCCCACCGCCCGCGACCGCCTGATGGGCACCCGCTTTGCCACCCGCGCCGTGGAAGCCCTGAACAACGGGGACATCAACCAGATCATGGTGTACCATGACGGACAGTACGGCTATGCCTCCCTGGACGCCGTGGCCGGGCAGCAGTATTCCGTGAATCCGACATCATCAACCTCTGCCGGGAACTGAGCTGCTAGCCGGTTCCGCGGTTCCTGCCCCCGCTTTTCCGCGCCCATGCCTCCATGTTCCCGGCGGCATGGGCGGATTTGTTTTGAAAAACCCTGCCGCTGCTGTATGATGGCGCCGCATCTTTCCCTGAAAACAGTGTTATGAAAGTTATCGTTACGGGGGCGCCGGATTCATCGGCTCCAATCTGGTCAGGCTGCTGCTTGAGCGCGGCCATGAAGTCCTGAATATTGACGCCCTGACTTATGCCGGCAACGTCCGTTCCCTGGACGGCGCGGCGGACTCTCCGGCGTACCGCTTCCTGCACGCCGACGTTCGGGACGCCGCCCTGATGCGGAACACCCTGCGGGAATACGGACCGGACTGGGTGATGCACCTGGCGGCGGAGTCCCACGTGGACCGTTCCATTGACGATCCGGGGATTTCATGACCACCAATGTCATGGGCACCTTTTCCATGCTCCAGGCCGCCCTGAATATTACCGTTCCCTGGAGGGGGGGAGAAGAAGGAGCGTTTCCGCTTCCACCACATTTCCACGGACGAAGTATACGGCTCCCCTGGGGAAGGACGGCCTGTTTACGGAATCCACGCCGTACCGCCCCCATTCCCCCCTCTTCCGCCAGCAAGGCGTCCAGCGACCATCTGGTGCGCGCCTGGCATGATACGTACGGGCTGCCCGTGCTGATTACCAACTGTTCCAACAACTACGGCCCTTACCAGTTCCCGGAAAAACTGATTCCCGTGGTCGTCCTGAAGGCCCTGGGCGGCGAGCCCCATCCCCGTGTACGGCAAGGGGGAAACGTGCGGGACTGGCTGTACGTGGAGGACCACTGCGAAGCCCTGCTGACGGTCGTTTCCTCCGGAAAACCCGGCGAAACGTACAACATCGGCGGCAATAACGAGAAAACGAATCTGGAGCTGGTGAGCTGCTGTGCTCCCATCTGGATGAATTGCGGCCCCGCGCGGACGGCCGGAGCTACCGGGAGCAGATCACCTTTGTGCAGGACAGGCCCGGCCACGACCTGCGCTATGCGATTGATGCGTCCAAAATACGGAGGGAGCTGGGCTGGTCTCCGCGCCAGGACCATTCCTCCGGGTTCAGGAAAACCATTCAGTGGTATCTGGATCATGAGGACTGGTGGCGGGGAATCCTGTCCGGGGAATACCGTCTGGAACGTCTGGGAACCAATGGCTAGGAAATTGATATGAAAGGTATTGTTCTGGCCGGGGAAGCGGCACGCGCCTGCATCCCGTCACGCTTTCCGTCAGCAAGCAATTGCTGCCCGTGTACGACAAGCCGATGGTGTATTACCCCATTTCCGTGCTGATGCTGGCCGGGATACGGGAAATCCTCGTCATTTCCACTCCGCGGGACCTGCCTCTGTACCAGGATCTGCTGGGGGACGGAAGCAGGTTCGGCGATACCGGGAACAGCCCAGGCCGGAGGGACTGGCTCAGGCCTTCATCATCGGGGGAGGAATTCATCGGAAAAGATACCGTGGCCCTGGTGCTGGGGGACAACATTTTTTACGGTCGCGGCCTGACGGAGAAGTTGAGGCGCGCCGCTGAACTGACGAGAGGGGCGACCATTTTCGGTTACCAGGTGCACGATCCGCAGCGTTTCGGCGTGGTGGAGTTCAATGAAGAAGGAAAGGCCGTTTCCATTGAGGAAAAACCGCTCAAGCCCAAGTCGGACATCGCCGTGACGGGCCTTTATTTTTACGACAACCAGGTGGTGGAGATCGCCAAGAGGATTCCCAAATCCGCCCGGGGAGAGCTGGAAATCACCTCCGTGAACCAGGAGTACCTGAAACAGGGCCTTCTGCGCGTGGAAAAGCTGGCGCGCGGCTATACGTGGCTGGACACGGGCACGCACGACACCCTTCTGGAGGCTTCCATGTTTGTCCGCACCCTGGAACACCACCAGGGCTTCAAGGTGGCGTGCCTGGAGGAGATTGCCTTCAACAACGGCTGGATTTCCGCAGAAACGCTGCGTATTCAGGCCGGAGCCATGAAAAATAACGGCTACGGCTGTTATTTGGACGAATTGGTGAAGTAACGTTCCGAGCGGCGCTCCTGTTTCCCCTGCCTGGGAAAATGGCCCGGGTTGCGTTGGCTCCCTGCCGTAGCCCGGGATTCCCGGAGGGCGTGGGTGCCTCCCTTGCAGTGCCTGCCCGGGGACGGCCGTGTTCCCCGGACGGATAAATGATGCCGCCGGTTTTTTATTCAAAGCCGTAAAAGGCTTCCGGCGCTCGGGAGCCGCACCCGGGCTGTAAGAAGGGCCGCGGCGCGGAGCGCGCGCATTCATTTCGCAGGATGAGGCAGGAACTCTTTCGGAAAGCCTGTAGGAATGGAGAGGGGGCCTACGGGCGGCTGTCCGGCATGGAAGGATTCATCAATTCCGGCATGGAGGCTATGGACATGGCGTTTTTAAAAAGGCGCCGCACCAGAATAACGGAAAGGCCGCAGGATTTCGAGGCCGCAGGACAGGATAATGGCCAGCCACGCAGCTGGCGTTGCCAGGGAGGGAGCCACGGAGGACAGGCACTGCCGCAACAGGGTGGAGAGGAAGAACAGGACGCTTTGCAGTCCGCAGCCTGCCGCCGCAATGCCCCAGGCCAGGAATGTCCTTCTGCCTGCGGATCCGTATCCCGCCGTATAAGGGAAGGAAAAAGAAAAAAATGATGGCCGCCAGAAGGAGGAAGGACTCCCAAACCCTGTCCATTTCCGCGTATTGCAATAAGACGGGCATCCCCGCAAACGGAATGAGGAGGGAGTACAGGGCGGGCAGGAAGGCCAGCGCGCTTAGAATTCTTGTGATCCTGCTCCCCTGGGAAGCCAGCAGGACCCTGCTTCCCCAGGATAGGAGGAAAGACAGGGCCAGGATGGAGATTAGTTCCGACCATGTTCCCAAAAAGCAGGAAGGGCGCGGCTGTCCGTGGGCAGTGGAGGAAAAGGGGCATGAAAAGATGAATGAGGACGGTCGCCGTGACGCCTGCTCCGAAGAGGAAGGTGCAGGCTCTGATAAATGCCTTGGCTGCGGGGTAAATCATCCAGTTCATGGGAGAGGAGCGGGAAGTGGAGAAGGACGGGAAAAAGGAAAAGGACCGCTCCCTGCGCGGGAGCGGTCCTGTAGGGTTAACGTGGAGTCATGGGCGTCAATGCGAATGACGGCAGGCAGGGGTTACTGGTATTGGGCCCAGTCGACATTCTTCATGTCTCCGCTCCTGGCCAGCTCTGCATGCATGCCCAGGGCGGCCCGGATGGACTGCGGAGTCTGGGCCTTGCCGCCGGACAGTTTCAGGTAATCCCAGAGGATGTTCTTGTAATCCGGATGGACGCAGTTCTCAATAATGGTTTGGGCCCGTTCTTTCGGGCTCTTGCCGCGAAGGTCCGCAACGCCCTGTTCGGTAATGATGATATTGACGTCATGTTCCGTATGGTCATGGTGGGAGACCATGGGGACGATGGCGCTGATCTTGCCGTCCTTGGCGACGGACGGGCAGGTGAAGATGGAAATATAGGCGTTGCGCGTGAAGTCGCCGGAACCGCCGATGCCGTTCATCATCTTCGTGCCGCCGATGTGCGTGGAGTTGACGTTCCCGTAAAGGTCGGCTTCAATGGCGGTGTTGATGGAGATGACGCCGAGGCGGCGGATCACTTCCGGGCTGTTGGATATTTCCGAGGGACGGAGCACCAGTTTGTCGCGGAAGAAGTCCATATCCCTGTAAATGCCTTCCAGGCAGTCATTCGTAACGGTCAGGGAACAGGCGCTCCCGAATTTCACGCGGCCCTCCCGGATCAGGCCGATGACGGAGTTCTGGATGACTTCCGTGTACATTTCAAAGGCGGGGATTGTCTTGTCGCGGCCCAGGGCGCCCAGCACGGCGTTTGCAATGTTGCCCACGCCGGACTGAAGCGGGAGGAAGGTGGAGGGGATAATGCCCCGCTTCATGTCGGCGGCCAGGAAGTCCGCCACGTTCTGCCCGATTTTATCGGTCAGGGGGTCAGCCGCGGCAAAGGAACGGGCTTCGTCCGGCCAGTTGGTTTCCACGATGCCCACGATCTTTTTCGGATCAACCTGGATGTATGGTTTCCCGATACGGTCGCTGGGTTTGTAAATGGGGATTTCACGGCGGTTGGGAGGATCCAGGGGTTCGTAAACGTCATGCAGCCCCATGGCATTTTTGCTGTGGGCGGCGTTCAATTCCACGATGATCTTGTCGGCAAGGCGGCAAATGGTGGGAGCGATCCCTCCGGCGGCCGTCAGATAAATTTTACCGTCGGCCGTGACCTCGCAGGCTTCGATGATGGCCATGTCTACTTTGCCCATGAACCCGTAACGGATTTCCTGGGCCATCTGGGACAGGTGGATGTCGTTGTAGGCGATTTCCCCATTGTTCACCGCCTTGCGGAAGTCAACGTTGGTGGTGTAGGGGGCGCGGTAGCGAATAGCCTTGGCGCGGGAAAGAACCCCGTCGCAGGAATCGCCCGTGGAAGCACCGGTGAAGACGCTCACCTGGAAGGGGTTCCCCTTAGCGTGTTCCGCTTCTGCAATTTTTGCCAATTCAGCCGTCACAGCCTTGGCCGTCCCTGCGGGAGTAAACCCGCTCAGGCCAATGTGGTGGCCGTGTTTAATCAGGCTTGCTGCTTCTTCTGGTGTTAGTTCCTTGTAACTCATGTCAGTGATTTTTGTTGGATGAAAGAGAAAGAAACTCCGTGTCAACGGAGCGGTCAGGCTTGTTCTTCAACAAGCCTGTTGATCAGATGTGCCGGAACGGTCCGGAGGGAACCGGTCGGAAGGGATACCACAGGATTGCCCTGATCGTCAATCCCCGTAAAGATTCCCCGGATGGTTTCGTCATCCGTAAGGATGGAAACCGGCCTTTCCCCGGCCCATGCTTGCGCCAGCCCCTCCTGAAGGGTGGGGATGCCGCCGTGGGCAAAGGTAGAAAAAACCTGGTCCAAATGCCTGCCGAGGGAAGCCATGACGTCATGCAGTGAGGGACAGTCCTGAACAAGATCCGCGAGCCTTGCGAACGGGCCAGGTCATTGGTGGAAGAAGCCTCGGCCCATTCATGATAGGTCCAGTCGCCGCATGGTCCTTCCTCCTCTGGAGGAGTGGGGGGATGGGGCGGTGGGAATTCATGGGATGGGCCGAGGCCTGGAATAATTTCTGTCAGGTTATCTCGCCAGAGTAGCAATGTAGTAGCCTGCGATGACTGCGGTGCCGATCACGCCCGCAACGTTCGGTCCCATGGCGTGCATGAGAAGGTAGTTGGAGGGATCATACTTCTGGCCCACATTGTGGGAGACGCGGGCCGCCATCGGAACGGCGGAGACGCCTGCGGAACCGATCAGGGGATTGACCGGATTCTTGCGCCAGATGAGGTTCATCAGCTTGGCGGCGATCACGCCGCCCGCGGTGGCTACGCCGAAGGCGACAATGCCCAGCAGAATGATCAGCAGCGTTTCCTTCTGCAGGAAGCGGTCACCCTGCATCGTGAGGCCCACGGAGGTGCCCAGGAAGATGGTGACGATGTTGATGATTTCATTCTGGGAGGCCTGCACCAGGCGTTCCGTTACCTTGCACTCGCGCAGGAAGTTGCCCAGCATCAGCATGCCGATCAGCGGAGAGGCGTCCGGAATCAGCAGGATGGTGACAATGGTTACCAGCACGGCGAAGAACAGTTTTTCACTCTTGCTGACCGTTCGCAGGGATTTCATGCGGATGACCCGCTCCTTCTTCGTGGTCAGCAGAGCCATGATGGGCGGCTGTATCAGCGGGACCAGGGCCATGTACGTATACGCGGCCACGGCCACGGCGCCCAGCAGGTGCGGAGCCAGCTTCATCGTCAGGAAGATGGAGGTGGGGCCGTCAGCGCCGCCGATGATGCCGATGGAGGCGGATTCATTGGGCGTGAAGCCCATGAACAGGGCCATGAAGAACGTGGCGGCCACGCCCACCTGGGCCGCTGCACCCAGAAGAAGGGTGCGCGGTGCGGCGAGCAGCGGGCCGAAGTCCGTCAGGGCTCCCACGCCCAGGAAGATGATGGGCGGGAAGATTTCAGCCTTGATGCCCAGCCCGATCCAGTCGTACAGACCCCCATGGATGGAGGTGACCAGTAATTCCTGGGTGTGCTGGCCCACGGCCACGTACTTGCCTGCGGCGGAGACCACCAGGGGTTCCAGCTTCTGCGTTTCCAGATTCACCGGAACCTGGTTACCTTCCGTGTCAAAGTAGTTGACTCCCTTCTGGCGCAGAACGGTGGTGACTCCACCGTTCGTGAGCAGGTACACCGGATCGTTGGCGTCCGCTTCCGTCACGTTGTGGAAGTCCTTCAGGTTGGGGTCCACCGTCAGGCTGTCGTCCCCCAGAAGGGCGGCGTCAGCCTTGGCTTTTTCCTGGGATTCCCGCACGGGCTTGATCTGGGAGACGGTCAGCAGGCTGCCGGGGTAAACCTGCATGGGCTGTTCCATGTTTGCCAGATACTGGGCGCGCGCTTCAGGCGTGGTCAGGTTGGCCGGCACCTTGACGGGGGCCTGCTGGAGCGGGGCCACGTGAACGCGCAGGTAGCCCACGTTGTTGAGGGACGTGGCGGTCACTTCCCCCGCCTTATTGGAGGAGATGACCTGCTGGTTCAGCTGGGTGATGAGCATTCCGTTGTCCGGAATGTTGGCAATTAATGCGCCAAAGGCAATCGGAACCATCAGAAGAGGTTCGTACTGCTTGGCTACACCCAGGTACAGGAGAAGAACGGCAATGCCCCACATCCCTACCATTTGCCATGATAGGGAGAAGATGCCCATCCCCTGTAAAAAGGTGATTAATGAATCAAAAAGACTCATATGGAATAATTATTGTAGCGGTTTTTAGTCTGAGTCGGAGTCCGGACCTGTGTTAGGGGGCCGGGCGGCTCCCGCCGGGATTAACCAATCTTGGCCAGCGCCTGTCCTTCCTGAACCGTGTCGCCCGCGCTTACGCAGAAAGCGGTGAGCGTGCCGGAGGCGGGAGCGTAAATGATGGTGTTCATCTTCATGGCTTCCAGCGTCAGGATCTGGTCACCGGCCTTCACGGCGGTGCCGGGGGCAACGTCCAGGGAAACGACTTTGCCGGCGAGCGGGCTGGGCACGTCTCCTGCACCGGCGGCGGCCGGGGCGGGGGCGGGCGTGGGAGCCGGAGCGGGCGCCGCGACAGGGGCGGAGGCTGCGGGTGCGGGAGCCGGGGCTGCAACGGGGGCCGGAGCCGGGGCGGAGGTAGTGGAGGAGACCTGGTCCAGGAGTTCTACGGATACGTCAAATACCTTGCCGTCTACGGTGATGCGAAGTTTCTTCATAATAATGTATGGTATGGAATATTAAGTTAAATGATTCCCGCCGGGGGCGGGGGGTAAGGGTGAATAATGCAGTGGTTCAATGACTGGGCCGGATGCGGTGGGAGGCGAAGATTTCCGCCCTGCCTGCGGCCGCATAGCCGGAGCCCGGGGATTGCTTGATTTCCACGATGCGGTGGCTCATGCCGTCCAGGCCTGCGTCCACGGCGGCGGAGATGACGGCCACCATTTCCGGCGTGAGCTCCGTCATGGCGGAGTCCACGGCTGCGGAGAGGATGGCGAGCATTTCCGGAGTCATGCCCGGCTTGCCTGCTGCCGCAGGGGCGGCGGCAGGCACAGGAGCGGGAGCGGCGGAGGCCGCTGCGGCCTTGGCTTTGGCCTTGTTCTGGATGGAAGCGGCAATGGAGCCGCTGATGGTCAGAATGACGGCCAGGCCACCCAGGCACATCATGACCACCAGAATGCCGACGATCTGGTAGTCCAGATTCTCCATGATGTTGGCCATGCCCTGCGCAAAGGCGAGTGTCGTAAGTAACATATGAATCCGTTAAGATGGATGTTAGAGCGGAATGTTGCCGTGCTTCTTGGCCGGACGCACTTCCTTCTTGTTCAGGAGGGTGCGCAGGGCGAAGGCGATCTTGGCGCGGGTTTCTTCCGGATTGATGACTTCCGTGATCTGGCCCATGCCGGCCGCCACGTACGGGTTGTAGAAGGCCTCCCGGTATTCTTCCAGAAGTTCTCCCTGGCGCTTGGCCTTTTCCGCGGGGTCTTCCACGGCTTTCAGCTCGCGGCCGTAAAGCACCGGAACAGCGCCTTCCGCGCCCATCACGGCGATTTCCGCGCCGGGCCAGGCGAAAACGGCGTCAGCGCCCAGGTCCTTGCAGCACATGGCGATGTAGGCGCCGCCGTAGGCTTTGCGCATGATCAGGGTGACCTTGGGAACCGTGGCCTGGGAATAGGCGAAGATGAGCTTGGCGCCGTGGCGGATGATGCCGCCGCGTTCCTGGTTCTTGCCGGGCAGGAAGCCGGGCACGTCCACCAGGTTCACCAATGGGATGTTAAACGCGTTGCAGAAGCGGATGAAGCGGGCGGCCTTGTCGGAGGAGTCGATGTCCAGGCAGCCGGCCTTCACGTTGGGCTGGTTGGCGATGATGCCGACCACCACGCCGCAGACCCGGCCGAAGCCGACGACGACGTTCTTGGCGAAGTCCTTGTGCACTTCCAGGAAATCCCCGTCATCCACCAGGCGGCTGATGATGGGCTGGACGTCCAGGGGCGTGCGGTTGTCGCCGGGAATCAGGTCGCTCATGCCTTCGTCCGCGCTCAGGTCAAGCGGGGTGTCCAGCTTGTGGGGCGGTTCTTCCGCGTTGTTGGCGGGAAGGAAGGAAAGGAGCCTCTTCAGGATGTCCAGGGCGTGCGCGTCGCTGTCCGCCACGAAGTGGACGTTGCCGGACACGGATGCGTGGATGGCCGCGGAGCCGATGTCGTCCATCGTGCACTTTTCATACGTGACCTGTTCAATCACCTTGGGACCGGTGATGTACATGCCGGCGTTGCCGGAATTGCGCATGATGATGAAGTCCGTCAGGGCGGGGGAACCGCGCCGCCTGCGCAGGGCCCCCAGGATCATGGATATCTGCGGAACCACGCCGGAAGCCAGCACGTTGTTGTAGAACACCTGGGCGTAGCCGGACAGGGCCGCCACGCCTTCCTGGAGGCGCGCGCCGCCGGAGTCGTTCACCGTCACCATCGGGATGCCGGCTTTCAGGGCGTACTTCTGGGCGTCCGCAATCTTCATGGCGTGCATGTAGCCGAGGGAGCCGCCCTGGGCCAGGAAGTCGGAGGCCGCGCAGGCGACCGGACGGCCGTTCACGAGGCCGAAGCCGGAAACGACGCCGTCGCCGGGGATTTCCTTCTTGCCCATGCCGAAGTTGTGGCAGTTGTGGCGCACATGCATGCCGATTTCCGAGAAGGTGCCTTCTTCAAAGAGGTACCCCATGCGGTCGCGGGCCGTCATTTCGCCTTTTTTCGTGTCTCTTGTCGATCTTTTTCCTGACCGCCGCTGAGGATGACCTTCTTGCGGCGGCTGTTCAGATCGTCAATCAATTTGGGATCAATAGCCATTGGTATAGTGGTATGGTGGATTCGGAGAATGTTACTTGCCGCATCCGCAACCGCCGGGGTGCTGGCAGAATCTGGTCAGCACGCCGAAGGTGCACTTGGGATGCAGGAAGGTGACCTGCGTATTGTGCGCGCCGGGGACGGGCGGGTCGTTCAGCACGGTAAGGCCGGCTTCCTTGGCCTGGGAGATGTTGTCAGCAATGTCGTTGGTCTTGAAAGCGATGTGGTGGATGCCTTCCCCTTTCTTCTCGATGGCCTTGGCGATGGCGCTTTCCGGAGAGGTGGGTTCGAGCAGTTCGATGTGGACTCCGGCAACGTCAAACATGGCGACGCGCACCTTTTGCGTGGGCACTTCCTCAATGTGGGGCTCTCCGAGTCCGAGCGCATCACGGTAGTAGGGAACGGTGGCGTCAAGGCTCTTGACGGCGATGCCGATATGGTCAATTTGTTGAATCATATGCGTATGATGGTTGTAGGGAATGCAGGTGGAAGCCTGCAATACATCAGGAGCCATTAAAGCGGATTTTTTTTAGATGTGAAGCGAAAAGCGGAAAAATGGCGAAATCGCGCCCGCTCCGTTTCACCTGCTTGATTGCCCCGGAAGATGAGGTATGGTAGGGGCATGTTCAAGAGGGGATTAGCCGTATTGTTCCTGCTGGCGTCGTGGTTTTCCGCCGCGTGTGCCTATGAGCTGCTGCCCGCCCATGTGGCCGTGGTTTACAACGGAAAATCCGAGCTGAGCCGCCGCATGGCCAGGGAGTATGCGCGGGTGCGCGGCGTGCCGGAAGGGAACCTGGTTTCCCTGGACTGCCCCTCGGCCAACGAGATTTCCCGGAAGGAGTATGAAGACCTGATCCGTGCGCCCCTGCTGCGGACGGCGCGGGAGCAGCGGTGGTGGGTGCCGTCCGGCATTGCCTCCGCCCCATGATGGACCGGAAGATTTTTGCGCTGGTGCTGATGGCGGACCTGCCGATGAAGATACGCCATGAAGCGCCCGTTCCCCCTCCCGGGAAAGATATCAACCAGATGCAGACGGACCGCGCCGCCGTGGATTCCGAACTGGCGCTGCTGGCGGTGGACGGTTATGAGAGGAAGGCCTGGGTAGGAAACCCCTATTTTGACAGGAAGGAGGATTTTGTGGGCTCCGGCCTGCCCACGTTCCTGGTGTGCCGCCTGGACGGCCTGACGGCGGATACCGCCTGCGGCTGGTCACGGAACCTGCGGAGGTGGAGAAGAAGGGCCTGTGGGGGTGGGCGGTGGTGGACCGGGGCGGCCCCTACGCCCAGGGGGACCAGTGGCTGGACGCCGTGTTCCGCCGCGTGCGGGAAGCGGGCATCCCCGTTTACCTGGATGACTGGCCCCAGACTCTTCCGGAGAAATTTCCGCTGAGCCGGGACACGGCGCTTTACTGCGGCTGGTACACCGGGAATGCGAACGGTCCGTTTACGGACCCAACCTTCCGTTTCCGGCCCGGAGCGGTCGCCATGCACCTGCATTCCTTCAGCGCCTCCGATTTCAAGATTCCCGGCAGGGGGTGGAGTTCCGCCCTGCTGGAAAAGGGGGCGGACGTGACGGTGGGGAACGTGTATGAACCTTTCCTGGGCGCGTGCCACCGCTTTGACATTTTTGCGGACCGCCTGCTGGACGGCTATACCGTGGCGGAAGCCTCCTGGATGAGCATGCCCGTACTGTCCTGGCAGGGGGTGGTGTTCGGAGACCCCCTCTACCGTCCGTACGCCCGCATGAAGGACATGGACGTGAAGCCGACGGAAGAGGACCGCTATTTCCAGGGCTGGTGGGCTTCCTCTGTACAGTTCGGGGACCGCTGGCGGGACCGTTCCGCGCGCCTGCTGGAATCCGCCCGGAAGGCACCCTCCTCCTGCCTTTATGAAGCGCTGGCGCTGGAATACCTGTACCGGAAGGAGCCGGCACGGGCCGGGGAGCTGGTTTTCTCCGCCCTTGACGGCGCGCCGGACGCCCGCACCCGCGCCCGTCTTCTGCTGGAGTCCCTGCTGGCGGACCGCGCCCAGGGCGGGGACAAGGCCTTCCTGCTGCGGATGGACAGCGTCCGCGCCCTCATGTCTTCCTCCGCCTTTCTCCCGGCGCTGGAGGAGTGGCATGCAAGGATAGCTCCGCCGCCGCCCCCGCCTAAAAAATAAAATTAAGGCCGTACGGCAAATTTGGATTGCCTTTTAGGGGATTATGGCCCATATTCTGCGTCCCGTAAGTTTTCCTTTTACTGATATTCACCAGCAATAGATAACACAAGATGAACATTATCAACAAAATCGAGCAAGAGCAACTCAAGGCGGATGTGACCCCATTTAACGTAGGTGATACCATCAAGGTTCACACTCGTGTTATTGAAGGCGGCAAGGAACGTATCCAGATTTTCCAGGGCATCGTGATCGCCAAGCGCGGTTCCGGCATCAATGAAGCTTTCACGGTCCGCAAGATTTCCTACGGTGAAGGCGTGGAGCGCGTGTTCCCCCTGCACACCCCCCGCATCGCCAAGATTGAAGTCGTGAACCGAGGCAAGGTCCGCCGTGCCAAGCTTCACTACCTGCGCGGCCGTATCGGCAAGGACGCCATGATCGTGAAGTCCGCCAACCGGTAATCGGAAAAATTGCTATTTTTGCTGGCCCGGCCCGCCGTGAGGCGAGGCCGGGTTTTCTATGCCCGGAAGGTTTTATTCCACCCCGGAGGAAGAAGGGGGCGGACGGGAAAGGAAGGCGTGAAAAAATTTTCGTGAGACCCCCTGTGAGGGCTACACGGTTTTTCCCGGTGAAAGTTCCGGAAAGGGGAGAGAGGCTGGAAGAAAGCCGGCAAGAAAAAGGAACGGGATGGAACAAGCCCTCCGGCTTTTCCGTTCCTTCCGGCGGGGCTTTGCCGGGGGGAGGGATCTAATCAGGAAGGCAGGCGGTTGGCCAGCCTCTTTTGCAGGAAATAGAAGTGGAGCATCATCAGCACGGAACTTGCCAGGCTCACCAGGAAGGCTGTTCCGTTGTACATGATGACGGGGCGCACCATGCCGGGCAGCAGGGCTTCCAGCTCCCGGGCCAGCGCAAGCACGTTTTTCCGGGCTTTCTTCCGCCCATGCCCGGAGCGTCTCCGAGAAACGGAACAGGGGCTGGAACAGCGTATACAGGAAGATGAGCAGGGAACCCTGCACGCTGACGGCCCAGGCCAGCCATATCCAGCCTTTTCCGCGTGAAGGGCCGGGGAAGGAGAAGGCCTTGTTGACATCCAGCATGGCTTGAAGGGGCATCCAGATATTGCCCACGGGGAGGAAGAAGGAAAGGACGCAGAGCAGGGGAGAGGCGCGCATGGCTCCCTTCTTCACCGTTTCCGCATTCTGCGCCAGCCGGTAAACCAGCATCAGCCAGCAGACCACCAGCCCGGCCATGGACAGGTAAAACAGGCCGCCGTCCAGCATAAACGGAGCGGCGGAGCCTGCATCCGCCCTGGCGAGGGAGAGGGAAAGGGAGGCGCGGTCCCCTTCCTGGAGTTCCTTCATGGTTTGAGCCAGCGTTTCCGAGATGGCTTGCTGAATCAGGGGAAGATCGTGGAAAAGCAGATAGAAGGTGCCCCCGGCCAGCGCCAGGGCAAACAGGCACAGGAGGAACAAGAGGACGCCGAGCTTCCGGAGGGGCGGAATTCCGGCTGAAAACGCTTCCGCAGGCATTATTCTTCCGCAGGTGCGGGGGCCGGTGTTTCCGCCGCTTCTTCCGGGCCGTATGCCTCCACTTCCGTCAGCGCCAGCGGATGGGCCGGATCAGTGGATTCCACGCGCAGGGCGCGCGCCTTGACCGGAGCTTCCAGCTTCCAGGTGGTGACGTTGGTGGATTTTTCCGAGGGTGTGGTGTTGAAGGTTTTTTCCGCCAGCACGTTCTTGTCATTATCGTACAGAATCACCTTGAATTCCTCCATGGTGCCCAGCAGAGTCAGGTTGGCTGGCGTGTAAATAACCACTTTTTCTATGGTGCGGTTGGTCTCCTTGCCGAAGTCGATGCCGAACCAGGCGGTTTTTCCTTCCGCCACACCGGTGGCGCTGATGGAAACGTCGGAAAGCTCGGAGCTGGTATTGCCGTCCACGGCCTTTTCCGGACCGTAGGCGCCCAGCATGTTGCGGTTGGAGCTCTGGCGCACCTTGACGCCGGGCTGAAGGCTCCAGTTGACTTTGCCGGGTTCGGCGGAGGGTTTGGGAGCTGCAGGCACGGGCTCCGGATGCGGGAGCGGGGCAGGTGCAGGAACCACAAGGGCCGGAGTGGTGTTTTCCGCGACGGCCGGGGCAGAGGGCGCAGGCGTTGCCGGAGCATGGCGGCGCGCTTCCCTGTTCGCTTTTCTCGCCGCATCCGCCTTCGCGTTGTTTTCCTTCTGAACCTGTTCGTTGTAGTCATTGCGCATTCTGACGACGTCCTTCTTGTACAGGATGCAGGTGTAGGTCAGCACAATGCCCACGATCAGGGCCGGGATAAGGTAGTAGTAAACATTGGTCTGCCCTTTCTGCATATTCATGGCGGGGATGGGCGTGGAGGACGGCCGGGGAGGAATGGCTGCCGCGTTTCTTCCCGTGGGGCTGGCGATGGCCTTGTCCAGGTCCGTGATGAAGTCCCCCAGGTTCCGGTAGCGTTCGCGGGTGTCCGGATTGATGGCCCGGGAGACCACGGCGTCCACGGCGTCGCTGCACTTGATCAGGGTGGAGGGCATGGCGAAGCCCGCTTCCATCGGCGTCTTGCGGGTCAGCAGGATGTAGAGCGTCAGCCCCAGGGCGTAAATGTCCATGCCCGGCGTGAAGGCGGCTTCCGCCCCGGTAACCCATTCCGGAGAGGCGAAGTCCCCCATGTCTACCGGGGGCTGCGCGGGATAAATGTTGATGGGCAGCAGCAGGGCGTCTCCGCCGTCCGCGCGCAGGGAAATCAGCTTGGGCGTGATGCCGCCGTGAAAGATGTTTTTCCGGTGCAGCGTCAGCAGGCCTTCCGCCATGTTCCGCACCAGGTTGAGCGCCGCCTGGGGGGATATCTGGGGGAGGGTTTCCAGGTCCGCCAGGCGCGGATAGGGGGAGTGTTCGGAAATGATGAAGGTGAACGGTCCTGCCTGCCCCACTTCGTAAACGCGCAGAAGGCCCTGGTGCGCCTGTTCCACAATGGTGAGGGAGCGGACGATGAATTCCGGATCCCAGCCGAAGACTCCGGCTTCCTCCGTGGGGACCACCCGCAGCATGACGGGAGCGAAATTGGATTTCAGGGTGGCGGTGAAAATTTGCTGGGGGCCTTTGGCCCCGACAAGCTGGATGTTTTCCAGCTGGGGGAAGAGGGCGGAAATCTGGTCCATGGAAAGGGAATCGTCGGCAGGCATGGAAAAGGGAGGTGGAATAGTATCGGCAAACAGTCTACCTTAAAATCCTTGCCGGAAGCAACTCTATAAGCGGGCATATTTTGCTGGCGGGATGTCCTGACGCTGAACGGAAACCGCTCGTGCCGGGCCGGAACGGCCTTTTCCGGGCGGGGCGGACGCTCTCCTTTGAAGAAGGCGTCCCGAGGGGCCGTTCTTTCCGTATCCATACGGTTGACGGGCCTGTTCCTTCCGCTGGCGCAATGGTTTTTCCTGACGGGGAAGTTTGTTGGAAAAGGCGGATGCCCCCTCCGTTTTCAGGAAGGGTTGTTTCCTCTTCGTTCCGTGGCCGGAAGACGGCCTTTTTGCCTGCCGTCCGGTTGAAACAGGAGGGGCAGAAGCCGGAAGGCCGAACCGGCAAATTCAACGGGGAGTTTGTGTTTGTCCACGATTGCCCGAACCTCCTTTTTACTCAGGAACCGTTCTTCCTTTTTCGCTTTGAACGCGGTCCAGTCAACCATGATGGATGACAGGAGCTGGGACAGGAAATCATGCATGCGAAAGAGCGGGGTATTTCCAGAGGCCCGGCGGGGAGCCGCATTCCTGCATTACGGCCTTTTAAGGATGATGGGCGGGGCGGGGTTGGTCTGCCATACCGGGGTGGCGGCCCGTGCGTCCGCTTCCTCCAGCGTCTGGCGCCCCTTGACCTTCATCAGGTGTTCCCGGAGGATGCGCCGCAGTTCCACGGCGGCGGCCGGGTCATCCTGCACGCTGTGCCCGGACGGGACGATTTTTTCACTGGCGCTCCAGTCCAGATGGGAGGAGCGGTACTTGACCACGCCGTCGGAGGAGTGGGGCGTATCGTTCCTGCCCCTGTCCCCGATGATGGAATGGACGGGAACGTTCGGGTCCCCGCGCAGCTCCGACATGTACTTGACCAGGGAGGAGTTCGGGGAAAGCTGGCGGATGCTGGTGAGTTCGTCCTTCAGCTGCAGGGGATTGAGCAGGAACATGCCGCGGCTGAGGGTGGCGATGCGGGTGACTTCCTCCAGCATGTCCGCCGGGAGGTCGATCAGGCGCTGGCCCAGCCGCCCTATCCAGTTGTCCGCAAAGGTGGAGCCGCGGTGCGGGGTGGCCATGTACACGATGCGCGTGACGCCCCTGGCGGGGGAGAAGATAAAATTGTTCTGGAGCTGTTCAAGCATGGGCTCGTCACAGTGCAGGGGTTCCAGCCCGGTTTTCCAGTTCTCCAGCGTCATGTCTGCAAAGGTTTCCGGGGGAAGCTCAAAGAGGCCCTTCATCAGCGTCCAGGGCTTGGTGGAGTTGTTGAAGCGGGTGATGAGGCCGCCCATGGAGTGCCCCACCATGACGATGTTGTTCATTTCCCTGGAGTCGCCGCGGGGATTGTATTCCTGCATGAGTTCCTCCAGGGCCTTCCGCTGCCTGCTGGCCGGAATGGTCCAGGCCAGGCCGGACGGATAGCCGAAGAACCAGAACTGGTAGTTTTCCCGGATGACGGGATCCACCAGAAGGCGGTTGGTCAGGTTGGCAAAGGTGGCGGGGCCGGACATCAGGCCGTGGGTGAAGACCACGGGGGATTTTCCGGGGGTCATAGGGTTCGGAAAAATAAAGCCCCATCGTATTGATGGCCTTTTTGGGACGGAACGCGCCCAGCAGTTCCGTTCCGTCCGCGTCGGAAAGCTTCCAGAAAAGGGCGATGGGAACGGAGAAGTTGGCCGCCAGAGGCTGACGCACCTTGTTTTTCCCGATGAAGACGTGCTCATTCATCAGACGGGGAATGGTGCGGAGGGTGGGCTTCCCGTCCACCATGCGGTCAAAGTCCAGGATGGCCGTCAGCGTGTGCACGTTCCCGTTGTCCTTGAGCACGTTGGCATGGGGCCGGGAGACGCCCTGGGGCGCCAGGCCCGCCAAGGGAATGCCCATTCCCTCCACGGTTACGCTTTCCCGCAGGCGGAAGGTGGGGTCCACTTCGTCGGACATGAAGATGGCCTCGTAGAACCAGGGGTTGCTGTCCTTGGCGTAAGGAGATTTTTCAATGATGAAGGGGAGGCTTTGACGCTTCTTCTCATTCATGCCGCCCTCCCGTTTGGCCTCTTTCAGGTGGGAGGCCAGCTTCCGGATGCATGCGTTGTATTTTTTTCTGGCTTCCGGCCATTCCCTGCTGCGGCGGGGAGAGGAGAGGATGAGCCATGCGGCCTGGGCTTCCCGGATGGCTGCGGCGTCATCCTGGTAATGGGCGTACGCCCTTTCCTGCTGCTGGTGGTGCAGGGAACAGCCGGAAAGGCCCATGAGCAGGCCTAGAAGAAGGGCGGAAGCCGTTTTCATGATGAACAAGGAGAGAAGGGGGGAGGAGAGGTCAGGAGAGCATGTCCAGAGCCCGGTTCATGGACTTGAGGAAAGTCTGAACTTCCTCTTCCGTATTGTACAGGGCAAAGGAGGCGCGGGTGGTTCCCGTGGTTCCCAGGGCGCACATGAGAGGCTGGCAGCAATGGTGCCCGGTGCGCACGGCAATGCCCATCTGGTCCAGCAGGGTGCCCAGGTCGTAATGGTGGATGCCTTCCGCCAGGACGGAGACCACGGCGCTGTGCGGCACGTCCGGGGCCAGCACGGTCAGGCGCGGCATGGCTTTGAGGCCTTCCACGGCCATGTCCGTCAGTTTCTGTTCATGGGCGGCGATGTTGTCCAGCCCCAGTCCGGAGACGTAGCGGATGGCCGCCGCCAGACCTACCGCTCCGCCAATGTTGGGCGTCCCAGACTCATATTTGAAAGGGATGTCGTTGTAGACGGTTTTTTCAAAGGTGACTTCCTTGATCATCTCCCCGCCGCCCATCCACGGCGGCAGCTTTTCCAGCAGCTCCCTTTTTCCCCACAGCGCGCCGATGCCGGTGGGAGCATACAGCTTGTGGCCGGAAAAGGCGTACAGGTCGCATCCCAGTTCCTGAACGTCCACGTTCATGTGGGAGACGGCCTGGGCGCCGTCAATCAGCACAATGGTGTCCGGCCTGTTTTCCCTGGCAAGCGCGGTGATCTCCTGCACGGGATTGATTGTTCCGAGCGTGTTGGAGACGTGGCCCACGGCCACGATGCGGGTGCGGGGGGAAAGCAGGTTCCGGTAGGCCTCCATGTCCAGCGTCTGGCCCGGAGTCAGCGGGACTACCTTGAGGACCGCGCCCGTGCGTTCGCAGAGCATCTGCCAGGGGACGATGTTGGAGTGGTGCTCACAGGCGGTCAGGATAACTTCGTCCCCCGGCTTGACCATGCCGGACCTGGCGATGGTGTCTGCCGCCAGGTTGATGCCCATGGTGCAGCCGGAGGTGAACAGGACTTCCGCCGTTTCCGGCGCGTTGATGAACCGGGCCACCGTTTCCCGCGACTCTTCATGCGCTTCCGTGGCAAGCTGGCTCAGGTAGTGGGAGCCGCGGTGCACGTTGGCGTTCTGCGTTTCATAATAATTCCGGGTGGCATCCAGGACGGCCAGGGGCTTCTGCGTGGTGGCCGCATTGTCCAGGTAAATGAGCGGTTTGCCGTGCACGCTGGTTTCCAGGATGGGAAACTGCGGGCGGATGGTTGCTGTGTCAAGCATGGCTATGGTACGAGTGAGGGTTCTTTGCGCAATTCGTCCCAGCCCCCTTCCAGAATGAAGATGGGCGCGCGGATGCCGTATTCCGGCTTTTTCAGTTCATTGGCTACGGCTGCGCTGGAGGTGCAGTCCCTGCTGCAAAAGATGACGATGCAGCAGCCCTTGTCTTCCGCCGTCATCAGGGCTTCCATGGCGTTGGCCAGGAGTTCCTGGTAATTGGCGTCCGCCGGGCGGATGGGGTAGACGGGGGCCTGCGTGATAGTGTGGCGTTCAAAGTCGTCCTGTTTTCTGGCGTCTATCCAGATGACTTTTCCCGGCCATTCCTTCAGCACCTGGGCCAGGCACACGTGCCCCTCCTCCAGCGTCTCCGGATTGCAGGGCGGCGTGCGGAACGGCTGGATGACGCGCAGGTCCAGCGCAGCGATGCCCACGGCCAGCAGGAATACGGCCAGCAGGAGCTTCAGGGCGGTGGAAAGGGCGTCTCTCATGTGGGGAAGGGAAGGTCAGTTTTCCTTGATGGTCAGGAACCCCATCTGGCGCTTGTAGCGCGGCACGGTGGAATCCGTGCGCACCCAGATGGTGTTGAAGGCCGGCTTGGCCGTGGACTTGGGAGTGACGATGATTTTGTATTCCCTGCCTTTCTTCACGGTCACGGGCTCATAGTCAAAGGCGTCCCCGGTCAGGTCCACCGTGGTCAGGTTGACGGGCAGTTCCTTGGAGATGGTGATTTTAATGGTCTTGGGGGCAGGGGCTTCTCCCCTGGTCCATTCCAGCTTGCGGGGTTCCATCCGGATGATGTCCGGGATTTGCGCGCGTATCACCAGCTTGTAGGCGGAGCCGTTGGCGTGCACCGTCATGTCCTTGTCCACGGTGCCGGAAAAGTTGCCGGTCTTCATCACGGCACTGATAACGCCGGATTCCCCCGGAGCGTACGTCAGCTTGTTATCCTTCGCCCCGGCGGTGGTGCAGTCGCAGGAGACATGGATTTTGCTGATCGTGACGGGAACGCCGGAGGTATTGGTGAAGGGGAGGGAGGCCGTGATGCTGTCCTGGTCCGGAGCCACCTTTACCGGAACCACCGTTTCCTTTGAAGGACAGTTCATTTTTGCCGGAGGCGAGGCCCCCACAGCAGCAGTCCTGACAGAATAATGGTCCGGATGGTCATGGTCGTTTCAGGATGGTTTTTCCTCTTTCTTCCTGGCGGAGAAGATGCTGGCGATGAAGAAGATGATCGCCGCCACGAAGATGCAGGAGTCCGCCACGTTGAAGGCGGGCCAGCGGTAGTTGAAGAGGGGAATGGTGACGTCAATGAAGTCCACCACGTAGCCGTTCATGAGCTTCGTGAAGAAGCCGTGCGGCTGTTCGTAGGGAATCAGGAAACCCTGCATCAGGCGGTCCGTCAGGTTGCCCGCCACCCCGGCCAGCAGCAGCACATAGGCCAGCTTGAGCCATACCGTATGGAAAAAGTTTTTCCGGTAGAGCACGACCAGGGCCACGATGGCGAGCACGGGAATCGCCAGGAACAGGTAGCTGGACCATGCCGTTCCGTTGCCCAGCCCGAAGGCCACGCCCGTGTTGTGCACGCGGGTGATGTTCATCGTTCCGTCCAGGAAGGAAATGGGTTCCAGCTCCCTCAGCCTGTTCGGCGTCCACTGTGTTCGGGTTCAGGTCCTGGAACTGCGCCATGTCCGCCGCCGGTATGTGCCCGTTCGTGGCGAAGTCCAGCGTGCCGTCCGCATTGACGTGGTGGAAGCCCGGAAAGTCCGGCAGGTAGGCGTACTTGTGGACTTTCTCGTTCAGGTAGTTCAGCGGGAAGCGGTGGACGATCCACAGCTTGCTTGCCTGGTCCAGTACATACAGCCCTACGCCCAGCAGGCTCCACCAGAGCCAGCCGGGAGGCGTTTTCTTATGGGGGCCGGGTTCCTTTTCCGTCTGGGTATCCATAAAAGATCGGGGAATGGTTTCAGTTCAGGAAAGGACTTCCGAGCAGCGTTCGCACACGTCGCTGCCGTCCGCCGCGGGTTCATACCGGCGGCAGCGCGGGCACATGGCGTGTTCCGTTTTGGCGGCGGTGGCCGCCAGCTCCGGACCGCTCTTCACGTCCAGGTCTGCAATGATGAAGAATTCCGTGGCAAAGGCGCGGTCTTCCAGCAGCGCCACCACGTCCTCGCTTTCATTCGTGGGAACGGTGAGGGTGATGGAGGCTTCATTGTTCTTGGAGAACGCCTTGGCTTTCACCTGCTCTTCAATGGCTACCTGGATGACGGACTTGATTTCCTGGAGGCGGGAGATGGCGGAGGAGGCCTCCTGGGTGTCGTACTCCGGCATCGGCGCGGGGAAGTCTTGCTCGTGCACGCTGCCTTCATACCCGGCGTATTCCCAGGCTTCATCCGCCGTGAAGACCAGGATGGGGGCCAGCAGGCGGCACAGGGCCTTGAAGACGATGGTCATGGCCGTCTGGGTGGCGCGGCGGCGCACGGAGGTGACGTCGTCGCAGTACAGGCGGTCCTTCGTGGTGTCCACGTACAGGGCGGAAAGGTCGCTGGTGCAGAACTGGTTGATGACGCTGAACGCCTTGCGGAAGGCATAGGCTTCATAGGGTCTCAGCGTTTCCTTGATGACGGCGTTCAGGCGTTCCAGAATCCAGCGGTCCAGGATGGGCATGTGTTCCGGGGCGACCGCCTGCGTGGCGAAGTCAAACCCGCTGATGTTGCCCAGCAGGATGCGCAGGGTGTTGCGTAGCCGTCGGTAGGGCTCCGTGACCTGCTTGAAGAGGTCTTCCCCGAAGGGGACTTCATTCTGCCAGTCCACGGAGGCGGCCCACAGGCGCACGATGTCCGCGCCGTACTTGTCGTAGTAGTAGGCGGCGTCAATGGGCTTGCCGCTCTTGGCGTCGGACTTGGAGGTCTTTTTCCCGGTGTCCTTGTCCACCACGAAGCCGTGGGTCATCACGGCCTTGTACGGGGCCTTGCCGCGCCAGGCGACGGAAAGCATCAGGGAACTCTGGAACCAGCCGCGGTGCTGGTCCGTGGCCTCCAGGTACAGGTCCGCCGGGGCGTCTAGCCCGGGGCGGGCGTCCATGACGGCCATGGGGAACAGCCGGAATCGATCCAGACGTCCAGCGTATCCTTGCCCTTCTTCCAAGTCTTCGGCAGGCCGAGGCGTTCGCACAGGTCTTCATCGGAAAGCTCAAACCAGATGTTGGAGCCGTGGGCCTCCACCATATCCGCGATCTTGCGGACCAGGGCGGCGTCCAGAACGGCCTTTCCGTCTTCGTCAAAGAAGACGGGCAGGGGCACGCCCCAGGTGCGCTGGCGGGAGATGCACCAGTCCGGGCGCGCCTCCACGGTGCCGTAAATGCGGTTGCGGCCCCAGGCGGGCAGCCACTGCACCTTGTCTATTTCTTCCAGGGCCTGCGGTCGCAGCCTGTCCATGGAGATGAAGAACTGCTCCACGGCGCGGAAGATGATGGGCGTCTTGGAACGCCAGCAGTGCGGGTACTGGTGGCGGTATTCCTCCACGCCGAAAAGGTTGTCGTCCTTCTCCAGCATGGAGATGATGTCCTTGTTGGCGTCAAAGACGTGCTTGCCCACCAGGGAGGGAATGCCCACTTCTTCCGTGTACTTGCCGTCGTCGTCCACGGGGGAAAGGACGGGCAGCCCGTACTGGCGGCCTACGTTGTAGTCGTCCGCCCCGTGGCCGGGAGCGATGTGCACGGTGCCGGTGCCGGTGTCCGTGGTCACGAAGTCCGCCAGGATGATTTTTGACGTGCGGGGAAGGAAGGGGTGCCGGGCCTCGCAGTTTTCCAGCTCGGCGCCCTTGAACTCGCGGATGGTTTCCGCCAGGGCCCAGCCCGTCTTCTGCGCGAAGGCGTCCAGCAGGTCTTTCAGGATGATGAGGGTTTCCGTCTGGCCGTCCTTTATGAACTTGCCGGCCACATACGTGAAGCGCGGATGCAGGGCGATGCCCACGTTGGCAGGCAATGTCCACGGGGTAGTGGTCCAGATCACCATGGAGGCCTTCAGGTCCAGGGGATTGTCCAGCAGAGGGAAGCGCACGAACACGGAGGAGCTGATCTTCTCCTTGTAGTCGATTTCCGCTTCCGCCAGCGCGGTATAGGCCCCGTAGGACCACTGGACGGGCTTGCGGCTCTGGTAGACCGCGCCGTCTTCCACCAGCTTGGCGAACACGCGCAGGATGTTGGCTTCATACGCCGGCTTCATGGTCAGGTAGGGATGCTCCCAGTCACCGAAAACGCCCAGGCGGCGGAAGGAAGTCCGTTGGATGTCAATGAAGCCTTCGGCAAATTCCGCGCAGCGGCGGCGGATTTCAGCCGCATCCAGGTCACGGGCCTTCTGCACCACCTTGAATTCGATGGGGAGGCCGTGGCAGTCCCAGCCCGGAACGTAGGGGGCGGCGTAGCCGGCCATGGTCTTGGACTTCAGGACGAGGTCCTTGAGAATCTTGTTCAGGGCGGTGCCCATGTGCACGTCTCCGTTGGCAAAGGGAGGTCCGTCGTGAAGGAGGAAACGGGGTGCGCCCTGTTCTATCCTGCGGGACAAAATTCGTTCGTACAGCCCGGTGTCTTCCCACTTTTTCAGGCGTACTGGTTCGTTTTTCGTCAGGTCCCCTCTCATGGGGAAGCCGGTCTCCGGCAACAGGATGGTGTCTTTATAATTCTTTTCGGGCGCACTCATGCCCAAAAAAGGTAGCACCGGGCCCGTTTCCGGTCAACCCTGCGGTGCGGCACAAATCAGGGCCTAGCGCATTCATTCCCGCCGTGTTCCGGGGGGGCGCCCGTACCGGAAGGCGCATCCCCGCAGGCAGGAGCCGGGGAGGGGAGAATTCCCCGTTCCGCGAGCCATTGTTCCGCGGCCTCCGGCCATTTGTCCGTGGGCTGGCCGCGCTTCTCCATGCCGTACCCATGCCCTCCGGAGGGATAAAAATGCAGGCTGGAGGGAACGCCCTTTTCCCGGCAGGCCTGTTCCATCAGCCTGCTGTTGGCGCTGGCTACGCCGTCGTCCAGCGCGTGGACGAGGAACACGGGCGGCGTCTGCGGCGTCACCTGCCGTTCCGCGGAACACAGCTCCGCCAGATCCGCGCCGGGGGCAGGCCCCAGAATCCTGCTGCGGGTGCCCCCGTGGGTGGTTTTGGGGTCCATGGTGATGACGGGGTAGATGAGCAGGGAGAAATCCGGCCGGGCGGAAACGCTTTTCAGCGGGTTTTCCGCTTCTTCCGGCAGGGGGCGGTTCCAGAGCGTGGAAGCCATGGCAGCCAGATGGCCGCCTGCGGAAAAGCCCATGACGCCGATGCGGTGCGGGTCAACCCCCCAGCGCGGAGGCATGCCGGCGCGTTACGCGCAGAGCCTGCCGGGCGTCCAGCAGAGGGCCGGGAAACCTGCCGACGGCATCATTGCTCCCGGAAACGCGGTACTTCACGACGACGCCCACCATGCCGTGCTCCGCCGCCCAGCGGGCGATATGGCCGCCTTCCTTTTCAATGGCCTGGATGGCATAGCCCCCGCCCGGAAAAATGCACAGGGCCGCGCGCCTGTCCTGCGGCTTCCATCCGGCGGGAAAGTAGAGCTGCATCTGCGCTTCCCCCACGTTCGTAATATGTCCGGGGGATACTTGTTTTTCCTTCAGGGCCGCCGCCTTGAGCCCCAGGGAAATCCACCCGGAATGAAAGGCTCCGTGTTCCGCGGGCGGCTGGAGGGCCTCCAGCACGGACGGTTCAAACGGCGCGGCTCCGGCGTGGCCGTGAGGGAAGGCCAGGAAAAGGGCGGGAAGGAGGAAGGCAAGCTTCATGCTCATGGTTTATTGGCGAGTGAGATGACGAGTTGGGAAAGGCCCTGCACCACTTCCGCAAACTGGGGATAATCCAGCTTTTCAGCCGTGTCGCTGGTTTCATGGTAGTCGTCGCAGCGGAGGAAGGCCGTGTCCGTGGCGGCAAAGGAGGGAATGCCCTCCTTCATGTATCCCCAGTCGTCGGACCAGGAAACGCCGCGGGTGTAATACGGGAACACGGCGGAACGGACCGGAAAGCGGCTCAAAGCGGCAAATTCCTCCGCGCAGGAGCGGGCCAGCTTGCGGCCCGTGTTGGTGGACATGAAGGCCACGTAGTCGCAGCGGTCCGGCAGCCCGGCCAATCCGGCAACCACGGCTGACTGGCGTTTTTTGTTCACCCGCGGGGAATAGCAGCCCAGCGTTTCCAGGGCAATCATGCCGATGATTCTGTCCTTGCCCGGATGGCGGGCGACGGATTTGGCGTGCACCACGCTGCCCATGGAGGGCGTCTGGTAAAAGGGCGGCTCTTCATTGGCATAAGCCACCAGGCACACGTCGTGCAGGGTGGGAGTGGCCGTCAGGGCGCGCGCCGTTTCCAGCAGGGCGGCCACGCCGGAAGCGTTGTCATTGGCGCCCGGCGTTCCGGTACGGGCGGGTCTGGCGGGACCGTGGTCGTGCCAGTTGTCCATGCCTACCTTGGTATCGTAATGCGCGCCTACGATGAGCATTCTGGGGCGGAGGGATGTTCCCTTTTTGGTGGCGATGAGGTTGTACGCCGTCCTGTCCTTCACGGCGCCGAATTCCCCGGAGGGCGGAATGTTCACGGCCTGACGCGTGACGGCATAGCCCATGTCCGCCAGGGTTTTTTCAATGTAGCGGGCGGATCGCTCCATGGTGCCGGGTTTGTAGACGTTGCGTTCCCCGATGGAATCCGCCAGATGGAACACGTGTGCTTTCAGGAGTGTTTCCGTCTGGTCCGTGTCCGGAATTTCTCCGCTTCCGCAGGGGGAAAAAAGCTTGGAGCAGGAGCCGAGGGCGACGCAGGCCGCCGCGGTGAGCAGCCCGTACTTGAGAGTCCTGGATGAGACATTCATGGGGGAGTTGGAGGGTGGGGAGAGGAAAGAATGCTAGTGGGGAAGCGGCGGAAAATCAAGCCGCGCCGTTTCCCCCTTTTTCATGGCCAGATCCTTTTTCCTGCCCTGGTGCATGAACCGGAACCTGCCGGGACGGGTGGCGGTGGCTGTGGCCTGCACCCTGCCGTTTTGCCAGGACAGGTCCACCTTCAGCCCTCCCCGGGTGCGCAGCCCCGTGGCGGAACCCTTCTTCCAATCGTCCGCCAGGGCCGGAGCCAGCAGGATAACCTGGAAGCCGTCCTGCGTGATCTGGCTCTGAATCAGGCACTGGGCCACGCCGGAGGCAAAGCCGAAGTTGCCGTCGATCTGGAACGGGGGATGCAGGTCGAAAAGGTTGGAATTGATGTAATGCCTCAGCATGGCGTACATCCTGTCCTCCGCGGCGTTTCCGTCGCCAAGGGCGGCATAAAGGTTGATGAGCCATGCGGTGCTCCAGCCGGTCCTGATGCCGTTGTTCCCCTTGTCCGCGTACTTGCGCCGGAAATCGGCGGACTTGCGCACGGCGGCGGCATATTCAGGCGTATTGAGCACGTCCCATTCCGTGCCGGGAAACAAGCCGTAAAGATGGCTGATATGGCGATGGCCCTTCTGCATTTCTTCAAAAGGCTGCCTCCATTCCAGCACCCTCCCGTCGGAGCCAATGGCAGGCTGGGGAATCTTTTTGAGGAATTGAACGGCTTTAACCAGAGTAGGCGTCCGTATGCCCAGCTCTCCGCAGGCGTAAATGTAATTGCGGAGGGACTCCCTGCCCAGAAGCTGGTCATGAGAAGTCCCGTTGGAAACGTAGGAAAGCACGTTGGGGCCTGTGCCGTCCGGCGCGTAAAATCCGGTTTCCGGGGAGACGCCGGGCCCGGAAAGGTAATGCCCCTGGTCGTCCTCCTCAAACCAGGACATGATGAAACGCGCGTTGGATTCCAGAATGGGCAGGGACTTCTTCAGGTCTTCCCTGTCTCCGGTGAAGCGGTAGCTGTCCACCAGGTGGGCGCACGCCCACGCCCCGTTCATGAGGCTGGCCCCCCATTCCGGGTTATTTCCTGAAAAATAGGTGCGCTTCCAGCAATCCGTGTAATGGCCGAAGCAGAATCCGTCCCGTTTGATGAAGCGCGCAAATTCCTCTCCATGAGGGCGCAGGCTGCGGACGAATTCAAGATAGGGCTGCTGGAATTCCCCCAGGCCGGTGGCATAGGAGGGCCACTGGTTCATCTGGCTGTTGATGTTCAGGAAATAGCAGCCCATCCACGCCGCCCGCAGCTCCGGATTCCACAATCCCTGCAAGCCGCAGGGAAGCTGCCCCGGCCTGGTGTGGACAATCGTGCAAAAGCGGCCGAACTGGAAAAGCTGTTCCAGAAGGTCCGGATCCTTTTCCCCTTGTTTGACCCGTTCCAGCCGCTCAGGGGTGGTCATGGCGGAAACCTCGGGAGGGGAATCCCCCAGGTCCACCTGGCAGCGCATCATGAGACGGGAAAAATAATCTTCCGTTTCCGCCGCCAGTTTTTTCCAGCCTTTTTTCTGCGCCTTCGCCAGAATTTGCCTGTTCTTGTCTGCCAGGGAATGGGTCAGGGGCTCTTCCGGCTTCCGGATATTGTAATCCGTGGAGGTGGAGGAAAGCACCAGCACTTCCCGCGCGGAATCCAGAACGACCGTTTTCCCCTTGCGGGATATGGCGGCGCCGGGAGCCAGGATGACCACCCTGTTTTCAAACCGGGTGCCCCCGTTGCTTCCCTGTCCCGTCAGGACCCAGCCATCGGGCCGTGCGTCAATCCGGGCGGACGGGTCCGGATGCTGCAAGTCCAGCGCAACGCGGCACCCTGCCGGAAGGGTGCAGGTGATGCGGTAAGCGGCGCAATCGCTGGACGGAGCCGCCAGGATTTCCGTGGACAATTCTCCCGTGCCGAATTGAACGCGGGTGGAAGCCTTGCCCCGCTGCATGTCCAGCGTGCGCCGGTAGGAGGCAGCGGCGGGAAGCCCCTGGAATTCCACCTGGAAGAGACCTCCCTGCTGGTAATCCCCCGCGATGCTGCCGGGGGGGAAGGATATCCTTCCGGAACACCTGGTCCGCGCTCCGGTATTTTCCTTCCTTGCAAAGTTCGCGCGCCTTGTCCAGGGCCTCCGCGGCGCCTTCCTTCATCTGGAAATTCTTCTTCGCGAAGATGCTTCCTTCATTGAAAACGACGATTTCCTTCGGAAAAACGCCAAAAGAAAGAATGCCCAGCCTTCCGTTGCCCGTGCCGTAGCCATCCGTCCAGATCCGTGCAGGTTCGGTGGAAGTGGCCTGCATGGGGGCGGGAGCGGCCCGGAGAGGGACGGCCGCCGCAAGAAGGCACGGGAGGAAGAAATATTTCAAGGTTGTAGAGACAGTCATGAGAGAGGATGGGTGTCCCGTAAAAGAGGAGGTTGATGTAAAAAGCCGCTATTTTTTAAACCGGCTTCCGGTACCGGCATAAATGACAGCAAACGCTATGCTGCCCACCAGAAGGCACAGGGAGACGGACAGGAGCACGGAATTCTGGAGGATGATGCTGATGAGCCACAGCAGCATGGCGAAGGCCAGGCAGTACATGAGCTTTCCCATGAACCGGCACAGCGCGCGTTCATCGTACTGCTTCTTTTGCTCCTTGCTCATCATATTGTAGCCTGCGATGAGGAAGGAGCATTTTCCCATGGAAAGAATGACTCCAAGAATGATGAAGCCTGCCATCATGGCGACGGGTATCAGAATAGGTGCATCCATAAGCCGGAAAAATGGGGGAAATGAAAGTCCGCGGCAACTCGCCCGGATAAGTACGTAGAGTGGTCTTTAAGGGAATACGTTAGGGAAATGGTTTTTTTTCAGCGGAAGAAAAAGCGTCTGTTTTTTCTGCCGGAAGCTTTCGCAAGGCAGCGCCGCGGCCTGTTTTTTGCGTCAAAACAGGAAGTAGCAGGAGCAGAACCAGGCGATGATGAGCAGGCCGCAGGTGAATTCCAGCAGCAGCCCGGTGAGCATTCCCAGCGCCGCGCCGGAGCCTGCCTTGAAGGCGGCCATGATGTCTTTTCTGGCAAAGATGAGTTCCGCCAGCAGCGCCCCCAGGAACGGCATGAACAGAAGGCCCACGATGGGGGTGAAAAGGATGCCGCCCACCACGGCGCCGATGATGGCTCCCCAGATGCCGGCGGCGGTGCTGCCGAATTTTTTGGCCCCCATGCCTCCGGAGAGCTTGTCAATGACCAGGCCGCCCGCAACCATCAGCGCCAGGACGGTCCATTCCCACCACGCCAGGTGCCTGCTGCCCATCACTCCCTGCCAGATGCACCCTGCCGCAATGATAATGATGCCGGGGAGCATGGGAATAAGCGTGCCGATCAGCCCCATGCCGAACAGTAGCAGGGTGACGCACCAGACGAGGGTTTCTGAAAGGACGGGTGGCATGCCTCCCTTCTTATCAGGAAGGGAGGCGTGTGGCAAGGCTTCTGCCCGGCTTGCGGATGACGGAAAAAAGGGGGGAAGTGCATGGATTGCTGTTGCGGTTTTTGCGGGCGTGGTATGGAATGGCGCCCATGACTTTCACCGGTTCTTTTCTGCGTGGCTGCATGGTGTGCTCCTGCGCTCTTTCTATGGGTGTTATGCCCGTGGTGGCCGCGTCTCCCGCGGCTGATTCCGCCGCTGTGCAGAAGCTGGCTCATTCCCTGAAAGCCCGTGTGGGCATGGCCGCAGTGATGCTGGACACGGGGGAGGCCGTGGCGGTGGGTGATGAGACTGCCTATCCCATGCAGAGCGTCTTCAAATTCGTGCTGGCCCTGTCCGTGCTCAAGCGGGTGGACCAGGGAGCCCTGAATCTGGAACAGATCATCCATATACGCCCGGAGCAGTTGGTAAAAGACACGTGGAGTCCCCTGCGGGAGCGCTTTCCGCAGGGCGGTGATTTTTCTTTAAAGGAACTGCTGCGCGTGACCGTTCAGGAGAGCGACAACAACACGTGCGACCTCCTGTTTGCCCTCATCGGCGGGACGGAGACCGTGCAGAAGGATTTGAAGGAATGGGGCATCAGCGGCATCAACGTCCGGTTTACGGAAGACGAGATGCTGCGGAATCATGACTTGCAGTACGCCAACTCGAGCCGTCCGTCAGCCATGAATGCCCTGCTGCGCGCGTTTGACGAGGGTAAGATACTGAACAAGGACACGCAGCGGCTTCTCTGGGACATGATGGCCGGCTGCGCTACGGGGACTACGCGCCTGAAAGGGAAGCTGCCGCAGGATTATGTGGTGGCGCACAAGACCGGATCGGGCTTCACCACTCCGGAGGGCGTGATCACCGCCGTCAATGACGTCGGCATCATCGTTCTTCCCAATGGGCGGAAAATGGCGGTCTCCGTGTTCGTCATGGATTCAAAGGATTCCGCTCCCGCTTGTGAGAAGGTGATCGCCTCCATGGCCCGCTGGCTGTGCACGGAATGGCAGGCCGCCGCCGCCAAGTAGCGGACAGCCTTCCCCGGAACATGTTTTAAGCTTGGAAAGGGGGCCGCTATCAGGCAAGGTGTGCCGCGTTATTCATGAAGAACCTATTGAGCCGGTACATCAGCCTGAGCCTGGCGCTGCGGTATTTGAACCCGCTGCGGACTTTCTTTTCCATCATTACCCTGATCTGCCTGCTGGGCGTATCGCTGGGGGTGATGGTGCTTATCGTCGTGCTGTCCGTCATGGGCGGCCTCCAGAAGGAAATCCAGGGGAACCTGTTTGCGCACTCCCCGCACGTCCAGGTGTGCTACCGGAATGACTTCGGCGTGAGGGAGGTGATTCCGGACTGGATGGAATTGAGCGAGAAGCTCAAGCACGTTCCCGGAGTCCAGTCCACGTATGCCCTGATAGAAGACTACGCGCTGGTAGACGTGCAGGGACGGCAGAGGCCCTGCTTTTTCCGGGCCATCGATACGGAAAACGCCGCCCAGCTGGAAGATTTGAAGCACCTGGTGGTGGCCGGCAATGCGGAGCTGGACATGGGGGAAAAGGCTGTGGTTTCCTCCATCGTGGCGGAGAACATGGGGCTGAACGTGGGGGATGTGGTCCGGGTGTACACTACCCGCAATTTCCAGGAAATTTCCCACGCCTACCAGCAGACGGAACTGCCGATGCTGGCGGAAAAGAACGCCCGGGAACTCAATGATTTGAAGGAGTGGGGCAAGTCCCTGAAAAGGGAGGGAGAGCGTGAAACGGCCGGCAAGGCCTCCGTGGACAAGGTATTCACCCTGCTCAACGGGCTGCTGTCCGTCCCCCGCAGGGATGCGGAGCGCTCCAGCCTGATGGATTTGCTTGCCGTGCTGAATGACGGGGAAGCCGTGGACAACGGCAGGGTGGCCTTCCCGGAAGGCACGCGGAAGGAATGGGAAACCATTCTGGGCGGCTTCAAGGCGGGGCAGAGGAATGAGGCGGACATGGAGTGCTTCCGCAAGATCAGGGAGCTGGTCATGCCGAAGGATCTGGAGGTGATCGGCATTTACCGGGCCTCCCAGCATACGCCCAGCCCGGACCTCTTCATTCCGCTGGTCATCGGCCAGGAATTGCTGGGTTATGAGAATGACGTGGTGCAGGCCGTGGCCCTGCGCGTGAACGACCCCTACCATGTGGAAACGATGCTGTCCCCCGTGATGCAGGCGCTGGAAAAGGAAAAGCCCTCTTCCGCGTGGACGCTGGAAACCTGGCATGACCGCTTTAACGCGTGGTTTGAACTCATGCAGAAGGAGCGCATGATGATGAGCTTTGTGCTGTCCTTCATCTCCCTGATTTCCGCCTTCTGCATTATGGCGGTGATGTTTACCGTTTCCATCCAGAGGAAAAAGGAAATCGCCGTGATGAAGGCCCTGGGCGCCACGCCGTTCCAGGTGGTGCGCGTCTTCTTGTGGCAGGGGGTCATCATCGGCTTTGTGGGAGCTCTCCTGGGCGTGGGCCTGGGACTGCTGGTGCTGGAATACCGCATGCAGATCCAGGGCTTTCTGGCGGGAATAGGCTTTGACCCGTTCCCCGTGGCTTTCCACGGCACGGCGAACATTCCGGTGGTGATTGACTGGGCGGAGCTGGCGTGGCAGGCGGTGAAAGCCTTCGTCATGGTCGTGGTGGCCTCCATCATTCCGGCCCTGATCACGGCGCGCCAGGACCCGGCCCGCTCCCTGCGCAGCATGTAACAGGAAACCGCCCATGGATATTTACTGGATTCAGGATCATGAAAAAAAGGGCCCCCTGCCGGAGGTGGAGGTAATCTCCATGCTGGAGGCTGGCCTTATTCCGGAAACCGCCCGGGCGTGGCATGCCGGATGCGCGGAATGGGTGCGCATCCATGACCTGCCGGCGCTGAAGGAAATGTTCGCCGTTCGCAAGGAAGAGGAAGAACGGCGTAATGTGGAGGAAGATGTGCCGGAGGATGAAGCGGCGCAAGATGCCGCCGCCGGCACCACGGACGCGGATTCCCTGCCGGAAGAAGAGGAAACGGCTGTGGAGGAAGGCACGCCTCTGGTAGTTCCCTACCCGTACGTCCGTTTTCTGGGAAGAATGGCGGACGTGATGATGCACATGACGCTGTATCTGGCCGTGCTCAGGATCTTCGGCCTGGCCTTCAGCCCCGATTTTCTTCCCGGTTCCTATGAAGCCCTCCTTTTTACCTCTGTCTCCCGATGGTGCTCATTGAAACCGCCTTTCTGGGAACGCTGGGCACCACTCCGGGGAAAGCCATGCTGGGCGTCTCCGTCAGGGACTACCGGGGGAAGCGCCTTTCCTTCTCCACGGCGTTCCGGCGCTCCCTGTTCGTCATGGTGCTGGGGCTGGGCTGCTTTGCCCCCTCCCTGATGCTGCTGGCCCTGTTCTTTTCCTGGTGGTGGGTGCGCCGCTTCGGCTTCACTCCCTGGGACAGGAAGCTGGGCACCACGGACGTGCTGAACGACTCACTCACCCTCCGCAAGGTGGTGATGACGCTGGTGCTTGTCATCCTGTGCCTCCAGGTCATGTACGTGCTGCTGATTCCCTGGCTGCCGGAAATGGAGGCGTACATGGGCGCCTCCGGGCAAATGTGACAAAAAGACCGGCCGCGCGGGATTTAGCCTTTTAATCACCTGAATTTGTTTCATACTCGTCCCAGCCATGCCAGAAATACACCCAACGGCAGTAGTGCATCCTACTGCGGAGATCGCGGATGATGTTAAAATCGGTCCCTTTTGCGTTGTCGGAGAACATGTAAAGCTGGGCCCGGGCTGCGTGCTGCACAGCCATGTGGTCATTGAAGGACCTTCCTCCTTCGGAAGCGGCAACGAATTTTTTCCGTTTTCCGTCCTCGGCCTGAAAAGCCAGGATTTGAAATACAAGGGGGAACCGACCTATCTGGAAGTGGGGGACAACAACGTCTTCCGTGAAAACGCCACCATCAACCGGGCTACGGACATCGGCGGCACGACGCGGATAGGGAATAACAACCTCTTCCTGGTTTCCTGCCACGCCGGGCATGACTGCCAGATCGGCAATCATGTGATTTTCTCCGGCTTCGCCACTGCCGCCGGCCACGTTACGGTGGGGGATTACGCCATTCTGGCGGGATGCTGCGCCGTGCACCAATTCGTCAGCATCGGGGAGCACTCCATGGTGGGCGCGATGGCCCGCGTGAGCCAGGACGTGCTGCCGTACACCATTGTGGAAGGCCATCCGGCCGTGACGCGCTCCGTCAACTCCATCGGCATGCAGAGGCGCGGATTTTCCGAGGAAGACCTGCGGGCCGTACGCATGTGCTACAAAAAGCTTTTCGTCAACAAGAAGCTGACCGTTCATGAAGCGCTGGAAGAGCTCCGGAACTCGGACTACGCGGAAAATGCCTGTCTGAAAAGAATCGTCAAGTTCGTGGAAACTTCCGAACGGGGCTTCTGCCACTGAGGCCATGAAAACAGGTTTTGTCTTTGACCTGGACGGAACGCTGGTGGACTCCATTCCCGGCATCGCCCGCGGCCTGAACCTGGCCTTGAAGTCCCTGGGGTATCCGGAGCACTCCGTGAATGCCATCCGGGGAATGGTGGGCAGGGGCGCGCGGGAACTCTGCCTGGCTTCCCTGAAAGGCTGTTTCAACGGAGAAGTGCCGGAGGAAGCCTTTGAAGCGGTGCACCGGGGATTCATGCGGGAATACCCCCATACCTGGCAGGACGGCACGGTGCCGTACCCAGGCATCCGTGAAATGCTGCTGGAACTGGCCGCTGCAGGCCACCCCCTGGGCGTTCTGTCCAACAAGCCTCATGTGGTCACGGGACCGCTGGTGCGCCATATCCTGCCAGAGGTGCCCTTCCGGGAGGTGATGGGCTTTTCCGAACGCTTTCCGCGCAAGCCGGAGCCTGATTCCCTCCTGTCCATCGTCCGTTCCTGGGGAATGGAGCCGGAGCAGGTGTGCATGGTGGGGGATTCAGCCCACGACGGCAACACGGCCGTGAACGCCGGAACGCGGCTTGTTCTGGTAGGGTGGGGCTACAGTTCCCGCGCCGCGCTGGACGTCTTCCGTGTGCCGGTGTGCGCCTCTGTAACGGAACTGTCCGCCCGGCTGCGGGATGAAGACAGCCTGCCGTTTCCCGTTTCCGCCCACAGGACGATCCCTTGAAAATCCTGGAGCGCTCCGTGGCCTGCGGCATCCAAAACAATGCGGGAGTCGCGAACACGCTTTTTTGAACACCAGCGCATCCTGCGGATGCAAAGAAATTCAGTGAACGCAAGGGCTGGCGGCATTCCCGGCCCGGAACCGGACGCGGGCATGGCTGCCGTGTTGCTGCTGCGCGTTTAGGACGGAATGTCCGGAATATCTGCGGATTTGGCCTGCACGGTGATGTCTTCCAGAGAGCCGGGCAGGTCCTTGGTGGAAGTGACGCCCAGATTCTTCAACTTCTGCGCCCGGGGAATGAACCGGTGCTCAAAGGAGGAAACGGTCTTGTTATACTGGGTCACTGCCTGGTTCAGGCTCTTGCCGAGGGAGGAAAAATGGCCGGTGAGGATGGAGCAGGTATTGAACAGGTCCGCCCCCGCTTCCGAGATTTTCTTGGCGTTGTCCGCCAGTTGCTCCTGCTTCCAGCCGTAGGCGACGGCTTTCAGCAGGGCGATCAGGGTGGAGGGCGTGGAAAGGATCACCTTGTTCTCCGCGCCGAATTCAATCAGGGAGGGGTCCGCTTCCAGGGCCGCCTGGAAAAAGGCTTCCCCCGGCAGGAACATGATGACGAATTCGGGGCACGGGGAAAACTGGGCAAAATAATTCTTGGCGCTCAGCTGCTGGAGGTGTCTTTTTACGTCCGCGGCGTGGCGGGACATCCACTGGCTGCGCTCCTCCAGCCTGTCCGTCTGCCCGGCATTCAGGTAGGAGGACATGGGGGCCTTCGCGTCAATGATGATGGAACGGCCTCCCGGCAGGTGGATGACCATATCCGGGCGCACCCGGTCCTCTTCCCTGGAACGGGTCTCCTGCGTCGTGAAATCACAGTATTCCACCATTCCGGCCAGCTCCACCACGCGGCGCAGTTGGAGTTCCCCCCACTGGCCGCGCGAGCTGTTGTGGTGCAGGGCCTGGGAAAGCCTGGCGGTCTCATTCTTCAGGGCTTCATTCCCGGAAAGGATGTAGCGGATTTGCGTTTTCAGGTCCGTATAGGCGCCCACGCGCTCCTTTTCCATCTCTCCCAGCCGGGACTGCACGAGTTTCAGTGACTCGCTCACCGGCTTCAGCATGGACTCAATGGCCTGTTTGCGGGATTCCAGGTCATGGTTGGCCTGCTGGCGCTGGCTTTGCAGCCGCGTTTCCGCCAGGTTCAGGAATTGTTTTTCCGAATTCCGGAGGACTTCCGCGCTAATGCCGGCGAAGGAATCCTTCAGCACCTCTTCCGCCCGGTGGAGCATCTGTGTTCTATCCTCCGCCCGTTCCTGCCAGGAGCGGGATTCCGCTTCAAGCCGGACGGAGCGGTCCCGGTAGCGCAGCAGCAGAATCAGCAGTGCCACGCAGGCGGCCAGCAGCAGAAGGGCGAGAAACCAGGGAATCAGGGGAGAAGTCATAAGAAGGGTAAGGCAATCAGATGGGGGTGGCGTAGGGGATGGCGTCCGTTTCTTCTACGGGTTCGGCCAGGGGAATATTGTCGTCGCTGCCGTCCAGCGGCTCCGCATAGGGAATATTCTCTTCTGTATCCGGTTCCGCCATGGGGATGTGCTTTTCACACATCCTGGTGGGGGCCTGGTAGCCGGCGGAAGTTTCAAAATACGCCGTCTTGGCATACTGGCAGCCGGAATGGGCCAGTTGGTTGGACTCCCGGCAGACGAGCACGGCCTGTCCTTCCGAACCGGGCCGCGTGCGGATGGCGTTGGCGGGGTAGCCCTCCTTCTGGGCGGCCAGCATGATGTCCACCCAGACGGGAAGGGCCAGCGTGCCGCCGTAGCCTTTCTCCAGAATCTTGGTGGAGGAGTCAAACCCCACCCATACGCTGCACGTGAGATTGGAAGTATATCCGGCAAACCACGCGTTCGTGTAATTGTTCGTGGTCCCGGTCTTGCCGCCGCAGGGGGACTTGAAGCCCAGCGCGGTGATCCTGCCCGCCGTGCCGCCGGGTTTGCAGACCTGCTGGAGGATGGAGGAGGTGATGTTGGCCGCCCGCTGGGAATACACGGTGCGCTTGCTCTTGGTGATGGCGAAGCGCGGCTGGCCCTGGGAATCCGTAATGTGGTCAATGATGTACGGAGTGGGGCGCACGCCGCCGTTGGCGAAGACGCTGTAGGCGCTGGCGATGTCCAGCGGGGAGGCCTCCCACGTGCCCAGGTAAAGAGCCGGGGTGCGGGAAATATTCCCGTGGAAGCCCGCCAGTTGGGCGGACTGGATGACGTTGGACAGCCCGGCCCGGTTGCCGATGCGCACGGACATGGTGTTGCGGGAAAGGATGAGGCCGAAGGAGGCCGGCTTCATGCCCCGGTACGTGCCGTCCGAATTGCGGGGGGACCAGTTGGCGGCTCCGCGTACTTCCCCGTAGGCGATCCGGTCGTCTGAAATGCGGGTGTCCGCGGAATTGCCCTGCTGGAAAAACGTGGCGTAAATGAACGGCTTGAACAGGGAGCCGGTCTGCCTTCTGGACTGGATGGCGCGGTTCAGCTTGGATTCCTCCGCATCCCGTCCGCCGACGACGGCGAGGAGGGCCCCCGTGGCGTTGTCCATGACTACGGCGGCGGACTGGATGTAATTGGGCATGGGAGGCTGCATTCCCTCCTTCCGTTCCGCGGGCAGCGCCTTCCAGGCGGCCAGGGCTGCTTCATATTCTGCCTTGGTGGTCAGCTTGTTCTTCAGGATTCCCTTCTTCTCACGTTTGGCTTGCAGGGACGCCAGGTGCTTCTTGAAATCCTTGCGCGCTTCCAGCGCTTCCATATGCTTGTTGATGGCGTCCAGCGTGGCGTTCTGCAAATCCAGGTCCAGCGTGGTGTGGACCACCAGACCGCCCAGGCGGATGTCTTCTTCTTCCAGAATGGCGTCCAGTTCCCGGCGCACAAGGTCCATGGCGTAATTCTCCTCCGACCGGGACTGGGGAGTCCGGGTGACGATGGGTTCCGCCAGGGCCGCCTGATACTGCACCTCCGTGATCTTGCCCTCGTTTTTCAACAGTCCCAGGACGATGTCGCGCACTTTTTTGGCTTCCTCCGGGTGTTTGATGGGGGAAAAATCATTCGGGCCGTAAATGATGCCGGCCAGCGTGGCGCATTCCGCCAGGGACAGGTCGCGGGGCTCCTTGTCATAATACCCGCGCGCCGCCGCCGCAATCCCCAGGAAAGTGTGTCCCCAGAAAATGCGGTTGATGTAGGTCTCCAGAATCTCATCCTTCGTGTAGGTGGCTTCAATGCGCTTTGCCAGAGCCACCTCCGTCAGCTTGGAATGCAGGTTGCGCTCCCGGTGGTTGTAAGTGATCTTGGCGAGCTGCATGGTCAGCGTGGAAGCTCCCTGCGTGGCCCTCTTGTGCTTGAGCACCTGTGCGAAAGCGCGGCCCACGCCTATCCAGTCCACGCCGCCGTGGTCGTAAAAGCGGTTGTCCTCACGCAGAATCAGGGCGTCGATGAAAATGGGGGGGACTTCCCGGAGGGACACCCGCTTGCGGTTTTCCCCGTGCAGGGTGCCGATGGTCCGGTTCTTGCGGTCCAGAATCACCGTGCGTTCCGGAATGTTGCTCTTGACCTCGGAAATGTCATAGCGGTTGGAAATGGTTCCGTAAAGGAACACCAGGATGGAACCGATTACAATGCCGACGAAGCAGCACCCCAGCAGGATGCGCAGGGGCCAGCTGATGAACCAGCGGATATTCCGCGTCAGGGAGCCGATGAAGCGGAACGGCATCAGCAGGACAAACAGCAGGGCGCCGAAAATCGTGAAGCGCGGCTTGCGCGGCCTTCCTGCGCGTGCGGAACGGGATTCTCCTTCCGCTTCAGGGTAGTCCTCATACTCCTCCTGCGGAGCCGGACGGGCAGCGCGCCGCGGGCGCGGGGGCGGTGTGTCATGCCGGGAAGAACCGCTGCGGGAATTTCTTGTTCTGCGGGTGGGGCCGGGAATGACTGCCGGACCGGGATCTTCCTGCGGCAAACCGAGATAGGACGGACGGGGCGCAGGCCTTTTTTTGCGTTCCGTTTGGGGACGGGAAGCCGCCTCACCGTCCTGGATGCGTTCCCGCCAGGAGCCGGCATTTCGTTTCCGTGATTTGTCGTTTAAACCCATCCGTGAGGGAATTTTATCATAAACAACCGGAATGGTCTAAGCAAAAGATGGAGCGTCATGTCGCAATCCTTAGACAAATTCGTACCGGTTTGAACGTTTATATGGTAGGATATGTCCTATCATTCGATTATCGATAATTTCATGATATCAGCATTCAGGATGACGAGTTTTTATTACTTGGTCGTTGGGGGGCTTGTGTCCCTGTTGTTAGGAGGAATGAGCCTTGCGGGGAATGTCTCTTCCATGGCGGACTTGCAGAAGCATGTGCATCAGGTGGCTTCCAGGGTCACGGCTGCTACGGTAGCGCTGGTTTCCGACGGGGGGGAGACGGGCAGCGGCGTGATTGTCACTCCGCAGGGGCTCATCCTGACGGCGGCCCACGTGGTGGGCGGCGATGAAATCATGCGCGTGGTCTTTGCCGACGGGCGCGTGGTCAAGGGCCGCGTGCTGGGGGCCAACTTTACGCGGGACGCCGCCATGGTGCAGATCATGGACGGCGGAAACTATCCCCATGTGGAACTGGGGGAATCCGACGGGCTGCATGTGGGGGGGACTTTGTGGTGGCCCTGGGCCATTCCAAGGGCTTTGACCCGAACGCCGCGCGCCCATCCGCATGGGAAGGCTGTGCACGGACGGAAAACAGCGTTTTCTCATCTCGGAATGCACGCTCATCGGCGGGGATTCCGGCGGCCCTCTTTTGACCTGTCCGGCAAACTGGTGGGCATTCATTCCTCCATCGGCCCCATGTTGAAAATCAACAACCATGTCCCCGTCTCCGTATTCCGGAAGGACTGGGACAAGCTTCTTTCCGGGCGGCACTGGGGCCAGCTTGGACTTCATCCCATGGCTGACCCGGAATCCCCCGTATTGGGATTTGCCATGATGGACGTGCTGGGCGTGGACGGAGTGGTAGTGGAAGACGTGGTGGTCAACTCTCCGGCGGATACCGCGGGCATCAAGCCGGGGGACGTCATTACCCACATGGACAGCCGCAGCCTCCGTTCCGTGCGGGACATGCTCCGTGAGCTGGGCAGGCACCGTCCCGGGGAAACCGTTCCGGTGGTAGTGGTGAGGAAAGGTACGGCCTACAAGGCGGATCTTACATTCGGCAGGCGCGGCGATCTGATGTCCGGCCTGAAATACCAGGAACAAACTCAAGGATGATCATGAAATACTTATGGGCGGCATTCGCGGCGGCTTCCGCGTGTGCCCAGGAAATAGCGTCCCCGCTCCCTCCGGACCAGATGATAGCCCCGGAGGACAAAATCGTGCTGGATAGCCAGGCCAAGGAAATCTTCCGGGAATGGGACAAGGTGGCTGTACCTGTGGGTCAGTCCGTGGTGGCGCTGGTGGCCGGCAATACCCAGGTGGCCCTGGGAACGGTGGTGGGGAAGGGGAAAGTGCTTACCAAGTTGAGCGACCTTCAGAAGGAACGGCGCCCGGTCATGCTGGTGGACTCTTCCGGACGGGTGTATGACGCCAAGGTGCTCTTTGCCCTGCCGGAACACGATCTGCTGATGATGGACGTCCCGGGGCTTCCCGCTCCCCCCATTGACCTGAACTCCTACGTGCAGGCGCAGGAAGGGGACGTGATTGCGGCCGTGTCCCCACGGGGCATGTCAGTGACTTCGGGGTTGTTTCCGTGGCGCAGCGCAGCCTGCGGGCGGACGACCAGCCTTACCTGGGCATCGTTTCCGATCCCCGCTGGGACGGGGAGGGAGTTATGATCGGCGGCGTGGAGGCTGGAAGCGGAGCGCACCGCAGCGGTTTGCTGGCCGGCGATGTGCTGATGAAGCTGAATGGGAAGCCGGTGGACGGCATGTACTCCATCCGTGCCGCCATGGTCGGGGTGCGCCCCGGTGAGACGGTTCCCGTGGAAGTGAAGCGCCGGGACCAGGTGGTTGAAGGGAAGCTCCTCACGGGCCCCAGGCCCAAAGTGATGAAATTCCCCCAGAAGCGCCTGGACATGATGAACTCCATGGGCAACCGGATGAGCCTGAAGCGGGACGAATTCCCGCTGGTCATCCAGTCGGACATGACGCTGTTCCCGGAACGCGCCGGATGCCCGGTCATTGACGTCAACGGAAAAATTTGTGGGGCTGGCCCTGAGCCGCGCCGGACGTACGGAAACCTACATTCTCCCCTCCTGGATATGCCGGGAACTGGTGGAAGGGGTGCTTCCGCAGGTGCAGCAGTACCAGGCCGGCCGCGGAGAAAACATTCCGGATGCCCAGCCTGTGGACGACTCCTATGACGCACGGCGCTTGGAGGAAAACCGCCGCAAGGTGGAGGACAAGATGAGCCGCCAGGGACTGGTGCCGAAGGTCTATTAAGCTCGGTTGGTTTCCGGGAGGTGAAGAGATGAACTGCCCGGGAGCCTGGAGTATTCGAGGCATCTTCGTGCTCTTCATGCCGTCCGGTTTTGGCCGGGAGGAACTTTCTGCCTTACCTGCTGTTTTTACTTCCTTCTCTTGTGGGAATCGTGTCGTTGTTGTCCCGGAGGAATGGGCTGCCGCATGAGGAAACTAAATGGCGGCGGCAATTTCTCCTGCCGGGAAAACGCGGAGCATTTTATTCACCGGGAATGGCGGCAGGATGGGATGATGGCGTAAAAAAACGGGCAGTAATGCCCGTTTTTCCGAATAAACCGGATTGGTTTCCGGCTCTTGAATATCTTTCGCCCCCGTATTGCCAGAGGCTGAGGGGGAAAACTTACTTGCCCGAAGAGGCTGCCACCGGTTTTTCCTTGAAAATCATCAGCTCCGTTAGAACGACGGTGCGTCCGGTGGAATCCGGGGAAATGATCATCACTACTTTCCGCCCGGGGTAGGTGGTCAGCATCATGCCCCTGTCCTTCACCTTCACGACTTTGCCGTTCTTCAAACGGGTCATGTACGTCAAATTGGCGGCAGTGGTGCGGGAAACGTTGCTGTCCGTAGAGTCCTTGCCGAAAATGTAAATGGACTTGCTGGGCAATTCAATGGCGCTATTTTCTCCCGCGGGGGGCTTTGGAAGCTCCAGAGTGAAGGTGCGGCCGGTCAGATTCTGAATGTAAACGCAATTAAGCGGAAGTTCCGCTTCATTGATGAAATCCAGGGTAAACTCTCCGCTGCTGTTCTTGCCTACCAGCGCCAGGGTTTTGGGGCCAAGGTCGGTCGGAAGGGGCTTGCTGACGAGCTTGTTGGTCGGCATCCCCTTCTGGTCCAGGCCACCGAACAGGGTAATAATCTTGCTCCTGGGATAAACGCTGCGGCGTCCGGGAAGGGCGGCGCGGATTTCCACTTTCTCCAGCCTTTTGGAATCAATGGGCATGTAAATGGGAGAGGGGAGGGGCATGGGCGTCTTAAGGACAAACCGGATGCCGTTGACGGCGGCGGGGGAGAGGGACTTGTCCACGGTATCAGCCGCCGGGGCGTTCGTTTCCGGTTTAGCCGGCTCCGGCTTGGAAGGAGTGCGGGTCTGTCCATGGACGAAAGAAACGCTTCCGAGAAGGCAGGTAAAGGCGAGGATGGGTAAAATGCGCATATATTCGGGGGAGTGAAAAATAAAAGGGGGCTTTTGGCCGGCGCATGGACCCTTGACGGACAGTCTTGCGGGAGAGAATGCAGCAGGCTGAATCCATCGGGGCGTGCAACAGGGTACGGACGCAAGCCTTGATGGACTTTATATCCCTTGTGAAGTACAGGAATGAGGAAGGCCGTGCAAGCTCAAAGTAGGGATGTTGAAGATAAAAAATAGAAAATTCCAGCGGTAATTGGCCCCCTTTTTCTGCCGGGAAAGCCTGCGGATTCAGCATTTCTGTTACGCATGACCTCATCTGCACACGGTAAAATAGTATCTGAATGAACAAAATGGCTTATGTGCAGATACATGGAGCAATGATGAAAAACAAGTTATGTGACATCTCCACAGGAAAATAATTGCATTTAAAGGATAGGAAGCCTTGGTTATTCGCCTTGGCCGGGTAAGATGCGTTTTGTGGGAAGGGCCCTCTTGGCGGAAAAAGTGAGATAAAGACATCTGCGGAGGAAAAGCATTTGACTGGGGCGGAACTTCGGCATCCTGTGCAATGTTCCGTGATATTTATCCGCAGGAATTTTACGATAAAATAATCAATCGCAAACTATGTGTAAGTGGCCGGAATATGCTTGATATAGGCACGGAAACAGGAACATATGAAACTGCTTGCTGAAATTGCTCCTGCTGAATTTGACATATTGCATGAAGTGGCTGTTGCTGAGCTTAAAAAATAAGTGGTGGATAACGTTTATAGAAGCGGTTTAATGACGTCCCTATGGAATGTGGGCTGTACCTTGTCTTTGGCTCTTTTAAATAACGGCAAGGAGAGTAAAATAATATCCGCTTTACAACTTTTCACTTTTTCGCCTTCGGGAAAAGCCTGAAAATTCGTTCGTTGAGGTCTTCCCCATCGAGCAAAAATGCAGAAGTCTCTGCACTGGTCTGTCTGTCGCGATGGATTTCGTGAAAAAGCCGTTCCCGCTTCACATAAAAACTGCTCTGGAATGCAGCAGAATAATTCTCATGCCGGGGGTGGTTACATGGAATGATAGAAACCCTCTTTCGGAGGTTCGGGATAAAAGATGCAGGCCTCCGCGGCTTGAAATCCGCAAAGGCCCATTTTGCCAGGATTTCAGAAGGCCTGTTTTCTTTAATTGGCTGCCTTGTAAGTTCCGCGAACAAAAGACATTCCTTCTCTTTCTGGATAGTAAACATGCCAGCAAGCCGGCCTCGTACTTGCAGATTTATATTTTTCGTAATTCTCAAATGGAGGCTCACTTAAAAAATATGCGTCTATAATTGCAACCCCCCCATTATCCCTATTACCCCTATTACCCCTATTATCCCTATTATCCCTATTATCCCTATTATCCCTATAAACCTTATAAACCTTATAACCCCTATCTTGCCTTCCCTTCCTCCCCGGAGCATAAAAAGAGCCGCTCCCCGTGGATGGGAAGCGGCGCTGACCGGGAAGAAGAAAAAAACTCTCTCTCTCTTTTATTACACCTCCTCGGGAGACAGCCAGCGGAAGGAGACGATGTTGAACTTCCTCCCGAACGCCTTGTTCACCGCGCTCAGCTCCGTTTCCTCCAAGGCTCCGCTCTTCATGTTGATCTTCTTGACCGGCGTCTCCGGGCTGTCCACCGGGTCCACGTAGTTGATCCCTCTCTGCACCACCGCCTCGCACCACGCCCGCGACAGCACCACACCCTCGCGGTTGGTCAGCTCCCCGTAGGCCCGGATCGTAAACGTGTCGTCGCGCGTCGTTAAAATATTGCCCAGCACCGCCAGCACGTCGGACTGGATCAGGTAGCCGGGAGCCGCCGTGTACACCGATCCCTTGGCCGCGTCTTGGTTCGGGTACCCTCCCTTGGGCGTGATGACCATGTCGGAGAGTTCGTCAAAGGTGCTGTTGATGGAGCTTTCGTCGATGGCCGCCTGAAGCGCCCCCTTCACCCCCATCTCCCCGCTCTGCAGGCGGCGGTTGACGAAGTCGGACATGTTCAGGAAGGGACCCCTCTTCTTGACCTCCTGGACCATGTTCCGGGCCAGGGACTTGATCTGCGAGTCGCTGAGCGTTCTGAGGTCGGACCACGCCATGGCCTCCCCGTCCGGGATGCCCTGGGTTACGCCCACCGAGCCGTAGTCGTCCACGTGGGACTTGTCGCTGCTGGCCACCCCGAAGCGGGAGAAGGCCGTCTGGCTGTTGTTGAGCACGGAGGGGGTCCCGCCTGGGAGTAGAGGAGCTTGCGCTTTTGAGCCCAAGCAGGGTGGCTTCCCAGGCGCGCTGGGAGGTGGAGTTGACGTTGAAGCCCCCGGCCACGGTGAGGTACTTGGAGGCGTGCTTGTAGCCTTCGTCGGTCTTGGAGAGTTCTTCGACGACGGCCTCGGAGGGCTTGCCCTGGAGGTCGGGCACGAAGCGCCTGTTGGCAATGCCGGCGGCCTTGTTGGAGGAGGCGTCCGTGGAGAAGGCCTGTTGAAGCACGGTTTTAAGTTCCTCCCCTGCCCGCTCCGATGCTGGAGGGGCGCGCGGCCAGGGAGGAGGCGAACCAGGAGTCCCAGAGGGCGTCGTTGACCATCAGGCCGTGGTCCCAGAAGTCGCCCAGGGAGGCGTCTCCCATGATTTCATTGTGGGAGAAGACCTTGTCGGGCGGGAGCATGGGGTCGGCAAAAGCGTTGCCGATCCCCACGCCCGGCACGCCGGACTGGTAGGCGAAGCGCTTGGCGACGGCCGCCTTGGAGTCGCTCCTGTACCATCCCGGGGTGAGGCGGCAGCCTGCGAAGCCGGCGAGGCTGGAGGGCTGCTGGAAGGGGAGTTCCGCGGCCACGATCTTGTTGACCTGCTCGGCGCCCGGTCCGCCGAAGGGGGAGAGCCTGGTGCCGTCGTTGGAGAGGATGTTGGAGATGGTGATGGGGAAGAAGTCGCTGTTGGCGTTTTTGACTTCAAACTGGTAGGGGCTGTAGAGGCGTCCGAGCTCGGAGGCGGTGGGCATCTGCCCACCCCAGAAGAGAGGGCTGGAGTGCTGCCATGTCTTGGCGCGGTAGTCCTTGCCTTCCGGGTAGGCTCCGATCACCGGAGGCTTGCCCCATTTGACCGATACTCCGTAGTAGGCGATGAATGTGGAATCCAAAGAGGGAGTTCCGTATTCGCCCGCCTTCTTGGCTTCTTCATTGGTGCCTTCATTATGTTCCCACATTTCCGCCGGAAGTTTAATCTGGTCGACCAGAGGTTTTTCCCACGCGCCCCAGTTCAGGTTGAGGATAGCCGGCATGGTTTTGGCGAAGATGTCGATTTCAGCCGTGTTTTTCCCATTCAGGGAGGAGGAGCTGTTCATCTTGTTGGGATTCATGAGACCGGCCCCCATGACGAAGGTTCCCAAGGCCTTTGATGCTCCCTTGTCCCCGTATTTGACGGCGAGGACATGATTATCGGGCGTACCATTGAGTTGGCTGGTATCTTCCGCGAAGATAATGGAAGCCTTGGCGATGCCCTGCTGATTATATCCACTGCCGTCCAGCAGTTCGTAGCGAACACCGTCCGTCAGGTTGACGGCATAGGAGCTGACCTGGCCAGGCTCCTGGGACCAACCTTCCTTGAGCGGGAACCTGTCCGGTTTGAAATCACCGCTGTTGGGTTTTGTCTTATAAACCTCATTGCCATTGGCAATGTTGGAAACGACCGGCTGGGCAAAGACAACGATTTCTCCAGCCTTCAAGGTAGAAGGTTCTCCCTTGATCGTGGCCCCATCTCCACTGAGTTTGGATGTGGTGCGGAAAGAGGCGCCAAAGTCGGCTACCTGGCGGTTGTTATAAGAAGCATTCAAGTAGGGGACCAGGCAGGATTCCCCGTAATTGGACAATTGGCCTTCATCCAGCTGGTTCCATGCGAATTTGATATTGTGGGAAAGCAGCAGGGGCATGAAACGGTGTTCACCGAAGTAGGCGCCCCAGACGCCGCCGTCGGCTCCGGTCAGTTTCATATCCACATTGTAGGGGTTCCACCAGACGTACACCGGAATGACGGCGATACGGAAGTCAATCCATCCACCGCGGTTGGGATGCTTGTTGCCGTGTTTGACATAGTTAAGTCCCACGAAAGAATAAAAGCGCAGCAGGATGGGATGGCGCATGTACGTGTAGCGGTTGTCCATCATTTCCATACTGGCCGCAGAGTCCGCCGCAATCAATGTGCTGGGGGTGCGCCCATTCCATTGCAGGGTGGCGGAAGAATCTTGTCCGTCCCTCTTCGTGGAGGAGTCCCACACGTTGGCCCACAGGTAGAGCTGGTTCCAGGAACCGATCGGGCGGTTCTGTTCCGATGGGTTTCCGTCCTCGGACGTATACGGCCGGAGACCGATATCCGAGGTGTCTCCGCGGAAATCTTCAGGCAGCTTTTCCTGGGAAAACATAATGTTGAGGTCCTTTTTAAGACCTCCGAATTTAGAATCCGTCAGCAGGCTGGAAGAAACCAGGGAGATGTCATGGTACACCTCTCCCAAGTCTTTCAGCCGGCCGTTTTTACTGTTAGCCAGCAGAGAATCAAGGGAAATGAGTTTTCTGACTGTGGACATGTCGTTTCCGGAACTCGATGCCATCATGGAAGAAAGGTTGAGGGGCTCCAAATCAGGACCGGGCGTGTCCCACGTGGAGCGCATCACCGTCAGGGCATCCGTGCTTTCTTCCGAGGCATGCGGCATCAGGTTGATGCGCGCCTTCTGGTTTTCTCCCGTTACCCACCACGCAATGTATTTGCGTGAGTTAGCGTTCTTTTTCAGCCCCATGGTCTTGGAGGAATCGTCCACGCGCACCATGCGGGCGTAGATTTCCTTTTTGTCCTGGTTCTTGGCGCCTACGGGCGTTCCCACCGTGCCATGGTCCACCAAGGCGACACTGCGGAAATTTTGGTTGGTAAGGGAACGTTTGCCCAGCAGGCTTTTGCCCGCTTCCAGCGTGCTGAGCCTGCGCAGGTCCGGGTCGGAAATGAGCCAGCGGCGGAACATGGACTTTCTTCCCGTATCGTAGGTGGAAGAAATGTTCATGCCCTGGGAGTTAGTCTTGTTGAGCCAGGTATCCCAGCTGTTCCAGACGCCCAGGATGTACGGGGCGTTGCCTTCGCTGGCGCCGGAGGAAAGGATGCCCGAGTTGGCGGAAACGCGCTGGTCGGGCCCCAGCTCACACTGGAGCTGCCCGAGGGCCACTTCCAGGGAAAACCTGGCGAGGGATTTGGCCTCCGCGGCAAAGAGCTGTTTTTCGGAAATGCGGACCTGTGAGGATGCGATGGTGAGAAGGCCAACGCTGAGAAGGGCCAGGAGCATCATCAGGGTGATGGTGGCAATCAGGGCAAAACCTTTGCTGACATGCCTGATAGGACGTTTAGTGAAATGTTTAATCTTCATGAAAATGGTGGGTTCCGGCGTGCACTTTTCCGCTCAAGTTTGAGGATATAAAAATCCCCACTGTCACGAAGGTGCGAAGAGCCAATTCTTAACTCTAGTCAATACAAAAAAGAGGCAGTCCATGCAAGCTCAAAATTGCTTCAAACAAGCGCATTGCAGGCAGAATAAATTGACGGAGAAACCATCTGGAAGGAGGAAGGAAGCGGGGAGAATGCATTTTTATGATAATCAGTTCTTAAAATCTTATATTATGGTATTTATAAGAAAAATCGGATTCTAAATTCGGTGGATTGAAAAAAGACCTGAATATCATATTCTCTCAAGAAAAAAGCTGCCTGAGGAATTCCGTAGCGACACCGCAGACATCGGTCTCCGGCCGTATACGTCCGAGGACGGCAGCCCGACCGAGCAGAACCGGCCCATTGCCTCCTGGAACCAGCTCTTCCTGTGGGCCAACGTGTGGGACTCCTCCACGAAGAGGGAAGGCCAGGACGCTTCCGCCACATTGCAGTGGAACGGGACCTCCCCCAGCACATTGATTGCGTCTGACGCCACAGCGAACATGGAAATGATGGACAACCGCTACACGTACATGCGCCATCCTATTCTGCTGCGCTTCTACTCCTTCGTCGGCGTCCAGTACGCCAGATTCGGAGGAACAAACGGCCAGAATCCCTCCGTAAATGGCGGATTCATCAATCTGGCCTTCTCCGTCATTCCCGTCTATGTATGGTGGAACCCATACAACGTAGACATGAAATTCCAGGGGGCCAATGGAGAAGTATGGGGGCCTACTTCGGCGAACACCGCTTCATGCCCCTGATGTTCTCCCACAACATCAAAAACGGCGGCGGTGTGGGGGCCATGGGCAACTATACGGAACATCCCCTGACTCCCTACGTTCAAAATGCCATAAACAAAAACGACCGCCAGGTGGCGGACTTCGGCGCGTCCTTCCGTGACAAAGTCACCTACCAGTCGGACGGCTCAACCAACAAGGGTAATCCTTCTACCCTGAAAGCCGGAGAAATCGTCATTTTCGCTCAGCCTATTCCCCTGATTGATGACGTGTCCAACCCCTTCCACGGCAACTCCGTCTACCGGTCCAAAGATAATGGTATTGACATTAAAACGGATAACTTTGCCATGAAGGAAGGCTGGTCCCTGGATTCCGCCCAGACCACAGGCTACTCCGTCAACATGTACTCCGGCCTGAAATACCAGAATTTTGACGGCAACAAGTACCTGGACGGAGACCCGTTCATGGCCTCCGCCATTTTCGCCCAGAATGATGACGACCTGAAAGGCTGGTCCGGCACGACCGCCGACCGGACACCCTCCGACCACATCCTCAGCCATAAATATACGGACGAATTCGGAGCCGGTTCCAAAAAGCTGGGAACCTTCACGATGGGGGCCGGTCTCATGAGAGCGGAGCAGATGGGACAACCCACCAAGCTGAACGGCGCCAATACGGCAGACCCCGCCATCTTCTCCAAGACGATGCCCGCCGTGCTGAACCTGAACTGGGGCGCGTGGGAAAAACCCTCTGCTTGAAAACATCAAATTCCCGGCGGACATGTGGAAAAACAATACCGGACCGGAAGAGAACAAGGAAAGGCAGGGCTATTATGGCGAGGCGGATCCGGACGCTCTTTTCATCGCCTACTACGGGGTATCGGTCAAATGGGGCAAGCCTCCGGTGATCGGAGCCTACCCGGAAGGCAAGGACTACCGCGCCAAGACATGGCAGCACTCCAGCCCTCTCTTCTGGGGTGGGCAGATGCCCACCGCCTCCGAGCTCGGACGCCTCTACAGCCCCTACCAGTTTGAAGTCAAAAACGCCAACAGCGACTTCTTCCCCATCACCATCTCCAACATCCTCTCCAACGACGGCACCAGGCTCTCCCCCTTCGGCGGACCGGGCGCCGAGCAGGTCAACAAGATCGTGGCCGCGGAACTCCCCTTCCAGCAGCCCTCCAGCCTCGCCGGCTTCGCAGGCTGCCGCCTCACCCCGGATGGTACAGGAGCGACTCCAAGGCGGCCGTCGCCAAGCGCTTCGCCTACCAGTCCGGCGTGCCGGGCGTGGGGATCGGCAACGCTTTTGCCGACACCATGCTCCCGCCCGACAAGGTCTTCTCCCACAATGAAATCATGGGAGACGCCTACCTGGGCGACTTCTGGGACCACGGCCTGATGGTCAACGACGCCCTCTGGGACTCCTGGTTCGCCTCCTCCCTGGCCGCGCGCGCCTCCAGCATCGGAGGCACGGGCAGGGGAGGAACTTAAAACCGTGCTTCAACAGGCCTTCTCCACGGACGCCTCCTCCAACAAGGCCGCCGGCATTGCCAACAGGCGCTTCGTGCCCGACCTCCAGGGCAAGCCCTCCGAGGCCGTCGTCGAAGAACTCTCCAAGACCGACGAAGGCTACAAGCACGCCTCCAAGTACCTCACCGTGGCCGGGGGCTTCAACGTCAACTCCACCTCCCAGCGCGCCTGGGAAGCCACCCTGCTTGGGCTCAAAAGCGCAAGCTCCTCTACTCCCGGAGCGGGACCCCCTCCGTGCTCAACAACAGCCAGACGGCCTTCTCCCGCTTCGGGGGTGGCCAGCAGCAGCCAAGTCCCACGTGGACGACTACGGCTCGGTGGGCGTAACCCAGGGCATCCCGGACGGGGAGGCCATGGCGTGGTCCGACCTCAGAACGCTCAGCGACTCGCAGATCAAGTCCCTGGCCCGGAACATGGTCCAGGAGGTCAAGAAGAGGGGTCCCTTCCTGAACATGTCCGACTTCGTCAACCGCCGCCTGCAGAGCGGGGAGATGGGGGTGAAGGGGGCGCTTCAGGCGGCCATCGACGAAAGCTCCATCAACAGCACCTTTGACGAACTCTCCGACATGGTCATCACGCCCAAGGGAGGGTACCCGAACCAAGACGCGGCCAAGGGATCGGTGTACACGGCGGCTCCCGGCTACCTGATCCAGTCCGACGTGCTGGCGGTGCTGGGCAATATTTTAACGACGCGCGACGACACGTTTACGATCCGGGCCTACGGGGAGCTGACCAACCGCGAGGGTGTGGTGCTGTCGCGGGCGTGGTGCGAGGCGGTGGTGCAGAGAGGGATCAACTACGTGGACCCGGTGGACAGCCCGGAGACGCCGGTCAAGAAGATCAACATGAAGAGCGGAGCCTTGGAGGAAACGGAGCTGAGCGCGGTGAACAAGGCGTTCGGGAGGAAGTTCAACATCGTCTCCTTCCGCTGGCTGTCTCCCGAGGAGGTGTAATAAAAGAGAGAGAGAGTTTTTTTCTTCTTCCCGGTCAGCGCCGCTTCCCATCCACGGGGAGCGGCTCTTTTTGTGCTTAAGGGGGAGGAATAGGGAAGAGGGAGGGAAGGGATTGTTTTTACGGCGGGGTTCTGCCGGTAGACAAGATGGACTATTTAGACAATAGGGACGGGATGGAAGACGGAAGTGGGGGTGTTGCACAACTGTAATTCTGCCAATGCGTTGCTGATTGTGACGATTTCTTAACCAGGTTTCTTTTCCTCTCCTTGGGAGAGGATAGGTGCCGTTGGATAGAAGGAGGGGGCCTTCCTGGAAAGATAAAAGCGGTAGTTTATTCCACAGCCGGTTTCATATGTTGGAGACTTGCAAAGAATACCTTCATTTTTGCTTTTCTGTTCCGGTAACGGGAAGAGCGCTGCTGGAGAATGCATTTTTATGGGCAAAGGAGTGGTGGTCAACATGCCTTTCAGAAGAATGAGGCGTCGAATGGATAACGGGATGTCCTGAAACTGCAATAAGGTTTCAAGTTTCCTTAATAGGGGAAAGCCGGAACGCAAGCCGGGTAACGGCGGATGCCGTTCAGCGTGCGGAGATGTGGCGGCTCCTGAAACCGAAGCCGACGGCAAAGGTGACCAGGGTGCCGATGGTTACGCGCCATGGAAAGGCTATTTCCGGAATATATTGCCTCCAGTCGGCGGGCAGGGGGATGAGTTCGGTCAGCAAGGCAATGACCAGGAAGCCTGCCGCCATGGCAATGATGTTTCCTGAATCGTTTCCTCTGGTGCGCGTCAGCATCCCGAGCAGGAAGATGCCAAGCAGCGAGCCGTAGGTGTAGCCGAAGATGCCCAGGGCGATTTGAATGATGCGGACTTCCGGGTGGTGCACCACGTACCACGCCGTGATGGAACCGACGAGGATGAGCAGCAGGGAGAAGCCGGCCGTTCCCCAGCGCACGCACCGGAGGAGCTGACGTTCCGTGGCTTCCGGTTTGAATACTCCCTGGTACCAGTCCTTGGTGGCGGTGGTTGCCAGGGAGTTGAGAGCGGTGGACAGGGAACCCATGGCGGTTGCCAGGAGCCCGGCGATCAGCAGCCCCCGGATGCCGTTGGGCAGTTCATGGATGATGAAGTAAGGGAAGACATGGAGCTGCGGCGTGTCTGCGGGGAGGGACGCCGGATTGTACTGGTAGAAGACGTAGAGAAGAATGCCCGTGAAGAGGAAGACGATGACGATGGGGAAGTCCAGCAGCCCGGATACGATGACTGCCCGCGTTCCCGCCTTGCTGCTTTTTGCGGCCAGCATCCGCTGCACCATGTCCTGGTCCGTGCCGTGTGTAGCCATGGTGATGAAGGTCGCTCCCAGAAAGGCTGCCCATACCGTGTATTCCTGACCCAGGACATGGGCGCATTGCTGGAGGAAGTCCAGGCCTTCCTTGGTGCCCCACGAGAAGAATTTCCAGTCGTCCCCTCCGTTCATGGCGGCTGAGATGGAGTTCCACCCTCCGGGAATGTGGGAGAAGAGAACCCACAGGGCGGAGAGCATGGAGACGCCCAGCACGACGGCCTGGAGGACATCCGTCCAGACGACGGCTTTCAAGCCGCCGATGGCTGTGTAAATAGTGGTGGCGATGGAGATGACGACCAGCGCGGCAATGTAAAAGCAGGACAATTTGGTTGGCGTCCGCCGTGGTGTCCGTCATGAATTGGTAGGCAATGACCAGCAGAATGCCTGCAAAGTAAAGTCTTGTTCCACTGGCGAGCACCCGGCTGACCAGGAAGACCATGGAGGCCGTGCGGCGCGTCAGGAGCCCGAATCTTTTTCCAGGTATTCATAGATGGAGACCACCTTGTAGTCATAGTAGGGTTTGAGGAAGAGCTTGCCGACGATGATGCGGCCCAGGATAGTGCCGATGCAGAGCTGGGCGTACGTGAAGTTGCGGGTATGGTAGCCTTCCCCCGGAGCCCCCAGAAAGGTGGCCGCGCTGATTTCCGCCGCCAGGATGGAGGCCAGAATGGCCCACCAGGGCAGGGAGCGGTTGCCCAGGGCATAGTCCGTCAGGGAGTTCTGCCTGCGTCCCGCATAGATGCCAATGCAGAAGATAGCCAGAAAGTAGACGACGATGACAAGGAGGTCCGTGAACATGCCTGGAAAGAGAAGGCCTTTTCCGGAACAGGGTTTCCGGAAAAGGCCCCGGGCTTGGTGAAGGGTCAGGAGCGGCTCTTGTGTTCCAGCGCGGCTGAAACCAGACCGGAGAAGAGCGGATGAGCCCGGTTGGGTGCGGACTGGAATTCCGGATGGTACTGGCAGGCGATGAAGAAGGGATGGGAGGGAAGTTCCACGACTTCCACCAGGCCGTGTTCATCATTGACGGCACTGATGACCATGCCTGCGTTTTCCAGTTCTTCACGGTAGGCCGGGTTGAATTCGTAACGGTGGCGGTGGCGTTCCGTGACGCTGTCCTTCCCGTACAGCTTGTGCGCCAGCGTTCCGGGCTGGATCAGGGGCTTTATAGGAGCCCAGGCGCATGGTGGCCCCCATGGCTTTGATTCCTTTCTGCTCTTCCTGAAGGCTGATGACGGGGTGGGTGGATTTCTGGTCGAATTCCGTGGAGTTGGCATCGTCCATGCCGCAGATGTGGCGTGCGTATTCAATGACGGCTACCTGCATGCCCAGGCAGATGCCCAGGAACGGGATGCCCTTGGTACGCGCATATTCTACTGTTTGTATTTTTCCTTCAATGCCGCGGTCTCCAAAGCCGCCCGGCACTAGAATGCCGTCCACGGAACCGATCAGGGCATCCGCGCCTTTTTCTTCAATTTCTTCCGCGTCTATCCGGAGGATTTCCACGCGAGTGTCATTTTCAGCACCGGCATGAGTGAAGGATTCATAGATGGATTTGTAAGCGTCCTGAAGGGCGATGTATTTGCCGACTACGGCAATCCTTACGGAGTGGCTTGGGCTGATGACGCGCCCCACGTAACGCTGCCAGTCCGCCAGGTTGGGAGCGGGAACGTCCAGCCCCAGGCGCTTGGTGACGATGCGGTCTATTTTGTCCTGGCTGAGGTCCAGAGGACATTCGTAAATGGTGTTTTTAACGTCGCGGAAGGCGATGACATTTTTGGCTTCCACGTTGCAGAACATGGCGATTTTCCTCCTTTCGTCTTCGCTCATATCGTATTCCGTCCGGCAGATGATCACGTCCGGCTGAATACCAATTTCCCGGAGCTTGGCGACGGATTGCTGGGTGGGCTTCGTTTTCATTTCCCCGGCGGCCTTGATGTAGGGGAGCAGGGTGACGTGGATGAAGCAGACATTGTCGCGGCCCACTTCCAGCGCGAACTGGCGCAGGGCTTCCAGGAAGATGTGGCCTTCCATGTCCCCTACCGTGCCGCCGATTTCCGTGATGATGATGTCCACGTCCGATTGTTCCGTGACTTCATAAAGGCGGTTTTTGATTTCATCCGTGACGTGCGGAATGTATTGAACCGTTTTACCCAGATAGTCTCCCCGGCGTTCCTTATGCAGCACGCTTTCAAAGACCTGGCCGGAAGTAAGGTTGTTAAGACGGGAGAGGTTGCAATGGACGAAGCGTTCATAATGGCCCAGGTCCAGATCCGTTTCCGCCCCGTCGTTCAAGACGTACACTTCCCCGTGCTGGAACGGGCTCATCGTGCCGGGGTCTACATTCAAGTAGGGGTCGAATTTTTGAAGGGTGACCTTGAGACCGCAGCGTTCCAGCAGAGTACCGATGGATGCCGCCGCCAGTCCTTTGCCGAGAGAGGAGACAACACCACCTGTGACGAAGATGTATTTCATGATTATGGTTCTTAATGTATGTTTAATAAGATTTGTTCCACCTGGGCCGCCTGTTCCGGCGTGTCTACGCCCACGCTGACATGGTCCGTCAGAATGACTCTGATTCTGGCGCCGTTTTCCAGCGCGCGCAGTTGTTCCAGGGATTCCGTTTGTTCCAGGGGGTGGGTTCCCAGCGCACGTAGTTTTCAAGAAGTCCCGGCGGTAGGCGTAAATGCCCAGATGGCGCAGCGGGGGTGACGCGGGGATGGCGGGCATAGGGAATGACGGAACGGGAGAAGTACAGGGCGTCGCCGTTGCCGGCCAGGACCACTTTGACGATGTTCGGGTTGTCCAGGTCTTCCTGCGCGCTGATGGGGCAGGCCACGGTAGCCATGGACAGGGCCCCGTCAGAAACCAGCGCGTCCGCCAGCCTGTCAATCAGGGCCGGGTCAATGAGGGGTTCGTCTCCCTGGATATTGACCACATGAGTGGCGGAGGGGAAGGCTTGCACCGCTTCCGCCAGGCGGTCGCTGCCGCTGGGATGGTCCGGAGAGGTCATGATCGCCTTGGCGCCAAAGGCCACGGCGGTGTCGAAGATGCGCTGGTCGTCCGTGGCGATGGCGATGTCGTCAAGGCGGGAGCAGCGGGAAACGCGTTCCCATACGTGCTGGACAAGCGGTTTTCCTGCAATGAGGTGAAGCGGCTTGCCCGGAAATCTGGAGGACCCCCAGCGTGACGGGATGAGGCCGATGATATGATGAGGAGAGTCTGCTGCCATGAGAAGAGGAAACGCATCGAAAGGTAGCAACTCCCCTTGAATTAGTCCAGCCTCAAGCATCAGATACGCCCGTTTTTCCGGAGTAGGGGCGGAACGGTCAGGCGGAAATGGCGGGCGCGGCGGCAGGCTGCGGTTTTGCCTCCGTCTTCCGGATAATGAGCGGCATGTATTCCTTGCGGATGTGGAGGGATACGTACAGGCCTTCCTTTTTGGCGCAGGAGAAGAGTACCTTGATGATGGCCAGGGAGATGATGTCCATGGAGATGGTGGTACTATCCCCGAAGATCAGCAGAAAGGTGAGCGGCTTGATGAAGTAGACGGTTGAAACGTAAAGAATGCCCAGCTTGTATTTGTGGTTGCGGTAGATTCTGCTGACGATCCATGCATAGGTCATGCCGATGACGGACAGGATGAGGTACAGGGAAAGCCCCACGTAGCCAAGCGTTTGAATGGTGGAAATGGGGCCGCTGTGCCATAGTCCGTTCCAGGCAAAGGATGACTGGTCCTGGCTGAGGTTGTAGGCTTCCTCATAGATGTTGGCTTTCACGATGCTGATATCCCGTGAAAAGCCGTCTCCGAATACCTTGTCCTGAATGAAGTGTTCGCGGTCGTCCAGAGCCCATTCCCACATTTCAAAGCGCCAGTTCATAGACGCTTCCGCGTTTACTCTGGCTTGCATGCTGACATCCAGGAAAGGAAGGGCTGAAAGTGTGCGCTGGATACCGTAAGGAAAGGAATGGAGCATTCCTGAGGAGGAGAGGAGCAGAAGCAAAAGCATTCCGAAGATGGGAACCAGGATGCAGAAGAACCATCTTTTTGTAGATCAGAGATATTGTGAAAAACAGGAGCAGAAGCTGCGCAATAAAGGAGCGGAATCCGCTAAACAGGACTCCGATGGTTCCAAGGACAAGAAGGGCGCCCCACCAGGGACGTTTGATCATCTGCCATACGGAGTAGTTGATGATGAGTAGTTGAACCGCCAATAGGGAAATTTGGAGGAAGGTCGATTGCCGCGTGTCTTCGGAGGCGGCGCTTGCCGAGACTGCGGCGGCCGCCGGGTTCGCTCCGGCAGAATTCGGTGAAAGGATGCCCTGGGCGGTTGAGATCAACGTGAAGATAATGGTCAGAAAAACGGCCCATTGAAGCACCTTTCCCAGTTCATTGCTGGTGGTTTTCAGGGAGGAGAGGGCAAAGATAGGCAAGGAGCGCCTGAAGGAAGAGGACGTATCCCTTGCCCCCGTAGTAGTCTTCCAGCACATTCAGGCCCAGGCCGAAGGGGTGGCTCAGGAAGACGTAGCCCACATGCATGAACAGCACGAGAATGACAGCGTCCAGGAGAGGGGCGGCATTCCATGTCAGGGTTGAACGCTTGAGCATGGCATTCCACAAGTAGAAGGGAATGGTAATGCCGTAGGCGAAGAGGGGTGCGTAGTCCTTTAGTTCCGGTATGGGCAGGAAGAGCAGGGGAAGCCATATCCACAGGTACCATACCTTTTCCTTCATCAGGAAAAGAACGGCCAGGAGGAAGGGGAAACAGTCAGGGCGATGGAAAAGGGGTCTCCATCCGCCGACATGACGCCGCCTATGATGGCTAGGAGAATGGCAACTACTGAAATCAGTACAATTTTAAATAAATTACCATTCATAGGGCTGCCCGTGATTCCCGCATAAAAAGACAATGGCGGGAAAGAGAGATGGATGGTGGAGTATAGGAGATTCGAACCCCTGACCTTCTCATTGCGAACGAGACGCTCTACCAACTGAGCTAATACCCCGTGGAAAATACCGGGGGGAATCTATTCCATCCGCCGCCTGAAAGCAAGAGGAATTCGTCAGGCAACGCAAATAAGATGGAAGATTTCGTGTTCCTTCTCCGCATGCCGCCGTTTCCTGTCCGGCGGAAGTCTGCCGCAGGGGGGGAGATTCATTTTTCCGGAAAGGGCCGGGAGGCGGCGCAATACGGGAACCGGGAAAAGGAATGCCTGTATTCCCGTAGAAAGCGGACGGCAGTTCAAAGAGCGGTGAATTTGATGTTCCGGACTCTGGCAAAGGCACGTTTCAAGCGGGAGGAAAGCCATTTTCCGCATGGTTGTTCAATGCCGTAATGCATGGCGGCTCCCACGGCAATCAACAGGAGCGCGGCGCATATCCAGAAGAGGATGGGACGGGTTCCGTACCGGTCCTGCGGCCAGATGTACTGCATGAATTGCAGGAGGGGAACATGCAGCAGGAAGACGGCATAGGTCAGGAGGCTGGCTCGGTTGGTCAAATGGATGAGCACCGCTGGGAATTTTAACAGCCGGCGGCTGAGGGGATTTTGCAAGTGAGCACGCGCTGGCGATGGTCAGCACGGCAATCAGCGTGTCGGGAAGGAGGAAGGCCAGGGAGGCAACTTTCCCGCCGGAGCCCCACAAGGCGCCGATGAAAGTCTGGTAGAGAAGGTAGAGCACCCCGAAGGAGAACACAGCCGGGTTCCACCGGAAGAAGCGTTCGTGTTTTTTTTTATAGAGCCGTGCCGCGCAGCAGCCGGCGAGAAATTGCCATAAACGGTAGGGCGGGAAGAAGTAAAGGCGTGCGACGGGTTCCAGGAACGTGCAGGCGACAGCGGTTACAAGGCCCAGCGCCAGCAGCAGGGGAAGGCGTTTCCTTCCATAGGCCACGAGAGGGAAGATAAGGACGAAGAGGATTTCCAGCTTCATGTACCATAAGGCATAATTGTCTCCCGTGTGCAGGTTCATGAATTGATTGCCGCCGAAGGAAACCAGCAGGACGCCGAGCAGGTTGTCCAGCTGGAATTGCTCCTTGTAGGAGACCAGGCTGGACAGGAGGATGGCCGTGAACAGGAGCGGCCACAGCCGCGCAAATTTGGAGATGTAGAAGGAGGGCGGACTGAACGAATTTTCTTTCAGGGTGAACGTCATCAGGAATCCGGAGAGGACGATGAACCAGTCCACGCCCACGGAGCCCGCAACGGGCGACCAGCGCGCCCAGTGGAAGGCGCAGATCATCAGGCAGAGGATGATGCGGATTAATGAGATGCCTGTAATGAAGGAGGAAGGGGCGCTCATTGGAACTGGAGCATCAGCGGTCCGGCTTGTTTTTAATGCGGCTCCTGAGGTGGGCTTCTTCAAAAAGGCCCTCCATGTACAGCCCCACGGCCTGCGCTTTTCTGAGGCTTTGGGCTGCATTCCTCAGGGCCGGAAGCGCTTCTTCGTAGGAAGGGATACTTCCTTTTTTGAGGGGGGAGGCTTCCACAAGGTGCCATCCCCACCGGCTTTTAAGAAGCACCGGCTTGTTGTCGGGAACGTTTGCCAGCTCCAAGCCCAGGGTTTCCCGTGCGCGGGCTGGGCTGACCCAGCCAAGTTCCCCGCCTGCGGGCGCGGAGCGCTCGTCCTCACTGAATTCCCTGGCAAGCCGGGAGAAGGTTTCCCCGCCTTGCAGGCGCGCCAGCAGCGTTTCCGCCGCCTGTTTGACCTGGGTTTCATCCTTGTGAAGGGTAGCCAGGAAGATGTGCCTGGTTTTCCGGAGGTCAGGGGTTTTAAGCTGGTCCCGGATCAAATCATAATAGGTTTTCAGGTCTTCGTCGGACGGCTCTGCCGCCTGGGCGGTCGCCCGGTAGAGCTGTTCCGTCTGCTTGAGCCGCGCCGCTATTTTTTCCTGGAATTGCTGCTGCGTGAATTTCTGGTCATGCAGGGTTTTCAGGTATTGTTCCGTGTTCCCGTCAAAGCGGGAACGGATTTGTTCCGCGGCGTGCGCGGCTTCCGCATTGCGGTTGGGAAGCTGAAGGTCGTTGACGCTGGTTTTCAGGCGCAGGAGGGAAGAGCCGATCAGATCGTACCTGGCCCGCGGAGCCAGGTCTCCGGCTACGTCCAGTTCATGGGTGAGCCTGATGCCTCCGTCCATGTCCAGAACGGGAGGCTGGCGCAGGAGCCGGAGTTCCGCAACCCTCCGGGAGAGCTGGTTGGCGGTGACGGCTTCGCCGTAAACTTCCGCAATCCGGGCGGAGTTGTCTCCGGGCGGTCCCGGCATCGGTTTCAGGTAGGCGTCCATCCTGCCGGCCAGGAAGCCGTGCCAGAGAAACAAATCCCCCACCAGATAGAGCAGGAATGCTCCATAGATCACGAGCTTGAACGTGAATTTTCCAGTGGGGGACATGGGAGGGACAGGGAAGGAGCAAAGGGCCTAGTTTCCACCGCCGGAGTCTGCCAGACGGACGGATTCCGGGGGAAGGAAGTTGCGGAACCTCTTCTTTTCAATGCACTTCATGTAGGCTTCCTCCGAGAGAGACGACGCCCTGCTGGAGTTTTTGCCAGATGGCGTCATCCATGAATTGCATGCCCATGGCCTTTCCGCCGACGATGACGTCAGGGATTTTCTGCGTGGCGCCTTCACGGATGATGGCCGCCACGGCGGGCGTGGCAAAGAGGATTTCATTGACGGCTACGCGTCCCGGCTTGTCGCTGCGCTTCATCAGGAGCTGCGCCACGACGCCGCGGAGGGAGCCCGCAAGCATGGTGCGCACCTGGGACTGCTGGTCGGACGGGAATACGTCAATGATACGGTCAATGGTTTTGCTGGCGTTGTTCGTGTGCAGGGTGCCGAATACCAGAAGGCCGGTTTCAGCCGCCGTGAGCGCCAGGGAGATGGTTTCCAGGTCGCGCATTTCACCCACCAGCACGATGTCGGAGTCTTCACGGAGGGAAGCCCGCAGGCCGTCTGCGAAGGAGGGTGTCTGGAGGGGCACTTCCCTCTGGGTGACGATGGATTTTTTATTGGGGTGAACGAATTCGATAGGTTCCTCCACCGTGATGATGTGCCGCGCCTGGTTGCTGTTGATGTAGTCAATGATGGCGGCCAGGGTGGTGGATTTACCGGAGCCCGTGGGCCCCGTGACCAGCACCAGCCCTGATCTCATGTGGGCGAATTCCCTTGACGACCGTGGGCACGCCCAGTTCTTCCAGCGTGGCGATTTTTGTGGGAATGAGACGGAAGACGGCTCCCAGGCCGTGCTGCTGCCTGAAGTAGTTGCAGCGGAAACGGGAGGTTTCATCCATTTCATAGGCGAAGTCCAGATCCCCTTCTTCCAGGTATTTCTGGAAGGCCTGGGAGTCGCATATTTCCGCGAGAAGGTTTTTGAACGACTGGCCTTCCAGGTTTTCGTCGGAGATGGCGGAGATGGTCCCGTTGACGCGGATTTTCGGAGGCTGGCCTTCGCTGAGGTGAAGGTCGGAGCCGCCCGCTTCTACGAGGTATTTGAAGTATTGGTCGATAACAGCCATAACAGGAGTGTGTCAAAGTTAAAGGTTACTTGATTCCCAGGAAGGATTTCATGATGGTTTTGTCTTCCGCGCGGAAGATGCAGTCTTCCGTGGTGATGAGACCTGCCTGGTGCAGCGCCCGGAGGGAGTCATCCATCAGGATCATGCCCTGGGCCTTCCCGGTCTGGATGCAGCCGGGAATCATGAATGTCTTTCCTTCGCGGATGCAGTTGGCGATGGCGGGTGTATTGACCAGCATTTCAATGGCCAGGGCGCGGCCGTTGCCGTCCGCCCTGGGAACGAGCTGCTGGGAGATGATGCCGCGCAGGGATTCACTGACCATGATGCGGATCTGGTCGCGCTGCTCCACCGGGAAGACGTCCAGCACGCGGTCCACCGTGCGGGCTGCGGACCCCGTGTGCAGGGTGCCGAGCACCAGGTGGCCGGTTTCAGCCGCCGTGAGCGCCAGGGAGATGGTTTCCAGGTCGCGCATTTCACCTACCATGATGACGTCCGGGTCTTCACGGAGGGCCCCGCGGAGGGCGCGCGCGAAGGATTCCGTGTGCTTGTGCACTTCACGCTGGTTGACGTGGCAGTTTTTGGAGGGAATCAGGTATTCGATGGGGTCTTCAAGCGTGATGATGTGGTCGTGGCGGTCCTGGTTGATGAAGTCCACGATGGAGGCCAGGGTGGTGGATTTACCGGAACCCACGGAGCCCGTCACCAGAATGAGGCCGTTGGTGTAGCGGGTGAGGGGCACCACGTATTCCGTCGGCAGGCCGATTTCCTCCATGGTGCGCACCCGCGTGTTGATGATGCGGAAGCAGATGTCATAGCCCAGGCGCTGCTTGACCACGGAAGCGCGGTAGCGTCCGAAGTCGTTGGCATAGGCAAAGTCCACGTCCCCCTTTAATTGAAGGCGGTTCCATTCCGGGTCTTCCAGAAAGCCCCTCGCCAGAACTTCCGTGTCCTGGGGCGTGAGATTGGGCGCTTCCTCCCAGATGGGGAGAAGCTGGCCGAACCGGCGCCAGGTGGGGCGGCTGTTGACGGCAAGGTGGATATCGGAACAGTCAAAGTCCTGTCCAAGCTTAAGATATCCGTCGACGTGGGGCAAAATGTATTCGCTCATGTTGTGAATGCAGCAAACTGATAAAGCTACATACTAACGAAAACGGGGCTTTTTTGACCAGCAAAAAATGTTTGGGAAATGATTTCTGTGCAGGCGGCCCTGTGCCGTCCCGTGGCGGGGGAGGATTTTTGGAGAGAAGCCTTGAGGAAGGCTCGCAAAAGTTTATTTCCGGGAGCGGGAAAGAGCATTTATGTTTTTCTGCCGTTTCGGGAACCGGATCCTGAGGGATCGCGGTTTTTCACGGACTTTCCCGGCAGAGGCATACGTTTGGCATGGCGGAAAGAGCCGACAGCAATCCCGCTGCTGTTTTCATGGTTAAATGTGAAATGGCGGCATTGAGGACAAGTCTATGGCGCGGTTGCATTTTTGCCTCCGGGGGAAAGGTCGGGATATTGTTTTAAATGACTTTCTTCATCAATTTTTCCTGTTCCTCCGAACGGGGACACGGAAGGAACATTTCCAAATTCCCCGCCGCCGCGATGACTGGGAAGGCCATGTTTCCGCCATGATGGTCGTCTTCCTATATTGGGGCCTCCCTTTCATGGCCAGGTAGCTTTTTTCCTGATTGTGCCCTGTTATTTTTGGCAGGAATTGTTCATGGCGGAAAGCGCTGGAAAGGGGAATTGAGCTGCCGATGCCTTTTTGGGGTCAGGCATGCCCTGGTCTCCTGTTTCATTCCAATATCGCCGCATGGACCATGCCGAAATGCCTGTCCAGCCTGGCGAGGTACGTATGAACAAAGGGGCGTTGTTTTCTTTGGCGACAGGTCGTTATTTTATGAGGTATCGCGGCCGTCTGCATGAAGAGTTGTCCTGCAGGGGGGGACGATATTCCCGGAACGGCGCGCATCTGACGCCGCAGGGATATGAAGACATTTCTCCCGCAACAGCGGAATTCCTGAGTTCTTTTTTAAAGCAGCGGCTTGAAAAGGCTGCGCCGCATCGACCGGAAAATCCTGTTACTTGAACAGGTTGAAGAATTTCTTGCCTGCCAGGTCGAAGCCCATTTTTTTCAGGGACGGGAAGGCGAGGGTTACCAGGATTTCAATGATGAAACGGAAGATAGGGGAATTGATCCAGCTTCCGGAAACATGCGGACGCGGGGGCGCCGGATGGCTTTTTTTTCCCGTAAACATGCGGATGAGCAGAATGCCTCCCACCGTGCCGACAATGGAGCCGATCACAGGCAGGGACATGGCCTTTTTTTTCAGCTTCCGGAAGTGGTCGGCCTGCTGCTGCGTCTTCTGGACCAGGGTATCCGTCTCATTGACGATATCCAGCCGGGAGGAAGCCACCCGCATCAGGAGTGCGAGCTTTTCTTGAGAGCCATTTGCAGACATGATAAATCCGTTTTAAGTTCTTCCGCCGTCGCCGGGGCGATGGGCGTTACATGGGTTCGGCTGAAAAGGATGAGGGCCACGGCAGCCGCCACCAGATGGATGCCGGTGGTTACGGCAAGTCCGGCAATGATTCCCCAGAAGTGGGCCATGACCATGGTCAGGAAGCACCACAGGAACAGATAGCCGAAGATGGCCATAAAGGCGGCCAGCAGGAGCAGGGCCATTTTCCTGCCCAGCCTTTTGGACGCTTCCTCCAGTTCCAGCTTGAGCAGCGCGGCCAGGGCTTCCACATGGTCAAGCGCCGCCGCTCCGGTTTCCCGGAGGGACCGGACCATAGCCGCTCCTTCTTCCTTTTCCTCCACAATGGGGGCGACGAAGGTGCGTTTGAGTTTGTCAATCAGTCCCATGGCTCGGTTTGAAGGGGTGAGGGCGCCATGCGCTTGATGCGCATGGCGCGGAATGAGGGTTAACGGCGGCGGATGAGCATGCCGATCAGAAGGCCCACGCCCATGGCGATCAGCACGGACTGGGTGGGTTTTTCCTTCACGTATTCTTCGCCCGCTTCATGGAACTTCTTGGCCTTGTCACGGATGACTTCTCCTTTTTCCTGGGCGTAGTCACGGATGGTGCTGGCCTGTTCCGTAGCCGCCTTGCGGATTTGGTTTACTTTGGCCGCGGCGAAGGCCCTGGCCTGTTGAAATCTGGTTACGGCAAGCTCGCGGGCGGAAGGGCAGGAGCAGGCGGTGTCGTTTGCTGCTGCGGTCGGTTCAAGTTCGGTTTGGTTGTCTTGCATGGTTGATTAGAGTGTTAAGGGTTGGTTCCTGTTGAAAAACATGTCGGCTTACATGTTTTCGCCTCTCACATTGGGAATTATTTAGCACGCTTCCCTCTATTGGCAAGTGTGTAAAGCGGCTTCACCCGGAATTGTGCGCGTTCCTCAGCGGCGGCTTCCTGAAAAACCGCCGCGGGGGTCTGGTTTGGCCTGGGGCTCGTTCGGGTTCCGGTACCGCAGAATTCCGTAGTCCCTCAGGTTACGGATGAATTCCTGGGCATTGGCGCGGAAGCGCGCATCGTACATGAGCAGCCCCAGGAAGCCCTGGTTTTTCCGGGCGTCCGCCGTGACGGAGGCGATTTGCTCGGAAGCCTTGCGCAGGGCGGTCAGCGTGGGGGGGATTTCCTTGATGGCGGGGTCCAGGCTGTTGAGCTTTTCTTCCGCTCCGGCGATGATTCTGCGGGCGTCACTGACGGTGTCTTTCATGGCCGCCATCGTCGCGGGGAGCTGTTCGCCCGCTTTGTTCATTTGAGCCAGCACGCTGTTGAGGTGCCGGAGGTTTTCCCGGCTCAGGATGCCTTCATTGATCAGCTTGGTGGTCTGGGCAAGCCCTTTGGCCGCTTCCCCGATGTTGAGGATGGCCTCGTCAATGTTGTCCGAATTTTTTTCAATCTGCTTGAGGATTTTCAGTATTTCCTCCGTGGCGCCCACGGCGTTGTTCTTGATCTTGCTGAAATCGCTTTCAGGCTGCCCGATGATGGTGGCATGGGGCGGGATGTATTCGTGCGTGGGGCGTGCCGGGGGGAACGATGTCGATGTACTTGTCTCCCAGGATGTTCTGCATGTCCACGCGGAAGACGGAGCCTTCCTGGATTTTCACGTCGCTCAGGATGCTGGCTTCCAGCATGACTTCATTGCCGGAGGGCAGGAGTTCGGGCGCCTTGGTGACCTTTCCCACCGTAACGCCGCCCAGGCGGAGCTGGGAGTCCTTGATGAGGCCCGCCGCGTCCTTGAAAATGATGTTGATGGGGTAGGTTTGCTCCTTGGAGGTCTTGATGTTGCCGAACCCCAGGATGACGCCGATGATCATCAGGATTCCGGCAATCAGGAAGATGCCCACCCAGGTTTCCGGCTTAAGTTTCTGCTTCATGGCTCTGTGGTAAGATGGTTATTGTTTCCGTTCACGTTCCGCCCGTTCCAGCAGAACCCGTTGAAAGTTTTCATGCCTGCCGGTCAGGGAGGCCCAGTCTTCCCCGGAATCCCCGTACAGGAACCTTTGCAGGTTTTCATCCCTGGAATGCAGCAGCTCCTCCGGGGTTCCCGTCCAGTAAACTTCCCCGTTCCTGAGATAGACGATTTTGTCCGCAATGCGGATCACGCTGGGCATGTCATGGGAGACGATGACGGTCGTGATTCCCTTGTCCTTGCAGATTTGCCGGATGAGGAAGCTGATGCTGTCCGTGACAATGGGGTCCAGGCCTGCGGTGGGCTCGTCATACAGCAGGCATTCCGGCGTGGTGACGATGGCCCTGGCTACGGCTACGCGCTTGATCATGCCTCCGGAGAGGCTGGCCGGCATTTTTTCCTGCTGCCCCAGCAGGTCCACGGAGTCCAGGGCGGCGGAGATGCGCGCGTCCAGCTCCTCTTCATTCCGGATTCCTTCCTCGCGCAGCGGGAAGGCGACGTTTTCCCCTACGCTGAGGGAGTCGAAGAGTGCCCCCTGCTGGAACATGAAGCCTATTTTACCGCGGATTTGCTTCTTGATTTTTTCCGGCGCTCCGCTGATGCGCCTGCCGTCTATTTCCACATAGCCGTCCAGCGGGTCCATCAGGCCGTCCAGATGTTTCAGGATGACGCTTTTTCCAGCCCCTGACCCGCCGATCAGAGCCATCAGCTCTCCCTTTCCCACGTCAAAGCTCACGCCTTTCAGCACTTCCTGGGTGCCGAAGCTTTGCTTGAGCTGGTGGACGCGGATGAATGGCTGCATGGCGGCGCGGAAGGGTTATCTCATGAATCCCATGGGGAAGATGGAATTGAGAATCATGGTCAGAATGAAGTTGGCGATGAGCAGGGCCACGGAGGCATACACCATGGCCTGCATGGTGGATTTGCCGACGCCAACGGCTCCGTTCGTGGTGTTCAGGCCTTCCCGGCAGGAGATGGTGGAGATGATGAGGCCGAAGACCAGGGCTTTGACCAGGGCCACGATGATGTCCCCCATGGTGACGAATTTGCTCATGAAGTGCATCCAGTAAGCCTGGTCCACGTTAAAGGAGGTGATACTGACGATGTAGGCGGAGGCGATGCCCACCAGCACGGCTTCCATCATCAGGATAGGCATGGAAATGAGCATGGCCTGGATGCGGGGCTTCACCAGGTAGTCCACCGGGTCCACGTTCATGGAGTTAAGGGCGTCTACCTGTTCCGTGACTTTCATGGTCCCGATTTCCGCTGCCATGGCGGATCCGACGCGGCCCGCAAGCATCAGCCCGGTAATGACGGGCCCCAGTTCCCGGAACATGCCCACGGCGACGACGGCGCCCCCCATGGTTTCCATCCTCACCGTCTGGAGCTGGAACAGGGTCTGGGCTTCCAGCACGGCTCCGGTGAACGCGCCGGTGATGATGACCACCGGCTGGGACTGCACCCCGATTTTTGCAATTTGCTCCACAAGAACGCGCATCCGGAATTTGCCGGACCACATGCATGAGGTCACTTGGTAAAGCAGCAATCCGATTGACCCCAGGCGGTCAACCAGCCTTAGAGCGGCGCGGCCGATCATGGTGGCTACATAGAATTGCATGGCTTCTACTAATCACTTCTTCCACTTCAAGAGCAAGCGCAATGTACGCCACGGGAAGAAAAGCAACGCGCCGCGTCAATCCGTCAGCCGGTGGACATAAGGCGTTTCCGGTGCACCGGGAATGGAGCGCAGCGTGAGGCGCGGCGGCAGTTTCCGGCGCATCCATTCGGAGGCGCGGGCCCGGCGTTGCCAGCGGCGGATTTCAAGCTCCGATTCCGGGAAGAGGCCTGCCAGCGGCGTGGCGGATTCATGCGCGCGGTGCAGACGGATGAGGAGGCTGTCGCGCATGGCCGCATCCGGCGCGGGAGAAAGGAAGCCGGGGAACAGGTCCGCCAGTTCCGTTTCATATAAATCCCCCAGCGGCATGAAGTCAGCGGCCAGGGCCGGCGGAAGGAGGCGGGGAGCGGTCATGATGTCCGTTCCGGTCAGGGCGGACAGCAGCAGGGCACCTTCCTCCTGGGTCCATTGGCGCATGAGCCATGCGGCCGTGAACAGGTCATCCGGTCCTCCGGCCGCCGCATCTGCGGGGAGAGGCAGCATCCGGGCCTGAATGCCCAGCTTGTCCGCACAGGCTTGCGCCCGGGCAGTGTCCTGTTCCGGAATGCCGGGGAGGCGGGGGATAAAGCCCGTCAAGGGCAGGGAAGGCAGTTCCTCTTTTAACAGTTGAGCCAGCAGGAGGGATGCGGAGCTTTCCTGCAGGTTCAGGCAGGCGGCGCCATGCCCGCTTTTCAGGATGAAGTCCGCCGTGCCTTTCCGGAGGGCGTGCCGGAGCTGTTCTTCCGGAGCGGGAAGCGGAGAAGACGCCTCCATGGAATTTTCCGGAGAAATGACGGCGGAATCCCGTTCAAAAAGACGCAGCCGTTTGAGGAGAATCCCGTGGGCGGACCATGCGGAAGACGCGCCGGGTAACAGAAACGGGCCTTCTCCCCCGGCCAGGCGGGCAGTGAGGACCGGCAGCCTTGTTTCCCGCGCCAGCCGGCAGGCTTCCTCCTCATCCTGCTCCAGCAGTCCTTCATGCCACGCGCCGGAATGGGTGCGGAGCAAGAGGCAGGGTACGGAAGAGGAAGCCGGGGAAGATTCCGGCCATGAAATGATGGAAAAACCCGCTTCATCCGCCGTCCGGCAGATGCCGAAAACGGGAACGGCCTCCGTTCCGTGTGCGGCTGGGGAAATAACGGCTTGCCGTGGAAAGGAAAGGCCGTTCCGGAGCATGTGGAAGCGGCTGCCGTCCGCGTCCGCCGCTGCCAGCAGCAGGGGGACGTCCGCTATTTCCCGGGCCAGGTAGGCCAGGGCCGCCCTGTGCTGGGACCGGAAGCCGCTGCGCAGGGCCAGTTCCCCGGTGTGCGCGCCACTGAGGGCCAGCGGCGGACAAAGAACGAGCTCCGCCCCGCCGTCCACGCAGGAACGGTACAGTTCCACGATGGTTCTGAGGTTCCTGGGGAAATGGCCGGGGATGGTCTCCGGCTGGATTTCCTGTCTTCAGCATGCGCCGGCAGGGTAGACCATTCCGGGGAGGCGGGCAAGCCGGGATGCCCGGCGGCTTTCCCTCCGGGCGTTTCCTGAGGAGTTTTTATCGCAAGGAGCTTGTCATCCGCGATCTTCATGGTATGATCTGCACCGATTGCGCGCCGTCCGTTCCCGGGCGCATCAATCCGGAATTACTTATGAGGAAACAGTCAACAGAGGGGCAGGAATCCTCCATCCAGCGTGCCGTAGCATTATGGCGCGAATATCTTCTCCCCTATAAGGGCACGCTGGTGTGGGCTGTGATCGGCGGCATGGTGGCCGCTGTTTCCAGCGGCTTCGGCATACCGGTGATTTTACAGGAAATGTTCCCCGTGATCTTTGACGGGAAGCCGCTGCCCCCGTGGGCGGAGCGCGTGCTCCTCTGGTACGTGAGTCCGAAAAACCTGCCCTGGGTGACGGTGTGGGCCACGGCGGCCATGCTCCCGATGGTAGTGGTGGTGCGCGGCCTCTCCTCCTTCATCAATGTCTACCTGCTTTCCAAAATAGGGCTGGGCGTGCTGGAAACGCTGCGGCTCAAGGTGTACAGAAAATACCAGGATTTATCCCTGGCCTTTCATGACCGCCAGCAGAAGGGAGACCTGCTGAGCCGCCTGATGCAGGACACGCAGTTCCTGCAGGGCGGCCTGGTGCAGATTGCCAATGACCTGATTATCCAGCCCCTGACCCTCCTGGCCGCGCTGGGATTCCTGATTTACAGGGCGTCCGTCAGCCAGCAGTTCCTTATTTTGCTGGCGAACATGCTTCTGGTGGGCGTTTGCGTGATTCCCATCCGCTATATCGGCAAGAAAATGCTCGCCCGCGCCCGCGTGGTGCAGTCCAGCCAGGGGGATCTTTCCTCCACGCTTCAGGAAAACTTTTCCTCCCAGCGGGACATCCGGGCCTTTGAACTGGAAGAGCAGCAGACAAGTCTGTTCAGGAACAGGATTCACCGTTACATCCAGGCTTCCATCAGTGCGGTCAGGTGGCAGAGCCTGCTGACGCCTTTGATTGAATTCGTCAGCGCCATCGCCATGGCGGCCACTCTCTTTGTCGGCAACATGAACGGCATGAACATGGGGGACTTCGCCGCGCTGGCTACGGCCATGTACCTTTGCTATGAACCGGTCAAGAAGCTGGGGGCGGTCCACAACAAGGCGGAAACCCTGAATGCCGGGCTGGAGCGCATCAACCATGTGCTGGACGCTCCGGACGACGTTCCGGAACCGGAAAACCCGAAGAGTCCGGAATCCTGGAAGGGGGAAGTGGAGTTCAGCAATGTGTGCTTCGGCTACCAGCAGGATGCTCCCGTCATGAAGAACATTGACATCCGCATCCCGGCTGGCCAGGTGGTGGCCCTGGTAGGCCCCAGCGGCGCCGGGAAAACGACCTTCATCAATCTGCTGTGCCGTTTTTACGACGTACTTTCCGGCAGCGTGAAGGTGGACGGCATCGACGTGCGGGAGATGGCCAAGAAGGACCTGCTTTCCCATATCGCGCTGGTTTCCCAGTATCCCGTGCTGTTCCGCGGATCCGTGGCGGACAATATCCGCATCGGCCGTCCGGACGCTTCCGACGCGGAGGTGGAGGAAGCCGGGCGCATGTCCGCCGTGGACAGCTTCATCAATGAGACGGGGGAAGGCTATTCCCGCATGATCGGAGAAATGGGGGAAGGGCTTTCCGGCGGCCAGCGGCAGCGCGTTTCCCTGGCGAGGGCCTTTCTGAAAAACGCGCCTATCCTGGTGCTGGATGAAGCCACGGCTTCCCTGGACATGAAGAGCGAGGAACTCATCCAGAAGGAGATTGAAAAGCTTGCTTCCGGACGCACGGCCTTCATCATTGCCCACCGGTTCAGCACCATCCGGATGGCGGACCGAATTCTGGTTCTGGAAAAAGGGAGCGTCATTGCGGATGGCACGCATGAGGAGCTGCTGGCCTCCTCCCCCCTGTACAGGGAACTTTACAACAAGCAGCAGATGGTTGCGGAAGAGGAAGGAGGCGCTTCATGTTAAGACAGTTTTTTGAGTACGCGCGGTATTTGAAGCCGGTGATGAAGCTGTTCATCGCCGCGCTGGCCGCCGGGGCGCTGGCCGCCGCCGCCAGCGGTTTCGGCTTCCCGCTGATGATTGCCAAGGTGTTCCCGGTGGTGTTTGACAATACGCAGATTCCCCCGGAGCTTCAGAACATCATCGCCCATCTGGTGGCCCCGGAGCACATGCACACCGCTGTGCTCGTGGCCGTATGTTCCCTGCTGCCGCTGGTTTTTGCCATCCGGGGCATAGGCACGTTCTTCAATGTGTACTGGATCAGCATCGTCAGCATGAAGGTGCTGGAGGAAATCAGGCTGGACGCCTTTTCCAAACTGCAAACGCTGCCCCTCTCCTTCATTGACCGCCAGAAACGGGGGGACCTGATCAGCCGCCTCATTAATGACGCGGCCAACGTGCAGGGAGGCCTGGTAATAGCGGCCAATGACATCATCAAACAGCCCCTTACCCTGCTGACCGCACTCGCCTTCCTGGTGTACAAGGTCTTTGTTGACCCGAACACGGCGGTGGTGCTGATGAATCTGGGGCTGGTTGTGCTGGCGATATGGCCCATCCGCTTCTTTGGCCGCCGCGTGATGAAGAAGGCCAAGCAGGCTCAGGACGAGCTGGGCAATATCACGGCCGCCGCCCAGGAAAACCTGGCGGCCCAGCGTGAAATCCGTTCCTACGGCATGCAGGAACAGCAGGTGGGGCTTTTCCTGGGGCTGATCCAACGCTTCTTCAAGATCAATCTGAGAACGGTGAAGTACAGGCACTTCCTGGTGCCGGTGCTGGAAATGGTGACGGCGCTGGGCCTGGGCATTCTGCTGGTGAGGGGTCATGAAATGGGAATCACCAAGGCTGACTTCACGGCCCTGGCCGCGGCCCTGTTCATGTGTTACGACCCCCTCAAGCGCCTGGGCGTGACGCTGACCAACCTGAAAAGCGCGCATGCCTCCCTGGAACGCATCAACTACCTGCTGAAGGAGCCGGACACCATGCCGGAAGCCGCCAATCCCGTTCCCCTGGGGCGAGCTTCCGGGCGTCTGGACTATGACGGCGTTTCCTTCTCCTACGATGGCGCCCGCAAGGTGCTGGACGGCATTGACGTTCATATCAGCCCCGGGGAAGTGGTGGGCCTGGTAGGCCCCAGCGGCGCCGGGAAAACCACGTTTGCCAGCCTTCTGCCCAGATTTTACGACGTCAGTTCCGGCACCCTGCGCATGGACGGCGTGGATGTGAGAGACGCCTCCCTGCACGATGTGCGCAAGAACATTGCCTTCGTTTCCCAGCATCCCGTGCTCTTCCACGGCACCATCATGGAAAACATCCGGCTGGGGCGGCAGGACGCCACGGATGAGGAAGTGACGGCGGCGGCGCGCGCCGCCGCCGCGGACGGCTTCATCATGGGGATGCCGGACGGCTACCAGACCATGCTTGGCGACGGCGGCAGCGGCCTGTCCGGCGGCCAGCGCCAGCGCGTGGCGATTGCCCGCGCCTTCCTGAAAGACGCCCCCGTCCTGATTCTGGATGAAGCCACCGCCTCCCTGGACGCGGAAAGCGAGGCCCAGATCCAGCAGGAGCTGGACCGCCTGGTGGAGGGAAGGACGGCTCTCATCGTAGCCCACCGCTTCAGCTCCATCCGCGTGGCGACGCGCATTCTGGTGTTTGAGGGCGGCCGCATCATCGGGGACGGCACTCATGCGGAACTTTATGCCTCCTGCCCGCTGTACCGGGAATTGTATGACCGCCAGTCCCTCTAGGTGAAAGGGGGGACGGGGACGGAAGGCTTTTTCCGCGCCCGTGCCGGAGCGCACATGGCGGTTTTTCTCAGGCCATGGTGGAAAGAGCTATTGTCAAACAAGGGCCATGATGTACTATTCCGCCAGCATGAATACACTGGATGAATCCCTGACGAATGCCGTTAAAGAGGGGGAGCTTTTGGAGTCTTCCCTGACCAATATCCGCCTTCTGCTGGCCGGAACCAAATCCCCCATAGCGCGTGAGGCCGTAGAGGAACTGGCCGCCGCCGGGGAGTGGCAGGAATTGAATGACCGTTTTTACAAGACCCTGGCCTTCGGTACGGGGGGGCTGCGCGGCCGCACCATCGGCAGCATCGTGACCCGGGCGGAGCAGGGGAGCGGCGGCGTGAACGGCCGCCCGGAATATCCCTGCGTGGGAACCGCCTGCATGAACTACTTCAATGTGGGGCGAGCGATGCGCGGCCTGATCATTTACGTGAAAAAGCATGTGGAGGCCACGGACCCGGGCAGGAAGCCCCGGCTGGTCATCGGCCATGACACGCGCCACTTCTCCCGTGACTTCGCCGAATTCTGCGCGAAAATCGGCACGGACCTGGGCTGTGACATTTACCTGTTCGACAGCCCCCGGGCCACCCCTGAAGTTTCCTTCGCCATCCGTGAACTCAATGCGGATTCCGGCGTGGTGCTGACCGCCAGCCACAACCCCTCCCACGACAACGGCTTCAAGGCCTATTTCAACGACGGAGCCCAACTGGTGCCTCCGCATGACAAGGCCGTGATTGAGGAAGTGAACTCCCTGACCTCTGAGGAATATGAACCGCTGCCGGAAGACCGGCGCGGCACCCTTCACGTGCTGGACGCCTCCTTTGACCGCGTCTACATGGACCGCCTGAAAACCGTGCTGCTCCGTCCGGAGCTCTTCAGCAAGGGCGGCGCCAAAATCGTTTACTCCAACCTCCACGGCACGGGCGGCCATATCATCGTTCCCCTGCTGAAGGAACTGGGCTGCAACGTGCAGACCGTGGCGGCGCAGGACGTGCAGGACGGCCGCTTCCCGACGGTGGCCTCCCCCAACCCGGAAAACCCTCCGGCCCTGGCCCTGGCCATTGAGCAGGCGGATGCTTCCGGCGCGGACATCGTCATCGCCACGGACCCGGACGCGGACCGCATGGGTGTGGCCGTTCGCGGGGAAGATGGGAAAATGCACCTGCTGACCGGCAACCAGATCGGCTCCCTGCTGGCGTGGTACCGCTGCATGAGCATGTCCGGGCTGGGCATCATCAATGACTCCAACCGTTCCCGCGCCGTGATGGTGAAAACCTTTGTGACGACGGGCCTTCAGGACGCCATCGGCCACCACTTCGGCTATGAAGTGGTCAACGTGCTCACGGGCTTCAAGTACATCGCCCAGAAGCTCGGCAAATATGAAGAAGCCATTCCTGCGGAAAAGCGGGAAGGCTACCGGAAGATGAGCGAGGAACAGACGCGCGCCCTGCGCCTGGAATACAGCCGCTACTTTGTCTTCGGCGGGGAGGAAAGCTACGGCTACCTGGCCCAGGACTTCGTGCGCGACAAGGACGCCAACTCCGCCGCCATCATCTTTGCGGAGCTGGCCGCCTATGCGGAAAGCGTCGGCAAGAGCCTGCTGGAGCTGCTTCATGAACTCTTTGAACAATTCGGCGTGTACCTGGAAATGGGCAAATCCCTGGTCATGGAAGGCGCGGACGGCGCGGCAAAAATCGCCGCCCTCTCCGCCTCCTATTCCGCCAATCCTCCTACGGAACTGGACGGCGTGGCCGTCAGCGGCATCCGGGACTTTTCCAAGGGTGACATGGTGGATGCGGAGGGCGACCCCATTCCGGCGGAAAAAATGATCTTTGTGGATATGGCGGACGGCCGCAGCTTTGCGGTGCGCCCCTCCGGAACGGAACCCAAGATCAAGTACTACCTCTTCGGCCACGGGAAACCGGGCGCTCCGGTGAAGGAAGCCCTGCCGGCGGTCCAGGCCTCCCTGGACTCCCTGTGGGCTGCCGTGGAGAAGGACGCCCTCGCCCGTTCCAACGGCTAAATGTTGTTGATTTCTTTCCCCCGTCTACCATGTAATGTGGACGGGGGAAATTTATTTTCTTGCCAAGGAGGCCGGAATTCCGCAGTTTATAATTCTTATGACATTTGCGGTCCACAAAACTCTCTCCGTGGCCGGTGCCCTTTTGGCCGGTCTTCTTCTCTCCTCCTGCTCCTCCACCTCCCAACAAGTCGAAGCTCCGGCACGGCTCCCCGCCTACCACTTTGTACCGGGAAAAACGGCCGTGCTGCACAACGGGAAAGCCATTCCCCCCAGGAATGCCCCCCCGCAGGTCAAGCGCGCCATTGCGGCCGCCAATTCCCTGGTCAACAAGCCCTACCGCCTGGGCGGCGGCCACAGGAAACACTATGACTCCCACTATGACTGCTCCGGCAGTACCTCCTTTGTACTGAAGGAAGCCGGCCTGCTCACTTCCACCCGCCATTCCAAGCTGTTCCTGAACTACGGGCAGAAAGGCGCCGGGGACTGGATTTCCGTCTATGCCAAGAACGGGCACGTATTCATGGTCATCTGCGGCCTCCGGTTTGACACCACCGGAAGCGGCCGCCGCGGCGAAGGCCCCCGCTGGAGGGTGGACGGCCGCAATGCCCGGAACTTCCTGGTGCGCCACCCCACGGGTCTCTGATCCGGGCCTGCGCGACGGAAAACCGCGTTTTTTGCGTATGTTCGCGCAGGCTTTCTTGAACAATGGAAAGTAATGTGCTATCAGGTGCGAGGACGTTGATAGTTCCTTGACTTTCATGGCTAAGACAAAAATTCACGTAGGGCTTGAGATAGGGACAAGCAAGACTTGCATGGTTGTGGGCGAAGTGAAGCCCGACGCAACCGTGACGATCATCGGCGTGGGTGAGGTTCCTAGCGAGGGCGTGGTCCGCGGCGAGATTGAAGACACCTCCAAGGTCATCCAGTGCATTTACGATGCCTGGAACATGGCCCAGGACCATGCGGACGTGGACATCATGACCGTCTATCTGTCCGTGACCGGAGCCCACATCGTGGGGCAGAACAACCGCGGAACCTTCCGCCTGCCTCCGGATGAAAGCATCATTTCCCAGGAGCACATGGACGAGGTGACGGAAATCGCCCGTGACATCGCCCTGGGGCCGGAACAATTCGTCCTGCACCGCGTGCCCGGCCTCTTCTCCGTGGACGGGCAGGAAAACCTGACCAATCCCGCCGGGCTGACCGGCAGGACCCTGGACATCGACTGCCATATCATCCACGGCATCAAATCCCGCATCACCAACTCCTTCCGCTGTGTGCGGGAAGTTCCCCTGGACATCGCGGACGTGGTCTTCGCCCCGATTGCCACGGCCCAGTTCGTGCTCAACAGGCAGGTCAAGCAGGCGGGAGCCCTCCTCATAGACATGGGGGGCGGGCACTACGGATTACGTTCTCTACCTGGACGGCCAGCTCGTGGCCTCCGGATGCGTGCCCCTGGGCGGCGACCACATTTCCAATGACATCACGCTGATGACCGGCATTCCGCTGGCACAGGCGGAACTGCTCAAGAAAACGGAGGGGGATGCCAACAGCTTTTCCGGAAAGACCAATGAAATGGTGCGCGTGCGCGGGGAAGGAAACATGAAGGATGCCGCCATCGAACGCAATGTTCTGAATGAAATCATCCGTTCCCGCCTGCTGGAAATCTTCAATCTGGTCAAATCCTCCCTGCCCAAGGACACCTTCAAGGGCAACCGCTGCCACGGCGTCTACCTGTGCGGGGGCGCCAGCCTGATGCGCGGCGTGGGGGAACTGGCCTCCCACGTGTTCGGCGTGGCGATCAGCCGTCCCACGCTGGTCAAAAACGGAGCGCCTTCCTATCTGGATGACCCGCGTTACTGTACGGCCATCGGGCTGATACGGTATGCCCAGATTCTGGATGCCGAACTGCCGCAGCAGCGGAGCTGGCTGGGGCGCGTGCTGGGCCTCTTTGGCAGGAAGAACTCCTGATCAATCTCTACCCCAATTAAAAACCATGCTGGGATTTTCTCCCCAGGACCCGTCCGGGCTATCCGGAAAAATCTGCCTGTGCGGCATTGGAGCTGCAGGCGCCAAGGTGATGGAGGAGGTTCTGCTGCTGGCTCCGCAGGCGGTTTCCGTTTGCGCCATGAATCTGGATGCCCGTTTGCTGAACGCCTCCGCCGTTCCGTGCAAGGTCCATCTGGGGGCCAGGCTTACCCGGGGTCTCGGCTCCGGCGGGGATGCCTCCGTTGGGGCACAGGCCGCCTGTGAAAGTGAATCCTCCATCCTCCGGGCTCTGGAAGGCAGTGCGCTGACCGTCCTCGCCGCCGGGCTGGGAGGCGGAACAGGCTCCGGCGTGGCGCCGGAGGTGGCGCGGCTGGCCAAGGAGCAGGGCTCCTACGTCGTCAGCGTCGTCATTCGCCCCTTCCGGTTTGAAGGGGACCGCCGCGCCGCCCAGGCGGACGAGGCGCTGTCACGGCTGGCCCTGTATTCCGACATGGTGCTGCGGTTTGACAATGACGCCATGGAAAGCCTGATTGATCCCGACAGGGGAGTGTTGGAAGCCTTTTCCGTGGTCAATGCCCTCATTGCCCGCGCCGTGCTCATCGTGCCCTCCCTTCTCAACTCTTCCGGAAGCCTGCTCCGCGTGGGGCTGGATGACCTGCTCCGCGTGGCCGGAACGGGGAAGGGAATTTGCTCCTTCGGCGTAGGGGAAGCGTCCGCGGACGTTTCCACGGCGGACATGCTGGACCAGGTCCGGCACTCTCCCCTTTTCCTGGAAAAACGGCTGGGGAAAGTGGACGACGTTCTGGTGCTGGTGCGCGGCGGCAATTCCCTGACCCTGAAACGTCTGGAAGCGCTGGCTGGCGGAGTGGCGGAAATCCTGGGGAGCGGCGTGCGCCTCCATATCGGCGCTTCCGTGGCGGAACAGCCGGAAGACCGCCTGTCCCTGACCGTGCTGGGCGTTGTGCCCGTGAATGAACCGGAAATTTCTCCTGCTTCCGTTTTCCGTAGGGAACCGGAGCTCCAGACAGTTCTTGTGCCGGAGGAAGAACCCTTCATCGGGGACGGGAAAACCATCATTCAGCCTGTGGCTTCCGCCGTGGTTCCCGAACCGGAACGGCGTCCGGAGCCGGAACCTCCCGTTTCCATTCCCTCCGTCAGAAGGGATGACCATGAACTGGAAGAGGAACTGGTGCCTGTAAGGCCTGTTCCCTCCGTGCCGGACGTGGAGGAAACGTTCCCGGAACCCGCGCCTGCGGCGCAGGAACCTGGAGCGGATGCGGAACAGGAATTGGACCCGGTTCCCGACATCAAGGAACTGGAAGAAGGAACTCCCCCGGAAGAAGGAGAGGAAGAGCGCGCGGGACACGGACTCTTTGCCCATGTACGCCCCCTCATTCTGGACGGGGAAGACCTGGACCTGCCCCCGGCGCTGCGGAAGAAGAAACCGGACCCGAGCTGATGCCGTCTCCCCGTACGTCCAGGGTATGGTTTTGGGCGCTGGTTGCAGCTGCCCTGCTGTATGTGGCGTTGCTTAGCTGGTGGAGCCCCTTCACCTCAGACACGTATCATCACGCCCTGACGGGCATGGAGCACCGCTTCTCCCTCAGCCTGGTCTGGGAACGCTGCGTGGCCTCCTACATGAGCTGGAACCCCAGAATCGGGGAATACCTGGCCTTTGCCGTGGCGACAGCGGGCAAATGGCTCTTCATTCTGCTCAACCCCTTTGTACAGGTCTGCCTCGCGCTGATGATGTTCTATCTGGCCTCCGGGCGCAGGGTGGACCCCCGTTCCTGGCCGGACGTGCGGCTCTTCGGATTGGCGCTTCTCCTGCTCTTCACCTGTACGGCCCGGCCCGGCGTCACGATTTACTGGCTCTCCGGCGCTACCAACTATTCCTGGGGAGCCGCCCTCTGGCTCGGTTTCCTGTGCCTGTACCGGGAATTGCTGGAAAATCGGGAAAACGGGGAAAAAGGAAAGCCTGCTAAAAAGGGTTTCGGCCAGTGGGCTGGCGTAGTGGTACTGGGATTGTTGGCAGGCATGACTAATGAAAACAACATTCCGGGAACCTGGCTTCTGCTGGGAGCCTTGTTTGTCTTCGTCCGCCTGGTCCGGAAGGAAAAACTTCCCTTGTGGTTTTATGCGGGCGTTGCGGCGCAGGTAGCGGGTTCTCTGTGCATGTTGCTTGCGCCCGGCGTCTCTGCGCGGATGCACTCCGCCACTCCCGGCTGCGCGGAACCCCTCTCCGGCGTTTGGGACAGATGGGAAGCGGTCCCCGCGCTCCTGCTCCGGATGCATGAATACCTGGCCCTTCCCCTGCTGCTGGGTGCGGTGGCTGCCTGGATGCTGTGGAGAAGCTTCCGCAGGAACCGGAATGCCTTCCGGCCATGGAAAATTTTCATCGGAACAGCGGCAGCATACATTCTGACGGCGTATGCCATGGCTCTTTCCTTTGCCGCCGCCGTCGTTCCGGCGGACCATGCCATGTTCTCCGCCACCCTGCTGTTCGGCATTGGCGTTTTGGCTCTTCTCCGTGTGTGGTACGGCATTCCCGCCGCGGAGCCCCGTCCGCGGATGACTGTGGCCGTTTTTCTGGCGCTGTCCGGAATATGCGTTCTTTCCACCCTTCACGATCACCTGCTTCTGTTCCGGCAGCATGAAAAGCGCGTCCGCCTGATTCTGGAACAGAAAAAGGCCGGCTTTCGGGAAATTGTGGTTCCTCCCCTCGTTCCACCCTCCCCGTGGTGCTCCTTCATCTTCTGGGTGGACCTGTCGCAAAACCCGGAAGACTACGTCAACCGGGGCGCGGCTGTGTATTATGGAGTTAGGAAAAATTTTTTATTGAAAAATTAGAAAATTAAATAATAATAAAGAATATGAAATATTTTCTTGGTTTATCAGCAATTCAAAAATTGTGGGAATATGGGATGATATTTCTGCTGTGCGTGCTCTGTATCAATGTTCCTCTTCATGCAGAAGATGAGGAGGAATGCTGGAATGATTCTTTGTTGAAGATTATAACAAAAACAGAACAGCCTTCTGCGGAATTCGTCCTGAATATTCACCGGGATGAAGAAAAGGCTTATGAAAGAAAAGAGGTCGGAATTGGAGAAAGATTCAAGTTGATATTATCAGGCAAGCTTGTCGAGGGGCAAAATGCCCAGAACGTAAAAAATATTAAGTGGCACCTTCTAAGTGGCCAAGAGTATTTGAAAGAATGGCCAAAAAATACTGATGGAAGGTCAACCTTGAATGTAGAAGCAAAAAAAGAATTTCTGAAAGATTCATTAGATGAAAAAGGGAAAAGAAAGACGGTAAGGTTGTGGTTCAGGCAGAATTAAATGGGAAAAGGACAAAAAAGTTGGAGATAGAGGTTCTCTTTCCTGAAAAAATGTGGAGCAAGCATGCCCAAGGAGGAGTTCCTGCCTCTTTTCAGGATGAGTTGACGATGGGAGCTTCCATGTTATTAGAATTAAGAGTGCAGCCATTGAAGGTGAGCTTTGTTGAAATAGATGTGATTGAAAGGGACTTGGGCTCTTTCAAGGATCAAGGAAGTATAAGTGAAAGCATAGATCCAAGGCATACGCCTGCAACAGGCTGTGATGCGAGAATAGATGTTTTGCCCGGCAATAAATTTTGGGATAGAGCTACATCAAGTGTGGATGTCCGTTTTGTAATAGAGATTAATGGAGTTCCTCCTCTGCATAAGTTGCCTCAAAAGTGGCATTGGGCATGTCAATGGAGAGTTCATTATGGAGGAGGAGGATTGGACAGTAAAAATAAGGACGGTGCAGTAATCGTAGAAGAAAATCAATATTTTGTATTTGAAAAATTGGCTCTTGCCAATGGTCATTCTTATTTAAATTCTTCTATAAACAAATTTGGCTGTTTTGTCACAAGGAATACATTGAATTTGAGATATTTTTTCGGTCCTGAAGAGAAAAAATAACAGAATGAAAAAATTATTTAAGAATCATAGGTGTTTTTATCCTCGCGTCTGTCATGAATGTTAATGCAGCGCAAACGATAATAATTAAAGCTCCGGATGTTATCCCTATTTTCAAGGAGGAACCGGAATTGGTCCAGGGATGGGCGCAGTTGCTGAGAGATGGAAAATTGAAGGAATTTTATCAGAAGGTCCATAAGTCTCAGGAATTTATTGAGGAAATGAATTGGGAGGAATTGAAAGAAGGGGATCTCAATAAATTTTTATGGATATGTTATTATGTCGCCAAAGCTCCTGCTTTTCAGGTAGATTATGATGAAAGTACAGATTCTATCAACCATGAAGGTTTGGATTACAGAGAAAGAGACAATTTAGCTACTGAAGGGGTAAGAATGTGCTGGAACCTGCCGGAAATTGTTTCTCAGCATGACCTGAAAAGAAAAGAACTGGTAGAATTATTATCTTTGTATGTTGCTGCAATGACTAAAACTGTGCGTGATGATTATAATGAGAAGCTGCCTGAGAAACATGCAAAGATGGCTGGAGAATACGAAAAAATAGTACAGAAACGGTTAAAGGAGTATGCAGAGAAGCATAGGGGAGATGGAGTTTGGGGTTCTGGTGATATTGAAAAAAAGCGTATATATTATTATAATAAAATAGCTTCCAATGAAGTTAGAAATTATTCAGCTGCCCATTATCTCAAAAATTCACTTGAGCCGGCATTAATGAAAATTTTATTGAAATGTTTTCCGGGCGATAAAAATGAGGTGGAAAAATATCTTAAACTGGCAGGATATGAAGGAAAGGCGATGGACGAATTGATCAATCGAACTGTAGGGAGGGATGCAAGCACTAAATTTCTATACAAGGGTGATCGAGGACGCAGATATGAACAGGCGCTCCGGCAACAGACTGGAAAGAAGAAATAAATTATAGTTATTTTTGAAAAGAAAACTATGAGTTTTGCTAATGAGTAGTGAATAGGCAAAGATCATAGTGGTTTCCCTAAGAGATCAGGGCAGAATATAAGGATGGAGGAACGGTGACAAAGAGGTTTCCGGAAGGTGCGACCACCGTTATAGGAGCTTCCGCTATGTCAAAATTATTGAGAGGGACAAAAGGGAGGAGCCTTCCGGTACGGATTTCGACTCAGGTTATTCCAAGAATGGTGCGAATGAAGTCATAGAAGTATTTGCAACGAATCAATTGTAGGATAATGTCACGGGGGGGATTTTTGCCGTCGACTTGGAACATTCCCATTTCCCAAGCGTGGGACTGGGTGTGTTCCTGGTGTGCATCCATGATGGGAGGAGGGAGAGGACTCGGAAAGCCTTGATGGCCACGAGATCGTGAAAGCGCGATGCCATTTTTGTTTTGCGGAATTTTACAGGCGGGAATTTGAGGACCACAGTGGTACGATATCGTGACGATTACCAAATGGCTGCTGTGTGGCAGCATGGATTATGAATTGAAGACCAGAGTGGTGAGGCGGATGAACGGTTTAGCCTTGGATATATCTGGAATTGTCACTCGATGCCGTGTGAAAAGAAGTGATTTGACCGGGATATGGAGCGACTGTGTTAGAAACATTCCGGGAGCGGTATGATCCGGAATTGAACCGGGAACAGGAGCCTTGGGCTCTCTACTGCAATAATAAGTTGATGAGCAATTAAAAAAGAAACGACAGTTGCAAGTACGAATTGGAAAAGAGGTTGGAGGCTGCGTTTGTGGAGATGCTGGTTCACTTTTATCCGGGCCAGGCCGGAGAAGAGGTCAAGTATTTTAAAAAGGCCGGATACGCTGATTAGGAAATCGGAGGCCTGATTGATGACCGTGCTGCCGGGCGTGAGGGCGGAACGGAATTTTTATATAAGGGAGGCCGCGGACACCAGCACGATAGAAAGTTGGAGCCTCACGGTTCCGGGCGTTTGGAATAATACGCAGGAACATGAACTATCCGGAAAAGAGGAAGGCTTCTATTTCTTTGCGTGGACAGGAGAGTCTTCAGGCTTGCCCGGAAAGCGTGGCGGACTCCAGTTTGTTCCGGGATGGAAAGAAAAATATGGGTAGGAAGTTTTTCAATTCATCGGAATCGCGTAAGAGTGCAGTTTTTTGAATTCGCTGCCTTGCGGGCCTTGGTCCGTGATGCCGTTGTTGGGGGCGCATAGGTGTCCAGAGTCATGGAGTCCGGGTAGATGTTCAGGATGTAGTAGGCCGTGATGCCGGAGCGGTATTGCAGGGTTTTTACGCGGGATTTTGCGGGCAGAAGGAAGGGGATGGGCAGCACCTTGTTGCCCGCGCGGGGGCGCAGATGAGGGAGGGCAGGGGGTTTTTCCCGTCCGGGGATGTAATCATGTACAGGTCGTGGGCATGCAGGTGCCCGGTGATGACGAACCGCACGCCGGCGTCCCGGAGGTTGCGGTAAAAGATGTTCTGCTGTTCCGCCGCGCTGTCGTTGTAGCGGCCCCACAGGCATTCCCGGAATTGCATGGGAGTTTGCAGGGTGCGGTGGGTGAAAATTAGGCAATGGCGCGGAACGGTGTTGGCCTTGCTCCTGTTGCGTTTGACCCACGCGCTGAAGTCTACGAGCTGGTCCGGGGTCAGGTCAATGTCCATGAAGTACAGGGAGGCGTTTTTATGGCGGATGCCGTAGTTCAGTTTTCTGGTGGCCAGCCCTTTGGCTCCCTGTTTCCGGGTAGGCAGGAAGAGTTCCCTGAATTGTTCCGCGCGGAAGGGCAGCGATTCATGGTTGCCGCGCACGGCGTAGAAGGGGATGCCTTTTTCCTCCAGCATCTTGTTGAGTTCCTTGCGCTTGGCGAGTCCGTTGACGGGGGCGCTTCCTTCAATGTCCGCCATGTCCCCCACCTGGACGACCATGTCCACCTGGTGCTTCAGGATTTCCCCATAGAGGGTTTTGATGAAATTGACGGCTACCCCTTCGCTTCCTTCCATGCGTTTGGGGGAGTCATGCGTGTCGCCGATGATGGCGATTCTCCACGGAGCGGGTTCCTCCGCGTGCACCGCTTGAAACAGAAAGATGAGAAATAGCGCAAGATATTTCATGGCACCCCGTTTTTACCGCCCGCCTGCTTTCCAGGCCAGAAAATTATGCATGCGCCGGAAGAAGGCCGGACGGGTGCTTCTCTTTTCCTTTTAAAGGTGGCAGTTCGGGGCTGGTCGGAAAAGCTCCACAGCAGTTAGAATCATGAGAGGGGTACTCTTTTTCACTGGAGAAACAGGTCCTTTGACGGATTTTATTGGCGGAGGAATGAGCCATTGTGAAGACTGGCTTGCCGGGCCTCCGGAAGGTTTTACCTTCTTTTCAGTGAAGAGGCGTTTTTCTATTCCGGTTGCCGCTGCCCGGAGGGGGGGCCGTCATCCCCTTGCAGGGAATGCGCTTCCGTTTTTTCCCATCAGTGGGAAACGGAGTTGGAAAAGATATTGATTACCAATACTCCGGCAATGATGAGCGCCAGACCTGAAATCGCCGCCAAGTCCAGGTGCTGCTTGAATGCCACCCACCCGATGGCGGAGATCAGCACAATGCCCATTCCCGACCAGATGGCATACGCAATGCCCACAGGGATGTTTTTCAGCACCAGGCTGAGGCAGTAGAAGGAGCCTGCATATCCGGCTACGGTTATGATGGTGGGCAGGAGCCTGGTAAATTGTTCGCTCTGCTTCAGGAAAGAGGTGGCGATTGTTTCCAGAACAATCGCCAGCAACAGGATAAGATATGCTTTCATGGATTCGTTCCTGATAAGGCATCGCGCCGGGAACTGCCAATGATTATGGGCATCGTGAAGATTTGAGAGAGTAAAAGCCACGCATTTGAGAAGTCAATGCCCGGCTTTTGATGGAGCGGACGGCTTCGGCCGGAGGCTGCTGTCAATGGACTTGCAGGGCTTTGGCCTGTTCTTCCGTGAGTTCCACGCAGTGCCAGGGAAGGCCGCGCTTGTTGAGTTCGTCCATGAAGGGGTCCGGATCGTTCTGCTCCATGTTGAAGACGCCAGCGCCGGACCATTTGCCCGTAAGGATCATTTCCGCGCCGATCATGGCCGGAACCCCCGTGGTGTAGGAGATGGCCTGGGATCCAACTTCTTCAAAGCATTTTTCATGGTCGCAGATGTTGTAGATGTACACGGCCTTGAATTGGCCGTCCTTGGTTCCGGTGATGACGTTGCCGATGCAGGTTTTTCCTTTCGTGGTCTTGCCCAGGTCCCCCGGGTCCGGCAGCACAGCCTTGAGGAATTGAAGCGGAATGATTTCCACTCCATTGTACATGACCGGGTCAATCCGGGTCATGCCCACGTTCTGGAGCACTTCCAGGTGCTTGAGGTAGTTCGGGGAGAAGGACATCCAGAATTGGGCCCGGCGGATGGTGGGGATGTGCTTGACCAGGCTTTCCATTTCTTCATGGTACATGCGGTAGATTTCATAGGTGCCCACTTCCTGCGGGCAGGTGAAGCTCCGGTGCATGCTCATGGGGGCGGTTTCTCGGAAGGCGCCGTCTTCCCAGTGGCGGCAGGGGGCAGTCACTTCCCGGATGTTGATTTCCGGGTTGAAGTTGGTGGCGAAGGCCTTGCCGTGATTGCCGCCGTTGACGTCAATGATGTCCAGCGTATGGATTTCGTCAAAGTGGTGCTTGAGCGCCCATGCCGTGAAGACGTTGGTGACGCCGGGGTCAAAGCCGGAGCCCAGCAGGGCAAAGAGTCCGGCCTTGCGGATTTGTCCTGGTACGCCCATTGCCAGGAGTATTCGAATTTGGCTACGTCCCGGGGTTCATAGTTGGCGGTGTCCAGGTAATTGACGCCGGTTTCCAGGCAGGCGTCCATCAGGTTCAAATCCTGGTAGGGAAGGGCCACGTTGATCAGCAGCTGCGGCTTGACTTCCCGGATGAGGGCCACGGTGGCGGGCACGTCGTCCGCGTTCACGGCGTGGGTGGTGATATTGACGTCCGTTCTGGCGCGTACATCGTCCGCAATGGCGTCACATTTGCTTTTCGTGCGGGAGGCCAGATGAATGTTTTGAAAGATGTCCGGCAGTTGGGCGCATTTGTTGGCTACCACATGTCCGACGCCGCCTGCTCCAATGATTAAAACCGTGTTCATGATATGCCCAGTACATAAGTGAAAACAGTTTGAAAGGCAACCCCGGATTTGGTGCAATAATGACACTGCCTTCCCACGGTCCAAATGGCCGTTCCCGTCGGCTGCCGAACGGCGTTTTCCTTGCGGAAGGCGCGGCCTTTTGGAAATTTTCCAAAAATGATTGAACAAGAGATTGACGCTGGATGTCGGACTCTTCAATATTGAACTGTAGATATGATTAGACAAATTCTGCCAATAGTTGTTGCCGCCTGCGTCGCTCCCTGTTTTGCCGCGGAAGGATGGATTACCGATATGGATGCCGCCAAGAAGCAGGCCGCCGAACAGAAGAAGGACCTCATGATCGAGTTCACCGGTTCCGACTGGTGCCCGCCCTGCATGCAGCTCCGCGCCAACGTGTTCAGCAAGCCTGATTTCCAGAAGGACGCCCAGAAGAATTTCGTGCTCGTGGAGCTGGATTATCCGCGCGGCAAGGAACAGTCCAAGGAAATGAAAGCCGCCAATGACAAGCTTGCCCAGCAGTACGGCGTGCAGGGGTTCCCGACGATCGTATTTGCGGACGCTTCCGGTAAGCCCTTCGGGGGATTTGTGGGCGGCCGTTCCAAGGATGACGTGATGAAGGCCATGCAGGACGCCTTGAAGAACAAGGAAGCCCTGAACGCCGCTGAGGCAAATGTAGCCAAGGCCACCACGGATGAAGCGAAGGTTGCCGCCCTGATGGAAGTGCTCAAGCTGGCTCCCCAGGAGTATGTGGACAATTTTTACGGCGACGTGAAGGCGGAAATCAAGAAGCTGGACAAGGATGACAAGTCCGGCTTGAAAGCCGCTGACGCGCACGCCGACCAGCTTAAGAAGGAACAGAAGGACGTCCAGGATTATCTTGCCGGCAAGCTGACGGACAAGACCACGCCTGCGGAAGCTCTCCAGGTGGTCAAGGCTTATCCCGACCGTGACAAGCTTCTGCCGGAAACCCAGCAGGATTTGCTGATGATGGAGTTCGGGACCTACCTGAATTCCACTGGTGACGTAGACGGTGCCGTGCTGATTCTGGACAAGGTGGCCGAATTGATGCCGGGTACGGAAGCCGGGCAGCGTGCTCCCCGCATCAAGGCCGGCATTCTTGCCAACAAGGACCAGATCAAAACTCAGATTGAAGCAGCCAAGAAAGCCCAGAGCAAGTAAGTAAAAGCTCCCTTTCCTTGATCCCCTGATTTTGGAAAACGGCCCCGCAGCGGTTCATGCCGCTGCGGGGCTTTTCTTTTTTTCGCCATGAGCTGCTCGCTTAAGCGGCTTCCGTTGAGAGGGTGCCCGTCAGTTCCCGCCGGGTGCAGCCTGCCTTGAAGGCGTCTGTTCCTCTTTACACGCGGCTGCGGAGAAGGGAGCATCGCGCCGCGCCGCTCTTTCCGCCAAGCCCGGTTATGGAAGAGAAAGGAATCCTGTGGAGCATGCATGCCTGTTTTGCGGAATAAAAAAACCGGCCCCGGCATGATGCCGGGCCGGCTGGCTGCATGCTCTCTCCGTGGGAGAAAAAGGGCGTTATTGAAGCTTGATGACGGTGTCCAGGCTGTCCCAGGCCACGCCTGCGGGCAGCGTGATTTTGTATTGGGCTCCTTCCTTTTCAAGCTTGGCGGCTTTTCCGTTTCCACTGCCGTTCACGATGACGGTCGCTTTTTGTGAATTTTCGCCGATGTCCTTGATGAAGAGAGGTTCGGAGCCTTTCAGCTCTTTTCCTTGTTGAGCAATCAGCGGGCTGACATGCAGGTAGACGGTTTTTTTGCCGCGCCGGTCCGTCTTGTAGCAGCTGCCGCCCCAGGGCTGGTCCTTGTAGGGACCTCCGCGGGTGTTGTAAATGGCTTCCCGGTAGGGGGCGATCCACTTGCCCATGGCCAGGAAGGTTTCAGCCTGTTTCGGGTCGAACGTGCCCAGCGGCGTGGGTCCGATGTTGTAAAGCAGGTTGCCGTCCTTGACGGTGTTGTTGATCAGGAATTTGATGGAGGTTTCCACGGGCTTGGCCTTCGCCTTGGAGGTGTAGGACCAGTTGCCCGTCCAGCGGGTGCCGGGGATGTCCGCCACGGTCATGCAGCTTTCCCAGGGCGTTTTGTCGTTGAACGGCCCCAGCTTGCATTCCGGCGTCAGGAAATCTCCTTTCAGGTCGTCGGGCAGCGGACCTTTGTTGCCTCCGCGGGTGCCGTTCATGCGGTTGTTGACCAGAATGTCCGGCTGGTACTGCTTGATGCGGCGCATCATGGTGCGGGGATCCCACTGGTTGAGGGAGCTGTTGCCCAGGCTGTCGAACCACAGCACGTCCACCTGCCCGTAGCGGGTGAGCAGTTCACTGATCTGGCCGAAGTAATATTCCAGGTAGCGGTAGTGCTGGTCGGTCAGGTAGTAGGGGTTGTACCAGTCCCGCCCGGAATAGTAGAAGCCCAGCCTGAGCCCTGCCGCATGGACCGCCGCCGCGAATTGCCCCACGATATCCTTGCCGTAGGGGGTATTGGCGATGGTGAAGGTGTCGTAGTCGGAGGGGAAGTTGGAGAAGCTGTCGTGGTGCTTGGTGGTCAGCGGCATATTTCATGCCGCTTTTTTGGCGACGGACATCCACTTCCGGGGATCGTATTGTTTGGGATTGAAGCGGCGGTGGGCGGAGTCATATTCAAAGTCCATGATGTTTTTATGGCCGCTTGCGCTGTCCTTGGGGCGCGTCGCATTGCGTTCCCAGCTGATTTCCCGTTCCAGCAGGGAAGAGGGGTTCCAGTGGACAAAGAGGCCGAATTTGGCGTCCCGGAACCATTTTAACTGTTCGTCACTGGCCTTGAAGTCGAAGAGCCTGTTGACGGCTTCATTGATCAGGTCGCGGTCCGCGACAGGGGAAAAGACGTTTTTTTCAGGGGAAAGAACCACCAGGCCTTCCGCCATGGGCTGCATGCGGAAGTTCGGGATGGGAGCCTTTTCCTTGTCTCCCATCCAGAGGTTGAGTTTCAGCGCCCTGGCCACGTTCCCTATTTCGTAGGCCTTCTGGCCGCCCGCTTCCTCCATGATTTCGTCCGGCAGCTCCTTCTTGAAAACGGCCTGCACAAAGGGGTGGTTTACATAGATTTTCCCGTTTTCCCGGAAGGGCCTGATGTCTTCCGGCAGGGCTATCCGTTCGTTGGCCGCCATCGCGTAGGGGGCGCCGTGGAGTTTGTCCGTGTTCACGGTGAAATAAACGGCGTCCTTGAGCTTTTCAGACAGCTCCTTCTGGAGTGCGTCCACGTTTTCCTGATAGCTTTTGCCGGGGTCAAAACGGTTGTTGATGCTTTCCGCCTGCTTTTCCGTAATGACCGGGCCTATCCACGGGCTGGCAATCGCATCCTTCGTGCCGCCGCCCACGATGATCCGGAAATATTTTCCGGCGTCCTTGTCCGTCAGGGTATAGGATTCCGCATCCTTGCCCTGCTGCACCAGCACGGGCTTTCCGGTCCGGGAATCCGCTTTTTCCCATTGGATGACAGGGCTGGCGGGTTCGTCCTCAGGAGTGCTGTAGCGGCTCTCCAGCGTGGTTCCGACCACTTCCTCCCCGTTAATGTAGGCTCTGAGCCACGGAGCTACGGGCTCTCCCCAGGCCGGAGTGAGGAGCATCCCCCCAAATGCGGTCAGAAGACAGAAGGCATGGTTTTTGAATTTGAACATAAGCAAAAACTTAAAGAGAGAATGGCCGGGCGAACAGGATAAAGAAACCCGTTTTATAAAAGACCAGTGAGGAGGGTGCGGTGTTGTTTTCTGTGAAATTTTGCATGCAATGCCGCCGTACAGGAGAGGAATTTTTATCACGAACGGGGAATCGGCCCAGAGCGGGATGAAGAACTTTAACGCCGTTGCCCGGCGCTTCACGGCGGCGGCTCCGGCTGTTGCGGCTCTATCGTCGTATTTCTTGACGTGAAGCCTTGCGCGGGGGAAGGAAACCTGACAGAATCCCGCCATGCGCCTGTTCATGATGTTCTGTGTGATGCTGCTGCTCGCCGGATGCGATACGCGTACCAGCGTGGAACGGGCGCAGGAGGAAGGAGTGCTGATCGTGGGCAATAATGCGGAACCGCAGAGTTTTGATCCGCATATTGCCACCTCCGTTTCCGATTTCAAGATTATCAATGCCGTGATGGAAGGGCTGCTGCGCGGGGATTCCAGGGATGACGCCGTTTTTCATCCAGCCGTGGCGGAGTACTGGACGCATAATCCGGAGGCGGACAAGTGGCGTTTTTCCCTGCGGAAGGATGCCCTGTGGAGCGACGGCGTTCCGGTGACGGCCCATGATTTCGTTTATGCCTACCACCGCCTGCTTCATCCGGAGTTTGGCGGGAGGTACGCGGACATGCTTTATCCGCTGAAGAATGCGGAGGCTTACAACCGGAACAGGCGCAGCCTGCTGCTGTGCGGCCCCGGTTCCCGGCTGGCCGGGGAAGCGGGTCTGGATGGAGAGGCTCTGGCACGGGTGGATTGGGAGAGGCTGGACGGCATGGGCGCCCGGGAGCTGGAGGCGCTGCGGAAGGATATTTCCCGGATGGAGTGGCCGGACGGAATGCCGGAGGAAGGCGCGCGGAGAATCGCGGCCCGGATGCTGGAGGATGTCCGGGCCGGAAGACCGGATTTGTGGGAAGAGGCCCGTGTGGGCGTGCGCGCCGCGGACGATCATACCCTGGAGCTGGAAATGCGTTCTCCGATGCCCCAGCTTCCCCTGCTGCTGCTTCATTGCACCTGGTTTCCGGTTCCCCGCCATGCGGTGGAAGCCCACGGCGGCATGCTGGACAGGACGGGGGGCTGGACGCGGCCCGGCAAGGCTGTGGGGAATGGTCCTTTTCTGATGGCGGAGCACCGTTTCAATGATTATGTGGAGGTGCGGCGCAATCCCCGCTACCGGAACGCCTCCTCCGTCCGGCTGAACGGGGTCCGTTTTCTACCCACCGTGAACGGCTTTACGGAAACCCGCATGTTTTTCAACGGCAAGCTCCATGTCACCAATAACGTTCCCCCGGAGATGACGGCGTACGCGCGGGAGCGCGGCGGCGGTGATTTCTGCCAGGATGATTATTACGTGACTATTTTTTACCGGCTGAATACGTCGCGCGCGCCTCTGGATGACGCCCGCGTCAGGCGTGCCCTTTCCCTGGCCGTGGACCGGGAGACCCTGGTGCGTGACGTGGTGTGCGGGGCGGCCAGCCGTGCTTCGGCTTTACGCCGGACGGCGCAGGCTACAAGACGCCGCACGGGGTGGAGTTCAATCCGGAGAAGGCGCGCGCCCTGCTGGCGCAGGCGGGTTTCCCCGGCGGGAAGGGGTTTCCGCGGCTGGAGTTGATGACCACGTCCAGGGAGGTGCAGAAGACGATGGCGGAAGCCATCCAGGGCATGTGGAAGAAGCACCTGGGCGTTCACGTGGATATCCGTTCCTGTGAATGGACGGCCTACAAGTTCGCGCAGAATTCCATGCAGTATGATTTCAGTTCCTCCTCCTGGTCCGGTGATTATCTGGACCCGTCCAGTTTTCTGGATTTGTGGAGCTCCGCCTCTGCCCGCCCGGAGTATGAGCGGCTGCTGGCGGAGAGCCGCGCCACGGGAGACCAGGAGAAGCGCATGGCCCTGCTGGCCCGTGCGGAAGCGCTGATGCTTTCGGAGTCTCCGGTGATTCCCCTGTACTGGGCCAGGCGGTCCTATTTGAAGAGGCCGGAGGTGCGGGGATGGCATCCCCTGCTGCTGGATAACCATTTGTTTGAAGACATCAGCCTGGGCGCGCCCAGGGAGCAGGGGAAGGAGGCCGCGCCTTGACCAGGATGATTTTGAAACGCCTGGGGCAGGGGCTTCTGGTCCTGCTGGTGCTGGAGACCGTGACGTTTTTCCTGATACGCCTGCTGCCGGGCCACCCCTTCATGGGGGAGAAGAAGCTGCCGGAGCACGTCCTCCAGCAGCTCCAGGCCAGCTACGGGCTGGACCAGAGCTCCCTGGTCCAGTACGGGCGCTACTGGTGGAACATGCTGGTCCATGGCGACCTGGGGCCGTCCCTGGTGAAGGAGGGCATCAGCGTGGCGGACATGATCGGCCAGTCATTCCCGGTATCCCTCCAGCTTGGCGTCATAGGCATGGTGATTTCTATTCTGGTGGGCATTCCCGCCGGGATCGTGGCGGCCCTGTACAAGAACCGGTGGATGGACTGGTGGGTGATGCTCGTTTCCATGGCCGGCATCTGTATTCCCGCCTTCGTGGTGGCTCCGCTGCTGGGTGTGGCGCTGGGCATGCATGTGCCCGGCCTGAGCGTGGCCGGATGGGATTCTCCCGGCTGCGTGGTGCTGCCTGCGCTGACGCTGGGGCTGGTGAATGCCGCGTATCTGGCGCGCCTGACGCGCGGCGGCATGCTTGAGGTGCTGGGGCAGGATTTCATCAGGACGGCCCGCGCCAAGGGGGCGGCCCCTTCCGCACGGTCTTGAAGCACGGCCTGCGCGGCGGCCTGATTCCGGCCCTTTTCCTACCTGGGGCCGGCCTTTGCCGCCATGATTACCGGCTCCTTTGTAGTGGAGACCTGCTTCCAGGTTCCCGGCATGGGCCAGCATTTCGTGAACGCCACCACGGACCGGGATTATTTCCTGATCCAGGGGCTTGTCCTGTTTTACGGCATCCTGATCGTCGCGGCCAACCTGGCCGTGGACCTGGTGCAGATGGCCGTCAACCCCAGATTGAGGGCGGAGTCATGAAGAACAGGGAATGGAACAGCATGGAGGAGCAGGGCTCCTCCCTGTGGAAAGACGCCTTTCTGCGGCTTTCGCGCAACCGCGCGGCCATGTGTTCCCTGCTGGCGCTGGCGCTGATTGTGGCGGCCTGCTTTCTGGGTCCGCTGCTGCCGTGGCTGCCGCATCCGAATGTGCAGGACCTGTCCCGCATTGCGGAAAGTCCTTCCTGGCAGCACTGGTTCGGCACGGACCAGCTCGGGCGGGACCTGCTGGCGCGCGTGCTGTACGGAGGCCGCATTTCACTGCTGGTGGGCGTGGTGGCCACGGGCGTTTCCCTGGTCATCGGCGTGACGTACGGGCTGGTTTCCGGTTATGCCGGGGGCAGGCTGGACGCCCTGATGATGCGCCTGGTGGACGTGCTTTTCGCCCTGCCGTTCATTGTGCTGGTGATTATTTTCTCCCTGTCCGTGGAGGAACCCGCCCAGCAGCTGACGCAGTGGGTTTCCGGCGTCACGGGCTGGTCCGTGGAGATGGTGAGTCCCATGACCGGATTGATTCCCCTTTCATCGCCATCGGCGCGCTGGGCTGGCTGACGCTGGCGCGCATCGTCCGCACGCAGACGCTGGAGCTGAAGGGGCAGGAGTTCGTGGAGGCGGCCCGTTCCCTGGGCATCGGGCACATGAAGATTCTGTTCCGCCACATTGCGCCGAGGCCCGTTCGGGTCCGTCATCGTGTACACGACGCTGGCCGTTCCCGGCATCATGCTGCTGGAGGCTGTCCTGTCCTTCCTGGGCCTGGGCGTGAAGGCTCCCAATTCTTCCTGGGGCACGCTGATCAAGGAGGGGGCGGACCGCATGGAGGTGAGCCCGGAACTGCTCCTGTTCCCGGCGCTGCTGTTTTCCGCTACCCTGCTGGCGCTGAATTTCCTGGGGACGGGCTGCGTGACGCCCTGGACCCCAAGTCTTCCAAGGATTGACGCTTTTGAATAAAAAGACAATGAAGGTTGCTTTAACGATTTCCATGCTGGTGGTCTCCAACGTTTTTATGACGTGGGCGTGGTACGGGCATTTGAAGAGGGGTTCCGCGGCGGACGACAAGCCCCTGCTGCTGATTATCCTGATGAGCTGGGGCGTGGCGTTTTTCGAGTACTGCTTCATGATTCCCGCCAACCGCCTGGGCAATGCGGGAGGCCTTAACGTGGCTCGGGTGACAGACTTTTTCGTTCGCATTCCTCTTTCAGGGTGGTCTTACCATTTAGAAAGATGAATATGAAAATAATACCTATTCTTGCAGCAGCAGCCGTAGCCGTCCTGGCCGCAGGCTGCCACCATCTCCATAATAATAATGATTATTACCGCCCCGGTCCGTCGCACCATTATAACCATAATGATTATAACAACGGCTGGCATCACGGGCAGAACAGGCCGGGTCCCAAGCCCCGCCCGCATTACGTGACCGCCAACCAGGCTTCCTATCCCCGCCTGTACCAGCTCATGTAGTTTTTGCGGTTCCGCAGGAACGCCGCCGCTTGCGGAAAAGGGCAGCGTAAACCATGGAGAGGCGTTGGCGGGAAGGGCGTGTGAAGGGACGCAGTTTTGGCATGCCGTTCCCTGCGTGGCACGGATACCACCTCCGGGCCGCCCGCTTCCCGGTACCGGCACGGGCTCCGAAGGGCCCTTTGCCGGGCCTGATGCTTCGCGCACAGGATATAAGCTTGAAAAGGCGCGGTGCCCCCGGCACTCTATGCGCCAGATCAATGACTATAGATGAGCAATTAGACATATTGATGGGCGGTACCGCCGTCGTGATCAGCCGTGAAGAGTTGAAGGAGCGCCTCAAGCTGGGCCGTCCCCTGCGCGTGAAGCTGGGGGTGGACCCCACCGCGCCGGATATTCACCTGGGCCATACCGTGGCTATTGAAAAACTGCGCCAATTCCAGGAACTGGGCCACCAGGCCATTTTGCTCATCGGGGATTTCACGGCCACCATCGGGGATCCCTCCGGCCGTTCCGTCACGCGGCCCCCTCTTTCCCGTGAACAGGTGCTGGAGAATGCGGAGACGTATACCAAGCAGGCGTTCAAGATTCTGGACCGGGACAGGACGGAGATCGTCTACAACGGGGACTGGTTCCGCAAGATGACGTATGAGGAAGTGCTGAAGCTCAATTCCCGCGTGACCATGCAGCAAATGCTGGCCCGGGAGGATTTCAAGGCCCGCGTGGAGGGCGGCAAGGAGGTGCGCCTGCACGAAATGCAGTACCCGATCATGCAGGGCTGGGATTCCGTGGAAATCCGGTCGGACGTGGAACTGGGCGGCACGGACCAGCTTTTCAACATCCTGGTAGGGCGCGACCTCCAGAAGGAGGAGGGCATGCTGCCCCAGATCGCCATGACGATGCCCCTGCTGGAAGGCCTGGACGGCGTGCGCAAGATGTCCAAGTCCTACGGGAATTACGTGGGCGTGGATGAAGCGCCGGAAATGATGTTCGGCAAGATGATGAGCGCCAGCGACGAGCTGATGGACCGCTATTACCAGGTGCTGCTGGGCGAGAAGCGGGACATGGGGCTGCACCCGATGGAAGCCAAGAAGCTGCTGGCCTGGAAAATTACGGCCCGCTATCACGACTCCGCCGCCGCGGACGCCGCCCGCGCGGACTGGGAAACCCGTTTTTCCAAGAGGGACCTGGCCGCCGCGGATTTGCCGGAAGTGGAGATCGCCTCCCTGCCTGCCGGCATGAATGCGCTGGCCCTGGTGGCCTTCCTTTTTTTGAGAACGTTTTCCAGGTGAAGAAGTCCAACGGCGTTTTGCGCAAGGAGCATTTCACGCCCGGCGCCATCCAGTTGAACGACGCCAAGGTGACGGACCCCGCCGCCGTGCCGGAGCTGGCCCCCGGCAGCGTTCTGCGCCTGAGCAAGAAGCACGCCGTGCGCTTCAAGTAGGGAGCCGGAAACGGCGTTCACCTTTCTTCCTTCCTCCATGCCGGGATTCCTTTCCAAATTGGACCGCTTTACCGTCGGCCTCATCGTCAGCGTGAGCGCGGGGATTCTGATTCCCTGTTCCGGCGTGTGGGATACGGTGTTCAGCCGCTTGAGCGATGCGGCCATCATCCTGCTCTTTTTCCTGTACGGGGCCAAGCTTTCCCGCCGCTCCGTATGGGAGGGGCTGATGCACTGGCGCCTCCAGGGCCTGGTGGCTGCAAGCACCTTCGTGATTTTCCCCCTGCTGGGCATTCTGAGCATGCCGCTGTGGAACAGCGTGCTGGGGCCGGATTTGTGCATGGGCATGCTGTACGTGTGCATGCTGCCTTCCACGGTTCAGTCCAGCATAGCGTTCACCTCCATGGCGGGCGGGAACGTGGCCGCGGCCATCTGCTCCGCCTCCGTTTCCAGTCTGCTGGGAGTGTTCCTCACGCCTCTGCTGGTGGGGCTGGTGTGGTCCCGCGGAGGGGGAGGGGGGCGTGGATTTTTCCACCTTCCTGAACATCTGCTATATTATTCTGGTGCCCTTTGTGGCCGGGCAGGTTGCCCAGCGCTGGATCGGCAAATGGGTGGTCACGCACCGGAACATTACTTCCTGGACGGACCACATCACGATCTGGCTGGTGATTTACACGGCGTTCAGCCATGCGATGATTAACGGCGTGTGGAAGAACCTGCCCTGGCTCTCCCTGGTGGAGGTGCTTGTCTTCTGCGGCATTCTGCTGGCCGCGGCCCTGTGGCTGACGGCCTTCCTTTCC
>VOFI01003209.1_pt1 | contig 126689 bp, 104 predicted proteins | sample 5384131 | NCBI WGS metagenome assembly VOFI01 (sample SAMN12384728, study PRJNA508395) | human gut metagenome | isolation source: healthy gut H | host: Homo sapiens | reverse complement strand
GTCTCCTCTCTAATACGGGCTTTTGCCAGCTCTCGTCCGTATCGCGGTATGTCAGCATCATCAGAAATGCCCTTCCCTATCTTTATAAAATATTTCCAATTAATTCGCAGTAACGGTACTCTCCCGACCTGTCTTTTCTACCCGGACTTCGGCTGAAATCATTTGTTGTCTTTCCCTGGCACGGTTTCTTATATTTTCCGGTGCGAGGAATCACTAAAAATACCTGCCTGTCATGAGGATGTATTAAATTTTTCTCCATACAGGCCGAGATTCACAAAATCACAAAAGAAGTCTGCTTCCTCAAATATTGTATCAAACGGAATTAAATCTAGCTCTTATAAACGGGAATTATCGTCCGATATTTATATCTAAAGAAATACGCCCCCACCAAATAAGCGCATTGCGCAAAGAAAGTTCTTTCTCCCTCTTTCCGTTGCTGCCGTCACTCATCGCGTAAGTTTAACGGTAATTGCAAAATTGTTTTTCTCTCCCCACTCAGAATTTCAGATGCTGTGAGCATTACTGTCGCTCCGAATGTCTCATTCAATTTCTGCAGAGTATGGTTTTTTGCAATGCCGCTGAAGATACAAGCTTCCTTATATTCTGTCAAAGTTCTCTTGCAAAAAATCTTCCTTTTCGAATGCCGGGTACCATTTCTCCGACAATATCATTAAATACAAAATTCACCAACGATGTAGTCGTCCCTTGTACCACATATACAGCCATATCCCCCAGGCTGTTTAATAGAATTCAAACATCGAATCAGCTCCCATCAGTCCACCCTCCTGGTCAGTTAAAAGATAAATTTCCATCAGACTTTTATCTGTTTTATATACGAAAACCATGAAAAACAGTAAACAAACACCGCTCAATCAAGAAAGAATCCCGCCTCGTGGATTCTTTCTTGATTGAAAACAGGTCGCTTCGCGGAGAACTTTCCTATTAAAATGAAAAACCAGAACCACTATATAGATTACTGTGGTTTCCTTCAAAATACCGCAGATGGGAGCCTGCAGACTGAAATTTTATGAAGCTACTTTAAAAATTCCATTACTTCTTCTAACGAATTTTTTCCCAAAGGTAAATTGCTCTAATGCCATATATCTTTTTTTCTACCACGGTGTGTTCTTTTTTCACGAGTATGCGCTTTACAATTTCTGCCTCGCCGTCTAATGACATTCAGATTTTGATTTTGTCTGATGTAAGCCCTAATATCTTTATACCAAATCTTCTTTGAGACTCTGCATTAATGAATACCATCAGGATTTGAATATAATTTTCTCCAGTTACAAAATAACAATTACTATTATTTTCATGTATCTGAGTAATTCTTGGATTAACTAATTCATACTCTACACAACTCCGCCCAAATGCAGATTTTTCCCAAATAATCCACCCAAACCGCCAACAATAAACAGGACCTCCAAAACGCCCAATTCTTTTTCAATGAATTAACTTCATGACATTGGAAAATTGCAAACAGATAATAAATAAGGCTGTTGAACTAAAAAGCCTCATACTACACATGTAATATAAGGCTTTCTAAGCTCCCCTGTTGGACTTGAACCAACGACACTTCGGTTAACAGCCGAATGCTCTACCGACTGAGCTAAGGAGGAATATTTTTTGTTTTGTGTACCTTCAAAACTACATACAAAGAATCTTTTTTCATCCTACCCTTACGGGTACCGTCTTTGATAAGCATCTAAAACACAGATGCTAACCAACGACATATGCCTATCTCCGCTTTGGTTATGCCCTCGACCTATTAGTAACAGTCAGCTCCATGTGTTACCACACTTCCACCTCTGCCCTATCTACCTCGTCGTCTTCAAGGGGTCTTACTAACTTGACGTTATGGGATATCTCATCTTGAGGGGGCTTCACGCTTAGATGCCTTCAGCGTTTATCCCTTCCCGGCTTGGCTACTCTGCCATGCACTTGGTAATACAACAGATACACCAGCGGCCAGTCCACCCCGGTCCTCTCGTACTAAGGGCAGCTCCTCTCAAATATCCTACGCCCACGCCGGATAGGGACCGAACTGTCTCACGACGTTCTGAACCCAGCTCGCGTACCGCTTTAATGGGCGAACAGCCCAACCCTTTGGGACCGACTACAGCCCCAGGATGCGATGAGCCGACATCGAGGTGCCAAACCACTCCGTCGATGTGAACTCTTGGGAGTGATAAGCCTGTTATCCCCAGGGTAGCTTTTATCCGTTGAGCGATGGCAATCCCACTTTATACCACCGGATCACTAAGTCCTACTTTCGTACCTGCTCCACCCGTCGGTGTCGCAGTCAAGCTCCCTTATGCCTTTGCACTCTCTGGATGGTTTCCAACCATCCTGAGGAGACCTTTGAGCGCCTCCGATACACTTTCGGAGGCGACCGCCCCAGTCAAACTCCCCGCCTGACATTGTCCCCCGCCCAGGTCATGGGCGCAGGTTAGAAACCCAATATCGCAAGGGTGGTATCCCAACATTGACTCCATGGCAACTGGCGTCACCACTTCCTAGTCTCCCACCTATCCTGTACATGCAATATCGAATCCCAGTATCAAGCTAGAGTAAAGCTCCATGGGGTCTTTCCGTCCTGGCGCAGGTAACCAGCATCTTCACTGGTATTTCAATTTCACCGGGTGCATTGTTGAGACAGTGCCCAAATCATTACGCCTTTCGTGCGGGTCGGAACTTACCCGACAAGGAATTTCGCTACCTTAGGACCGTTATAGTTACGGCCGCCGTTTACTGGGGCTTAAGTTCAAACCTTCGCTCGCGCTAAGCTCTCCCCTTAACCTTCCAGCACCGGGCAGGCGTCAGCCCATATACCTCACCTTGCGGTTTCGCATAGACCTGTGTTTTTGCTAAACAGTTGCTTGGGCCATTTCTCTGCGGCTGCTTGCGCAGCACTCCTTCTCCCGAAGTTACGGAGTCATTTTGCCGAGTTCCTTAACAACACTTCTCCCGCCGGCCTTAGGATCCTCTCCTCATCCACCTGTGTCGGTTTACGGTACGGGTATCCTGTAAACAATAGCGGCTTTTCTTGGCGCCAGCTCACACACTTCTCTACTTCTTTTCGATCCGCGTCACGTCTTCGGATTGCACACCGGATTTGCCTGATGTACTCCTACCTCGCTTGCACCGGTCTTTCCATTCCCGGCTTGTGCTCTCTGTCTGCGTCCCCACAGTTCTGTTACAGGATAGTACAGGAATTTCAACCTGTTATCCATCGACTACGTCTTTCGACCTCGCCTTAGGCCCCGACTTACCCAGGGCAGATCAGCTTTACCCTGAAAACCTTAGATATTCGGCCAAGAGGATTCTCACCTCTTTCTCGCTACTCATTCCGGCATTCTCTCTTCTTAAAAATCCACTGCTCCTTTCGGTACAGCTTCGTCTCTTTAAGAATGCTCCTCTACCAACCTGCATTCGCAGATTCCTGAGCTTCGGCAGTGTGTTTCAGCCCCGGACATTTTCGGCGCAGGACCTCTCGACTAGTGAGCTATTACGCACTCTTTTAATGGATGGTCGCTTCTAAGCCAACATCCTAGTTGTCTTCGAAATCCCACATCCTTTTCCACTTAACACACATTTTGGGGCCTTGGTCTGGGCTCTTTCCCTTTCGACTACCCAACTTATCTCGGATAGTCTGACTCCCATACATCATCTACACGGCATTCGGAGTTTGATATCCCTTGGTAAGCTTTGACGCCCCCTCTGTAGGAATTCAGTGCTCTACCTCCGCAAGACTTGTATGAGGCTAGCCCTAAAAGCTATTTCGAGGAGAACCAGCTATCTCCGGGTTCGATTGTCCACACCTCATCCCCACCCTTTTCAACGGATGTGGGTTCGGTCCTCCATTGCCTTTTACGGCAACTTCAACCTGGACATGGATAGATCACCCGGTTTCGGGTCTACTCCGACTGACTTTCGCCCTGTTCAGACTTGGTTTCCCTTCGGCTCCGCACCTTCAGTGCTTAACCTCGCCAGCCAGCGTAACTCGCCGGACCGTTCTACAAAAAGTACGCGGTTCATCATATAAAGATGTTCCACAGCTTGTAAACATATGGTTTCAGGTTCTTTTTCACTCCCTCCCGGGGTCCTTTTTCACCTTTCCTTCACAGTACTATGCGCTATCGGTCACTAAGGAGTGTTTAGCCTTACGGGTGGTCCCCGCATATTCAGTCAAGGTTCCACGTGTCTCGACCTACTCTGGATACCGCCATGTCAACTCGCCTTTCGCTTACGGGACTTTCACCCTCTTTGGTCAGCTTTCCCAAAACTGTTCTGCTAAACTTGTTGAATCAATTCCGCGGTCCGAACCCCGGGATGCACGCATCCCGGTTTGGGCTCTTCCGTTTTCGCTCGCCGCTACTCACAGAATCACATGTTGTTTTCTCTTCCTCCGGCTACTTAGATGTTTCAGTTCACCGGGTTCCCTTCCTGACGTTATGGATTGGCGTCAGGATAACTGAGGTTTGCTCAGTTAGGTTTCCCCATTCAGAAATCTCCGGATCGATGGGTATTTGCCCCTCCCCGAAGCTTTTCGCAGCTTATCACGTCTTTCATCGGCTCTTAGTGCCAAGGCATCCACCATACGCTCTTATCAGCATAACCAAACGATAGTTGTTCACGGGAATGAACTTCTATCCACACATGTATAGCGTTACATGTGTTGGTTCTAGGCCAATTTATTTTTAGTTTGTTTTCTTCAAACTTTATAGTAATTGTTAAATAACATTACCTCGGATGTCTTGATTAGATATTTTATCTTATCATTGATTTTCTCTGTATGCAGTTTTCAAGGTACACATCTTGACTGATCTTTCATCAGTCATTAGAACTTAAAATCTCTTTTAAACTCTAATCACTGGTGAACCCAGTTATTCCAACAGCACTGCCCTGCTGATTGGGTTGGCTTGACGAGGTGTTGCTCATCCCTGCCTGTATTTATTCTAAACTTCGACAGCGTTTCTGTCTTCGTTTTTTCTTTTTTTGATTTGGCGGCCACCTACTCTCCCACACCGTCTCCAGTGCAGTACCATCGGCCGTTCAGGTCTTAACCATCGTGTTCGGGATGGGAACGGGTGTTACCCCTGAACGCATCGCCACCAAAAAGTTTTGTCATCCTTGATGACTAAACAATAGACAACGACTCACTTTTTACTTCTTCTTCCGTTTTAGTTGGATTGTTCCAGACGAAAGAAGTTATTTCTTCCTTAGAAAGGAGGTGATCCAGCCGCACCTTCCGATACGGCTACCTTGTTACGACTTCACCCCAGTTATCGGTCCTGCCTTCGGCGACTCCCTCCTTACGGTTGGGTCACTGACTTCGGGCGTTACTGACTCCCATGGTGTGACGGGCGGTGTACAAGACCCGGGAACGTATTCACCGCGACATTCTGATTCGCGATTACTAGCGATTCCAGCTTCATGTAGTCGAGTTGCAGACTACAATCCGAACTGAGACGTTATTTTTTGGGATTGGCTCCACCTCGCGGTCTCGCTCCACTTTGTGCGGTCCATTGTAGTACGTGTGTTGCCCAAGACGTAAGGGCCATGATGATTTGACGTCATCCCCACCTTCCTCCGTGTTATCCACGGCAGTCTCTTTAGAGTGCCCAGCCTAACTGCTGGCTACTAAAGATAAGGGTTGCGCTCGTTGCGGGACTTAACCCAACATCTCACGACACGAGCTGACGACAGCCATGCAGCACCTGTCTCCGCGCCCCGAAGGGAAGGACGCATTATCGTCCGGTCAGCGGGATGTCAAGAGCAGGTAAGGTTCTTCGCGTTGCTTCGAATTAAACCACATGCTCCACCGCTTGTGCGGGTCCCCGTCAATTCCTTTGAGTTTCATTCTTGCGAACGTACTCCCCAGGTGGACTACTTATTGCGTTTGCTGCGGCACCGAATGGCTTTGCCACCCGACACCTAGTAGTCATCGTTTACGGCGTGGACTACCAGGGTATCTAATCCTGTTTGCTCCCCACGCTTTCGAGCCTCAACGTCAGTTACAGTCCAGTAAGCCGCCTTCGCCACTGGTGTTCCTCCTAATATCTACGCATTTCACCGCTACACTAGGAATTCCACTTACCTCTCCTGCACTCTAGATGTACAGTTTCCAATGCAGTCCCGGGGTTAAGCCCCGGGCTTTCACTTCAGACTTGCAAATCCGTCTACGCTCCCTTTACACCCAGTAAATCCGGATAACGCTTGCACCATACGTATTACCGCGGTTTGCTGGCACGTATTTAGCCGGTGCTTCTTAGTCAGGTACCGTCATTTTCTTCCCTGCTGATAGAGCTTTACATACCGAAATACTTCTTCGCTCACGCGGCGTCGCTGCATCAGGGTTTCCCCCATTGTGCCGTAGGAGTTTGGGCCGTGTCTCAGTCCCAATGTGGCCGGTCACCCTCTCAGGCCGGCTACTGATCATCGCCTTGGTAAGCCGTTACCTTACCAACTAGCTAATCAGACGCGGGTCCATCTCATACCACCGGGTTTTTACCCCCGCACCATGCGGTTGTGTGGTCTTATGCGGTATTAGCAGTCATTTCTAACTGTTATCCCCCTGTATGAGGCAGGTTACCCACGCGTTACTCACCCGTCCGCCGCTCAGTCACAATCCTCTTCATCCGAAGAATCTAAGCAAAGTGCTTCGCTCGACTTGCATGTGTTAGGCACGCCGCCAGCGTTCATCCTGAGCCAGGATCAAACTCTCGTTAAAAGTGTTTGTCTTGGTCAAGAATCACTACTAGCAATTCTTTCCCTCTTTACTGTTTTGGTTTGTTTTCAAACCGTTCTTAAAAATTTTTCTCTTTAAAGAAATTTTCAAGGGTTGTTGTCTATTGTTTAGTTATCAAGGTTCTTTCTCTGTTCTTTCTCAAGTGACAGCTTTTACATTTTATCAAAAGCTTTATCATTTGTCAAGAACTTTTTTAACTTTTTTCATTTTCTTTTTTGTGAAGCTTTCTCTCAACGAGTCAGCTCATATATAATATCATTTGTGTCAGTTTTTGTCAAGAACTTTTTTGACTTTTTTCAAAAACTTTTCTGATATTATTTTGATACGCTATTTTCCTGCTTCCCGAACTACGGTTTGCAATTCTCACCGAATATTCGACAAGATTTTTCGCGCATCAAGCGGAGAAGGAGGGATTTGAACCCTCGCGCCGCTACTAACGACCTACTCCCTTTCCAGGGGAGCCCCTTCAGCCACTTGGGTACTTCTCCAAAAACGGAGAGGGTGGGATTCGAACCCACGCGCCCTTTCGGACAAACGGTTTTCAAGACCGCCTCGTTATGACCACTTCGATACCTCTCCATATTTACAACAGTGAAAATCGGCTTATTGAACTTCCCCTGTGCAACGTACGTTATGATATCACATGTACATTTCCTATGTCAAGACCTTATTTTATATTTTACAGATTTTTTTGCTTTTTTCCATAATTGCAGAGCGTATTTTTCTGCTAAACTGTTTTTTCTACTTTATATGATATAAAATACCGGCTGTTTCTCGGAAAAATCCGCAATACAGCCGGTGTCTGGCGCAAAATTTGTCTATGACTCTCTGTTTCTATTTTTGAAGAGTATACTTATTTGCCGACAAACGCTTCTGCCACCTTTAAATCTTCGGGAGTTGTGATTTTTATATTCTCATAAGATCCCTCATACAATTTGACCGATTCACCCAACATCGTTTCCACAACCATAGCATCATCCGTTACAGCGCTTTCTCCTTCTTTTTCCAACAGCCGGTATGCACGTTTTATCAACTCCGTATCAAACACCTGGGGCGTCTGAACAATCCACACATATTTTCTTTCCGGGGTCTGGGATACAATATTATTGTCGTCTACGATTTTAACTGTATCTTTTACAGGCATCCCTGCCGCGCAGGCATGTTCCCGCACCACACATTCATATCCCCTGCGAATAATATTTTCATTCACAAACGGGCGGGCGCCGTCATGGATGTATACATATCCCGCCTTTGTCTCTTTTAAACCGTTCCAAACCGAATGATATCTCTGTTCGCCTCCGCATATGATTTTCTGTACTTTAAAAAAGCCATATTTCTCCACAATCTCTGTGCGGCAAAACTCTTCTTCCCCTTTTCCGACAACAAGAATGATCTCATCTATAAGGTCGGATTGTTGGAATGCCTGCAGGGAATACGCAAGTACCGGCTTTTCACACAACTGCAAATATTGCTTATGAACTTTTGTTCCCATTCTCTTTCCGCTGCCTGCCGCAAGCACGATTGCTGTACAATATACTTTCGTCATAGTTCCACCCCCTTCCGCTTCCACAATCTCACCTTTATCTTCTCTGTCTATGACATTCTTCGGCTTTAACACTCTTTGCCTCTAACATCCTATCTTTTTGATATTCTCTGTTTTAAAACTCTCCGCGTCTTTAACATTCTATCTTTTTGGCATTCTCTGTTTTAAAACTCTCTGCTCTTTAACATTCTATCTTTTTGTCATTCTCTGTTTTTAAACTCTCTGCGTCTTTAACATCTCATCTCTTTGGTATTCTCTATCTTTGATATTTTCTGATTTTTCTATCGTTCACCGAGTTTTAAATTCGGCACCGCATTCAGATCCCATCCATGACGCGTACCTGCAAGATATTCATAGAATCCTGCTGCGCCTATCATTGCCGCATTATCTGTGCAATAAATCGGAGACGGATGATAGAATTGAATGCCCCGCTTTGCACACGCCGCTTCCATAGCCGTTCTTAACGCCGTGTTAGATGCAACGCCGCCTGCGATCGCAAATTTGCGCATACTGTAATCTTCCGCCGCCTGCATAGACTTCTCTACCAATACTTCCACAACCGCTTTCTGAAAAGATGCGGCAATATCCGCAGGATCAAAACTTTCACCTTTCATCTTGCAGCCGTTTATATAATTGAGAACCGCCGACTTCAAACCGCTGAAACTAAAATCATATTTTGCACCGTCTACATTTGCTTTCGGAAATTTTATTGCATCAGGGTTTCCCTCTCTTGCAATTCTGTCGATCTTCGGTCCTCCCGGATATCCCAATCCGATCGCACGCGCTACTTTATCATAAGCTTCTCCTGCCGCATCATCCCTTGTTCTTCCAAGTATTTCATACTTTCCGTAATCTTTCACACATACAAGATGAGTGTGCCCCCCGGATGCAACAAGGCACAAAAAGGGCGGTTCTAATTCGGGATGCTCGATATAATTTGCCGAAATATGCCCTTCTATATGATGCACGCCGACAAGCGGAAGCCCCGCCGCATAAGCAATCGCCTTTGCTTCTGCCACTCCGACAAGCGCGCCCCTACAAGTCCCGGGCCGTACGTAACCGCGACCGCATCAATATCTTTCAATGTTACCTCCGCCTCTTTCAGCGCTTCTTCAATCACCTGATTGATTTTTTCAATATGTTTCCGCGATGCAATTTCCGGAACAACTCCGCCATATAATTTGTGCAGATCGATCTGCGATGAAATAATGTTTGAAAGAACTTTTCTTCCATTGTGGACAACTGCAGCCGCAGTCTCATCACACGAACTTTCAATCGCCAAAATATTAATGTTTCTTATCTCTTTCATTTCACGCCTCTCAATCTTCAAACATCAACTCCGCAGTCATGCCGTCTTTTCCCGCTTTTGCCCTCGGAAAAATACGGCGCACCTCATCCATATAATACTGCGGTTTTGTCAGCGACGGACTGTAATGCGTCAGCCACATCTCCTCTACTTCGGCTTCCTTGGCAAGTGCCGCCGCCTCATAGAACGTCATATGCTTGTATTCTACTGCTTTTGCCGCTTTTTCTTGTTCTCCGTACATTCCTTCACAAATAAACAGATCAGAACCGGCCGAATTTTCTTTGATCGAGTCCGTAGGCCGGGTGTCTGTCGTGTACGTCAGTTTTATCCCTTTTCGCGGAGGGCCAAGCACAAGATCAGGGGTATAGACTTTATCCTCTGTCTCAATCGTCTCGCCATTTTGAAGCCGGCTCCAATACGGAAGCGGAATTCCCTGTTCTTTTGCCCTCTGAGCATCGAATTTTCCGGCGCGGTCAATTTCCATCGTATATCCGTAACAAAGTACGTTATGATTTACACGGAAAGCTTTCAGTCTGTATCCGTTTATCTCGAATGTCTGTTCAGCGCCTTCTATCTCCTTAAAAACGATCGGAAACGGAAGCTCGGGCGCAATCACTCTAAGGCAGCTCACCACCCGCTCAAGTCCTTTTGGTCCGATCAATGTAAGCGGCTCTGTACGGTCTGCATTTCCCATCGTAAGGAGCAGTCCCGGAAGACCGCTTATATGATCTCCGTGATAATGTGTAAAACAAATCACATCAATCGGTTTAAAACTCCATCCTTTTTCTTTAATCGCAACCTGCGTTCCTTCTCCGCAGTCTATAAGCATACTACTTCCATTAAACCGCGTCATAAGCGCCGTCAGATAACGATAAGGAAGCGGCATCATCCCGCCGCATCCCAACAAACATACATCTAACATTTATTTTTCTGTCCATTCTTTTTGTTTTAATTTTTCACTCTGCGTCAACGGGTATTTTAAAAGAACTCACAAGATCATCATAACAAGATTCGCACAGATCAAAATGATGCCTTTCTCCGTCCTTCTCCGAAAAATACCCCCATTCGCAGTCTGCACTAAATACGCCTTCCCGGGGTTCCCCGTTTCTGACAACAATTTCTTTTCCGCACCGATTGCAGATAATCGCCTCGGTTTCTTTTATCATTTCTCTTTCTTTCAAATAATATCGGCGCATATCTTATCCTCCTGTAAATAGAAATTTACGTTTCCGCTATGCCCAAAGTATATCTGAATTTTTTTCAAATTTCTATCGGAAACCGATTCCGTTTTTGTCGGTTTTTGGCATTATTAATTTTATTTAACTGTTTTGCTCATCAAAACCGCATCTTCATCAGGGTCAGAATAAAAATGCTTTCTGATCCCGTCTTCCGTAAATCCTTCGCTTGTATATAATTTGTGTGCCGCTTCGTTTCCTGACCGCACATCCAACAATATTTTTTCAATTCCCGACTGTTTCCCTATCTTTTCAAGCGCGCCTAAAAGTTCCCGGGCAACCCCTTGCCTCCGCATCTCTTTCACAACGCCTATACGCGCAATTTCCATTTCTTCCGCAGCCGTATATGCCAAAAGATATCCCGCCGTGCGGTCTGCTTTTTCTGCGATCAGACAAATCGCATTCGGCTGTTTCAGCGTTTCAAGAATTGATTTTTCACTCCATGCATCACGGAACAAACTATACTCCAGTTCCGCGATTGCCGCTCCGTCTTCCATGACCATACGGCGGATTTCCGGAGCCGCATTTTTTTCTTTTGCCGCTCTTTCCCGCTCCGCCTGAGAAACGCGCAGATAATCCGGTTTATGTTCTGCCGCCGTTTCATAACGTCCCATCTTAAAATAGCGGATACCAAGCGCTCCTACCACTGCCGCACGCTGTCTGTTTAAATATGACGGCGCAAAAAAATACGGAACTTTCAGACCCTTTTCCAGCATCTTGCGATATACAGGTACTCCATCGCCCAAGAATACGACTCTGCGTCCATAGATATTCAGCCTTCGTATCAAATCTTCCACTGAAACCGCCATCTGTACACGTATTACCTGAAATGCATATTTCATCTGTCCGTGTTCGGAATCTTCACTCTCCTTTTTCGGAACAAAAGAGTAGATTCCTGTATAAACCTGATTTCTTCTTGCATCCATGATCGGACATATAATATCCTCGCATCCGTAGATACTGTATGCCATCGCATCTGCTGTCGGTATATGGATCAAGGGCTTGCCTAACGCAAGCCCCAAACCTTTTGCTGTTGCAGATCCGATCCGAAGTCCTGTAAACGATCCCGGTCCTCCCGCAACTGCGATCGCATCAATCGTGTTCAAATCCGCTTCTACCATTTTCACCATTTCATCAATCATCGGCAGAAGTGTCTGTGAATGTGTCTTTTTATAATTTATTGTAAATTCCGCAATCGTCGTGTCGTCCTCTACTATTGCAACCGTAGCTGTCAGACCCGAACTATCTATTGCCAAAACTCTCATGCTTTACATCCTGCTTTCCTTTTCGCTTTCTTCCGGCATTCGTCCGCCATTCTTCATTCATAACCGCAGTTCACTGCCGCCAAACTTTATACCGTCTTATCCGGTCTTATCCGATCGAACCTCACTTCATCTCATTGATTATGATCTTCCGATAGTCAAACCCTTTTTCCAAGTCTTTTTCTATGATAACTTCCGTCCGGTTTTCCGGAAGAATCTCTTCGATCAGATTCGCCCATTCGATCAGCGAAACACCGTCGCCCATAACATATTCTTCAAATCCCACTTCATCCATCTCTTCGATATCCCCGATCCGGTACACATCAAAATGATACAGCGGCAGTCTTCCTTCGTCATACACCTGCACGATCGTAAAGGTCGGACTGTTTACCGGTTCTTCGATGCCAAGTCCTTTGGCAAGTCCCTGTGTAAAAACAGTTTTTCCGACTCCGAGATCTCCTGTCAAAGTAATCACCTGCCCCGGAAATGCTTTTTCTCCAAGCTGTCGCCCTGCCGAAAACGTTTCCTGAGGACTATTCGTTTCTAAAATCATGTTACAGCGCCTCTTCTTAATGATGGAATAAGCGAATTCCGGTAAATGCCATTGCCATTCCGTATTTATTACATGTAGCGATCACATTATCGTCTCTTACAGAACCGCCCGGCTGCGCAATATATTTCACGCCGCTCTTATGCGCGCGTTCAATGTTGTCACCAAACGGGAAAAAGGCATCCGATCCAAGAGCAACATCTGTCATTTTATCAAGCCATTCTCTCTTTTCTTCTCTTGTAAACACTTCAGGTTTTACTGCAAATGTATTTTCCCACACGCCGTCCGCAAGCAGATCCATATACTCATCGCCGATATACAGATCGATCGCGTTATCACGGTCCGCGCGTCCGATACCGTCCTTAAACTGAAGTCCGAGCACTTTCGGGCTTTGACGCAGCCACCAGTTGTCTGCCTTCTGTCCGGCAAGACGTGTACAATGTATTCTTGACTGCTGCCCCGCTCCGATACCGATCGCCTGTCCGTCTTTTACATAACATACAGAATTTGACTGTGTATATTTCAAAGTGATCATGGAAATAGCAAGATCTATCTTCGCCTGTTCCGGTATCTCTTTGTTTTCTGTAACAACATCAGAGAAGAAGTCCTTATCAATATTCAGTTCATTTCTTCCCTGTTCAAATGTGATGCCGAATACTTCCTTATGCTCAAGCGCTGCCGGAACATAATCAGGATCGATCTCGATAATATTATAATTTCCTTTTTTCTTTTGTTTTAATATTTCAAGAGCCTCCGGTTCATATCCCGGTGCGATCACGCCGTCGGAAACTTCTCTCTTGATCAATTTTGCGGTATCCACATCACACACATCAGACAACGAAATAAAATCTCCGAACGAAGACATTCTGTCTGCGCCTCTCGCCCTTGCATATGCGCAGGCCAGCGGAGACAACTCCCCGAGATCATCTACCCAGTAAATTTTCGCAAGCGTATCAGAAAGCGGAAGTCCGACTGCCGCCCCTGCCGGAGATACGTGTTTAAACGATGTTGCCGCCGGAAGTCCTGTTGCTTTTTTCAACTCGGACACAAGCTGCCATCCATTAAATGCATCAAGAAAATTAATATACCCCGGACGTCCGCAAAGCACTTTGATCGGCAGTTCACGTCCGTCACTCATATAAATTCTGGACGGTTTCTGATTTGGGTTGCATCCATATTTTAATTCTAATTCTTTCATCTTCTTATCCGCTCCTTATAATCTTTATTTGCGATCTTTATTCGTGATCCTTATTCGTAATCCTTATTTCGTAATCTTTATTTATGATTTTTATTTACGATTTTCGTCTCATACTTTCCTGTCTCTATATCGATATAACGCACGAAAAGAGATACTTTATTATCTTCATTCAGGCTGTGCCATAACGTCTCGGTGAACTCGTCCATATCGTTCGGGATTCCGATCAATTTCGGTTCTCCTTCAAAACTCGGCAAAGGATTCCCGTCACACATATAAGTATGGATAAAATGTCCCTCTCCCGCAACCGGATTCTCATATGCAAATGTATATCTGCAGCAGCTTTCCGGATTCCCGTTATTACTTTTCAAAATAGACATTGCATAGTTGTACGTTCCGTTTTCTATATGCATTACTCCGGAGATACGCGGCGTATAATTCGGACCGTCAGGTTCAAACTCGCGGGAGCGAAGTGACTGCTCGAATGTCATCTGCTTATCCATCCCTTCATAGATAGTATCTGTCTGATCTCCGTTTGTAACAATCGTTTTATTACCGAGGACACGCACCGGCGCATAAATAATAAGGCTCGGATCTTCCAGTTTTGCCGGATCAAACGCCTGTGTACGGATTCCTTCTCCTTCTTCCACAAACACACGGTTTCTGCTGTTCTCACTTCTTCCCATGATAAAGTAAGCCGTCACAGCCTTCGTTCCGTCCTGTGTTTTCCCGATAACGATCCCTCTCCCCGGATAAGAATTGTTCTTCAGCTCTTCTTCAATAGACAGCATCTTCATTACACTGTATCTCCTTTCATCTCTCTGTTCAAATTTTCGTCTTCTTGTAAACTTTCCCATCGTCTGACTCAGACAGGTTTTTATTTCAAGTCTTTCATCCGCAGACGGACTTGCGTGATACGGTTGTCTTTCACTTCTTCGATTTTAAATATCAGACCATCCGTTTCTATGATATCCCGATCTTCTTTTGCGGGAATATGCCCCAGTTTTTCAATAAGATATCCCGACAGTGTATCATAATTTTCCGTTTCAAGCTTCAGTCCGAGTTCATCGTTCAAATCATCAATGAGAACTCCTCCGTCAATCTTGTATTCATCTTCTCTGACACACTCTATCTCAGGAACTACTTCCTCATACTCTTCGTTAATATCACCCATGATCTCTTCAACGAGATTTTCGATCGTTACAATTCCCGAAAAGCCACCGTACTCATCGACCAAAAGCGCCATATGATGCCGTGTCTCCTGCATAATCCGAAACAGTTCATCCGCTTCCTTTGTTTCCGGAATAAAGAACGGTTGACGAAGCATCTGCCTGACATCTCCTTTCTTCAACGGATGTTTTCGCATCTCGATCATCATATCTTTTACATGAAGCACACCGATAATATTATCAATGTTTTCTTCATATACCGGAATCCGATTATGTCTTGTCTCAAGGATCTCATCGATCATCTCCTCAAACGGATCGTCAATATCAAATGCTATCACTTCTCGCCTCGGAACCATGATCTCTCTTGCAGTCCTTCTGTCAAACTTAAACACCGAATCGATCATCTCTTTTTCGTCATCGTCAAATGTACCGCTTTCATTTCCCATTTTTAAAAGCGCTTTCACTTCCTCTTCCGTCACCGCTTCTTCCTCATCTTCCGTTTTCATCCCAAGAAGCTTTAACACAAACTTCGTAGACATGGAAAGAAGTTTGATAAACGGAGACAGTATGATCGATATATAGTGTACCGGCATTACCGTAAACATACAAAACGCTTCCGCTTTCTGCAGCGCGATCCTCTTCGGAACAAGCTCGCCGAACACAAGGTTAAAAAACATCAGCACAAGCGTCACCCCATTGTAAGCAATCTGCGAACTGTACGGAACGCCTGCAGCCTCAAGTGACTGCGCCAGAACAGGCGAAATCCCCGACGCTGCCGATGCCGACGAATAAAATCCCGCAAATGTGATCGCAACCTGAATCGTCGAAAGAAACTTCGTCGAATCCTCAAATAAACCTTCGATCACTTTTGCCTTTTTATTTCCTTCATCCGCCATACTTCGAATCCGGTTCTTATTCACCGATACGACCGCCATCTCCGCCCCGGCAAAAAAAGCGTTCAGCAAAGTGAAAAATAACAACAACAGCAAGTTAAACAAAATAGAATTCCCCGCAGGGTCTGCGTCCATAAAAAATACTCCTCCTGAAATAAATTATTTTCAGGAGAAGTATATCATGCGCCTATCATTTTAGCAAGTTGACGCCCGGTATTTTTGCATTCGCCTTTTTACACACACGCTTTAACTTCATATTCGTTGTCCAGAGAAAGCCGCAGTTTATGGAAGCATATGACCTGCCGCCATATAGATCGCATACCATTCTTCCCGTGTAAGAGTGATCTCGCATGCCTTACAGATCTCCCTAAGCCTCTGCAGATTCATTGTGCCGGAAAGAACCTGCATGTGCGCGGGATGTCTTAAAATCCACGCGGTGGCGATCGTTGTATCGCTGACCCCGTACTTTCCTGCAATCTCGCGGATTTTTTCGTTTAGAACCGCAAACTTGTCGCTGTTTAAAAACACTCCTTCGATCATTCCGTACTGAAATGGCGACCATGCCTGAATCGTAATGTCATGCAGCCGGCAATAATCTAATACGCTTCCATCCCGGTCAACGCTTCCAGGCGTCGTCATATTTACTTCCACTCCGCTCGCGATCATGGACGCATGAGCAGCGCCAAACTGGAGCTGATCCGCCATAAGCGGCTCACTCACATATCTGCTTAGAAGCTCCATCTGCATCGTATTCTGATTCGATACGCCGAAATATCTCACTTTCCCCGACGTATGCAGCTCCTCAAAAGCCGCCGCTACCTCTTCTGGTTCCATGAGCGCATCCGGTCTGTGAAGAAGAAGAGAATCCAGATAATCTGTTCCGAGTCTTTGCAGAGAATCTTCTGCTGATTTTATGATGTGCTCTTTAGAAAAATCGTACATCACCCCCGGCACAATTCCGCATTTGCTTTGAATCCACATATCTTCACGGCTTATTTTCGCTTCTTCCGCCGCCTCTTTAAAACGCTCTTCGCAGACTCCCCCTCCGTAAATATCCGCATGATCAAAAAAATCGACCCCCTCTGCCATTGCCGCATCAACCAGCTTCGCCGCTTCTTTTACGGTCAGTTCTTTCATGCGCATACATCCCATGACAATAGCCGGAACCTGTTTTCCCGTACTTCCGAAATTCACTTTTTTCATCTGCATTTCCACCTCTTTCTTCCTTGCTGTTACTTATATTGTAAACGCTGTAAACGATAGTCGTTTCCCATGTTGGATATCATAACCGATATCCAAGTTCATATGCTCCACGCACAGCTTCCAGCGCCTGCGCCACTTCTTTTGCATCTCCGATCACATATGTTTCATAAGTGTCTTTGATTTCTTCATACAACGGATTCCATGCCTTTGAGCCAACCGCGCATATCACATGTGTAAATCCCGGATATTTCATCTCACCTTTTTTTGTATCTGCGATAATTGTTCCCGCATCAATCTTTTTTACTCTTGCGCCTGTAATCATCTGTACATTTTCCTGTCTGAGACGAGCCATAGTCGGCACAAGATTATTCGGAACCATTCCCTGACCTATGCTGTCTGTCATCTCGATAAGAGCTGCTCTTGCCGCTCCTCTGGAATGATGAAGCACATATTCCGCCGTTTCTATTCCAACCATTCCTCCTCCGATAATCGCTGCATTTCCGCCGAGAATCGGAACTTTTCCGCTCAATACGTCATTTGCCTGAATCATAGTTTCCTTGCCTTCTACCGGAAGTACGATAGGTTCTGCTCCTGTTGCAAGAATTACGACATCCGGATTCTCCGCTTTGATCACATCTGCATTTGCTTCTGTCTCATAGCGAATCTCCGCACCATATCTGTCACATTCCTGCAAAAGATATACGATCCATTTTGAAATTTCTTGTTTAAACGGAGCGCGGCATGCCAGATTCAACTGACCGCCTGCTTTTTTCTCTTTCTCAAATACGACTACATGATGTCCGCGTTTTGCAAGAATCCTTGCTGCTGCAAGTCCTCCGATTCCTGCTCCGACGACTAAAATATTCTTTTCTTCTGCTGTCGGTTTTTCTTCAAACTCCAGTTCTCTTCCTGCCAGTGGATTGATCACGCAAGATGCCGGACGTCTTTTCGTCTGCTCACCTACACATCCAACTCCGCAGCCTGCACAAGGAGCAATCTCATCATAACGTTTTTCTTCTGCTTTCTCCACAAAATCCGGATCTGCCAAAAGAGCTCGGCCAAGTACAACTCCATCCACTTCATTTGCTTCAAGCACATCTTCCGCTAACTGTGCATCCAAGATTTTTCCGACCGTGATCACCGGTTTTGTTGTTATTTCTTTAATTGCCCGAGCTTCTTTTAAGTTCGTAAATTCTTCTTCTCCATGACACGGAATAATCTTATTACAACGCTCATTGTGTTCCGCCGCTGATTTCAAAACAATCAACGCCATGTTTTTCCAAGTAAGGGATCAAACGTTTCATATCTTCTAACGTATTTCCCTGCGGATCTCTTTCACTTCCGGACATTCTTAAAACGATCGGAAAATCTTCTCCACAAGCTTCTTTGATCGCATCCAATACTTCAAACAACAAACGGGCGCGATTCAGCAAACTTCCGCCGTATTCATCTGTACGTTTGTTGCGTAAAGGTGACAAGAACGATCCGAGCAGCATATATGCATGGGCACAATGCAGTTCGATTCCGTCAAATCCAGCCTCTTTCGCATTTTTAGACGCTTTGGCATAAAGAGCGACAATACCCGGAAGTTCTTCTTTTGCCAGCTCTCTTGTCATCTGCCCCATAGAGTTCGGATATGAACTGCTGGCTACTGGCGCTACTCCGAAAAATGCACTGATACTTTCCGGACCCGGATGCGTAATCTGCGGAATGATCTTACAGCCATAAGAATGAACTTTGTCTGTAAAGCTTTTGTATTTTTTGATACTTTCTTCATCCCGAAAACAAAGTGTATTTCCAAGATACGGAACATTCGGATCAACACTTGTAGCGTCTACGATGATACATCCCACACCGCCTTGCGCACGCCTGAGCCAGTAAGCTTCCATTTTCTCATTCACAGTACCATCCTGACTTTCATATCCCAGCGACATCGGAGCCATAAAAGTTCTGTTTTTCACTTCCATTCCCGCAATCTTAAGCGGGGTAAACATTGTTCTCATACGCTTTATCCTCCTATATTTCTACAGTGTTCTTGCCGCTTCAAATCCTTCCGCGATCGCATCCAGAGCACGTCTTGCGGATTTTGCGTCTCCGATCACGCGGCACGGAATCTGCCTTTTTTCACATTCTTCCACAAGTAAATGTGAATCATTTGAAGCAAATCCAACAGCAAATACCGCGCAATTACACGGCACAAGAGTTTCATCTTCCAGCACAATTCCTTCTTCCGTAAATTTACACACTTTGCTGTTTGGAAGCATTTTCACCTGCATCTGCTGCAATTTCATCATAACGGCAATCTTACGAAGGCTGCCCAGATCGCTTCCGATCTCATCTTTCATTTCCAAAACAGTTACATCACATCCGTCTGTCGCAAGAGTATCCGCTGTTTCCAGTCCTACCAGACCGCCTCCGATAACAGCGACTTTTCCTTTCGGACACACTTCATGCCTGAGAACTTCCGGTGCTGATGCATGCTGCAACTTATCCATACCTTCTAACTTAATCGTAATCGGAGAAGAACCGATTGCCAAAATAACAGCGTCCACATCTGCATCCTTCAACATTTGTGCATCTACTTTTGTATTCTTATATACCTTTACAAGTTTTTCTACCTGTTCGGCCATCTCAAACGCCGCCGCCTTCATCTCAGCCTTGCCCGGCGCTTCTCCGGCAAGAAGAAATTCTCCTCCTAATGTGTCAGAAGCTTCAAACAGCGAAACTTCATGTCCTCTTTCGTGCAGGATCTTCGCAGCCTCCATTCCGGCAACACCTCCGCCGACAACCCATACTTTCTTCGGAGTTTCCGTTTTACTTAAATCGTACTCTGATTCATGACCGATCATCGGATTTCTCATACAAGTAATATGAGGACGGTTTGCAACATCGGTAAAGCCATCATAGCAGCCCTGATTACATCCTACGCAATGTACAATATCGCCGATTCTGCCTTCGTGCGCCTTATTCGCGAATTCCGGATCTGCAAGCTGCGCCCTTCCCATAACAACCATATCTACTTTGTCCTGAGATATGATCTCTTCTGCCAGCGCCGCCGTATTGATCCTTCCTACTCCGACAGTCAACATCCCTGTCTCTTTTCGGATTCTCGCCGCATTGTCAATATTAAATCCATTTGGCACATCAATAGGCGGAACTTCATACATAGACGCCGCCGTAATGATATTTCCTCTGGATACATCTAGAACATCAACGCCATGCTCTTTTGCAATCTTACAAAATCGAATCACATCTTCAATCGTAAGACCGTTTTCCAACATGTCGTCCTGAGCGTCAATTCTGATAAACAACGGCATCCCTTCCGGCATATTTTTGCGAATTTCATCAATTACTTCCAACGGGAATCGACATCTGTTCTCAAAACTTCCTCCATATTCATCTTCCCTGTGATTGAAGCCCGCACTCAGAAATGAATGAGGAAGGTAATTGTGCGCCAGATGAAATTCCAAGCAGTCATATCCGGCTTCTACCGCTCTGGCAGCCGCTTTTCCATAGCATGCGATTACTTCCTGAATCTGTTCTTTTGTAATGGCTTTGATCATATAAGCGCCAAAATTCATATCCGAAACAACCAGCATCTGCGCCTTCGGATCCATGCATGCGGCAATAGATCCCTGCCAAAGCTGAATTCCTGCTTTCCCGCCGTTTTCATGGATTGCATCTGTCAGTTTTTTATGTCCTTCAATCAAGTAATCTTCACTGATAGATACAAAATGCGCCGGCGCACTTGGCGTATGTACGGCGGCTACTTCTACAATATTCAGTGCGCATCCGCCTTTTGCTCTTGCAGCGTGGTAAGCAATCAATTTATCTGTCACTGCCCCGTTTTCCGCCGCCATTCTCGTTCCCATAGCCGGCAAAATAATTCTGTTTTTCAGCTCCATATCACGAATCTTAATTGGAGCAAATAAATGTTCAAACATCTTTCTGTCACCTCCGGTATTTTGATTTCATTATAAGGCGAAGTACAGAAAATAGATATTCAGATATTTTAAAATTATTATCAATTATTTACTTTTCATACTACATCTGAATTGACTTGGCGTTTGATTCATATATTTAAAAAAACTGCGCTGAAAAGATGAAATACTTCCAAATCCAACGTCACTGCTGATCTGTGTAACAGTCCGGTCTGTAGCAACAAGATAACTGCAGGAAATCTGAATTCTTACTTCCTCCAACAATTCCAAAACACTTCGTCCAAACACCTCCCGCGCTCTTCTTTCAAGCAAATGCGCATTCTTTTTCAACACTTTCTCCATTTCTTTCATCTGAAACGGATCATGAAAATTAAGTATAAGATAAACCAAAATCTGCAGTGCCTCTTCCTCCGAATGCATTTGCATACCGTTTCCTACATTTTGTTTCTGGTATTCTCTGACGCTCACGTTCATATAACGTTTAAATACTCTGTAAAAATCTTCGATATTAGTAAATCCGAGATAATCACTGATGTATTGGATATTCAAATCCGGAAAATGCAGAAGGGCACAGGCATTAAATATCTTTCCCATTTTCTGAAGCTGAAAAAAAGTATAACCACACCGCCGCACAATTTTACGATTCAATGTTACCGTTGTCATCCCTGCCGCTTTGGCATACTCTTCCATTGGTACTGTTTTGCTTGTATCCAACAGCACCCTTTGAATAACATCCCATACACAGTCTTTTTCGGAATCCTCTTTTTTCTTTCTCTCCATAGCGTATCTGCAGTACAATGCATGTAACTGCATGGCAAGGTAGATATTCATATTATACAGCAGAAATTTTTCTTCCTGCTCTTCAGCCAACAAGTCGTCTAAAACACGAAGAACCCTCTGTTTTTCTTGCGCATTCAAAACAAATAAAGGGGGAACGCCATACATCAGCACCTCATTTTCATTTTCTTTGTGCTGTTCAAAACACAAAAACATAAACAGACCGATATGAAAAAGAAACCTTTACGCAGCGCAAAGGTTTTCTGATCTGTTCGATTCTATAAAAATGATGCATGTAAAGGCAGCAGAAAACGCCCTCTTTCATTTGATATTTATCTCCGTTGATCCAAATATCGGCGTCACCGCTCTTAACATAATATATCTCTGTCCTTTCATGAAATTTTTGTTCGAGCGGCTTTTTAATCTCGATCTCTTCTGCATGAATCTGTTTTTCTTTTAAATTATAGTAATCACTTCCTGTAAACCAATCCTTCTGATACCACATTTTGATTTCCTCACCGTTTCTTTTTTCAGATCTGGTTTTCTTCGATCACTCCTGATCGCATTTTATATTATAATCCTTTAGCGTCAGATGATCCCAAACGGCAATTACTTCCTCAGCGCTTCCATCATGCTTTCCTGATATGCCGATCTTCGTTTCTTATACATCGCTTCCCTTATTTCCTGCAGTTCTTGAACAGACACCTGCTCCAGCTTTTTCATCCGCCTGTCGCTTAGTTCTACTTCCGATAAATATGTTTCATACAAATCCGCCTCATACTTCCAAAGTTTCAGCCGCTCTCCATATCGGATCTTTAATTTCTGTGCGATCAAAAGCCCCTCCGGATCAAAATCCCCCGCATACCAAAAAACAGTGTCGCACGAAAATTTATCCATAAGAATAAGTACCGCCAGACGTAATTGCCCATTCCCGCAGATCACAGTCCGCTGCGGATACTCCCTTATCAATACAGAAAATACTGCCGGATTTTCCACAACGTATACCTGACTACTCTGTCCACAGACCTTCTCTAATCTTCCAATCGTCTGTAACGTCAATTTTACAGGCTCTCTATTCTCAAGAAAACCTTCAATGCCTTCATGTAAACCGCCGTCCGGTTTCCATCCGTGAATCCCATATGCCAGCGCATCATTCGATACTTCATCTTTCAAAATCCCTGCCTCATAATAGATTCTGTTTTTATACTCTGCTCTGGAAAGTCCTTCTTGTTTTAAATCGAAATTCCTTTCTCCAAGATAATTAAAGAGTAGTTTTTCCCCTGTCTTCCCTTCATCAAAATAATGGGGATTTCCTGTGACATTTGCCGAAAACACAGCTAACAATTCTTTCTGCTTTTTATCTTGAAACACTTTCAATTTTGCAATCCCTGTCGTTACATACGTTAGAATGCTCCTCAATTCCTCCGGGCTTTCTTTGTATAACTGCGTAATAAGCAAATATCCCTCTTTCTTTTCCTCCAATATGCTGCGCAGCCATTCTCGTCCGCTTTCATCCGAAATACTTTCCAGTATCTCCGCAAAATAATCTTCTCGCCTTTTCGACTCTGCCAGTTCGATTTCCTTTTTTACCTGCAGCGGCTCTCCAAAATAAGTTTCCAGAATCAATTCCCAGGTTAATCCCGCAAATTTACTGGATTCCAAACATTTTTTCATTAAATCCGCAGAAATTGTTATTGTCTTATTACTTGTATAATCCCTTTGAAAAAATCCTCCTAATTGACTTTTCTCTTCTCTGCTCAGCGACGTAAGCATCGCCGTTCCCCCAAAGTGGCCAAGACCGGCATATTTATCCCGCATTTTCAGAAATAGTTTTTTATATACCGGACGCGCCTTGAAATACAGCATGCATTCTTCTAACAGATCGTTTGTTTCTGTTTTATCCATGACTCAAGTCCTTTTCTGTTACCATACTTTTTATATTTCCATTCCAGACATACCGAATAACCGTAACATATTTCGCATTCTCCGGGCGGACAAGCTGATAGATTGCCAAAGCCGGAACCGTATCATAATCTCCCCAGAGAATCTGTGAGTTGATCATAAAATTAAAGTCAAACTTCACCATCAGCCGGAACATGTCCCGAATATTCATTTCATCTACTCCCGCGAATGCCTCGTCCAAGGAAATCAAATACGGAGCATCCTGTCTTGCCCCTGCATATTTTGCTACTACTGCCGAAAATAGCGGCACGTACATCGACATCGCCTTTTCTCCGCCGCTAAAAGTAAAGAATACGCGGTCTGTCAGTTCCCTTTTCTTCTCTCCTGTTTTTTGACATTCCAATTGAAACTCAAACCATTGACGATAATCCAGCACATTTCTCATAATCGCATGAAAAGACTGCACATTTCCCAGATCATTTGCAGATTTTCTTGCCTCTTCGATCTTAGATCGAAAATGTCCGGATAACTGCTTTGCGCCTCTTCCGGACGCATAATTTCGGCATCTTTTTGCAGAAGTTCTACAAGTTCCCTCGTATCCAGCTGTTCTTCTTTCTCCGCCCGCTTATTTTTCCAACGCAGACTCAGCGTAAGTCCGCTGGAAGTCTTCATAGACTCCATCAATGTGTTCATTTTCTCAACCCATCGCTTACTGGCCTGAATTTTTCCGCGAATTTTCTTACTGATCGTATTGGCAAGAATATCTTCAAATAACTCTCTGTCCTTATCACTCAAAAGCCGACGCTGTACCTCTGCATCTTCTTTCATTCTGGCAATCAGTTCTTTAAACTTGATCGTGATTCCTCTATACTTAGCAGAAATATCGATTCGTCTCATACTTGTGTCGAAAACTCCGCTCTCCTCATCCAGTTCTTCAAATAATGACTGCAGCGTAACCTGATATTCCAACAGATATCCCCTATTCATATGATATACATTTTGCAGATTCTCCAAAATCTCACTGTGCCTTTTATTTCCGAATCTCCCCATAAACATCCTGCATATCTTCTCCGCCCGTTCTTCCGCATCGTCGCTTACCGCAAACGGACACTCTACATATCCAAGCTGATATTCCATTTCAAAAGCAGTGCAAAATCTGTCTTTCTGCTGTCTGTACTTTCCAACTGAAACTTCTATATCTCCCAGTTTTTCTATAAATTGTTTTTCCTTTGTTTCCAAATGAGAGCTTTGTGTAACACTCGCCTCAATCTCTGACGGCAGTTTCTCCAATCGCTCTATGCAATGTTCCAATCGCTCCCTGATTTCCTCATAATCCGTCAAAGCAAGCTGTTCCATCACTGAATTCAGACTTCCCCGCTTTTCCCGTTCATTTCGTATCATATGATTCAAATCGTAGCGGATATCATCCAAATCGGCGTCAATTCCTTCCAAATATTCCTTCTGCACCTTTGCAGAACTAATTCCATTCCTATAATTTCCATAGGAAATCTGTACTTTCATCAACTCTTCTTTATACTCGGTCAAGGATTCTTCTGCTTCCGTAAACACATCCAGACGCGGGGGCAGATAACACTTCTGACATACTTCCTGCACCCGCAGCCGAACTGCATCCAGACTTTTTCGTTCTTTTTCTACAATACCTTTCTGGATCTGTACTTTACACTCTATTTCTTCCAGAATATTCGTTTTCTTTTCTAATTCTTTTGCTGCCACTTTCAGATCCTGTTCTTTCGGAAATGATTTCCACTCTGTTTCCAGACAGCTTTTCCTTTGCTTTAATTGTGTAATTTCGTCTTCCGCTATTTGAATGGTATCTTCCAGCCTCCGACACTCTGCTTCTAGTTCCTGTATCTTCTTTATGCGATACTGCTCTCTTGCATAAGCTCCTATAAAACATGGCGTATAATTTTTCGTAACCGTTCCTTCTATGATTCCGATTCCATAATTTCCTCTTTTATCGATCCATGTCCTGTTTTTTTCTATAGACTCACTTATCGTCTCTTCGTCCTGTTCCTTCCAGCCGATTGCTGTTAATATACGGGAAACATTCTGGTACAGAAGAATATCTCCCTCTTCGTTGTCTACATCCAGAAAATCCATAATGTTATTTCTTACATATGCGGCATCACTGAAAATATAACGGTCACATACCCCCGCATCCAACGCCAGCGCCTGTTCTCTATATTCTTCAGGCACAATCAGCGCATCCAGTATGCCCATATGCAATAGCGCTTCTTCCAGATATGCCCGCTGTGTTTCATCCAATTTTCCGTCAAAATCAATTACTTTATATAACTGCAAATATGGAATTCCTTTTTCTTTCAAAAGCCGTCGATTCTTTTCCACTGCTTCACTGCGTTCCGGCTCCGGCTCCTTTTGATTCTTCCACTGTTCCAGTTCTTCGCAAATTCCGTCTTTCTCCAATCGTCTGTCGGACAATTCTCTGCTCTGCTGTAATACTTTTCCCGAAAGTTCCTGACTTTTCCGCTCAAATTCACCATTTGCCAATCCGCGGATATTCCAATAATCGGTTTCCGTTGTATACTTCTCAATTTCCCTTGCCATTTCCTGCAATAGATCTGACTGCAGATGCAGCTCCGCATTCTCCTTTTCCCAACGATATACCGATTCTATTGTCTCCTGTTTTACTTCATGAAACTGATTTTCATATTGAAGGACTTCTCGTTCCGCTTTGTTCTTTTCTTCCTGATAGGAATCCAATTCCTGCAAAAATCTACTGTATCTTTCCTGACAACCCTTTTCTTCTTCCAGCGTCGTTTTTCCAAGACGGACCTTTGTCATATAATCCTTTAATAATTCTGAATGAGCCTGAAAAGAATACTGCTCTCCTTTCTGCTCTGTCAGCTCTTTCTTCATAAATGCAAATTCATCGAAAGGAACCCCCGCCATCTCTTCTTCCATATACTCCAGACTGTTTTCAATTTCTTCCCAAAGCATTTCATTTTTCTGAAATTGAAGTTGTATTTTCTGCTCTGTTTCCTGATATTTTTCTTTTTTCTCCTCTTCCTGCCTCTGTTTTCCTGTAATATTCTTTTTTAATCCTTCTAGTTGACTTTTAATTTCAACTTCCCTCTGCTTTAATTTGACCGTATCGCTGTCAGACAATGATTCCTTTTCCGCCTGATCTTCCGGCGTCGTATATCCCATAATATCCTGTGTGAAATTTTTCATAAAATATCTGGAGACACCTGTATTTTCATAGAGTACTTCACTCGTATCATCCCTCGCAAAATTCTCTTCACTTCCATCATTCAAATTCAGGATTCCACAGTTCACACAATACTTGATCACCTTGATCAAATGTCTTCGATACTGATATACTGTCCAGTCAATCTGCTCCTCCCTGTACTGCCCCTGTATATATTCTGTCAGCTCTGAAAGTACAAATTGCTCTTCGGCTTCTTTTTCTTCCAGAAACATTAAAATCATACAGAAAAAAACATATTCTATTTTCCGGGTAAATTCTTGAATTCCCATCCAGTTCTCCGGTGTCGCCGGCATCTTTTCCACTTTTACAAGATAAGGATTCACGATTACCTGATACCCCAGCTTTTCCATCAAGAATTTCTTAACCGTTCCTAATTCATCCTTTATCTGATAATATAATTCTTTTTCCCGACTCTTCAAAATCCAACGCCGTTCCAGCAGAATTTCCAATGCTCTCATGACTTCTTTTTAAATTCCCTTCACTCATTTTTCTCGAATACAATCACATATGCCGGCATTTGCAGATTACCGTCCGATGATTTCAAAATGCAGATTTCCTCTGTATCCGACTTTTCCACACGATAAACCTGCCCATCCTCTGTTTTCCCCTGAAGACTTTTATTCTCCAATGCTTTGGAAAGCCATGTCAGAAATACATCTCTTACATGCGGCTCTATCTCGGGAAGCTTTGCAAACTCCAGACGATTATCCTGAATATAACTTTTCAAGAGCCTGCGTTCTTCCTCTAATCGCTGAATCGTAGCAAGCCACATTTCTTCTTTTTCTTTCGAGCGATCAACAATCCCGCTTCGTTTTGCTTTTTCTTTATATGTACGAATCCTCGGCGTCACAGTCACGATATACGGTTCTTCCTCGAACACGCCGCTGTTGATACTCTCGGTCTGACGCCACGGAAGCCCTTTTAAATGCAGCGGCTTTTCAATGCCAAATACAACAGCGGCCAATCTGTGCGCCTCAAAAATATTCTTACATTTTGAAAACATCACCGCAACCTTATGATACTCTTCCCGCCGATTCGCCCCCGCATTGCTCATTTCACTGATTCTTGCCGCATACCTTGTAATCTTTCGTATGATCTCATTCGTTGTGTCAAATACCTTTGCCGCCTCAGAATCCTTTCCGTCTGTTCCGGTAAACCATTCCTCCAGACTCTGCCAACGGCCATATACTTTATCTGCAATCAAATCTTCCTTCACTTCCACATCGATTCTCGGAATCAACAATTCATACTGTATAATTTTTTCCAGCAAACACCTCAAAACCTGCCTGTCCGTATTCTTCAGACATTGTTCTATAAATGCGGCATTGACCTGCAGACTCCTCACGAAACTTCTCAAATACTCGATCAAACGGTCTTTGAACACAAGAAACTCTGTCGTTTTCATCATTTCTTCCGCTTTTACACTGTTCAACTCCCGCATATAATCCTGATAATTCTGATTCAATCGTATAAAATCATTATTCAAATCATTCCACCATGCATAGATATGCTCCTGATCTGCTTCTGTAATCTCAGAAATCTTGCGCAGATTGATGCGAAGTCTCTCCAATAATGTAGGTTCCAACGAAGAACTTTCAATAAACAGATTCTCTACCCGGATAACCATTCGCTCAATTTCTACCGTAGCTTCAGACAACTGATACCGGAACTTTTTATTCTTAAACTCCTCGATAGTCGCAACCTTTCTCGTATCCTGAATTGTTACCAGATTCCCCCATGCAGTCAAAGCCGCCAAGTCCTGCTGACACTGCTCAGGCGTATATTCTCTAAAGTATGCATCTTCCTTTAATTCTTCATATACCTCTTCCTGATACAGCCAATACTTCAGCTTTTCATATTTCAAATAAAAAAGCCGGATGATCGGACGATACCTGTCTGTATTATCCACATTCAGATATTTTGCTTCCGTCATCGGCTTCCTCACCGTCTCCTGTATTCTCATAACTTGTCGTGCTCCTTTGAAATATGATGATTCACTGCGCCTTAGTTATCAGCGTGCTACCATATATGTATTATATCAAAGACGAGAATAAAATCGAAGATTTTATTTATAATTTTCCTTAATAATAACTCATTTTTAAAAACTCCCCAGAACCGGAGTCCTGAGGAGTTGTAAATTCTTTTGAAATTGTACGTTCCAAAAACGTATGATTAACGTTTAGGTAACTGGGAACACTTGATTTTACTGGGTTCTTGGAATGTGGTGTTGCAAACACGTTACAAACGCAGGGCTTCTCATTACTCCTCAGAGCACCTCATAGACTTCAATTAAGAAATCTGACAGCAAGTTCCTGAATAGCAAGTATTGGACCTTGTGCATATGTTTCTTGGAGATACATTCTTTCCAGACGTTCTGTTTCTTTCGTCAAAAAAGAAAGCATTTCTACATCTCCTCGAAATCCAATTACTAAGCACAACATAGATTTGAAATATTCATTCCAAATATTAGAGTATTCTTTCATAAGCCAATTGCAACAGTTTTCTTCACAGTACAAGAAAAAATAAAGCGTATTTTCTCTAAAGATATCCTGCCCGTTTTTCATAGTTTTTTCTTTTATCCATGGCATCAGCACTATTTCGTATTCCAGTAATTTTCCTCTTAATCTGCTTCAGTTCCCTCCTGATAAAGGCTTTCGCTGAAATCGCATTGGCATATTCAACAGCTTCAGACTCAAGATATGAACTATATTCAAATTCAGCTGCCGAGAAAGGTATATCTGGGTGTTTATCTAAAAATTTATGTACTTCTTTTTTACTAATGGTTGCCATAATGTTTCACAACCTCCTCCAGCAATGGCAAATCACAACATCTTTCCTTTATTTTCTTGTCATTGCCATTCAATTCTTCATCTTTCTTAAAAAGAGTATCTCTTAATCTTTTTGCTGTCAACTGAATTTGTTCCCGATCAGCTTTAATACACTTATATTGATTTTGAAGCAAACGCTGATATTTTGAATCTTCCATTGCATCAATATCAATAAGAAGTAATGCCGATTCCACAACCGGTATCATATTATTAAAGTTGATTGCACCATATATTCCCTGATTAATTTTCCTAAAATCTTTTGTGTTCTTCATTTTACGATGCTTTTCTTTGGGCGATGTAAATGGTGTATAATATTTTATTCCATCAATCTCAAGCACCACGCCTACATACGGCCGCTTTCCCTTTTTATTATCTACAACTTTTGCATCATATTTTTTCAAATAATTAATGTATTCATCTTTGATATTATAAAATTTCATTTTTCCTCATCTGTCAAAAAAAGAGACGACTTCACTCGCCTCTTTTTCAGGTTCTCTCTTTATGGTGGAGACTCACCGCTTTTTTAGGTTCTCTCTTTATGGTGGAGACTCACCTGCTTTTTTAAAGTTTCCACTTTATGGTAGAAACTCACCTAAGACAATTCTTTGTCTATAATAAGTATATGCAATTCTCCCTAAAAAATCAATATAATTCTATAATTTTTCAAAAATATAAACCTCCCAAGGAGCATTCCCTGAGAGGTTTGTAAAATCTTTTTGAAATTGTACGTCCCGAAACGTATGATTAACGTTTGGAGAACTGCGGAGCTCTACGAGCTGCTTTAAGACCGTATTTTCTTACGTTCTTTCATTCTCGGATCACGAGTTAAGTAACCTGCGCTCTTAAGCACCGGTCTGTAATCAGCGTCAGCCTCAAGGAGTGCTCTTGAAATTCCATGACGGATTGCTCCTGCCTGTCCTGTATAACCACCGCCGCATACATTAACAATCACATCGAATTTATCTGCTGTTCCTGTTGCCACGAGCGGCTGGCGAACAACAACTTTCAATGTTTCAAGACCAAGATACTCGTCGATATCTCTTTTGTTGATCGTGATTTTACCTGTTCCCGGTACAAGATATACTCTTGCGATTGATTTTTTTCTTCTTCCTGTTCCGTAATATTTTGCGTTAGCCACTGTTATATCCTCCTTTCAACCTTTACCTAAAATGTCAGAACTTCCGGCTTCTGAGCCTGATTTGCATGTTCTGCTCCGGCATAAACATGAAGCTTCTTGATCATGTCTCTTCCCATAGGTCCTTTCGGAAGCATTCCTTTAACAGCCAGCTCGATCACTTTCTCAGGTTTCTTAGCCATCATCTCTGCCAGCGTAGTCTCTCTCATTCCGCCTACATAATCAGAGTGATTGTAGTAGATCTTCTGCTGAAGTTTCTTTCCTGTTACTTTTACTTTCGCTGCATTGACAACGATCACATAATCTCCTGTATCAATGTGCGGTGTGTACTCCGGTTTATTTTTTCCTCTGAGCACTTTAGCAACCTCAGATGCGAGACGTCCGAGTGTACATCCCTCAGCGTCAACCACATACCATTTTCTTTCAATCTTGTCAGGGTTAGCCATATAAGTTTTCATGGGTGTTCCTCCTATAAAATCATCAGATAACATTTACTTGCCTGTATATGTGAAATCAGCACACTCCGGGGCTATGGCGTATACTGTTTCTCCTTTAGTCATGCTGTAATATTATAATCCCTGCTCTCACACATGTCAAGCTTTTTTGTAAAACCTCTTCCCTTATTTTATAAAACCTCTTTCCTTATTTTCACAAAATCTATCATACTATTTACAAATCTTATCGTTTCCCCTGCATTTCTCAGCACTTTTTTCAATTTTCCGCTATCGCATTTTCCGCCAATAAAATTTCCTGTTCGATTTCTACTCCTTTTTCCAAAATACACTTTTTAAGCTCTTCTAATTCTCCCGCATTAAGCTTTTCCAATTTTTCTTTCTTTTTCTCTTCCAGAGGAATGCCCGCTCCTCTTTCAAGCGCTTCTTGAAATGCTTCTCGATCCATTTTATACGGCTTCAATTTCGGAAAAATATTTTTCTTATTAAACCGGAAAATACGAATGCCTCCCATATCCATATCTCCCCAATGAAAATACTGTATCTCTCCTTCCGCCACTTCCATTAATCTTTTCAAAAAAATCCGTTCTTTCGGAGAATAAAATCCATGACAGAACAGATAAAGCGTATCCTCTCTGTATTTCATTTCTTCATAATTTGCCTTATTTTCAATCGTTACAATTCTTTGGACTCCTTTTATAGAAACGGGAAAGGCACGTTCCAATGTCTGCGAATTAATCACTGTTCCGTATTGATTTTGAGATGTATCTATTTCATATTCCTTTTCCCTCGCCTTATCTTCTATATACTCCTGTCCGCCCTTTAATTTATACAGAAGCGGACCTTTCCATTCCATCACCTGTGCATAACTGAGAATTCCATGAACGCTTAATATCTCATCGTCAGTCATCCCCTCTTCATACAAAGGTGATCTGACCAGTACTTTCACCACTTTTTTCTCATAATCTTTTTTAAAACGCTTAGAGTCATTAAGCACAGCAGCACTGAATACGCGCATCCACAGAGATTTTTTCAAATTCACAACTGCATTCAAACATCGGAAAAAATCAACGTCCTCCATATCGGGTGATTTTACGATCTCCCCAAGTTCCAACCGTCTTATGATCTCATCATAATAACCTTCCAAAAAACTGCCTTGTACCTCAGCGCGCAGTTGTTCTATTTGTTTTATATAACGAAGCTGCTGCTTTCTTGGATCTTCAATTCCTTCTTTTTCGCACAGCTTTGGAATGACATCTATGGAATAATAGATTTTTTTCATATCCGCGCCCAGATTGCTTTTTTCTGTCCGGATATATCCGCTTTTCTCCAACTCATCAGCCTGTCTGATCAGCTCAGGCAAGCCACCTGCTGCCTTGATCATTTCTCTGTCCGGTTTCGGATGTTTCATGCCTGTCAGCGTTCCCGCCCGATAAGCTTCACTTTTTTCCGCTTTCCCAATAATCCACTTTGCCAACAAATTGCCGCTCATATGCGATTCAACATTTTCCTTCCTTTTTATCAACTTTTAACTATTGCTCCATCATCCAAAAACATTTCTACACCTCTTCCGATCTGCTTTCCCCTGCGATCATATCGAGATAATTTCCTTTGTCAATATGCATCATCGTAACCTGATTTCTAAACCTGCGGAAGCCGTATACGCTGTCCACATTTCGGATCAGAGACTGAAGTCTTTCATCCGGCACGCAGACAATCAACTGAAGTTCCAATTCTCTTGCGTATTTTAAGCAGACTTCGCTTCGCTCCTTATCCATTTTTGAAAATGCCTCATCAAGAAGAACAAGGCGAATCTTTGAATCCCGATTACTCTGCTGCATATAGAGCATTGCGAATCCTGCAAGAAGCGCCACATATTTCGGGTTCTGTCCCTCTCCTCCGGAATCGACGCCCGCCATGTCGTCCACATAATTTTTCTTCTCGATCCCGTTTTCATCGATAGATTGTTCATACATATTAAAGTCCAAATAGTTTCTGTAGTCAGCAAAGCGTTCCATTTCATTTTTGTGCTTTTCACGCCCTGCCCCGTCTTCCTCTCTGGACGGCATGAATTTCTCGGTAAGAAGTCCGATCTTCCTTTCATATTTTCTGAAAAATTCATCTTCCATCAAACTCATCTGACCGTCAAACCCACTATGATCTATTACTTTGCTGTCCAGTTCTTCTGCCATAAGCATCTCATAAAACTGTCCGTTTTCATTTTTTGCCGGAGAGATATCAATCTGATAAATGCTGTCCGAAAAACGGATCTGCGACAGCATTTTATTGATCTGACGCCGATGTCTGTATGCCGACTTGATTTCCCCGTGTATCGTTGCGATCACGTTATCGCGCAGAGAATGGTACACGAGCTCGTATTGTTTTTCAAATTCTTCTTTATATTTCGGCTCAAAATCTTTTCTGCATCGCTCCAAAACTTTGTCGTAAACTTCATTGTCATGTTCTACACCTGAAAATCCATATGCGGGATATGTATTGTTAAATGCATTTCTTGATTTTATCCGCTCATCCTGAAGTTTTGTTTCTTTCTCAAAAAGCCTCTCCGCCATCACTGTCATCTCTTTTTTATAAGCCGCTTCGCTCTTCGTTTCCAAAGCCGACCTCACTTCGGCAAATATCTCATCATTCGGAACATATCCCTTCATCAAAAAATCGAGTCTTTCTTTCAGCGCTTTAATTTTCTCTTCCAGTTTGCCCTTTTTCTTCCCTGTTTCGATTTCTTTTTCTCTTAATCTTCCTGCCGCCTGTTCTTTTTCTTCAATCCGGCTTGTAAGTTCTTTCGTTTTAGCCTGCAGTTCTGCTGCCAAAGTTCCGTTTTTCAGTTCTTTGATTTCTTCTTTGAGCCGGTCTTGGCGGCGGTAATGATCGGCCAGTTCGTCTGCCGCACCCGCAAGACGCATCAAATGTTCCGGTTCCTGACCGAACCGTTCAAATTGCCGGGCTTCTTTCAACGACTCTTCCGTCTGACGATCTGCGATCAGCGAACTTTGAAGATCTATAATTTCCTCCTGCAGCTCTCTTAGCTTTGCCTTCGATACTTTTGTACCGATACATGCATTTTTCGTATAATCCTTCCTGCGCAGATGGCGGAACATATATCCGCTGTACGAATAACAATCCGGTGTGACTCCGTCTTTTACCGTACTTAACTCTTCCACCGTCTCACATTTTTGTATTCTTCCAAGATAACGTTTCAAGCACCGGTCAACATATCCGCTTTCTGCGTGTACCGCTTCATATAGCGAGTTTTCGTCCGCTTCCGGAGAATCCTTTTGAACCGCCTCACTATTGATCAGATCAACTTCTTCAAACTGCTGCATCCTGCGAAATATTTTCGCTGCATCAAGAGCGTATGCCGGTTCTGTAATCATACTTTTTTTAATCCTGCCAAGCCGTCCTTCGATCGCATTTTTCCATTTTTCATCCGTAATATCAAACAAATCCGCGAAAATATGAACTTCGATTTTCCTTCCGTACCTGTCGCTCAACGCACGCTGCAGTTCCTGTCTCGCCTTTTTCAATTCCAACGGATACGGTTTTCTGTCGTTTTGGAGATCTTCGACAGCATCTTGTTTTTCTTTGATGTCTTTTTCCGTTTCATGGATCGAAATACGAAGTTCCGACAATTCATTTGTAATATTATCAAGGGCCAAGTCAAGATGTGTCCTCAGTTCTTTACATAACTTTTCCGTAAGCGCTCCGCCTCGTATTTCCTGAATAAGCTGAAGAGCTCTGTTGCTCACATAATCAGTGACAACATCCTCTTCTTCCCATCGTTTCAATCCTTTCACGATCTGCCGCCACTGTGCCGAATTATCCGCCAGAAGAGCAATTCTGTATTCTAAATCTTTTAGTTCCTGTTCTTTCTTTCCATAATCGCTGTTATTTAATTCTGCCTGTACCCGGGCTCTTTCATCCCGTATCGTCTGCAGTTCGTCCTGAAGTATCTTCTGTTCTTTTTTCGCCTCGTCCGCTTCTTTTTCAACGGATTCCAACTCACTTTCCCGTCCTTTGAGTCGAATTATATTTTCCTCGATATCAATGCATTTGAGCACTGTTTCCGTTCGTACTTTCTCCGCACGCACATTCGTCAGTTCTCTGTCATATACTTGGATCTTATCCAGCATTTCGATCCGTTTTTCCAGATCTTCCACCCGTTCTTTGATCTCTCTGTACGCGCCAAGCTGTTCACTGATCGTCGCCACCGTATCTTCTTTCGTTTTCGGAAACATATAATCTCTTATAAACTGACCTGTTCCACTCGTCATTTTCAGAGCAATGGCGCTTTTTTCCATCGTGATCATACGACCTTGTTCTACCTGACCGAAGATTTCCCCGTACAGCGTATAAAGATAAGCTTCTTTCGACGGATACACTTTATTTACTTCACCCCGGCCTCTGTTATCGGCGCTTCTGCTTCTTTCTTCCGTAAGTTTTCTAATCTGTGCGATCGAATAAGGTACGTTATTTTCCAAATATTCATCCTTTGGAATTCTTCCCGAATGACTGAAATAAGTATATTTTTTTCAGATCCGTATCCCCTTTTGCCACCTCGAACGCCGCCCCGACACAAGTCACAATATGAGTGGCGGTATCTTCAATCTCAAGAACAATCTGTGAACAAAAATCAACGTCTCCCCTGTTTGCCGTTCCGTCTTTTTGCGCTCCTCTAAGATAGCTTAAAACGCTTCTCTTGTTTTTAGAATCATCTGCCGCTTTATTCAGAAAATTAGCAGACACACTCCCATACAGAACAACCTGTATCGCATCCATAACCGTCGATTTCCCCGATCCGCTCTTTCCGCTGAAAAGATTCACATACTCGTGGAATTCCAACATTTTATGGCTGATGCCGCCCCAGTTATTGATCAGCATTCTTGTAAAAATTTTCTTCGGCTGTTTCATATCCGTCTGCCTCCTCTCTATATTCTTCAATCAAATCATTCATATCTTTCGCCGTCACATACAGATTGATCGTACTGTAAATATAGATCGGCGTATCGTCTTCTACGTCCCTCACCGCTCCCGGCACGTCGATGATCTGATGAAGCCGCATCAGATAAAGAGAAGCTTTCCATTCATCTGCCTTCAATTTTCTTACGATCAGGTTCGTATTCTTTCCGTATTCGCGCATTTCTTTCAGCGTTGTCACAGGAGCGTTTAACCCTTCTCCCATAATTTTATCTTTATAGATCAGTTTTATGATAAGAAGGATCACCGTTTCTGTCATATTCAGTTTTTCCCTTGCAGCTCCGTCGCCTGTCAAACAGAAAATATGCTCTTGTGCATCATGCGTAAGCTCACATCCAAGTACCGAAAGATAGTCTTCTATAAAATGTCTGTGCCGGACACAGATTTCATACTGTACATTATCTTTCGGCACAAGTGTTGCCGGATCATATTTCACCTGCAAAATACATGTCTGGCGAAACAACGCCTGTATCGTCTTTTTTATCTGTTCCCCTTCTGTGATAGAAATACTTTCCAAATACTCAAACATGACTTAGTCCTCTCTTATTTCCAGCGTTGAAAAACGCATTCCCTGTTCGGTTTCTTCTTCCTCTCCTACGGTGATCTCCCCACTGCCAAACGCATTTTCCGTCGCTTCCTGCCATATAAAAAACAATTTTTCCAAATCTTCAGCCGACCGAACCGTCTGCCGCGTAGTTCTAAATACGTTTCCGACACTGTTTCTTTCTTTGAACTCCTGCAGCTCTCTTTCCTTGTATAAAGCGGTTTTAAGACAAACGACTCCAAATTTTCTTCCGCCTGTCCGCCTTCCGAAACAGTAGCCGGAACAAACGCTTCTCTCCCTTTTTCTTTCCGTTTGTACAGACTTTCATCCGTCAACGCTCTGTGAGGTCTGCTAAGGCGGATACGCTCCGCCAGTTTTTCCGATATTTCTTCTTTTCTCCTGCTTTTATTCAACAGATCTACAAGCGCAACCGTACGGTCTTCTTCTGCTCCTTCCTGAAGAACGTACCGTATTCTCGCAGCCGCCCTGGACGCAAAAATCGTCTTCTGTTCGATCAGTTTATTATATCTTCTTTCGATCGCATCAAACTGCCTTTCGATTCGTATCAGCGTATCTGCCGCTTCCTCGCACATTGCCGCCGCCCGTTCCAGCCGCAGTTCTTTTATTTTCTCCGCCTCATCTGTTTTTTTCGGATCTTTAACTTTTCCCGCGTTTTCTTCGTCTTTCATCTTCTTTTGACGGACCTCTTCCAGTTCCCGCAACAGTTTCAGCCTGCTCATATCATTTTCCTGTAAATTTCTGTCAAGCAGTTCTTTAACAGCTTCTTTATATCGATAAAAACTGTCCGTTGTCGTCAAGATCGCATATTTTCGGCTGTCACTGTTATTGATCTCCTTTACAAGGACGTCCTGTATTCCCCGAAAATCTTTCTGACGGGACAGTTCATCAAAATACCCTCTCATACCGTCCTGCATATTTACAAGCATCTGCACAAGCTTTTTGGAAACACGAAGGGCGCTTTTTAAAATCTCATTATTTTTTTCTTTATCGGAACTATATGTATACAGATGGCTGTATATCGTCATAACGCTTTCCCGCTCTTCGCTCTCTTGTTCATCAAGCAGACTCCTAAACAACTCCACATACATCTGACTATATTCAGGAAATGTCACAACGTAACTGTTCAAAGCCTCGTCATAGTCCTGTTTCAGCCATCCCCACTCCTGAAAATGTTTCAGACACACGGACGCCATATTAGAACGTGTAAGAAACTCTCCCTCTTCATCATAATTTTCCTCATCCCACAGAAGAGCCGCTGCCGCGATCTTTTCATTCATAACTGCCCTGCACTCTTTTTTTTCTTCATTCGCACAATATCAAGATCATGCTCGACGGGGTATTCAATCACGTCGGCAGAGGTTTTTGGGCATTTCAGGATGTGTTAGAGAAGAAATGGGATTCTCCGTATAAAGACTGGTTTTATATTAATTTTGACGGCAACAGCGCATATAACGACGGCTTCTGGTATGAAGGCTGGGAAGGACACTACGAACTTGTGAAGTTAAACCTGCAAAATCCTGCCGTCACAGACCATCTGCTTAGCTGCATAAAAATGTGGATCGAAACTTTCGGCATTGACGGACTGCGCCTTGATGTCGCTTATTCTCTCGATCATAACTTCATGCGCCGCCTCCGCTCTTTCTGCGAAGAGATTAAGCCGGGATTCGCTCTTGTAGGAGAAGTTTTATTCGGAGACTACAACCTGATCGTCAACAACGAAATGCTTCACAGCTGCACGAACTACGAATGTTACAAAGGATTATATTCCAGCTTTAACAGCATGAACTTGTTCGAGATCGCCCACTCATTAAACCGCCAATACGGACCGGAGCAGTGGTGCATTTACAGAGGAAAGCATCTCATGACTTTTGCAGATAACCATGACGTCACGCGGCTTGCTTCCATATTGACAAACAAGCGGCATATCCCCCTTGCTTACGGACTTTTGTTCGGTATGCCGGGTATTCCCTGTATTTATTACGGAAGCGAATGGGGAGAGGAAGGAACGAAATCACCTGATAATGATTATGCCTTAAGGCCTTGTTTCGATGCGCCTAAGCCAAACGATCTCACCGATCTGATCCGCCGCCTGATCGCTCTTCGCAGAGAAAGCGATGCGCTGTGCAGCGGTTCTTATCGAAATATCGTTATTACAAATCATCAGCTTATTTTCGAGCGCAAAACAGAAAAAGAGCAATTCCTTGTTGCCGTCAACGCATCCGACTGTGAATTCACAGCCGGACACCATGAGTTAAACGGCACATATGAACAGATCCTTTCCTTTGAAAACGAAACGATCACAAGCGGCAAGGACACTTCCGTACAGGAACTTAACGGACAGCTCGTCCTGCCCGCATACAGCATCCGGTATTTAAAAAGAGCTTTATAAAAGTCTTATATGATCCAGCGGGCATGGCTTCCATGGCCGCTTTTTGTCACAGTCAGCTTCCAGTCGATCTGCTCTTTCAATTCATTGACATGAGAAATGATACCTACAAGTCCTTTTTCTCCTGCAAGTTCTTTCAAGATACGGATCGCCCTCTCCCGCGACTGATCATCCAAAGAACCGAATCCTTCGTCTACGAACATCGTCTCCAAACTCACCGCTCCGGCTGTGTTCTGAATGATATCCGCAAGTCCTAACGCCATTGACAACGCCGCCATAAATGATTCTCCGCCTGACAGAGATTTTACGTCGCGGACAGAATCTGTCACCAGATCGTACACATCCAGATCTAATCCGGCCTGCCCCTGACTGCTTAAATCTTTCAATTCCCGACACTGCAGGATAAATCCTCCGGAAGTCATTTTGGCAAGCCTTCGGTTCGCCGCTTGTATGATCTGCCGGAAATACTTTCTCTGAACATACGTCTCAAAATCAAGCTTCACACTGCCTGTCAAACTTCCGTTCGCCGTCCTGCTCAGATTACCGACAACTTCATACTTTTCCCGAAGTTCCTCCTCTGCCGCAAAATACTTTTTAAGGCTGTCACAGGCGCTTTGATGGGTAATATTTTTCCCGTGAATCTCCAGTTTTCGCACATTCTTTTCTTTCAAAAGCATATCTGTCTCATTTTTCTTTCTGACGTCACTTTCCGTCTCCTGCCGCCTTTTACCGTTTAACTGACCTTTCAATGTCTCAACACTGCTTTTCTTTTGAACGACCAGACTTTCATACGTCTTTACTTGATCGTTCATCTGCCTCCAGCCTTCGATCCATTTTTTCGCCTCCCGGTATTCCTCCTGATCCGCAAACCGCTGCTTTCGTATCTCCTGACGAAACATTTCCTGTTCCTGCTCGAACCGCTCTTCCAGTTCCGTTTTCTGTAAAACCAGATTTTCCGCCCGCCCTGCCTGACGTTGGTTTTCTTCTGCAGTTTTTCTGTATGCGTCCTGAAGCTTTTTCAAATTCGATCTTTTTTGCGCAAGCAGGCTCTCATATTCTGCAAGCCGGTCTTCCGCCTGTTTTTCATCTTCCCGAGAATACCTTTCTCCAAAAAGCGCTTTTTCTTCTGTTTCAAATTGTGCGCGAACTTCCTGATATTTTTCCTGTGCCGCCGCTCTCTTTCGCTCCGCTTCATCACGGATCTTTTTCGCCTCTTCTACTGTCTTTTCATCGACTCCGCCTTCGGAAATTTTCGCCTTATGCGGATGATGCACCGACCCGCACACAGGACACGGAGAACCTTCCTTAAGTTCTTGTGCAAGAATCCCCGCCTGTTCGCCGAAAAAGATTCTGTATTTTTCTTCATAATCTTCCGACGCCGCTTTACACTGATCTATGCAGCGTGTCATCTGAACTGTCTGTTTCTCATACTCTGCTTTTAATTTCCGTACTTTTGCATATCTGGGAAGAATCTCACGCAAACGCACGATCTGTTCTCGAAGCTTCGGTTCGATCCGATCCATCTCACTCTCCGCCTGCTCCGCATCTTCTTTCAGCCTGTTCTCCCGCTTACTGTGCTCTTCCATCCACTCATTCAGAGTAACGATTTCTTCTTTGATCCTCCGTGCATCTTCCTTTGTACGAAGCGCCTGCACTTCCAATCTTCTCGCCTGTTCCGAACGTTCTCCCAACAGCGCGTGATTTTTCAAAAGCTCATATTCCGCGCTTTGTTCCTGCAGTCTTTTATATTCCGATTCTGTTCGCTCTAACAGACCGAAGATCCTGTTGATCTCCTCTTTCTTCCCGATCATAAGATGGAGCTGCTCCGATTCTTTCCGAAGCGCCGTTTCTTCGGCTTCCATCGTTTCGTACGCTTCTTTTCCTTCTTTTAATATCCGGCCGAGCGTTTCTGTTACAGCCTCTGCCGAGGGCATTTCCTGGGAAATCAAATCTTCCCACACCTTTTGCACCTTCGATCCGTCTGCATCGACGCGCTCCATCTCACGCCGAATATCGGCTTCATTTTCTTTTAACTGTATATACAATGCTTTTCCTTGCTCTTTTAATTGTTCCTGGACGTCTCTGTATATCTGCGTCTGAAAAATCTTGGAAAATATCTTCTTTCGCTCTTTTGATTCCGCATGCAGCAGCCGCAGGAAGTCTCCCTGCGCTATCATAGCGATCTGCGTAAACTGCCCGGCGTCTAATCCGATGATCTGCTCTATTTTCTGATCAACTTCACGCTTTTTCCCCTGAAACTCCTTCCCGTCGGGCATGATCAGGCTGACTTTTGACGTTTCCTTTACAAGGCGGATCTTTCCGTCTGCATTTTTCCGCTTTCCCGCGCGCATATATTCCGGGTTTCTTCGGATCGTATACTGCCCGTCCCGATATGCAAACGTATATTCCACGAATGTTTCCGCCTCGTCGTCGGCATACTGGCTTCTCATCATATTTCCGTCGCGCCGTCCGCCGCTTGTCCTGTCGTAAAGAGCATATGTCACCGCATCGAAGATCGTTGTTTTTCCGGCTCCGGTATCGCCGGTAACGAGAAACAGCCCGCCTTGAATTTTCGTAAAGTCAATCGTTTCCATACCGGAATAAGAACCAAACGCAGACATCGTAAGTTTGATCGGTCTCATCTTTCTTCTCCTTTCACATCATCAAAAATCTGCGTCATCATTTCCGCCTCTTCTAAAGACATCTTTCTTCCATGCATTTCTTCATAGAAATCCGAAAATGTTTCCAGTGGATTTTCCATGCGGATATCCTCATCCTTAAACTCAAGTTTTTTACGCGTCCGTTCATTATCCGTCCGCACTTCTAAAATACGGCTGTACACTTTTTCCAACTGTTCTTTCGGTCTATAAGGATCGATTTCGTCTGTAAGCGTCACGCTCACATAATCATCCCGCTTTTTCGGATCTGCCGAACTTAAGATTCCAGAAAGACATCCCCGCACTTTCTGTACGTCCCGCAGCGGATGAAGCGGAAATTTTTCGATTGTGACCGCCTCTTTTTTCTGCCCTATCGTCACAAGATGAAGAGACTTTTCTAAGTCCGCTTCACTGACCGAATATTTCAAAAGCGTCCCGCAATATCGAATATGTTCCGCCCCCACTCTCTGTGCCTTGTGCAAATGTCCAAGCGCCGCATAATCAAATCGGCTGATTGCGGAAATGTCTACATTATCAATTCCGCCGACACTGAAAAGTTCTGAATCACACGTTTCCGGAGTCTCGCCGTTTCCTGTATAAAACTGATGAGATACAAGTACGTTTCGCTCCGAAAAGTCGATATCCTCTCTCCTTAAAACCGCATCGACAGCCTCTGTATAACTGCCCGGCGTCTCGTTTTCACACAACAACCTTACATATCCCGGCTTCAAAAAGGAAGCAGATAAAAATTCACCGGACCATACTCATCTTTTAATACAACTTTTTTCAAATGTTCTTTTTCCGTCTCAGGCGCTTTCCCCGCAATATAGATGCCGCGGCTTCCAAGCAGACGGCTGGCATAATCAAGTCTTTGCGCCGAATCATGATTCCCCGCGATGATCAAAATCGACACCTGAGGGCTTACCGATGAAAGCCGTGTCAGAAAATCGTCAAACACTGCGACCGCCTCTGCCGACGGAACAGATTTATCATAAATATCTCCCGCGATCACAACCGCATCCGGCCGAAGCTTCTCTGTGTATCCGATCACTTCCTCCAAAATGTGTTCCTGATCTTCTTTCATATTGTAATGATAAAGATGTTTTCCGATATGCAGATCCGATAAATGTATAAATTTCATTTTACTGTTCCTTTCCGCTTCATCCTGATCGTTTTCTTTTTTCTGCGAAAACACGCTTATTAAAGTTTCAGTTTTCTGTATCTGTCAAAGCAGGCAAAAATTTCCTGCGCTCTTGGCATCGCCATACATGCGATACTTGATCTGCTCTCACAGAGCGCATCAAGCGACTCTTTTTCTATAACTTTTTCCATCTCTGCGATCACTTGACGAAGATCTTTCTTTCCGTTCATAAGATGTTTTTGAGCATATCGCATACAATATCCGAGCGCTGTCACCTGTTCGCTGTCAACAATCTGTTCCACATAGCGAAGATCGATCATTTCTTTGTTGATCATGACAGCTTCTTTTCCCATCGTCTTCATCTTGATCCGGTCATTCCCCTTTAAATCTGCATTTGCGATCGGACATCTCTTAAAATCAGGCTGCCGCGCCGGCTCTTGAGAAAGACTGATCGCAGGAAATGCTTCCGCTTCCTTTTTCGCATATCCGGTAATATCTTTCGGCTCGTATCGATCCATCTGAAGGATCGTATCTGCAATATGGAAATAAGCTCCTGAACTTCCCGCTACGATCACGGTGGAAATCCCCTGTTTTTCATACAATTCTCTTATCCGCTCGATAAACGGCGTGATCGGCTCCATCTCCCGATGAATCACTCTTTGCATCAGTTCATCCCGTATCATAAAATTCGTAGCGCTTGTGTCCTCATCGATCAAAAAAAGAGAAGTTCCGGCTTCCATGCTTTCGATTACATTTGCCGCCTGAGACGTACTTCCACTGGCATCTTCCGTACAAAATAAAACCGTGTCCTTTCCATTTGGAAGATCGTTGATAAACATAGAAATATCCGTCTTTTTAATACTCCGCCCGTCCTCGGCGCGAATCTTTACCGCCGTATCGTCGGTGATCACATACTCCCGTCCGTCACCTGCAACATGCGGATAAACTCCTGTTTCCAACGCCTTTAACAGCGTAGATTTTCCGTGGTATCCCCCGCCCACAATAAGCGTGATCCCTCTTTTGATCCCCATTCCGCTTATGACTCCCGCATGCGGAAGTGTAATCGTCACTTCCTGCTCCTTTGGAGACTGAAACTTTACTGCGCCGCGCATCGGCTTAGACGAAACGCCGGACTCTCTCGGAAGAATGCTTCCGTTTGCCACAAAAGCGCAAAGTCCGAGTTTCGGAAGCTGATCTCTTATATACCTCTGATCTTCCGCAAGATCTATAATTTTACGCAGACGGGCCGCATCTGCATTTTTATAAAACAAAGAGGCCTTTACACATTCCGGCACAAACTGAAACAGGATCTTCTCAAGCTCCCGCGCATTGATCGTTCTTCCGTTTGCGGGAAAACCGATTTCCATCCGCAAAATGATATCTCCACTGTTCGGATCAAGTCTGCAGGCCGTACGTTCCAAAACTTCCTGCCCGCAGCGGCTTACAGCGATCATCCCACTTTTTCCCGAACCTTTTGCCTGAAAAGCAAACTGATCCGCCTTTTTTGCAAACTGACGCGTCAATTCATCCTGAAGCGCGATCCGCTGATCTTTCCCACAGTAAAGATCACTCGGAAATGCCGCTGCCTTTCCTTCTACATGTATGCTCACCTTTGACGGAGACGCAAACGGATCTCCCTGTACATGATCTATAGACAACACATATCCCGGAAACCGATATGTTCCTTTCGTATCTTTATAAGCAGGATATCCACGATGATCGATCCTGTTCAATAAACTTCTCAAATCTGCTGCTGACTGCATTTTCTCGATTCCTTTCTTCCACTATTTTCCCGCGCCGCGCATCGGCTTACGTTTTACGTTCTTTTACTCTGTCTGCCGTTATCTTAATGTTCTGATTTCACTGCCTGACAATATTCATACTGACGCTTTACTTCAACTTTAAAATCGTACATGAAAACGGGGCCATTTCCAACACATTTTCATATACTTCTCCACTTTCTGCATCAATCTGCTTTCCAATGCCTTCCAAACGAACCTGCCTGTCATTAAAATTCATCACAAAAACAAGACCTTTTCTTCCTGTCTCATCCTCTCTTTTTGCAGCCGTCACGCCATGGGGAAGTCGTTTTAATATGCGGTCGGCAGATGATGCTTCTTTCAACAATCCCGCCTTTATAAACACATCTTTATAAAATGCACTTAGAAACCTCTGATCCGATTCTGCCGAAAGATAATACGCCCTTCCGCTTCCATATGCATTTTCAGTTACTACCGGACATCCTTTATAAAAGTCTTTTTTATAAACAGAGTAAATTTCCGTCTTAGCTTTTGCATGAACGATATCACACATCGTATACGCCGGATATTCTTTTCCGTTATAATCAAAACAATTCTCAAACTCCTTTGACGGCGCGTCCATTTCTTCAGAAACCACCCCGAGTACATCTTCCAACGGATGCCGTCCTATAAAACAAAGATCGGTTTCATTTACAATCCCGCTGAAATACGTTGTCACATAAGTTCCGCCCGCTTCCACGAACGCTCTGACCTTTTCGGAATATCCCTTTTTATACATATAATTAAGTGGCGCCGCCAGAAGCCGATATCCCGAAAAATCATCGTCCATACTTACAAAATCAACGTCCAAGCCACACTCCCAAAACGCACGGTAGTGATCCGTCACACATTTCACATAATCAAGATCCTGACGCGGTCCGCTCGTGTCTTCTACAGCCCACCAGTTTTCCCAGTCAAAAACAATGGCCGCTTTCGCCCTGTTTAAAAAAGTTTTGATCCCGCCGCTTAAGTGCTCCAGCCGCTTTCCTACTTCCGTCACTTCTCGAAATGTTCTCGTATCAGAACCGTTCTTATGATCTACGACTGCTCCGTGAAATTTCTCATAGCCGCCCCTGCTCTTTCTCCACTGAAAATACTGAACCGAATCTGCTCCGTGCGCAACTGCCTGCATAGAAGAAAGCATGTGCATCCCCGGTCTTTTCAGCGGATTGTGAGAACGCCAGCTCACAGAAGAGGGCGTGCTTTCCATTAAAAGAAACGGCTCTCTTTTCAGACTTCTCATAAGAGCATTACCCGCAGATGTATATACCGCCTCCGGCACTTCATCTTTTCTCTCATGCCAAAACGGATAATTATCCCATGATATGATATCAACTGCATTTTTCAGAGTATTGTAATCAACTCCTTTGAAAAATCCCATCATATTCGTCGTTGTCGGAAGATCGGAAAATTCTCTCAATGCATCGGCTTCCATTTTGCAAAAATCTGTAATCTGCTCGGAAGAAAATCTCTTCCAATCTAAAGTCAACGCTGTCGTCAGACATTCGCCCTGCGGAGAAGGGCTGTGGATCTGATCCCAATCTGTATATTTGTGACTCCAAAATCCCGTCCACCACGACGCATTAAGCTTATCCAGTGTTCCGTACTTGTTTTTCAGCCATTCCCGAAACTTTTTCTGACATTTTTCACAATGACATGTGGAATCTTTGAAGTTTCCTCCGAACTCATTGGAAATATGCCAGAGGATCACATTTTCTTTCTTTCCGAATCGCTGCGCAAGAGCCCGGTCTATCTGCTTTACCTTCCGCCTCATGACCGGAGAGGAATAGCAGAAGTTATGGCGCTTCCCCGGCAGGTTTACCGTACCGTCCGCCTGCACCTGAAGCGTCTCGGGATACTTTTGTGTAAGCCAGTGCGGCATTCCTCCCGACGGAGTCGCCAAAACTACCTGTATCTTCCTCTCTCGGAGTTTATCTATAATTTCCTCCAGCCATTCAAACGTATAAACGTCCTCCTTAGGCTCTAACTCCGCCCAAGAAAACACTCCGAGCGTCACACAGTTTACATTTGCCTTATTCATCAACTTTAAATCTTCTTCCAATATCTCCGGATATTCGATCCATTGTTCCGGATTATAGTCTCCACCGTGTAATAAGTGTCCTCCTATCATAGTACAACCTCCTGTTTTCATTTCGGACAATGTGTGTTTTTTTGCCGCATTCCGGTAATAATACAGTCTCCAGCTCTTCTTTCTGCAATAAGTATGCCCCGAGATTTTTCAGATGTCAATTATAAAAAGAAACAGAGGCTTTCGGAATCATATCTCAAAAAGTCTCTGTTTCCACTTTATCGAAACATCGTTCGCAAGAACATTGTTTCTAATTATACTTCAAATATCAGATCTCCATAAGACGGCATCGGCCATGCCTCTTTATCAACGATCATCTCCAGCTTGTCGATCGGCGCACGCAGATCCTCCATTGCAGGGCACACTGTCTCATAATAATAAGCCGCTTTATCAGGACCGTCGTCCATGGAAGAAGCCGTCTCCGTCACTTTCTCAAGCTGTGCCTGAGCGCGGCTTGCTTCTTTGAGCAGCACGGTAATCTCATCAAGCGTCGCAAGCTGAACACTGGCATCCACACCTGCGGCTTTTACCGAATTAACCGTATCCGCCAGCGTCTTTGTATATTTAATGATCGCCGGAATAAACTGTTTTCTTCCCATATCGATCATCGTACGAGCCTCGATATTGAGCGCCTTTGAATAATTTTCATAGCGAATTTCCGCGCGGGATTCAAGCTCTGTGCGTGTAAATACTCCGAATTTCTCAAAAAGTTCTACCGACTTATCAGATACAAGCGCCGGGATCGACTCAACCATAGACTTAATGTTTGGAAGTCCTCTTCTTTGCGCTTCTTCTACCCATGCCTGTGAATATCCGTCTCCGTTAAAAATGATCTTCTGGTTCTCGATCGCATATTCCTTGATCAGGTCATGGATCGCTTTTTGAACGTCATCCGCCTGTTCCATAACATCACATGCTTCCGAAAACGCTTCCGCCACGATCGTATTGAGCACAATATTGGCAGATGCGATCGAGTCTCTCGAACCTACCATACGGAATTCAAATTTATTTCCCGTAAATGCAAACGGAGAAGTTCTGTTCCGGTCTGTCGCATCTTTCATCAGATCAGGAAGAGTACGCACACTCGTCTCCAGCTTTCCGCCTTTCAAACTATGTGTCGCCTCCCCTGTACTTACAAGCTGATCGATCACATCCTCGAGCTGCTCTCCAAGGAAAACGGAAATAATTGCCGGAGGCGCTTCATTTGCCCCAAGCCGGTGATCATTTCCCGGATCAGCCGCAGATTCTCTGAGAAGTTCCGCGTGTCTGTTGACCGCTTTCAAAACACATGTCAGAACAAGAAGGAACTGAATATTCTCATGCGGTGTCTTTCCCGGTTCGAGCATATTGATGCCATCGTCTGTTATCAGCGACCAGTTATTATGTTTTCCCGATCCATTCACCCCTGCAAACGGTTTCTCATGGAGCAGACATTTCATTCCGTGCCTGCTTGCCACCCGTTTCAAAGTCTGCATCACGATCTGATTATGGTCTACCGCAATATTCGCTTTTGCATAGATCGGAGCAAGCTCATGCTGAGCCGGCGCAGCCTCGTTATGCTGAGTTTTCGCCGTAACGCCTACCTTCCAAAGTTCTTCGTTTACATCTTTCATAAACGATGCGATTCTCTGTCTGATCGTTCCGAAATAGTGATCGTCCATCTCCTGACCTTTCGGAGGCATCGCGCCAAACAGCGTCCTTCCTGTATAGATCAGGTCTTTTCTCTGAAGAAACTTTTCTGAATCTACAAGGAAATATTCCTGTTCCGCACCGACAGACGGCGTCACTTTCTTTGAAGTTGTATTTCCGAATAAGCGAAGCAGACGCATTGCCTGCGTATCGAGCGCTTCCATCGAACGAAGAAGCGGTGTTTTCTGATCAAGCGCCTCTCCGGTATAAGAACAAAATGCAGTAGGGATGCACAGGATCGCGCCTGCCGCGTCTTCTCTTATAAATGCCGGAGAAGTACAATCCCACACTGTATACCCTCTTGCCTCAAACGTAGCTCTTAATCCTCCTGACGGAAACGAGGAAGCATCCGGTTCTCCTTTGATCAATTCTTTTCCCGAAAAACTCATAAGAACTTTTCCGCTTGGCTGGGGAGCCGATATAAATGAATCATGCTTTTCTGCCGTAACGCCTGTTAAAGGCAGGAACCAGTGTGTGTAATGCGTCGCGCCTTTTTCAATCGCCCACTCTTTCATCTCATGAGCTATGACATCGGCCGTCTCCAGATCAAGTTCCCTGCCCTCTTCGATCGTGTGCTTCAGATTTTTGTAAATCTTTTTCGGCAGACGCTCTTGCATCACTGTATCGTCAAAAACATTCTGTCCAAAAATTTCAGCTACATTGATTGCTTCTGTACTCATAATTCACCTTTCCTTCCTACCTTTTAACAAGACTGCATGAACGCTTTTTTGTATCAGACTACTCTATGTATTACTGCTTTTACAATATAATACAAAAAAGATTATGGCATACCATAAATCACCGGAAGCACCGAAGAGAACATTCCGGGATCGTAAGCAGCCGCCAAGATCTCTGGCACTCCCGTGCTTTAGCTCGTTGCTATTACAAAAAGGGCACTCCATGCTATGCTGGAACGCCCCTGTTCATGTCTCTGTCAGTCAGTATAACTCCGCCAACTAAAAAAGGCAAGTATTTTTTTGAAAAATTCAGCCGCCGAAAGCAGACGTCAGATATGCTGCGCCGCTGCTTAAGCTTGTCCGATAGAACCGAATAATTCCATTTTCTCTTTTTTACAGTAGCCATGATTGCGTCTGTACCCGGTTTAAGAAGTTTACGCGGGTCAAATCCTTTTCCTTCAAGGTCTTTTCCTGCTTCAACATACTCGCGTGTAGCTGCCGCAAACGCAAGCTGACACTCTGTATTTACATTAATCTTAGCAACGCCGAGGCTGATTGCCTTTTTGATCATATCTTCCGGAATACCTGTGCCTCCGTGAAGAACGAGCGGCATATCGCCTGTAAGCTGCTGGATCGCATCCAGAGTCTCAAAACTTAATCCTTCCCAGTTCTCCGGATATTTTCCGTGGATATTTCCGATACCTGCTGCAAGGAAATCGATTCCGAGATCGGAAACCATCTTACACTCCTGCGGATCGGCACACTCGCCTTTTCCGATTACTCCGTCTTCCTCTCCGCCGATAGAACCGACTTCTGCCTCGATGGACATGTTCTTCTCATGAGCGATCTTAACGAGCTCTTTTGTCTTCTCTACGTTCTCCTCGATCGGATAATGTGATCCATCGAACATGATAGATGAGAATCCTGCTTCGATACACTTCATACATCCTTCGTAGCTGCCGTGATCAAGATGCAGAGCAACCGGAACTGTGATTCCGAGTTCTTCCAGCATTCCGTTTACCATGCCTACAACTGTCTTATATCCTGTCATATATTTTCCGGCTCCTTCAGATACACCGAGGATTACCGGAGAGTTGCACTCCTGTGCTGTAAGAAGAATTGCTTTTGTCCACTCAAGGTTGTTGATATTGAACTGTCCTACTGCATAATGTCCTGCTTTTGCTTTTTGAAGCATTTCTGTTGCTGATACTAACATATTGTTTTCCTCCAATTCTCTTCTCCGCGCAGATACATCTCATAAGCAAGCTGCATCTGACCGAAAATGTTAATTTAAGCTCTGCGTTCATTATAGCTTATCTCTTAAAAAAAGACAATCAAAATTCGATTTATATTACAGACGTCACGAATGAAATTTCAAATAACGCTCTCATAACGATTTTACAATACTGTTTTCTTCATATTATATTTTGAAAATATCCATAATCCGCTCTTTATATAATGCCTATTATCATAATAAATATTTATGAATATATAGTTTATTATAATTTTACAAAATAACTATCCAAGTGTATAGTATGAATTAAGGGAACACTTTAAAATGCAATTTATGAAAGAAAAGAGGATGAAGTTATGATGTATGACGTAGTGATCATCGGAGCAGGACCGGCAGGGATCAGCGCGGGAATTTATGCGGCAAGCAGAGGAAAAAAAGTGTTGATCACAGAAAAAAACACCGTGGGAGGATTGATCGGAAAAGTATCTACCGTTACCCATTATGCGGGAATTATGACAGAAGAAACCGGAAGTTCTTTTGCCAAGAGACTGAAAATCCAGGCAGAAAATACAGGTATTGATATCATATACGAAGAAGTGACGCAAGTTGAGCTGCAGGGCAGCATTAAAAAAGTGTTCACAAAAGACGGCGCCTATGATGCAAAAAAAATCGTTCTGGCAAACGGTACAACCCCCAGAAAACTCAACATCCCCGGAGAAGCAGAACTTACCGGCAAAGGGATGGGAATGAACGCTCAAAGAGACGGAAGAAAATATACAGACAAAAACATTTACGTCGTAGGAGGCGCGGACGGAGCTGTAAAGGAAGCTCTGTATTTATCAAAATTTGCGAAACAAGTTACGATCATTCATTTTGAAGATACACTCGGCTGCATTGAGGAGTTTAAAAACAAAGCAGAACAAACTCCAAACATAAAACTGCGTTTAGGATCAAGACTTCACGCCGTATATGGAGCAGAACAGGTAGAAGCGTTGGAAATTTCCGATGAAAAGACAGGTTCTGTCGAAAAGATCGCAGACTGCGGATGCGGTATCTTTGTCTACGCCGGAACGACACCGAATACAGAGTTATATTCAGAATTAGAATTAGATAACGGATTTATCCCGGTTGATGAAAATATGGAAACAAACATAGCAGGAGTTTATGCAGTCGGAGATATCCGAGTAAAACAAGTACGTCAAGTATCAACGGCAGTCGCAGACGGAACAGTCGCGGGAATCCATTTGGCAAAATAAAAAAAGTCCGTAAATACGGACTTTCCAAATGACTCCGAGGGGAATCGAACCCCTGATTCCAGCGTGAGAGGCTAGCGTCTTGACCGCTTGACCACGGAGCCTTATTTATATTCGCTGTTTGGTGTTCCTCACAGCGAATATAAATATAACATATGTTTTTACTATATGCAAGTATTTTTTTAATTTTTTTGATTTATTTTTTACATTTTACTTTTTTACTTTTTCGGAATCCACTGATAAACCTGCCGCCACCTCTGAGTCAACTTTGATCTGCACGGCTTGCTTCTTATCTTTAACGGTAATTTCTTTGTGCGCCCCGCCAAATTCTCCGTCTAACGTCCACGGGATTTCTTCCTCTGACTCAAACTTAATTTCTCCCGTCTTAAACGAATACATCCGTTTTGAATCTAACTGTTTCATCACGATCGCGCCGAGAAGTTCATTCAATTCTATTGCGTTTTTCGGTGTCTTGATCAGCGTAACTTCAAATACTCCGTCGTCAAATACGATCTCCGGACCGATAATCCCCTTGAATCCACCGACAGATCGGGAATTTGTCACCATTCCGAATATAAACTCATCCTCTATCACTTCGCCGTCATGCGTGATCTTAATCTTATAAGACGGAATATTAAACACTCTTTTCGCGCCTTCCAAAATATACGCCATATGCCCAAGAACATTTTTCACATTCTGATCCGTGGCATAAGACACGTCCGTAAACAGTCCGAACGCTGCGATGTATGCAAAATAATCTTCCCCGAACATCCCTACATCACACGGGAAGACCGTTCCGTTTACCGCCGTCTCCGCCGCCTCAAGAATATCTTTCGGGATGCCGAGACTTGTCGCAAAATCATTCGTCGTCCCCGCCGGGATATATCCCAGCGGAACTTTACAGTTACAAAGCTGCATTCCTGTAACCGCCTCATCTAAAGTACCGTCTCCGCCGCTGCATACGATCAGATCATACTGACTCCCGCTTTCTTGTATTTTTTCAGCCGCATCATATCTTTTCTGTGTCGGATAAACAGTCACTTCATATCCGCTCTTCGTAAAAATATCCAAAACATCCGCAAGTTTAGGTTTTAATTTTCCCGTACCGGCATTCGGATTATAGATAAATAACATTTTTTTCATACTGCGTCACCGCCCCTATACTTTGTTATTTCCATCTCGTGAAAAGAGAGGACTGCACACAGATGTACAGCCCTCCTCCTTTTATTCGTTTTATCCATCCACTCTATTTTCTGCCTTTTGCAAAAAATGTTTTTATACCTTCAGCCGCTCGCTGCTCGTCTTCTCCATCTGTCACAACAGTGATCTCTTCCCCATCGGCAAGACTCAGACTCATCATACCCATAATACTTTTTGCATTAATGTGTTTCTCTCCGACCTGAATATAAATCGTACTTGCGTACTGACTTGCTTCCTGAACAAGCAATGCGATCGGACGTCCATCAAAATCTTCTTCCGTCTTTACTACAACAGGTGTCTTAATCATAATAATCCTCCTTGTTTCTGCCTGAGACTCTCTGCCATTTCGCTCAGTTTTCTCAGCCTGTGATTGATCCCCGACTTCCCGACAGGAGGAGTAAGACTCTCTCCCAGTTCTTTTAACGTAGCGTCGGGATGATCCAGCCTTGCATATGCCGCTTCAACCAGATTATCCGGCATATTTTCAAAACCGATCATATCTCTGAGATATGTAATATCCTCGACTTGTTTTACCGCCGCGGACACCGTCTTATTAATATTGGCAGTCTCGCAGTTCACCTTCCTGTTTACGGAATTACGCATCTCTTTCAGAATCCTTACATTCTCCAATTCCATAAGAGCTACATGCGCTTCCATTACATTCAATATATCTACTATCTGAGATCCTTCCTTCAAATAAACAACATAAGACTTTTTTCTGCGTACAATCTTAGCGTCAAGACCAAAACTGCATATAACCGACCTGATCTGCTCGGCAATCTCCGAAATCGTGCATACAATTTCAAAATGGTATGATTTATTCGGATCACTCATAGAGCCTGCCGCCTGAAATACGCCTCGCAGAAATGCTCTTCTGCAAAGAGACCTGACGGATTATAAGAGGATTAAATCCGCAAATCGCATCCGTTCCCACCTGCTGTTCTCCGATCATCTTCGTTGCCTGAAGGACTCTGAGCGCATCCTCGTGACTTTTTATCACGACAAGATATGATACACTCTCTCTTTTTACATTTCTCTTTACAGAGATATCAGTTCTTATATTAAATGTTTTTTTTAACAATGTAAAGACTTTTCTTGCAACAACGATATTTTCCGAATGAATCTTAATATGATATCTGTCAAAACTGTCAATCGATACTGTTCCGCACATGCCGATAAACGCAGCTAGTTCTGCGATCCGGCAATGTCTCGCCTGACTGATGTTCTCAGAAAGTTCTTCTCTGACTTTTCCCGAAAAAGACATCGTCTCACTTCCTTTTTGTAATTGTATCTTTCTCAATATCGCGGTGTTCAATACGCACCCCGTAATTTTCCTGTTTTTCCAAAACTTTATACAACGCGTTCGCCAACGTTACGGAACGATGTTTTCCTCCCGTACAGCCGATCGAAATAACAAGCTGGTTTTTACCTTCCAGAATATAGTTCGGAATCAGAAATTCTGTCATGTCCTTTAATTTGTCCAAAAACTGTTCCGCCTTTTCATTTCCCATTACATAATCCTGAACTTCCGGATCATTTCCCGTCTTCTCCCGAAGTCCGTCTATATAATAAGGATTGGGCAAAAAACGCACGTCAAATACGAGATCCGAATCGCTTGGAATCCCATACTTGAAACCAAATGACATAACTGTAATATAAAGATTACAAAAGTTTTGTCCCTTCACAAAAATCTTCTCAAGTTCCAGTTTCAATTCTCTCGTAAGCATCTTACTTGTATCCAATATATAAGTCGCTCTCATCTTCAAGAACATGATCTTTTCTCGTTCTTTTGCAATCCCTGTATCAACACGCCCGGAACCGCTCAACGGATGCTGACGTCTTGTCTCTTTATACCGTTTAATAAGCACATCGTCCTGCGCGTCAAGAAAAAGAATCTCGTACTCGATCTCTTTGACATCCATCTCATCAAGAACATCTTTCAGTCCTCCGAAATCCTGTCCTCCTCTGATATCAATCCCGAGCGCAATCTTTTTCACTTCTTCGTCCGGTTCGCTGAACATCTCCACAAAACGCGGAAGAAGCGGGATCGGCAGATTGTCTACACAAAAATACCCCATATCCTCCAACATTTTAAGCGCTGTCGATTTTCCTGCCCCTGACATTCCCGTCACGATAACAAAACGCATTGTTAAAACTCTCCTATCCTTCTTACTTCCGGTTCTAACCGTACCCCGAACTTCTCTTCCACTCTATCCGCAACATCTTTCATCAACTGCATGACTTCCGCTGCCGTAGCATTTCCTCTGTTGATAACAAATCCGCAGTGTTTTTCAGACACTTGAGCGTCTCCGACTCTATATCCCTGCATACCGGAATCCTGTATCAGTTTTCCCGCAAAATACCCTTCCGGGCGCTTAAACGTACTGCCGGCGCTTCCAAATTCAAGCGGCTGCTTTGTAACGCGTCGTTCCTTTAAATCTTCCATATATGCACGGATCTCCTGCCGATCTCCTTTCTCCAGTTTCAAAACCGCAGACAGAGCCACATAATCATTTTTCGCAATAACACTTGTTCTATATCCCATACCAAGTTCTTCATTCGTCAAATTTAAAACTTCGCCTTCAGACGTAAGCACTTCCGCACTTTCGACGATCTGTTTCATCTCTCCGCCGTATGCTCCCGCATTCATACGAAGCGCGCCGCCGAGCGTTCCCGGAATGCCCGATGCAAATTCCATCCCTGTAAGCGACGCCTCGCACGCAACAGCAGCCGTTTTTGATAAAAGAGCTCCCGCCTGTGCATAAACGCGCTCTCCGTCTGCATACACATCGCTCATCTGCTTAAAGACCTGTACGATCACTCCCCGAAATCCTTTGTCACCTACAAGCAGATTACTCCCGTTTCCCATAATATAATATGGGGTAGAGCACTCCCGGCACACAGCAACGATCCGGCGGATCTCTTCTATCTTCGACGGCTGAATAAAATAATCTGCCGGTCCGCCAATGCGAAATGTCGTATGCATCTTCATCGGTTCGTCTTTTAATACATTACCTTCTCCTGATATTTCACATAATGCTTTATACAACTCCATAAATATCTCCATATTTCTGTTTTTTATATATTAATTATCTTCATTATAATGATACATTATAATTCACGCCTAATGCAAAGTAAAGCGAAACGTCACCGATTACCGCCGCATATCCGATTTTACTGATATTATCGGATTCTCTTCTCCGTTCCTTGTCATTATTATCCGCTCCTTGTCATTATTATCCGATTCTTGCAAATTTCTCCAAAAGAGTGTATACTGATGAGGTATCTATATTTTTGCATGCCATAAAATGGCTTATTTTATTTTTTATTAAAAAGGAGTGAATTTAGAACTGTGGATTCTGGTGACAGTTTTCAACTAATTATACTTATAATTCTTTTAGTGCTTTCAGCATTTTTTTCATCAAGCGAGACAGCGCTCATGTCCGTAAATAAAATACGGCTGCGTTCCCTTGCCGAATCAGGCAACAAGCGGGCCGCCCTGGCTCTTGATATTGTGGAGAATAAAACTTCCAAAATGCTGAGCGCCATTCTGATCGGAAACAATATCGTCAACCTTTCCGCATCGGCAATCGCTACCTCTCTCGCCTATTCATTCGGCGGTTATATGGTCAGCATTGCCACTGCTGTTTTAACGGTTATGATCCTTGTCTTCGGAGAGATTACCCCTAAAAATTACGCTACAATGAACACGGAAAAATTAACTCTAAAATTTATACCGATCATCCGATTCTTTATGATCGTTTTGACTCCGTTTATTTTCATCATCAACCTTTTTTCGCGCGCATTTATGTTTCTGCTCCGTATCGATCCGAACGCAGCTTCAACCGCAATGACAGAGGACGAGCTTCGTACGATCGTCGATGTAAGTCACGAAGACGGAGTAATCGAATCAGACGAAAAAGAGATGATCTACAACGTGTTCGATCTCGGCGATGCCAACGCAAAAGATATTATGGTTCCCCGCGTTCACGTTACATTCGCAGAAGTAAATAATACTTACGAAGAGTTGATCGCCATTTTCCGCGAAGATAAGTTCACACGTCTTCCTGTTTATGAAGATACTCCGGACAATATCGTCGGTATTATTAATATGAAAGATCTTCTGCTCTATAACAAAAAGACAGAGACGTTCAACATTCGTGATATTATGCGCGAGCCGCATTTCACATATGAATACAAAGATATTTCCGAACTTCTTGTGGAAATGCGGGATTCTACTTTTAACATCGCCATTGTCCTTGACGAATATGGCGAAATGGCAGGACTGATCACACTGGAAGATATTCTGGAAGAAATCGTAGGCGAGATTCATGACGAATACGACGAAAAAGAGGACGATATGTTCCGACAGATTTCCGAACAAGAATATATCATCGAAGGATCTATGAATCTGGACGATATAAACGACCGTCTGGAAACGGATCTTGTATCCGAAGATTACGATTCCCTCGGCGGATTTATCATCGAACATCTGGATCGCCTCCCTGAAGTCGGAGATGAAGTATGTACCGATAACGGAATTCGCCTTATCGTGGAGGCGCTTGATAAAAACCGGGTAGAATCTGTTCGTATGTATCTTCCAGAAAAACATGATGCTGACAACAAAAGCGAACTTTCTTCCTCTGAAAGCGCCGCACAGACAGCTTTCACCGAGGAAAAATAATACATCTTATACCTATATCGAATATAAATGAGCATATAAAAATTCCGTATCTCGATCTTACCGATCTTGATACGGAATTTTTATTATGTCTTTCTTTTAAATCTTATTATATCAGCGATAACCAATCACTTGCACAGCATCAGTCTTCTTTCTTTCTAACAGCTGCCATAACAGCGCCTGCTGCCAACGCCAGTCCTGCGATCGGAACGATCGGTGATCCTGCCGTGTCTCCTGTCTGCACTGCTTTATCATCATCCTTCGGATCTTCCTGATTCGGATTTTCCGCTGCTTTTTCAAAGTTCGCTTTCAAAGTCAGCGTTCTGTCAACTTTAAACGTAAACTCCGCTTTATCTGAAACTGCTTTTCCGTCTACCGTCCAGTTCACGAATTTGTATCCTTCTTTTGCCGCTGCCGTTGCAGTTACAACGTCTCCTTCTTTATAGCTGTCTTTTTCCGGATTAAGCTTCACAGTTCCCATCTTCGAATCGTTTACACTGACTGTAATCGTGTACTCTTCTTTTTCCACCGGCGGCGTTACCTCTTTCTTTGTCACTTCAACTTTGATTTCAGCTTTCAGATTCTTCGTATTCGTAACATTTTCAGGAAGTTTTCCAAGTGTTCCGCTTAACGTATATGTCTTTTCCGCTTCACCTTTGTATTCTCCCTTTTCCCATGTCACTTCTACGTCTGCCGTCTCTGCTTTCTCGCCTTCTCCGAAATGTACGGTCACTATCTTCGGAAGGTCTTTCTTAAGATCTTCAAATGTTGTTCCTTCTTCTACCGTCACTTTTTCCGGTTTTTCAACGGATATAACATCTTTTGTCTCAACCGGCGGCGTTACCTCTTTCTTTGTCACTTCAACTTCGATCTCAGCTTTCAGATTCTTCGTATTCGTAACATTTTCAGGAAGTTTTCCAAGTGTTCCGCTTAACGTATATGTCTTTTCTGCTTCTCCTTTATATTCTCCCTTTTCCCATGTCACTTCTACGTCTGCCGTCTCTGCTTTCTCGCCTTCTCCGAAATGTACGGTCACTATCTTCGGAAGGTCTTTCTTAAGATCTTCAAATGTTGTTCCTTCTTCTACCGTCACTTTTTCCGGTTTTTCAACGGATATAACATCTTTTGTCTCAACCGGCGGCGTTACCTCTTTCTTTGTCACTTCAACTTCGATCTCAGCTTTCAGATTCTTCGTATTCGTAACATTTTCAGGAAGTTTTCCAAGTGTTCCGCTTAACGTATATGTCTTTTCTGCTTCTCCTTTATATTCTTCCTTTTTCCCATGTCACTTCTACGTCTGCCGTCTCTGCTTTCTCGCCTTCTCCGAAATGTACGGTCACTGTCTTCGGAAGGTCTTTCTTAAGATCTTCAAATGTTGTTCCTTCTTCTACCGTTACTTTTTCCGGTTTGTCGATAGATGTAACATCTTTTGTTTCAACCGGCGGCGTTACATTATCTTTTTCAAATTTCGCTGTCAGCGCATAATTTCCCGATACCGTAAATTCGTACTCTGCATCTGTAGAAACCGGAGTTTCTGCATTAGATGAATGATACCATCCTACAAAATGATAATCTTTATCAGGAGTTGCTTTTACCGTTACTTTCGCTCCTTTATCCACCTCAAACGGTTTTCCTGCTTCTGCTCCGACAATCTCGGCTTTTCCGCCTTTTTCTGCATTTACGAAAATTGTATTCTTTCCGGATTCGACAACTTGAATCTCATCGCCTACATTGAATTCAGACACTGCTACCCATCCGTCATTGGACGCTTTCGCAACAAACTTGAATCCATATACAGTCTGCTTATTAAAACGGAATACTTTCTGCGTCTTATCTGCCGCAAATTGTGCGTCTGTGACAACTTTCTTCATTTCTCCGTCTTTCTCTGTCTGAATATATAAGTCTGCCTTTGTTACATATCCGCTTGGCTGATCTTGTCTCGGTGTAAATGCGATCCTGTCGATCTCATAACCTTTGTCAAACTTTGCCTGTGCGAATATCGTATCTACCGTACCCTGACCTGTCGGCGCTCCGTCATGAAGTCTTCCGTTTGTCTCTCCTGCTCCCGCCTGCCACTCTGAGTGCCACTTTGTATCCGCTTTTCCGTCAAACGCCTTTGTAACTTCACCTTCTGTCGCAGAATTGTTGGAATATTCTGAGTCTGTAGTAATAGTCCAATCTTTTTTATTATACTTATCTTCTGTATTCACTGCCGATACAACAACATTGTCGATCTTTCCTGCAAGCGCATTTGTCTTAGATCCGATTCGCTCAATCGGAAGCGCAAACGTAGCGTTTTTAATTCCTTCTTTCTTCACCTGACCGTTATGCACGAATTTTCCGACAGCCGTTCCTACGGATCGACCGTCTGCAAATAATTCTGTCTTTTGCTGTGTAGAAACAATTTTCAGATTGACTTTCTTTCCTACCGGAAGTTCATAATCGAAATAATAATCGTAAAGCTCTCTTGTAAATCCTAATTTTCCGTTTTCCATCACCCGGATATCGTGCGTTCCGTACGCCGGATCTGCCTCAAACAGAATATCTCCCGGTTTGGAAGGCTTGTTCAGTTCAAGATCAAAGGAAATAGCATTGCCGTTTCCAAGCTGCTCGATCGGAGTTGTGACATAACTTTCTTCATCGCCAAGATTCAATACGCCATCTTTGACTTCCGCGCCTTTTCCTTCTTTCAGATCTCGTTTATTCTCTGAACTGTCTTTCATATCAGCGAACTCATATTTCTCATACTCTTCGCCTTTTTTCTCCTCCTGATAATACGGATTCGTATTCGGACCTGTTCCCATCTTCTCTGCAAGAGCTGTCAGCTTTGCCGAAGTTCCTTTTTCCTGTCCTGTTGCCGCCCAGGTTTTCTCTGCGTAGAACGGCATCGCATCGAAGAATCTCCAATACAGATCAGACTCGGAAAGTCCCGAAGCTTTTCTGTCAATGTTGTCGCTCCACAGGGCAAATGCCGCGCCGAGCATCTGATCGTCTCCTGAAGGAACCGCTTTATAAGCTCCGTTTTTCGTTCTTACATTATTTACTTTAAAGTCTTTAAAAATACGGCCTATGTCCAGCAAATCTCCGTAAGCATTTTTTCTTGTGAGACTTCCGTCCGGAACGAGATATCCGTGATCGTCGATCGTATTGATCAGATCATATCCCATATTGTACATATCGATTCCGTCTGCCCAGTCTTTTGACCAAAGATTGATCTGAACGCCATCAATAGCGTCTTTGTTGATCTCTGTCGGCGGATTGTCTTTGATCTGCGTCAAGCCGCCCCACATACGAACGGTATTCGTTTTGTCTACATATGGTATGATCTCGTTGACAAACTCTCTGTATGATTTTGCATCCGCCATAAACTCATCCGCTCCGATGTGAACAACCGTATCTGCATCGAAAGTCGGATTCGTTCCCTTTGTATAATCGTCAAAAATTTCCTTGATCTTCGTAACCGCAGCGTCGTTTGTCAGATCAAAATGATCGATCAGCGGGTTGTTGTTATGAAGCTTATTGCTCACTTTCAATTCCGGCCAGATCTTTGTAAATGACAATGCATGCGCCGGAACGTCGATCTCCGGAACAATATTCATTCCTACCGCGCGTTCGTCTGCGATAAATTTCTTGAACTGTTCTTTTGTAATCGAGTAATCTTTCGCAGTAGGACTTTCTCCTGCTTCGTTTGTCAATCCGGATTCAAGACGAAATGCCTCGTACGCATTAAACGCATTGTTTTCCGTTCCATTTTTTCCGTATTCGCCAAGCCAGATATAGTTATCCGACAAATGCGCCTGAAAATCATTCATCTTATAATAACGCATCGTCCTTGTGATCTCTTTCATCATCTCAAGAGAAACCGGCTTGCGGGCAACGTCTAAAAGAAATCCTCTCGTCTCGTATCTCGGATAGTCGCGCATCGTACCGATACTATATCCGCCGTCTTCACTTCCCTTATACACCTGAAGGATCGTCTGCATACCGTACATATTACCTGTCACAGAGACAGACTGTACGTCGATCCTGTCGGATTTGATATCCATCGTATAACCTTCGTCGCCAAGAAGCTCATCAGGCGCGGCTTTCTTAAAGTTAAAGGCATTTGCCTTTCCTTCGCTGCTCTTGCCTGCTTTTAACTCTTTGCCTGTAAAATCCTTATAATCCGATACAAATTCATCTACAATCGCTTTTAATGAATCATCACTGTATGTTACTTCCGTAAGTGTATCAACCGACACTTTCTGATCGGATTCCGAAAACCACTCCTGTATCTCCGGAATAACCGAAGGTTTCGCATTTTTCGCCTTTGTAGTATCTTTCGTACCTTCTACCGTAAATGCAAGATCTCCGGTATTTTTCACATTTCCTGTTTTTGTCTCAGTTACATTGAAAGAAATCTGCACTTCTTTGTCCGTCATCGGATGAACAACAGGAAGTTTTCCTGTCTCTTTATCCGCCTCTCCGATGATCTGCTCAAAATCAGCTCCGTTCGACTCGATCGTAAATCCGTCCGGTACATTCGGCAGTGTAAATTCATTTACATCTTTTGCAATCTTAGTGCCTTTGATCGAAGCAACAACCTCGTCAAGTGTCTGACCCTGCGGCGTCTCAGACTGATCATTGGAATATGCTCTCACTTCCAGAATACTGATGTTGTTATATCCGTTCTGTCCTTCAATGTCAATCTGAAGATCAAAGTTCGTCATCTTGAAGCTCTTCATATAAACAGGCGTCTCAAAAATGTGCTGTACATTTGTCACATAGCCTGTCTTGCCGCTTTCTGTCGATTTCGCGTTGCTGATCTTAACCGTATGCTCTGTTCCTGCCGCATCTGCATAAACAAGATCAAAGGACTTCACATTAGACGGCATCGGCGCCACGTCTCGAGTATGAAGATCAAAATCCAGCTCTTTTACAAGCGTCACCTTCGGAAATGTTACCGTTACCGTCTGCTTACTTGCTTCCGAATAGTCCGAAGCCCAGCGCGTCTGGTTGTTGCCGTCTTTAATATTAGAAACCGGAAGCGAAGATGCCTCTGTCGTAGACGCTTCCGCCGTAACGCCTGCTGCATTCACATGATTCTTATTCTCTGCCGCTTCGATATCGGACTCCTCTCCGTAAATTTCTATTTCGCTAAGTCCGATATTGCTCCAGAAATCATCCGGTCCTCTATCCGCCTTGTTCACTGTGATCTTAACTGCAGTCACAACTTCCTGCGCGTCCTCTGCCACTGTGATCGTCTGCTCTGACGGCGCATATGTATCTTCATCCGTCTTTTGATAAATATTTTTGTACTCGCCGCTCATCGTCTTCACATCAACTTTCCACTGCTTGATGTTATTCTGATGATTTCCGGCTGCTCCCGTTCTCTCCCAAAACACCTTGATTTCGCTTACTTTCGTCGGCTTTTCAAGTGTCACTTCTATCCACTCGTTTGTCACTTTGTTCTGTGATGTGCCCCAATGCGTACCTTTATTTCCATCAATCGCCTTAGCCGCCGATGTGGAATCAGCCTCTGCTTCGCTTGCCGCAGCTGTACCTTTTAACGCAAGATTTTCTTTTTCCGCTTTCGTATCATTTTCCTCAGCCTGTACCTTTTCAGGCGTAAAGAAAAATCCCGGAACAGCCGCTCCGCTGCTTACGACCATAGCCGCTGCCAACAAACAGCTCACTACTTTCTTTTTCATACACTTTCTCCTTTTTAATCTTTGTTACGGTGATTTAGACATAATCTATGTTTTTCACAAAACACCGAGCATAATCATATTCATTATAACACCTTTACATTTTTCAGGTATATTTTATTTACACAAAATATAATTTTTGTATACTTTTTCTATTTTAAATCATATTTTTTGTGCATTTCGACAATTCAAAAGGGGATTTTCTTTGCTTCCCTTTCGCCATTAAGCTACTCTGATATTTTTTAATGGTGAAAATTGAATAGATAAAAGATCATTGCTTCTAATTAGTAAGTATGTTATGATAATCCCACTTACAGAAATTCTTTCTGTGGAAGCTACCGGCAGCTTCGCCGACCTGAGGAATTCCCTCAAAATTACCCGATACAATACAACAACAGTTTTTGCGTGGATAGCCTTGTAGAACAGTTCTTTTTTTCGTATACTGATTTTTAAGAGAAGGTCTTAAAAAAGAGAAAAAATTTTCTTTTTCAGAGGAAGACTTTTGACGAAAGCAAGCTTAAAAGCAGCAAGTTTGAAAACAGTAAGCTTAAAAGTATTTTCCCGCCTGTACTGCAGGACTTATTCATGCACATGAAAGGAGAGCCTATGGCAGGAAAAGAAAACAGAGAAATTAAAAACAGTGTCTTTGTAGATTTATTCTATGAGGACGAATCAGCAGAAGCGAACGAGATCGCGCTTTTTAATGCAATCCATGATGAGCCGTTGCCGGAAGGAACGAAGATTCGGAAATTCCGTGTAGACAATACGATCTATATGAATTTTCAAAACGATATTTCTTTTGACGCAGGAGGAAAAGTGATCGTATTCGGCGAGCATCCGTCTACGGTCAACGAAAACATGCTCCTTCGGAGTCTGCTATACATCGGGCGTGCATATGAAAGACTTGTGCCGCCTAGAAGCCTTTATAAGAAGAAAATCGTTTCCCTTCCGACACCGGAATTTTACACATTCTATAACGGAAAAGAAAAATGGGAAAAGGAAAAAGAACTGCGCTTGTCAGATGCCTATATCGTAAAGGACGGTGAGCCGAGTCTGGAATTAAAAGTAAAGGTCATCAATATCCGGCCGGAAGAACATCATGAAATCTTAGAAAGGTGTCAGGTACTGAAAGAATATAGCCAGTTTATGGAAACTGTACAGAACTATCAGATCTCCGGGGAGGAAGAGCCTTATAAAAAAGCGATAAAAGAGTGCATTGAAAAAGGGATTCTTGCTGATTATTTAATGCGAAAAGGAAGCGAGGTTGTCAATATGTTATTAGACGAATACGACTATGAGACAGATATCGAAGTGCAAAGAGAAGAGGCAAGAGAAGAAGGAAGAGAAGAAGGAAGAAAGATGGGACGAGAAGAGGGCAGAGAAGAGGAACGAAAAGAATTCCTCCAAAAAATCTGTTCTCTCATTCAGAAAAAGCTTGAAAAAGGAAAGACAATTTCCGAAATTGCAGATGATCTTGAAGATACGGAGGAAAATATCTCCCATCTGATTGAACAGTTTCATCTTGGAAGGAAAGAATCTTAATTAAATTTGGAGCCTAAACCTTTTAAATTGCAAAAGTTTAGGCTCTTGTTTCATGACAGTCCTAATTTTCCAAAGAGATCCTGCCGTTTTCTTACTTCGTTTCCCTCGACTTTCATACCGGAGAGAACTTCTCCTGCTCTTCCTTTTCTGCAAAAGCAGGTCCGAAAAATACGCTGAATCCATGCCGCAGGAAGAAAAACCGGGTATTTCTCCAGATACGGATACTGCATTTTCATCGCTTTATACGGCAGAAATATCGCTTCCATCCATACTTTGATCTGACCTTTCCAAACACGTTTGTCCACGCCCGCCACACGCTGTATATTACAATTTTCAACCGTTCCGTATATTCCGCTTTGCATCAGCAATTCCGTAAGTTGTGCATAAAACTCTGTTTCTGCCTTCTCCTCAAACCAAACGGAAACAAGATCACACATACACCGTTCAAACTGAGCCAGCTCTATTTTCTCCAGTTCTTTCCGAACGTAATCCCAATCCAGACTTTCCTTCATCCGATCCGAAAAAAGCCACATATCTACGATAGAGCGGATTCCGCATCCGCCGCCCTGAAAATGTTTCGCCATATGAGCGATCATAAAGATATAAAAATCTTCCCATGACAGCCGATAAATATGAGATTTACCCTCTTCCTGACGCGCCCGTTTCCAGATATCCTCATAATATGCATCCAACAGTGAATTTTCACCGATCATGCAATGATGCATCTCGATATTCATAAACGGCTTTCTAAAAAACACATCATGATGACTATCCCTGTGATCGCAATAATATCCGAGATCCGTCAGAACCGCTTCCACTTCTTTTCCTCTTCCCGTCTCATACAAAATATCCAGATCCGCCATCATCCGCATACTTGTAACCGGATAAAACCTTTTCATCAAAATGCCTTTTAACGGCAAAACAGATATCCCTTCCTTTTCAAAAGCCTCCAACAATTCTTCCTGTGAAAATGCCTGCACCGCATCTCTTGCAATCTCCATGGACTCTGCTTCCTGAAACTTTTTCAATATTTCTTCCGGAGGCTGCTGTTCTTTTGGAAGCTTCTGTATTCCGGGGCATACCATAGACTGAATCTTATGAAATTTGCATATTCTGTAAAATTCCCCCCAGTCTGTCTCCACTCTTAGTTCAGGCGCTTTCCCCTTTCCCAAACTGAATTTTATCATTTCTAATAACTGACGCCATTCCCTCTTAATCATCATTTGATACCTCTTTAAATTTTTTGTTTTCTATCTCCACAACTCTGTCACAGCATGCCACTCCCGCCGCTGTATGCGAAATACAGATAATTGTCTTTGTATTCATTTTCTTTAGATTCTGGAGAACTTTCCACTCCGTATCCTTATCCAAGGATGACGTACACTCGTCTAACAACAAAATCGGCGCATCGTTTAATATCGCTCGGGCAATCGCAATCCTTTGAACCTGCCCTTCCGATAATCCTTCTCCCCGCTCTGTCAAAACCGTCTCCAAGCCTTGCGGAAGTGTCTCAATATAATCCCATATACACGCAATTTCCGCTGCTTTTCGTATCTCTTCTTCTCCGATATCATGATTACAAAAGGTAATGTTCTCCCGAATCGTTCCCGACATGATCATATTCCCCTGCGGAACATAAGAAAAAACGTTTCTCGTTCCCGCATCAATCTCAATCTTTCCATTTACCGTCTCAAAATAAAGCTTTCCACTCTCACACGGCATCAAATGCAGCATTAACTTCATCATCGTGCTTTTTCCGATTCCCGATTCCCCTACAATGGCAATCAGATCTCCTTTATTAACACGCAGAGAAACATCGTCTAATATAATATCTCCGTTTTGATACGCAAACGTCACATGCTCCGCCACTATCGCGCGAAAATCTTTCTGAAACTCCGACACATCTTCAATCCGAATCTTCTGACTTTCCTCTTCCATATCCTCTATCTCCATCAGCCGCTCTGCCGACGCCTGCATGCTGTAATACTGTGGAATCAACCCCGACACATTACGAAACGGCGCCCGGATCTGCTGAATAATCTGCAAAAAAGCCGTCAATGTTCCGAATGTCATCACACCGAATGAAATCTGAAACGCTCCCCATACAAGCGCCGCATAATACCCCGCTGTAAACAAAACATATACAAGTGTATTTGCCAAATTGCTGATCGCATTACGTTTAATCCGAATACGGTAATTATCTTTTTGAAATTGATTCAGTTTGCCGCATACCGCATGCTCATTTGCAAATGATTTTATGACGATCAGATTCTCAATACATTCCTGCATATAAGAACGCACTACGCCATTCGTCCTCTGCACTTCCTTATGCAGATATTTAAAATGCCTGCTGTAAATACGGCTGAAAATGCAAACAAGAAGCCCGATGCCCAGCACCGCAGCCGTAAAACGGGCGTCGATAGAAAACAGTACCGCAAGTCCTGCCACGATCTTCGTGATCATGGAAATCGCCTGCGGGATCAGTCCGACAACCGCTCCTACCACAATGTCAATATCACTTGTCAGCCTGTTTAATATCTCTCCCGAATGAATCTTTGAAACATGCTGATACTGCTTTTTAAGTACCGCCGCAAAAATTCCCTGGCGAATCTGCATTTCAATCTTCGTTGTCGCATGTATCCGGACGTTACTGCTCAAAATATTCAAAACTGCCTGCAGCAAGATCAGACATACAATCAAAAAAATCTGAACTCCTAACCTTCCCTCTTTTACCCCTGTCGCAACATCTAATAAACTGCTGGAAACAAGAGCCAGAAGAATAAAACTTCCCGCAATCGCTCCGCTGATAAGCGCCAACAGTATTACAAGCCAAAGCGACTTTTTACTATATTGATAAATCCAGCAGACCGCCGACTTTCCTTTCTTACTTTCCATTTTCACTCTCATTCTTATTTTTCTCATTGCACTTTTCTTATCACTTTTTGCCTCTTCTACTTCATTCTACCTTTTCTATTTTAACATCATCCGGCTGTTTTATCATCAATAATATTTTTAAAAAAGTTTCATTATTAACCCTAAAAAAAGCAGTGTCAAAATAAAGAAAAACTTTTTGACACTGCCTTTTTTATCTTTTCATAAAAGAACCCTTTTTATTATCTTATTTGTTTGTAAGGCGTACTTCCTCAGAGTAAACCCATTTTGTTTGCTGTGTTTCCTTATCAGTTACTTTTGCATAAATGACTCCGCGAATTGTCTTTCCTGCCGGAATACCATTTACGTTCACTGCAAACTGATATGTAGAACTAATTACCGGAGCAACGATTTTCTTCGTACCCGGAGTCGGGCCAGTCTCTGTGCAAAGATTTTCTAAATCAGGTTTTCCATACCATAACAACCCGGTCTCATTCAAAATATAATTATCCGGAATTGACAGCTTCGCTATGTATTTTACATTTGCCTTTCCGTCAGCTCGTTTTATAATCATTGTATCAGCAACTGCTGCGTATAATGGTTTTTCGATTGTCTGCTCCTGCGGTGCGTATGTCGCTGTAAATGCCATATTGCCACTTATCGCAAATGTATATACTTCATCATATGAAACAATCTTATCCTTTAACTGCCAGCCTGCAAACTTCTGTCCAACCTGTGGCGCATCTGCTGTAATCGTTACGATCTGATTATAAACACCTTCTGCAACTTTTTTCCCATCAACAGTAACTGTGTACACTTTTTCTTTTTCCAGTGCTATCATTCCGTCAATCAATGCAATGACCGCCTCGCTTACTTCATGTTCCGTAGCCGTAGCATCGTCTTTTACTCCAGTAGCTTCTGTTACTATTTGCCGGAATATATCCCATCCATCTTTTGTATAATCAGACGAATTCAACTTGCCTGCTTCCTCAAGCCAATATGTCAGCTCTGTTTTATCTATAGCAGACGGTACATGTTGCTGTTTTTGTTCTGTCATCTTTACAAGTTGCTGTAATTACCGCCTGTCCCGGAGCTACTGCTGTTACGTTTCCGCTTGCATCAACAGTTGCTATATTATCATTATTGCTACTCCATTCAACAGCTTTGTACGTTGCATCTTCAGGTGTAACGGTTGCTGTTAATTGCTGTGCTTCGTCTCCGGCTTTCAAATCCAATGTTGAAGCGCTCATTGTAACATTTGTTATTGCTTTATGCCAAATTTGAACTTCTCGAACAGATACTGAATTTAACCCCGCTCTGCTATTCATACTTGTAAAAAAGAACATCACATAACGTCCTACTTCTGTTTTACCTTCAAAATGATCTTTAGGATATGCCGAATCAGTTTCCTGATGTGTTTTCTCATACAAAACTTTCCATCCCTCAGGCACTCTATCTTTGGCCAAAAGACTTTCTGTCGTAATCGTAGAATTATCGGTTGTTAAAATTTTATAGTTTGTAGCATATGCCATATTATGAAAACGAATATCTATACCGCTAAAACTTCTTGGCCCATTTTCTCCTAAATCAAAAATTAAATATGCCGCATTTCCTCTCGCACCCGACCCTTTTAGCGCTTCTTTTTTTGAAACCATCTGTAATTATCATTCTGGGTATCATCACCACGACCATCGTTAACAGAACTAACAGGAAAGTCCCCTTCTGTTCCTGAATACGCTGAAATTTGTAAATTTCGAGCTATATTCATTTCTCCTGCTTTGCCTGTACAACAGTTCCACCGCCAAATGACACGCAGGAAATCAACATCGCTGCCGATAATGCCGCTGATAAAAATTTCTTTAATCTCATCACTTTACTCCTTTTTTCAATTCTTTCGGTTATTAAAATTTTTATACTCTTTGGTTTACACAAAAGTCTTCTTAAATCCCCTTCCTCCTTCCTTCCTCATTATTTTTACATTTTTATGCAAACTCTACAGAACAATCCATATTTACGCTTAAATGTAGTGCTATTTTACCTGTTTTTTCATTTTTCGCCAACAAGCAGTCAGATAATATACTTTATAACCCATAATTTTTCAGTTTTTTAAGTTATTTTTCACAATTTTAATCTGTTTCCCCCAAATTTTCATTTACTCTATTGTAAAAAAGATACAAAAATGAAGTTTTTAACTCGTCATTTGTTCCTCTCTAATTCTACTGTTAAATTTTTTTAATATGTTTTCCCACCGCTTATATGCTATACTTACTTAAGCTTTTATTAAAAAACCACTACTAAAACATTTTTAAGAAAAGGAACAAAAACTATGAATTATTACCGCTTTTCATCTTACTATCTCCATGACATGCCGCTATGACATCATGAAACGACGTGCAGAAAAGTATCTGATTCCTAAAGCAAAGGAAAACGAACTTTCCGAAACTACCACTCCCGAAATTCGATTAAATCCTAAAAACGAACTGATACAAAAATACCAAGAGAAATATCCACATCTAACCCTTGACGAAGCAGAACTGATCCTTTTATCATCCCATTTTTCCCTTGAATTAATTAAACATCAAGGGTTTGTTCTCCACGCTTCCGCAATCTCCTACAACGATAAAGCAGTCCTTTTTTCCGCTGATTCCGGCGTCGGCAAGTCAACGCATACCCGCCTGTGGCAGAATCATTTCGGGAAAAATAATGTACATATTATTAATGATGACAAGCCTGCTCTTCGCCTCTTTGGAAATTCATTTACCGTATACGGAACGCCATTTAGCGGAAACAGCGATGAAAATGAAAACATAAAAGCGCCTCTTCATGCCGTTGTATTTCTTGAACAATGTGAGCACAATGCCATGAAAAAACTAACAGCCAAAGAGGCGCTTCCTTATTTTCTTTATAACCTGCCGCAATACAGCAAACACGCAGAACGCATGAACACTCTGCTTTCTCTTCTTGATATACTTTTAAAAACAACTCCTGTTTATCTTTTATCCTGCACTCCCGATAAAAGCGCGGCAATTCTTGCCGAACAGACTTTATTCGGCTCCACTACATAGTTTCAACTAAACCCAGACCAATTTTCGGTATTCCAATTAGGGAAGTTCTCAGATTGCCCCCTTCTCTGCGAATTTAATTAAGATTCTTTCCTTCCAAGATGAAACTCTTCAATCAGATGAGCAATGTTTTCTTCCGTATCTTCAAGATCATCTGCAATTTCGGAAATTGTTTTTCCTTTTTCAAGCTTTTTCTGAATTAAGGCACAAGTTTTTTGAAGAGTCCCTTGTTTTCTTCCCTCTTCTTCTCCCTGCTTTCTTCCTTCTTCTCTTGCCTCTTCTCTCTGCACTTCAATATCTGTCTCATAGTCGTATTCGTCTAATAACATATTGACAACCTCGCTTCCTTTTCGCATTAAATAATCAGCAAGAATCCCTTTTTCAATGCACTCTTTTATCGCTTTTTTATAAGGCTCTTCCTCCCCGGAGATCTGGTAGTTCTGCACGATTTCCATGAACTGGCTGTATTCTTTCAGCACCTGACACTTTTCTAAGATTTCATGATGCTCTTCCTGCCGGATATTGATGACCTTTACTTTTAATTCCAGACTCGGCTCACCATCTTTTACGATATAGGCATCTGACAGGCGCAGTTCTTTTTCCTTTTCCCACTTTTCTTTTCCGTTATAGAATGTGTAAAATTCCGGTGTCGGAAGGGAAACGATTTTCTTCTTATAACGGCTTCTCGGCGGTACAAGCCTTTCATAAGCGCGTCCGATGTACAGCAGACTCCGAAGGGGCATGTTTTCGTTGATCGTAGACTGATGCTCGCCGAATACGATCACTTTTCCGCCTGCGTCAAAAGAAATATCATTTTGAAAATTCATGTAGATCGTATTGTCTACACGGAATCTGCGGATCTTCGTTCCTTCCGGCAACGGCTCATCATGGATTGCATTAAAAAGCGCGATCTCATTCGCTTCTGCTGATTCGTCCTCATAGAACAGATCTACAAAAACACTGTTTTTAATTTCTCTGTTTTCTTTTCCTGCCATAAGCTCTCCTTTCATGTGCATGAATAAGTCCTGTAGTACAGGCGGGAAAATACTTTTAAGCTTGCTGCTTTTAGGTTTACTTTCGCCAAAAGTTTTTCCTCTGAAAAAGAAAACTTTTTCTTTTTTAAGACCTTCTCTTAAAAATCAGTATACGAAAAAAAGAACTGTTCTTCAAGACTATCCACGCAAAAACTGTTGTTGTATTGTATCGGGTAATTTTGAGGGAATTCCTCAGACCGGCGAAACTGCCGGTATCTTTCACAGAAAGAATTTCTGTAAATAGATTTATCACAACATCGTTTACATTTTTAACTAAGTTCAGACTAACTTCCGGTATTCCAATTAGGGGAGTTCTCAGATCGCCTCCCCTTCTCTGCTAATTTAATTAAGATTCTTTCCTTCCAAGATGAAACTCTTTAATCAGATGAACAATGTTTTCTTCCGTATCTTCAAGATCATCTGCAATTTCGGAAATTGTTTTCCCTTTTTCAAGCTTTTTCCGAATGAGAGAACTTTTTTCTTCTTCTCGGCCCTCCTCTCTTCCCAGCTTTCTTCCTTCTTCTCTTGCCTCTTCTCTTTGCACTTCGATATCTGTCTCATAGTCGTATTCGTCTAATAGCATATTGACAACCTCGCTTCCTTTTCGCATTAAATAATCAGCAAGAATTCCTTTTTCGATGCATTCTTTTATCGCTTTTTTATAAGGCTCTTCCTCCCCGGAGATCTGGCAGTTCTGCACGATTTCCATGAACTGGCTGTATTCTTTCAGCACCTGACACTTTTCTAAGATTTCATGATGTTCTTCCGGCCGGATATTGATGACCTTTACTTTTAATTTCAGACTCGGCTCACCGTCTTTTACGATATAGGCATCTGACAGGCGCAGTTCTTTTTCCTTTTCCCACTTTTCTTTTCCGTTATAGAATGTGTAAAATTCCGGTGTCGGAAGGAAAACGATTTTCTTCTTATAACGGCTTCTCGGCGGTACAAGCCTTTCATAAGCACGTCCGATATACAGCAGACTCCGAAGGGGCATGTTTTCGTTGACCGTAGACTGATGCTCGCCGAATACAATCACTTTTCCTCCTGCGTCAAAAGAAATATCATTTTGAAAATTCATGTAGATCGTATTGTCTACACGGAATCTCCGAATCTTCGTTCCTTCCGGCAACGGCTCATCATCATGGATTGCATTAAAAAGTGCGATCTCATTCGCTTCTGCTGATTCGTCCTCATAGAACAGATCTACAAAGACACTGTTTTTAATTTCTCTGTTTTCTTTTCCTGCCATAAGCTCTCCTTTCATGTGCATGAATAAGTCCTGTAGTACAGGCGGGAAAATACTTTTAAGCTTGCTTGCTTTTAGGTTTACTTTCGCCAAAAGTTTTTCCTCTGAAAAAGAAAACTTTTTCTTTTTTAAGACCTTCTCTTAAAAATCAGTATACGAAAAAAAGAACTGTTCTTCAAGACTATCCACGCAAAAACTGTTGTTGTATTGTATCGGGTAATTTTGAGGGAATTCCTCAGGCCGGCGAAACTGCCGGTATCTTTCACAGAAAGAATTTCTGTAAATAGATTTATCACAACATCGTTTACATTTTTAACTAAGTTCAGACTAACTTCCGGTATTCCAATTAGGGGAGTTCTCAGATCGCCTCCCCTTCTCTGCTAATTTAATTAAGATTCTTTCCTTCCAAGATGAAACTCTTTAATCAGATGAACAATGTTTTCTTCCGTATCTTCAAGATCATCTGCAATTTCGGAAATTGTTTTCCCTTTTTCAAGCTTTTTCTGAATTAAGGCGCAAGTTTTTTGAAGAGTCCCTTGTTTTCTTCCTTCTTCTCTTGCCTCTTCTCTTTGCACTTCGATATCTGTCTCATAGTCGTATTCGTCTAATAGCATATTGACAACCTCGCTTCCTTTTCGCATTAAATAATCAGCAAGAATTCCTTTTTCGATGCATTCTTTTTTATCGCTTTTTTTATAAGGCTCTTCCTCCCCGGAGATCTGGTAGTTCTGCACGACTTCCATGAACTGGCTGTATTCTTTCAGCACCTGACACTTTTCTAAGATTTCATGATGTTCTTCCGGCCGGATATTGATGACCTTTACTTTTAATTCCAGACTCGGCTCACCGTCTTTTACGATATAGGCATCTGACGGGCGCAGTTCTTTTTCCTTTTCCCACTTTTCTTTTCCGTTATAGAATGTGTAAAATTCCTGTGTCGGAAGGAAAACGATTTTCTTCTTATAACGGCTTCTCGGCGGTACAAGCCTTTCATAAGCACGTCCGATATACAGCAGACTCCGAAGGGGCATGTTTTCGTTGACCGTAGACTGATGCTCGCCGAATACGATCACTTTTCCTCCTGCGTCAAAAGAAATATCGTTTTGAAAATTCATGTAGATCGTATTGTCTACACGGAATCTCCGAATCTTCGTTCCTTCCGGCAGCGGCTCATCATGGATTGCATTAAAAAGTGCGATCTCATTCGCTTCTGCTGATTCGTCCTCATAGAACAGATCTACAAAGACACTGTTTTTAATTTCTCTGTTTTCTTTTCCTGCCATAGGCTCTCCTTTCATGTGCATGAATAAGTCCTGTAGTACAGGCGGGAAAATACTTTTAAGCTTGCTGCTTTTAGGTTTACTTTCGCCAAAAGTTTTTCCTCTGAAAAAGAAAACGTTTTCTCTTTTTTAAGACCTTCTCTTAAAAATCAGTATACGAAAAAAAGAACTGTTCTACAAGACTATCCACGCAAAAACTGTTGTTGTATTGTATCGGGTAATTTTGAGGGAATTCCTCAGACCGGCGAAACTGCCGGTATCTTTCACAGATAGAAGTTCTGTGAGTGAATTTATCATAGCATATCTATCCTTCAAAAACAATAATATTTTTCACTTTACTATTAAAAAACACCTACATGAGGTGAAGAGTTTATTTCCACTTTGAACAAAGTAGATTGTAGTGTTTCACTTATAAAGAAACACAGAACCACAGGGAATGTCAGAAGGCGCATTTCAGGATTGTACATAGCCGCCAAAATCTCCGGCGTTCCCGCACTCTGACCTATCACCTATATGAAAACTGCCGACAGGATTACCTGTCGGCAGAAAAACTGTATGATACTATTTTATTTGTTATGCTTTCAAGATCAATTATTTATCACATTCTGAAAACAGTTTTTAAATTAAGAACGTTTTTTGCGTGATTTCAACACCACAACACCAGCTCCTGCGGCTGCGCCGAGGCATACGATCCACGGTACTGCATTTGCTGTATCGCCCGTCTGAACTGCGCCTTCAACTTTATCGTTTTTGTCGTTCTTATCATTCTTATCAGTAGTCGGAAGCTTCTCAAAACGAGCCTCGATCTTCAGATCTCCCGTAATCGGAGTATTGAAATCAAATTCTTTTCCATCCACGAACCAACCGATGAACTTATATCCTTCTTTTACAGGATCAGCAGGACGATCAAGCGTCTTGCCATCTTCTACCGTAACTGTTTGTCCGTTAATGATTACTGTATGATAAACTTTTGTATCATCTTTCTTCTCATATACAGCTTCAACTGTTGTATCTTTCACCGGCACAAATGTATAAGGTGTTCCAAGAGCCTCTGTCTCTTTTCCATCTACTTTCCAACCTTTAAAGATATATCCGTCATTTGCTTTTGCTGTAACAGTTACTTCACCTTTGTCATTCATCTCGCTGACTGTGATTGTTCCGTTCTCACTCTCTACTGCTGTAACTTTATACTGTGTAAAGCGTGATTCAACATTCATATCAGATGTGATCGGTTTTGTGAAATCTACAGCCGTATCTGTTCCAACAAGGTAGAACCCTGCAAACGCATGACCCGGTTTAGACGGCTCTTCTACTGTCAGTGTTTCGCCGTCTTTTACTTTATGTCCTGTCCCGTCGATCGTTACCGTCCACTCTTTCGGCTGCGGATCCGGCGTTTCACCGTTTTTCGTGAAATGAGCGATCAAAGATGTATTCATTTCTACAGCAAATGTATATTCCGCATCATCAGATACCTTTTCTCCTGTAAGAATATCATACCATCCTGCAAACTTATACTCTTTATTCGGAGTCGCCGTTACAGTAACGTTCTCGTGCTGCATTACTTTTCCGTCTTTTGCGCTGCTTGTAACTTTTCCGCCCTTCTGAGCCGCAGCATAAACTGTCATTTCTTTTACCTTTTCATTGTCAACATCAAATTCAGATACAGCTACCCAACCGTCATTAGATGTTTTTGCAACGAATTTTACAAACTGAACTTCCTGCTCGTCAAAGTAGAATGTCTTCTTAGATGCATCAGCGGCAAATTCTGTATTTTCGGCAACTTTTACCCATTCGTCACCTTCATTTGCCTTCACATATAAATCAGCTTTTGTCACCTGACCACTTGCATTTCCCTGTCTTGGAGTGAAGGAGAACTGATTGATCGTATATTTCTGACCGAGATTGATCACTCCGCCGATCTCATCAAAACTTCCCTGCGGTTTCAGCTTATCGCTTTTTCCATCTTTCCAATTTGAATGCCAGATTGTATTTGATTTTCCGTCAAATGCATATGTGAAAAGACCTTCTGTTTTACTATCAGCAATATTGGTTTCTGTATCAACAGATACTTTTGTCCATGCCGCTTTATTATACTCATCTTTTGACGAGATCGGATCTGCTGTCTTTACTTCTACATTATCGATCGTGCCGACGATTGAATTCGTCTTTGATCCGATACGCTGAACAGGCAGAAGCAGTGTTGCATTTTTAATCCCCTGTTTTCTGAGCGTATTATCAGTCTGTCTGTTGATGTAAATTCCTGTTGCCTGATATTCTTTTCCGTCTACGATCAACACAGTTTTCAACGTATCTGTCACGATTTCCATATGAACTTTCTCGCCAACCGGAAGTTTATAATCGAAGTAGTAATCATAAAGCTCTCTTCTGAATCCAACTCTTCCGTCATCCATGATGCGGATATCATGTACATAATCTTCTCCGCCCGGTGTATCTGCTTCAAACAGGATCTGTCCTGCTCTTGCTTCTTCAGTTAATGTAACGTCAAATGACAGGGCGTTTCCGACTGCAAGTTTTTCAATCGGTGTCGACGCATAACTTTCGCCGCCTTTCAGTTTCAGCGCGCCGTCAATATCTGCATTCTTTGTCTCTTTGATATCTCTGTTGTTTTCAGACGAATCTTCTTTATTGTCAAAACCGTAAGACATATACTTGCCGTCTTTATCTGCCGTTTCTTCATAGTACGGATTGCTTCCCGGAGCATCTCCCAGTTTCTCCGCTTTTTCTTTTACTGCGGCAAACTCAAGATCTTCACCTTCGCCCCAGCCTTTGCTTGCAAGAATCGGAAGCGCATCTTCAAAACGCTCAAAGTTATCAACTTCTGAGATTCCCTGTGCAGCAGTGTCAATATTATCGTTCCAAATCGCAAACGTACTTCCGAGCATCTGATCAGATCCTGCCGGAATTACTGTTCCGCCCATATTATTCGGAATCCAATTTTTGTAAAGGTCTTCTGTTCTCAGATAATCGCCATATCCTCCTCTGCTTCCGCTTCCATTCGGAACCATATAGAGAGAACCGTCCAGTGTATTGATAAGATCAAATCCATCGTTGTACATCTGTTTCGGATTGGAGTATCCTGTATTCCATACGTTCAACTGTACATTTTCGCTTTTTACCGGAACTGTTCCGTCTCCGTCAATCTGCGTCAAACTTCCCCACATACGGACTGTACGGTCTTTACCTTGAATATATTTGATCATATCATCGGAGAAATGACGGAAAGCATTCTCTTCACCATAATATTCATCTGTTCCGATATGTACTGTCATACTGTCGTCGAACATATTGTCTGTCAGATATTCATCCCACACACCCTGAACAAATGAAAGGCTCTTACCATACTGACTGTCTTTGGAATTCACATCACCGCTTAAGTCAAACTGCTCGCCTGCACGTTTTGCATTTCCGTTGACAGCTTGATTCTGCGGAAGCATCAGATCAGGACGAACTTTTGTAAATGCACCCGAATGTCCCGGAGCATCAATTTCCGGCACAATACTTACTCCCTGCGCTTCAGACTCTTCGATAAAGTTTCTAAAGTCTTCCTTTGTATAGAAAAGGTCTTCGTTAGTCAGATCTTTTTTATTTTCTCCGCCTGCCTTAATATCGGACTCAAGACGGAATCCTGTATACGCCCTTTCTCGAGCGACTTCTGCGCTTTCAAAATTCTCATAGAAGATCAAGTTATCATTCAAATGAACCTGAAAATCATTCATCTTGTAGTATGCCATAGCGTCTACAAAATCTTCCAATGACTCAAGAGATGCCGGTTTACGGGCAACATCCAAGCTAAAGCTTCTTACTTTGAACTTCGGATAGTCTTTTGTAATACCTTTCGGAATCTCACCGTTATTCAGTTTCACGATCTGAAGAATGGAACGTGTCGACCAGTAAGCTCCCTGCGCCTGCTCAGCCTTTACATTTACTTTATCGTCCATCTCCATGATATAGCCTTCTTCACCGAGTCCGTTTTTATCATCTTTTGTAAAGACGATATCGCCTGCATCTTCTCCGCTGTCTGCAACCTGAAGATCAACGCCGTACTCTGCTTTATAATCTGCTGCAAGAGCTTCTGCCGCTGCCTTAAACGCGGCGTCTTTATAAACGATCTTTGTGCCTTCACCGATCTTAACAGATCCGGCCTCTGTTCCGCCATACCACTCTGCCAGTTCCGGAATTACAACCGGTTTCGCATTTGTTCCAGCGTTATCATATTTACCCGGAATCGTAACTGTATGTTCTCTTGCGCCTTCTGCTGTCTCTTCACCTTTTGTTACTTTGTAAATTCCCTTTACAGTTGTCTCTCTAAGCGGCTGATAGATCTTGCCGTCTCTTCCGACAACCTGTTCGTAATCTGCGAGGAACTCTACAGTAACTCCTTCCGGCACATCCTGCCACTCTAATCCGGTTTTGTCCGCCTTTACAGTCGGAGCTGCCAGCTTGTCCGCAATCTGTTTTGCTGTTGCATTCTCATCGATGACGCCTGACTCCGGCTTCATCGCATATGCGCCGAATTCTGCCACAGAAACATTATACCAAGTTCCTGTCGCAGCGCCGTACTCCGTTACGTTTAATTTCAGTTCTTTTGCCCATACAGGTTTGTCTAACTTGATAATCTGCTCGGCTTTTGTAACCTGCTCGCTGTTTGTATGAACTACAGTAAATTCGCCGCCTTCTTTTTCTGCCGCTTCAATCGTATATTTCTTCGGAGTAGGAACTCCGCTTGCCGGCATTTCCCAGTCGATCTTCACATATTCTACCCACTGCGCTGCCGGAAGCTTCACAGTCAGCGTACGGGCTGTCGTTCCTTTTCCATCGCTTTCTGTTGCCCAGCGTGTTGTTAAATCTCCGTCAATCGCTTTTGCCGGACCTTGTTTTCCCGGCTCGCTTTGAACCTCTTCAAAATTGCTTGCTTCTGCTGTTCCTTCCAGACAGTAGTTTTCATCCGGGAGAACCGTATCAGGAATCTCATTTGCATAGATCTGGAAGTCATAAAGAGAAACTGATCGCCAATTTGTCTGATCATCTGCCGCATTCGCCGTATATCCGTCAATATATAAACGTACATAACGTGCTGTTTTTGCCTCTGGCAAATGAATATTTTCATTTATATGAGAAATATGACTTGCTCCTGTTTTTGTATAGACGTCTTCCCATGAATTATCTTCGCCTGTCTGTGAAATCTGGATTTTATAACCGGTAATATTTCTTCTTTCCCATGCAAGAACAAACGACTGGAATGTTTTTGCTTCTTTCAAATCAATCTTCAGCCACTTTGCATCTGCATCTCCGCCTACGTTCGTTGCCCAACGGGACTGATCTCTTTTTGCTGCAGTTCTGTTAACAATACCGTCAACAGCTTTATCCGCGCCCCAATAGTCTGTTTCTTTATCGTTGACTGTTGCTGTTGAACCAATCGCCAGATTTTTCACTTCATCTGCCGCCTCAACACTTAGAGGTGCAAGCGGAGCTGCCAATCCGAAGACCATTACTCCGGCAAGCGCTCCCGCGCCGGCGCGCGTTAACTTTTTCATTTTCCTTCCCATTTTTTACCTCTCTGCTTTCTTAAAATTTTTAACGAGAGAAAACACGTTTTCGTACTTCTCTCGTTACTTCTGCTAATAAACTTCCAGTAAAAAGTTTATATCCTGATTTAGTCAGAGTCGATATAAAAAACCAACTCGCCTCTAGCGACTCTCTCATTATTATAGTTTTTTCATCATAAAACTCAATATTTTTTATCACTACATAATTTTTTTGTGATTTTTAACAATATTTCCTTTTTCATCCTATGAAAACAGCCTTTCCGGGCGCATCTTCTCTTCAAAAATTTGTCAATTTTACTATTTTTACTTTTTTACACATGTGTTTCATATTCACATACTTTAAAACAAATAAGCGATCGCCAAGTTTCTGGGCATATCCGGACTTTCATCCGGTTTCTATAAGCTTCCTATAAAACAAACGAGACAGCACATACTATGATATGCTGTCTCGCTGTATATTACTTTAATTATGCAAGTTTCATCGGATTAACCTTCACGCCAGGTCCCATTGTAGATGTAAGAGTAATGCTCTTCAAATACTGTCCTTTAACCGCTGACGGTCTTGCCTTATTGATTGCATCGATAAGCGTCTGGAAGTTGTCCGCTAACTGTTCCTCTGTAAAGGATGCTTTACCGATCGGAACATGGATAATGTTTGTTTTGTCAAGTCTGTACTCGATCTTACCGGCTTTGATGTCGTTGATCGCTTTTGTCACGTCCATCGTAACTGTTCCGGCTTTCGGGTTCGGCATAAGACCTTTCGGTCCAAGTACACGTCCGAGACGTCCTACAACACCCATCATATCCGGTGTAGCTACAACTACGTCAAAGTCAAGCCATCCTTCGTTCTGGATCTTCGGAATAAGCTCGTCTCCTCCTACAAAATCAGCTCCTGCTGCTTTTGCTTCTTCTGCCTTTGCGTCTTTTGCAAATACAAGAATGCGAACTTTTTTACCTGTTCCGTGCGGAAGAACAACCGCGCCGCGGATCTGCTGATCTGCATGACGTCCGTCACAACCTGTTCTGATGTGAGCCTCGATTGTCTCGTCAAACTTTGCTGTTGCTGCTTTTTTCACTAATGCTACCGCTTCTTCTTTTTCGTAGAGGTTTCCTCTCTCGATCAGTTTTGCAGCTTCGATATATTTCTTTCCTCGTTTCATTTTACAATAACCTCCTTGTGGTATTTGCGGGAACGTGCCCCTCCCACTTCTTTCAAATCACTTGATGTTTGTTTCAATGCATCACGGATGTTTACATTCTGCCCTTCAAAACCGATTCATCCTCACCGCGCTTTGAATATGCAGACGAAACTCTGTGCCTACTCTTCTACTACTACACCCATAGAACGGCATGTTCCTGCTACCATACTCATAGCAGACTCAACTGTTGCCGCATTAAGATCCGGCATTTTCAGTTCCGCGATCTCCTGAAGCTGAGCTTTTGTGATCGTCGCAACTTTATTTTTGTTCGGTACGCCTGATCCGGACTGGATCTTGCAAGCTTTTTTAATCAAAACTGCTGCCGGCGGTGTCTTTGTAACGAAGCTGAAACTTCTGTCATTGTATACTGTGATGACAACCGGAATGATCAGATCGCCCTGATCTGCTGTTCTTGCGTTGAACTGTTTTGTAAATTCAACGATATTAACGCCGTGCTGTCCAAGAGCCGGACCAACCGGCGGTGCCGGAGTTGCCTTGCCGGCAGGAATCTGCAATTTGATATAACCTTCTACTTTTTTTGCCATTTCAATTACCTCCTTGTGGTATTGTCGGGGACAAGCCCCTCCCACTTACTTTTAATCCATTTTTTTCACTTCTGAAAAACTAAGTTCAACCGGTGTGTCACGGCCGAACAGCTCAACATTGATCGACAGACTCTTCTTCTGTTCGTTCATGCTCTGCACAGTTCCCACTGTGCCTTCCCATGCTCCGCTAAGTACGACAACCATGTCGCCGACTCCGAAATTCACGATAACATTATCTCTCTGGATGCCGAGATTTTCCATCTCATGCTCCTCGAGCGGAACCGGTTTTGATCCCGGTCCGACAAAGCCTGTCACTCCGCGAGTATTTCTGACTACATACCATGTATCGTCATTCATGACCATATGGATCATCACATACCCCGGAAACATCTTGCGCTGAACCGCTTTTTGAACACCGTTTCTCAACTCTGTCGCTTCTTCCATAGGAACGCGTACTTCAAGAATCTGATCTTCAAGATGACGGTTCTCGATCGCCTTATCAATATTCGCTTTCACTTTGTTTTCATACCCTGAATAAGTATGAACTACATACCATTTTGCTTCTGACATAAAATCACCTTTCCGCTGCGGTCAACTATTTTATCAATAAGTCAATACCGTATCTTAGGATTACGTCGATCACCGCGATCAACGCTCCGAGGATTACGGAAACAGCAACAACTGCCGTGGTCTGTCTTGCAAGTGTTTTCTTATCCGGCCAAATAACCTTTTTGAATTCCGCTTGAAGTCCTTTGAACCAGCTCTTTTTCTGAGTCTTTTCTGTTTCACTCATAATTCCACTTCCCCCTGACGACTACTTCGTTTCTTTGTGCAGTGTGTGTGATTTGCAGAATCTGCAGTATTTTTTAGTTTCCATGCGATCCGGATGAGCTTTCTTATCCTTCGTCATGTTGTAGTTACGGTTTTTACATTCCGTACACTCCAATGTAATTCTTGTGCGCACAACTTCCACCTCCGCTTTAATTATTCACTACTTGTTGCTGACGGCTGCGACCCCGTCAAAATTTAGGCATAAAAAAAAGACCTACTTCCATTCGCCGTAGTATTGTACCACGAAAAGCGGAAGTAAGTCAAGATGTTTATTAAATTCCATTCATTTCTACATGAAATATATGAATTATCTCTGTTTTTGTTCCAGTCTTTTATATACACTCTCTCTAAACAGCGTATATACAACCGACACTAACGGAATAAAGATCAGCATCCCCACAACGCCCATCAAACTGCCGCCGATCGTTACTGCCGCAAGCACCCATATGGAAGGCAGACCGACCGAATTTCCCACAACTTTCGGATAAATGAGATTTCCCTCAATCTGTTGAAGCACGAGAAACATAATGACAAAAAACAATGCCTGCAGCGGATCGACCATCAAAATGAGGAACGCTCCTACAACACAGCCGATAAAAGCCCCAAATATCGGAATAAGCGCTGTAAATGCCACGAGCACACCGACCAGAAGCGCATACGGCATCTTGAAAAGGCTCATCGCCACAAAAAACATCGACCCGAGAATAAGCGCCTCAAGACATTGTCCCGTCAAAAAATTAGAAAATGTTTTGGAAGTCAGTGTACACACTTTCAGACATCTTTTTTCCCATTTTTCTTTCAAAAACGCATGCATCACTTTTTTTACCTGCACGCCGAGTTTCTCTTTTTGAAGCAAAATATAACATGCAAATACAAACGCGATTACAAATGTTGTCACACCGTTTACGATAGAACCGATCGCATATACCGTAGAATTCAGCACGTTTCCGGCGCCGTTTCTAAAGAAAGCGATCACGCTGTCCAAAAGCTTATCCAAATCTACGTCCAGATTATTCAGCCACGCGCGTATTTCACTGTTGTCTGTAAATAACTCTTCCAGAAAATGCTGTGCCTCCGGTACAAATGCCTGTATTGTCTTTCCAAGCGAAAGCACTGTCTGCGCCAGCTCCGGAATAACGACGAACATCACCAGAACGACAACTCCGATCACTGCCACGATCGTAAGCACAAGACTCAACGGCCGAGCCAGCCTTTTCGCCAGTTTCTTTTCTTTTACCCGCTTATTTCCAAACAAAGTTTCTTCAAAAAAACTCATTGGCACGTTCAGCACAAAAGCGATTCCTCCGCCTATAAGAAATGGAGTAACAATGCCGAACGCAAAGCCGATCCACTCAAACAGCAGTTTATAGTTCCAAAGTGCAATGAGAAGAATGATCGTAAAAACGATCAATTCTCTCATCTTTTTCATATTTTCTTTATTCAAATCCATATATTTTTAATTCCCGATCTCTATTTTTACCCGCGAAATCGTAATGCTTATTCTGTCAGCCCCTGATCTTCGATCACCTTCACAACGCTGTTTACATACTTTTCGCATATTTCATCAGTTGCCGCTTCGACCATTACACGGATCACAGGCTCTGTACCGCTTTCGCGAACAAGGATACGTCCGTCGCTTCCAAGCTCGTCAGCCGCTTTTTGAACTGCTTCCTGAACTGCCGGATTTTCTCTCGCCGTCTTTTTATCTGTGACACGGACATTTTTCAAAAGCTGAGGATAGATCTTCACCTCTCCCGCAAGTGTGCCGAGAGACTGTTTTTTCTCAAGGATTACTTCCATAATCAAAAGTGAGGTAAGGATGCCGTCGCCTGTTCTTGCATGTTTACTGAAAATGATATGGCCTGACTGCTCACCGCCGAGAATATAACCGTTTTTCAGCATATTCTCATAGACGTACTTATCGCCGACCGCCGTCTGCTCATATTTCATACCGATCTTATCACACGCTTTGTACAGTCCCAAGTTAGACATTACCGTTGTTACGATCGTGTTCCCCTCAAGACGGCCCTGTTCCATAAGATATTTTCCGCATATATAGAGAATCAAGTCTCCGTCTATCACTTTTCCGTTTTCATCTACAGCAATACATCTGTCTGCATCTCCGTCATAAGCGAATCCGACGTCAAGCTTTTTCTCTTTCACAAATTCCTGAAGAACGTGAATATGTGTAGATCCGCAGTCTGTATTGATGTTCGTACCATCCGGTTCATTATTGATAACATATGTTTTAGCTCCGAGCGCGTCAAATACGCTTTTCGCGATTGCAGATGAACTTCCGTTAGAACAATCCAATCCGACTCTCATATCTTTGAAAGAACGTGTTGCTACTGAGATAAGATGGCCGATATAACGGTTTCTTCCCGCTGCATAATCGACAGTACGTCCGATCTTTTCTTTTGTCGCCAGCGGAAGCTCTCCGATCTCACCGTCTATATACGCCTCAATCTTTTCTTCTACTTCTGCCTCTAATTTATGTCCTGCGCTGTTGATCACTTTGATCCCGTTATCATAAAACGGATTATGACTTGCAGAAATCATAATACCGCAGTCGAAATCTTCCGTTCTCACCACATATGAAACACTGGGGGTTGTCGTAACATGAAGAAGGTACGCATCCGCGCCTGACGCTGTCAATCCCGCCGCAAGAGCATACTCAAACATATAGCTGCTTCTTCTCGTATCTTTTCCGATCACGATCCTTGCCTTATGATCCTGTCCGAAATACCAGCCGAGATAACGTCCTACCTTAAATGCATGCTCTACTGTCAGCACAACATTCGCCTCACCACGAAAGCCGTCCGTTCCAAAATATTTTCCCATAATGATTATCCTCTTTGTTCTTTTATAATATTTATGCTGCAAAAGAATCTTCTACTCTCTTTTGTGACATAAACACATTATATTACCATTACGAAAAAGTTACAAGTATTTCTTATATGTTACATTTTTCTTTTTCCGCACAAGCGCTTAGTTCGATTCTGCTTCGCTACATCTCACTACCGTGCGTCTCGATTCGTCCGCACAAGCGCTTAGTTCGATTCTGCTTCGCTACATCTCACTACCGTGCGTCGCACGGTATATACAAAAAAAGAATTCGATATGAGTAAACTCATATCGAATCCTCTTTTTGTATATGTCGCGCTTGTGCTAAACGCTTACATTCCAGCCTGTGCTGCTACTTCTGCTGCGAAATCGTCAACTTTTTTCTCAAGTCCTTCGCCTGTCTCGAAACGAACGAACTTCTTAACTGTTACGTTAGCATTGTTTTCTTTTGCTACTTTGTCAACGTATTTTGCAACTGTAAGGTCGCTGTCCTGAACGTATACCTGATCAAGAAGGCAGATTTCTTTCATCTCTTTGTTGAGACGTCCGATGATCATCTTCTCAATGATATTTTCCGGTTTCTCCGGGTTCTCTTTCTTAGCCTGAGCAAGAAGGATCTCTTTTTCATGCTCCATGTATTCCTGAGAAACTTCATCACGGGATACATATTTCGGAGACATAGCAGCAACCTGCATAGCTACATTCTTAAGGCATGCTTTGATGTCGTCATTCACAACGTCTGTATCAGCCACTACGAGAACTCCGATACGTCCGCCGCCGTGGATGTAAGATACAACGCATCCGTTGTCAGCAGCAACTTTCTCAAATCTTCTGATGTTAAGGTTTTCTCCGATCACTGCGATTTTCTCTACGAGAGCGTCTTTTACAGTTTTTGTTGTATCTGCTGCCCAAGCTTCTGCCATGAACGCATCCATATCTGCCGCTTCGGAATCAACGATCTGATTTACAACTGTCTCTACAAATCCCTGAAATTCATCGTTCTTTGCAACGAAGTCTGTCTCAGAGTTTACTTCTACGATTGCAGCTTTGTTGTCTTTTACAACTGTTTTTACAATACCTTCCGCTGCGATTCTTCCAGCTTTTTTCTCAGCTTTTGCCTGTCCGTTCTTTCTGAGGAATTCTACTGCCGCATCCATATCTCCGTTTGTTTCAGAGAGAGCTTTTTTACAGTCCATCATTCCCGCTCCGGTCATTTCTCTTAATTCTTTTACCATTCCTGCTGTGATTGCCATGATAATTTCCTCCATTATCTTCTCAATATTCTTTTTCACCTAAACAAATCACCGTAAGTGCCAAACGGCGTCTTCCGGGATTGTAAGCGGTCGCCAAGGTCTCGGGCAGGCCCGGACTTTTGCTCGTCGCCTATACAAGCAAAAAGCTTCAACCTATTTTTAGGCTGAAGCTCTCGTTTTCTTACTCTTCAACAGCCTCTTCAGCTTCTACTGCTGTTTCTGCTTCGTAGTATTCTTCGTCTGTTGCTCCCTGATTTGCTTCAATCACAGCGTCAGCCATCTTAGAAACGATCAGCTTAACAGCTCTGATAGCATCATCGTTACCCGGGATCACATAATCCAGTTCTTCCGGATCGCAGTTTGTATCACAGATACCGATCAACGGAATTCCAAGTGTGTGTGCTTCCTGTACGCAGATTCTTTCTTTTTTCGGATCTACGATGAAGATTGCGTCCGGCAGTCTCTTCATATCTTTGATTCCGCCAAGGTTCTTCTCAAGTTTTGCCCACTCTTTTTTCAGCTCGATAACTTCTTTTTTCGGAAGTACATCGAATGTTCCGTCTTCTGACATTGTCTCGATCTCTTTGAGACGTTTGATACGGCTCTGGATCGTCTTAAAGTTTGTGAGCATACCGCCTAGCCATCTCTCGTTTACATAATACATTCCACAGCGCTCTGCTTCTGTTTTGATCGCATCCTGAGCCTGTTTCTTTGTTCCTACGAAAAGGATCGTGCCGCCTTCTGCCGCGATGTCAGAAACGGCTTTGTATGCATCGTCAACCATTCCTACTGATTTCTGAAGGTCGATGATATAAATACCATTTCTCTCTGTGTAGATGTACGGAGCCATTTTCGGATTCCATCTTCTTGTCTGATGTCCGAAATGAACACCTGCTTCTAAAAGCTGTTTCATTGAAATAACGCCCATGTTTCTTTCCTCCAAATTGGTTTTTTACTTCCGCATGTTTTGTTTTCCTCCGAAACCGTCCGGATTCTCCGGCTTAGGCACCGACGGAGATAACCGCATGCGTGTTTTTTTGCAACATTCGTAGTATATCATAGAAGATTTTCCTTTGCAAGGAATTCTTCCATAAGTTTTTTCACCTCTTGAAGGCTTTTTCCTTCTTCTTTCGGGCGCGCGATCACGATAAGTTCCGCCCCGGCTTTCTGCGCCGCCTTTTTCTTTTCCTCGAACCCGCCTGCGCCGCCTGATTCTTTCGTCACAAAATAAGCTGCATTTATATGTTTGAGCATTGCCAGATTCAGTTCTTCCGAATAGGGACCCTGCATTGCGATCAGATGTTTCCCCTCAAAACCAAGACGGACTGCCTCTGCGACTGCCTCCTGCGTCGAAAGGACTCTTGCAAAACATCTTTCTTTATAATCTTTTATCCGGGTATACAAATGCAGTTCTTTGCTCCCTGTAGATATCAGCACATTCCCGCCTGTCTTTTTTAAATATTCCACCGCTTCTTCTACCGAAGCCGCAGATATGGGTCTTCCGTCACTCGTTTCTCCCGCATGATCAGCCGGATCGTTCGTTTCTCTTTCCCGAAGACAGCGAACATATTTGATCTTTTCTTCTTCGCATGCGGCGCAAATATTTTCTGTAACTTGTCTTGCAAACGGATGGGTTGCATCCACCGCAAGTCCGATATTATTTTCCCTTATAAACGCTCTCATCTTTGACTGATCCATCCGCCCGGGTATGACCCGGATTCCCTCATTCTCTCCCAGAACGCTTTTTCCATATTCGGTTGCGGTGCTGACACAACACTTCATTTTCATTTGTGATGCATACCGGGTGAGCAGTCTGCCTTCTGTTGTTCCCGCGAAAATCCATATCTTGTCTTTTTTTCATCTGACTTTCACTCTTTCTACTCATTTTTTAACTTCGGATTTTTCTTGCCTCTATCAAAAAGTTCTCTTATCAAGCGCTTTTTCATGCGCTTTTAAGTCTTATTTTTTATTTACTGCCGATATTTTTTACGTTATAATCTAATACGCGGACACGCAGAAGAAACACTTATCCTTATATTTATCTATAACTTTTCTATAACTTTATGGAGGGATTGACCTATGATCAAATTAATTGCAAGCGACTTAGACGGCACTCTGCTTCAAAACGAAGCGCAGGAGCTGACGCCCCGGGCAATCGAACTTATCCGGGCGCTGACCCAAAAAGGAGTTCATTTTGTTGCCGCAAGCGGACGCCAGTATGCAAACGAACGACTTCTCTTTCACGAGATCAAAGACGATATCTCCTACATCGCCGAAAACGGTTCTCTGTGCATTCATCAGGGGAAAGTTATCTCCCGGGGACTGATTGAGGACGATCTCGCTTACCGCATTCTGCGCGAATTAAAAAAAGAACCCGGATTTGAGATTGTAGTATCACGAGAAGATACTTGCCTGATCGAAAACAATAACTCCCAATTCGCAAACCACATTGTAAATGTGATGCACAACACAACCGAGATCGTGGACGACCTCTTAACTGTCAAAGGTCCTTTTTTAAAGATTGCGTTCGCGAACATGACTTCCCGCAGAACAACGGACTGTCTGAAAGAACTTCAGGAGAAATTTTCATCCGAAATCAAAGTTGTCACTTCCGGAAACATTTGGATCGACTTCATCGTTCCCGGGTGCAACAAAGGAAGCGCGCTCCGAAATCTGATGGATCTTTTCGGCATAACCCCCGAAGAATGTGTCGCCTTCGGCGATCAATATAATGATGTGGAAATGCTTGAAACAGTCGGCATGGGATACGCCATGTCAAACGCCGCCCCCGGCATCGCCGGACATGCAAAGTATATTACCGACTCTGTAGAAGAAGTTCTTGAAGATATTCTTGCCGGACTCGATCTTTAAGACCGACATCCGGTTTTAAATTCTATGACCGCATATGGTTTTCTGTCTTCATCGCAAAGACGGACGATCACGCGGTCTTTTTTCTGTGCTGTTTCCGGAAATATCTTATCTCCAAGCACTGCGGACTTCTTATAATCAACCCGGACCTGACTGACTAAGATATCCCTCGGAAGCACTTCCAGCGCCATCTGAACATACTGACAGTTATTTACATGCTCATTTGTATCTATATGGTATTTTCGCACCGGAAACGGCGCTTTTTCCTCATAAGACTCCGCTTCTTCGATTTTGCGGTCCTCATACGGCATTTCCAGCGGTTCGTCAATCCCATAGGCTTCCGCCTGTTCTTTGTCAACACGAACCGGTTTTCCTTTTTTCTACGTCCATATACACCCATATCGAGTTCGCACAGGCAATCTGCTCTCCGCTTTCGTCTTTCATATAAAAATTACGGTTTCCGAACATCCCTTTAAAACCTGAAGCAAATGTTCCGACTGTGATCCTTTCGCATAGCTTCGGATACCTTTTCACAATCACCTGCCAGTATGCCAAAACCCACGCTTTTTTCTCTTTTTTCAACACATCCATTCCATATCCGAGTTGCTCGGACTGAAAGGTACTGCAGTCCTGAAAATAATTGATCAACGCCGGAAGAGTCATTGTCGCCCTGTGATCGATCTCACTGTATCTTACCTTGCCTTCAAATTCGTATTTATGTGCTCTCTCCATTTTTATTCCTTCTTCCTGCCATTCTTCTTGTTGTTTTTCACGCTCTTCTTGCAGCTGTTTTTCGCTTTTCCGCCTCTTTTAAAGCATTTTCCGATCGTCCTTTATTCTTCTTTCATCCGTCTTTTATCCTTCGCTCTACTCTTCTGCTTCCGCTTTCGCCACAAATTCATAATCGACTGTTATCACGCACTCATATCTGTTGTCGATCTGTTTCAGCCTCTCCATCATCAGCAGCGGAAGCTCGTTTCTTCTCTCCTCATCATAATTGATGGGAATGACCATATCGAATACAAGATTAATCTGTCTTGTTCCGTGAACGATACGAAAATCATGCAGACTGCACGAAGGATCGAGTTCTCTTAAGATCTTTTCCGCCACTTTCCGTATCTTGAGCACATTTTCATCTTTCATCTCCACCGGATCCATATGAATGACAAGAAACAGACCTAACGTCTGCTTGGCATCTCTCTCGATCCGGTCGATGATCTCATGGGATTTTTCGATATCTACGTCATTCGGTACTTCCGCATGGATCGAAGCCATGCTCCTTCCCGGTCCGTAATTATGAACGATCAGATCATGCGTTCCTACAATGCCGTCGTATTTTTCTACAAAAGCTTTAATCTGATCATATACCTGAGGATCGATTGCTTCACCGATCAGCGGTTCCAACGTATCTTTTGCAATGCCGACTCCTGCCCACATTACAACAAGGGCAACTCCGATTCCGACCACTCCGTCAATGTTCCAGCCCGTAATTCGAAAAACGATAAGCGAAAGGATCGTCGCGCCTGTTGTGATCACATCTCCCATAGAATCCGCAAACACTGCCATCATCACTTTAGAATTTATCTTCTCGCCAAGCCGCTTGTTGAACAGACCAAGCCACAGTTTCACTCCGATCGATAAGATCAGTATAATGACCGAAGCTATCTGAAAATTCAGCATTTCCGGCGTTCGTATTTTCCCGATCGAATCTTTCAGAAAAGTAAACCCTACTTCCAAAATAAGAAAAGAAACTACTAGCGCCGCTATGTATTCAATCCTTCCATGTCCGAACGGATGATCTCTGTCCGCAGGTTTCTCCGCCATTTTCACTCCGATAAAACTAATGATCGACGAACCTGCGTCCGACAGATTGTTGAAAGCGTCCGCCATAACCGACACGCTGTGCGCGATCACTCCGATAGTAAATTTTACTGCAAACAAAAAGACATTACAGAAGATACCTACAATACTTGCCAGCACTCCATACGCCGTTCTTACAGATATCTTCTCTACGTCCTCATAATCTTTTACGAAATGTTCTATTAAAAATTGTGTCATTTTATTTCTTCTTCCAAAAATACCAGCTTATTTTAAACTCTGTTCCTGCCGTGATTTCTGAATACTCCTCTTCTGTCAAAACATGTTTCAATTTTTCTTTTCCTTCATTCGGAACGACTGCATTTGCCGCATCGCGAAAACAGAGACTCGGATAGAGAACGCACCACCAGTTATGTCCTTTTGCCGAACCGATCTCAATACGCAGCGCCTCATAATTTCCTGCCGGAAACGTTACATCGCCATATGTTTTATCGGGAAACCAGCAAGTTGTCACCGCCGCCGTTACAGGATAATCATAGTTTTCTTCGGCAACACACCGGCGGCTCACATCCTCGATCTCATCGATATGCTCCCGTATCCACATCACGGTTTCATCCTCTGTCATATGCTGTTCATCCGCCATGTTTGCCTCCAGAAACTCCAGCACTTTATCACGCACTTTTAATTTCAGCGCCTGATCTTCCCTGCTGTCGCTGTTTGCCAGAACATGAAAGCGAAGCACTTCTTCTGATAATCGTCGCTGAAGATCACTCTGCGCTTTCGCATCCATCCTGTAAACCGCCGTTGTCAGAGCAAACGCCGCAGCGAATGCAAATAGTACCGCAGCTGCGGCGCACATCCGCCTTGATTTTTTCATCTGCCGGCTAGTCGTTCTGTCATCATCCGCCCCGTATTCCCGCCTCCTGCCGAACTGTCCGAATTGATCTTTGATCTTTGTTCTGTCCATATGTATTCCCTCCGTCTGCTGTTTTTATAACTATGCTACAGAGAGTATGGACATTTCTTTTTCTTTTATACATCAAAAATCCGGCATTTTACTGCGCAGCGTTCCGACTACGGTATCTACCTGATTATTGATATGCTGCCCGGTAATCTGAGTCGCCATTGCTTTGTCGTGTCCTTCGATTGCCTGCATGATCGCTTCGTGTTCTGCGATAAGCTGCGGATAGCATTCCTTTTTCTTCAAATATTCAATCCGGTAGCGGTACATCTGTTCGCGTAGATTGTTCAAAAGCTGAATCAGTCTTTCATTATCCGTCGCCTGAAAGATCACATCATGAAACGCCTCGTCTGCCTGTGCGATACTTGTTATATCGTCACTGTCAAACATTTGTTCAAATCTGGCAGCAGCGGCATGAAGTTCGTGTATTTCCTCCTGATTAATGCGGTCACACGCAAGCTGTACGGCAAGTTCTTCAAGCGCACACCGAACTTCCAGTACGTCGCGCAGATTTTTTTCTGTAATCTCCGCTACCTCCGCGCCTTTTCTCGGTATCATGAGCACAAGTCCTTCCAATTCCAGCTTTCGGATCGCTTCCCGGATCGGCGTTCTGCTCACTCCCAGTTTGTTTGCAAGCTGTATCTCCATCAGCCGCTCTCCGGGCTTTAGTTCTCCTCTTAAGATTGCCCGCCTGAGCGTATTGAATACGACATCTCTCAAGGGAAGGTATTCATTCATCGTCACTTCAAAATCAATCGGCATCTTAATTCCTCCTCACTCCATGGATACTGGTCACATACACTTGTCCTGCCAGTGACTTCTCCCTGATACGTCTCTGTGCTTCACGCGCCGCAGTCCTGTTCTCAAACAAACCGAACACAGTCGGACCGCTTCCGCTCATCATTGCGTTTAAAGCTCCGCACTCTTTCATTTCCTGCTTGATCTCTTCAATAACCGGATGCATAGGAATCGTCACATCTTCCAAAACATTTCCCATAGCAGAGGCAACCTTTTTCAGACTGCCTTCTTCCAATCCTTCGATCACCCCGTCGATATCAGGATGTTCTGAGATTTCTTTCGCATCCAGAGCCTCATATACAACCTTTGTAGAAACACTGATCGGCGGTTTTGCTATAAGAACCGTACACTTCGGCATCGGAGGAAGTTCTTTTAGTTCTTCTCCGATCCCTTCTGCCAGAACCGTTCCTCTCATAATGCAGTATGGTACGTCTGCGCCGAGCTTCACTCCTCTTTCCATCAGTTCTTCTTTAGATAAACCGAGCCGGAACAACCGGTTCATACCGAACAAAACCGCCGCCGCATTCGAGCTTCCTCCCGCAAGTCCTGCCGCAACCGGGATATGCTTGTTCAAAGTGATCCTGACTCCGCCTTCCAATGAAAATTCTTCTATCAGCATGTGCGCCGCTTTGTATGCTATATTTCCTTCACCTATAGGAAGGAATCTTAAATTCGATACAATCTCGATTCCTTCCCTTCTCTTCTTCTCGATCTTCACTTCATCATGGAGATAAATCGACTGCATTACCATCCTTACATCATGATAACCGTTTTCTCTCCTCCCCAGCACATCCAGGCCAAGATTGATCTTTGCCAGTGATTTCAATTCAATCTCATTCATCTTCCGTCCTCCGCCCGTTTTCCGCCTCTGTGTATCTGTACATTTACTTGTATCTTGTATACATTATGCTTACAGTATACTCATATTTTCTTTAAAAATCAATAATTTATCCCCCGTTTTCACATTTTCATTGTCCATAGAATTAACTTCCATAATACCGGATACCGTCGTCATATATTTTTTTGCCAGACTCCACAAATCTTCCCCATCCTGCACAATATGACCGACGATCCCCGGGCGTTTTACAGAAGCGTCCGTATCGAACTGCCGTTCGGAAACATTCGTGATCATACTTGCCGATATCAGCTTTTTCAAAAAGATATCAAAGGTCAGCACCGCCTTCACTTCGACCGCCTCGCTTCCCGCAAGAGTCACGGCAAGCTGCTCGACATGATACGCCGGACTTGCGCTGACATTTTTCGGAAGATTCGGATATTCCACAAGATACGAAAACGGGATCATCCCTGTCCAACTTCCATATGGCTGTTCGTCATCCGCTCTCAGATAGAGAAAAGAAATATGGAGTATTCCTTCAATCTCCACTCCTTCCTCAGTGTACCGCTCGCTTTCTGCCTGGATACTGCCTTCACTGTGAATAATCTGCAAAACGTCCTCTTTCAGCTCAGGAAGCGTCAGACGCTCCGCAATCTTACATTTTGCCTGATTGTACATAAGCATTTCCTCATAAATGCCTTCTTTTTTCTCAAGTACGCACTCTCTGTCAAGAGAATACATATCTTTTAATATCTCTGTTTCCACTTCAGAATAAACATTCATTTTCATAGAAAGAGTCGCTTCGATACCAAGAGCTCTCATTTCTCCGTCTCCATCCTGACGGATATCGACGATAGGATCTTCCAGACTTTGCCGGATCTGACAGATCATATCTTCCTCTGCGCCTTCGCATGGAATCCTTCCCTCATACGGCACGCTCTGTTCAATCCATTCCACTTTTTCTTCCGGTGACAGATACATGCAGAATACTTCCGCCTCGCCCCGTATAAGCAGTTCATCCTGTCCGGGGCGGATTTCCGCTTTTCTTCCGCTTATGTCAAAAAATAAAATCTGTCCGATACTTTCTTTCGTTCCCGGCAGTACTATTTCTTCTTTGATACGGTACGTATCTTTTTTTGAAATCTTTAATTCCGACACATTCATCTTCTGTCGTTTTTTGTATACCGGAAAATCACTTTCTGCATCTGTCGTCAATTCTTCATCTCTCATCCGTTCCCTTCCCAGTTCCATTTCCGCAGCTACCCGAAGAGTCAGTTTTCTTGAATGAACGACCGATACAGTAAATTCCGTCCTTTCATTTCGGATAAAAAACGTCTCTTCGCCGTCATTTTCCGCATAGATCATCTCTTCAAACGGAATCTTTCCTTCCAACACCGAAAGCGTTGTCTCCCCCTGCGTCATATAAAGGATTTTGTAATACGCTTTTCCTGTTACTTTCACATAGTTTTCCACAGGACGAACATCCTCTGTCTTAAGCTTGGCACTGCTGTACACGATTCTTTGAACAGCTTCTTTCTGCTCGGGCACATTGTAATCTTCATCCAGATAAAACCGGTCAAAAACGGTTTTTCCCTCCTGTGTATAATGAACTGTTTTTTTCGTCAGATCCATCTTTCTCCTCCTCACTTAAACAAAACATCTTTTTTTACATCTTCCGTCTGCACGACTATATAGGGGTATGTTTCTGCTTTTTCTTTTTCCTCCCCTTTTTTCGGACCGATCAGAGTCGTTTTTATACAGACGGCCGTTTCCGTCTCATAAAGTTCCTTCACTTCCACACTATAACCGGTTGTCGGCTGAACCTCGTATCCCTGTGCGATATAGAGGAAGCCCTGATCCGAATATGTAATCCGAAACGGTTTCTTCTCTCCTCCTTTGATCATCTCCCGAAGACTTTGGGGAATATCTTCTTCCTCAATCACCTCGTACTTCATATCTCGTATCTTTTCCGTCTCTGCCTGTGTTGAAACACATCCTGTCAGCGCGCCGTAAACGCTGCGGCACAGATCAGAACCGCTCCGAACACTGCCGCCTTTTGCGTATCTTTTTTTAACAGCTTTCTTTTTGCATATCCTCGGTCCATTCCGATCGAACCTCTGCATTTTTCCATACAAACATATGCGCTGTACACCTTCCTTATGCCTATATCATTCTATCCTTTTTTATAAGTCTTGTGTTTTCCTATCCTCCGCTGTATAATTACCGTTGTATTGCAAATTTAAGAAGAAAATGAGGTTTATTTATGTTTCGTTTTATTTGTATTGTAATTTTTCTTATATTATTTCTCATCCTTACAATTCCGATCCTCATCGTTGAATGGATCATCGGAAAATTTGCCCCGAACGCCCGCGACATAAGTTCTTTGCGCATCGTACAATGGGGATTCAAAGTGATTTTAAAAATAACCGGAGTAAAAACGACGGTCATCGGAGAGGAAAACATTCCCGACGAAGCGGTTCTCTTTGTAGGAAATCATCGAAGCTACTTCGACATTCTCCTGACATACAGCCGATGCAAACGTCTCACCGGATATGTCGCAAAAAAAGAAATGGAGAAATATCTGACACTTACAACGTGGATGCGTCGCCTGTATTGTCTCTTCCTTGACCGTTCCGATCCAAAACAAGGACTAAAGACTATACTGACTGCTATAGATTACATTAAACGGGGGATTTCAATCTGCATCTTTCCCGAAGGGACGCGCAACACAGGAGCGGAGCTTTCCCTTCTTCCGTTTAAAGACGGCGCTTTTAAAATCGCCACAAAAACAGGCTGTCCGATCGTTCCGATCTGCATGAACAACACGGCTGAAATTTTTGAAAATCATTTTCCGAAGATTAGAAAAACCCATGTCGTGATCGAATACCAAAAACCGATCTATCCGGACCGGCTTGATAAAGAAACAAAACGTCATATCGGAGATCACGTAGAATCGATCATCAAAGAAACGATTGAAAAAAATGCAAAATTATATTTTTAAACTCAAATAAAAATATCAAAAAAATAAAAAAGCAGTTCCGCTTTTCATACAGACTCATCGAACTGTCTGTAAAACGGAACTGTTTTTTATTTTACTTATTAAAATGATAATTCAGCACAAAATCTCACAAACTTTGATCTGCGATATATTTACATGCCGCAAGCGCCGCCACCGCGCCGTCTGCCGCCGCCGTCGTAAGCTGTCTTACTTCTTTTGTACGGCAGTCTCCCGCCGCAAAAATTCCCGGATGAGATGTAAGGCAGTCTTCCGATGCGAGAACGAATCCTCCCTCATCTAATTTTACCGTATCTGCAAACGTCTCGTTTTTAGGGATCTGGCCGACTGCGACAAATACACCTGACACATGAAGTTCAAAATCTTTTCCCGTCTTTTTATCATTTAAAATTAATTTTTCCACCATGGATTCTCCGACGAGTTCTTTCACTGTCGCGCTGAGGATAAACTCTACGTTTTCCTTTTCTTTCAGCCGCTTCACACCGCTGTTTTCACCCCGGAACTCATCTCTTCTATGGATCAGATATACTTTACTGCAATAGTCGGAAAGGAATTCCGCATCCTGGATCGCTGTGTTTCCGCCGCCTACTACGGCGACTTCTTTTCCTCTGAAAAACATTCCGTCACATGTTGCACAATAGGAAACTCCCGCCCCTGTCAGCCGCTCTTCATTCGGTACTCCAAGATGTCTGTGCGTCACTCCGGTTGCTAAAACAATACTCCGGCACGGATATTCTTTTTCCGGTGTAACGATTACTTTTACTTCTCCTTCATCACGAATTCCCGTCACCTGCGCCATCTGTGTCTCTGCGCCGAGTTTCATTGCCTGATCGAGCAGATTCATGGAAAATTCGCTTCCGCTCACACTTGCGATCCCCGGATAATTTTCTACATTCGGAGACGAAGTGATCTGACCGCCAAATGTTCCTCCTTCTATAATAATTGTTCTTTTTCCCGCTCTCTGACCATAGATCGCCGCTGTCATTCCGGCAGTCCCGCCGCCGATGATTCCGATATCATACATAATTTTCATCTCCTTTTTTCCTGTCACTAAACGACCTGTTTATTTCTTTCATTCTGCAAAATTCAATTCGCTTCCTTGCTTCTGTAAAAGTCTGTTTTGCAGCACTTTATTTCTTCGTTATTACATCTTTCTCGATTTATCAGCGCATACTTTCATAGCTTCGATCACCGCGCTTCTAAGTCCTTTCTCCTCCAGAACGCGGACAGCCTCTATCGTTGTTCCCGCAGGAGAACATACCATATCTTTTAATTCTCCCGGATGTTTTCCCGTATCGAGCACCATCTTTGCACTTCCGTAAACTGCCTGCGCGGCAAATTCATACGCCTGCTTTCTCGGCATTCCTTCCGACACAGCCGCATCCGCCATCGCTTCAATAAACATAAATACATATGCAGGAGCGCTTCCGCTTACGGCAACGACAGCATCGATCATATTTTCCGCCACAATCTCTACTTTTCCGAAAGAACGTAAGATTTTCAACGCATATTCTTTTTCTTCTTCTGTCACCGCATCATTTGCACATGCGGCTGTCATCCCCTCTCCTACAAGCGCCGGTGTATTCGGCATTGCACGAACGATCTTAACCTTTTTTTCAAACTGTTCTTCCAGCCACTTAAGCGTCTTTCCGGGAGCGATCGTAATGATAAGCTGATCTTCTCTTACACAGTCTTTAATCTCCTTGATCGTCTCCGCATAATACTGCGGCTTCACCGAGAGTACAAGAACTTCTGATTCTGACGCCGCTTTCTTATTATCCTCTGTCACATTGATCCCATATGCAGATTGCACTTTGCTTCGGCTTTCCTTTGAAATATCCGCGCCGATGATCTCTTCCGGCTTAAAGATCTCATTTCTGATAATGCCTCCCATGATCGCGCCCGCCATATTTCCTGTTCCGATAAATCCTAATTTCATAATCTTATTCTCCTTTTCCATATTTCTATTTTCCTTTTATCTGTCGTCGTTCTATTCAATATTTTCTCTGTTTTATCATTTTTTCAGTTTTTCGTTTTGCTCATTTTTCAATACTTCACCGTAAATTCCCGTTCTTCCTCTAACGGAATCTCTTCAGTATCCATCCATTGAATATCGATGAAACGCCCTTGATTCAAGCCGACAAGCAGTTTATTGATCAGCGCTTCTCTTCCCTGAACTTCCATTGTCACAGTTTGATCCCAGTCGTTGCGAACCCAGCCTGTCAATTCCAAAGACTGCGCGAGATATTTTGCCGTATAACGAAATCCGACGCCTTGAACGCGTCCGTGAAAAACGATCCGTTTTCTGATCTCTGCCATATTACCGCCTCCTCAATTTCTGAAAATATATGCTTCAATCATAGAAATGAATTTACGAACCCTTTTCTATTATACTCTAGTTTCATATTAAACCAATAAAAACTTTTTAACAGTGACTATATCACAAATGAAATCATAAAAATCATATTATAGAAACCGCACTAAAAACATATTAAAGTTTTATGCATAATACATAAAACAACAAGTGAATCCCAAAATTTTTCGTGTCATTCTTCCAACTTTATGCTATACTCAAACACAAGACATACGTTCTGACTGCAAAGGCATCCTCCTGAGCAAAAAGGCGCACATATGGAATATCAGAGGGACTCTCCCTCTTTCTTTGTATATCCGCGCGCCTTTTCAGGCGCGCTTTTTACAATGTCTGCAAACGAAAGTCCGAACTTGTCTGAAACCTTGTCAACTGCTTACACTATACGAATTATAACAAGGAGACATACTATGGACACTAGAATCGCTCTTATCGGCGTTCTTCTCGAAACCCGAGAATCCGTCGATAAACTAAACCATCTTCTAAGCGACTACGGAGAATATGTAATCGGAAGAATGGGACTGCCATACAAAGAAAAAGGAATCCATATTATCAGTATCGCCGTAGACGCCCCGAACAATATCATCAGCGCCCTTTCCGGCAAACTCGGAATGCTTCCGGGCGTCAGCACGAAAACGATCTACGGCAAAACAACGTAACTTATTTGTAACAGCTATATGATCCAAACGCCCGCTTATGAGTAAAACAGCGGCGTCAGCCGCGATAAGCACGCAGTACGGTTTTACGAATGGCGCGAACTGAACTGTCACACTTATTTTTCTGCGAGAGGACACGACTATGACCGAAAAAAACGATACAAAACAACTGATTGACCGATTAGAAGCAACCCGTAATCTTTCCAGAGACGAATGGATCCGCCTGATTCAAAACAGAACGGCCGATGATGCAGACTATTTATTTGAACGGGCACAGGCCGTCCGCACACGCCATTATGGACGCAGCGTATACATCCGCGGACTGATCGAATTTACAAATTATTGTAAAAACGACTGCTTCTACTGCGGAATACGAAAAAGTAACAGAAATGCCAACCGTTACCGTCTGACAAAAGAGCAGATACTCTCCTGCTGTGAGATGGGATATGCTCTCGGCTTTCGGACGTTCGTTCTGCAAGGCGGTGAGGACGGTTCATTTACGGATGACCGGCTGACTGATATTATTTCTTCTATACGAACGCGATGGAGTGACTGCGCGATCACACTCTCAATCGGAGAACGTTCTTATGAAAGCTACAAGCAACTTTATGACGCCGGAGCGAATCGCTTTCTTTTAAGACATGAAACATACGATGACACGCATTACGGAAAGCTTCACCCCCCTGCCTTAAGCGCCGCCAGACGAAAGCAATGTCTTTTTGATCTAAAAAAGATCGGCTATCAGGTCGGCACCGGATTTATGGTCGGATCGCCCTATCAGACTTTTGAAAATCTGGCAGACGATATGCTGTTTTTAAAAGAACTCAATCCACAGATGGTCGGGATCGGTCCTTTCATCCCCCATCATGACACCCCGTTTGCAGATCAAAAGGCCGGAAGCGCTGATCTAACGCTGTTTCTGCTCGGATTGATCCGTCTGCTTCTTCCGAAAGTCCTTCTCCCTGCCACGACCGCTCTTGGCACGATTGATTCCGACGGCCGCGAAAAGGGAATTCTTGCCGGAGCGAACGTGATCATGCCGAATCTTTCTCCGCCGCAGGTGAGAGAAAAATATTTACTTTACGACAGTAAACTGTGCACCGGTGACGAAGCCGCCGAAAGCCTTCGTTCTTTAAAGCAGAGAATACAAAATATCGGATATGAAATCACAGTTTCCAGAGGAGATTCCCTGAACATATAAAAAGCACTTTCATCCGAAACATTTTCCCTGTCTGAAAGCAGATAAAACGATTTAAAATTCCGAAAAATAATATTAAAAATTAAAAGGAGACTCAACTATGTACGATGTAAATTCAAAACATGCAGATGATTTTATCAATCATGAAGAAATTCTCGAAACGCTCGCCTATGCAGATGAGAATAAAAATAACATGAAACTGATCGATGCGATCATTGAAAAAGCAAAAAAACGAAAAGGGCTGACACATCGGGAAGCATCAGTTCTTCTCGCCTGTTCGGACGAAGAAAAAAACAAAGAGATCTATAAGCTTGCAGAACAGATCAAAAAAGATTTCTACGGAAACAGAATCGTAATGTTTGCTCCTCTTTATCTGTCAAATTATTGTGTCAACGGCTGTACTTACTGCCTACCACGCGAAAAACAAACATATTATGAGGAAACAGCTCTCTCAGGAAGAGATCCGAAGAGAAGTCATCGCACTTCAGGACATGGGGCATAAACGGCTTGCTTTGGAAGCAGGCGAAGATCCTGTCCGCAATACGATGGACTATTACTTAGAATCGATCAAAACGATTTACAGCATCAAACATAAAAACGGCGCGATCCGCCGTGTCAATATTAATATTGCGGCTACGACAGTCGATAATTACCGCCTGCTCAAAGAAGCCGGCATCGGAACGTACATCTTGTTTCAGGAAACATACCATAAAGAAAGCTATCTTGAACTGCATCCGACCGGACCAAAACACGACTACAACTATCACACCGAAGCGATGGACCGCGCCATGGAAGGCGGCATAGACGACGTCGGTCTGGGTGTTCTCTTCGGACTGGACAAATACCGCTATGAATTTGCCGGGCTTCTCATGCATGCCGAGCATCTGGAAGCGGCGTTCGGAGTCGGTCCGCACACGATCAGCGTTCCTCGTCTGAAACACGCCGACGATATCGATCCCGATCAGTTTGACAACGGAATCGACGACGATACTTTTGCCAAGATCGTTGCCTGCATCCGAATCGCCGTTCCATATACGGGAATGATTATCTCTACCCGCGAAAACCAGAAAACACGGGAGCGCGTCCTTCATCTTGGAATCTCCCAGATCAGCGGCGGATCACGAACCAGCGTAGGAGGGTACTGTGAACCGGAACCTGAAGATGCCAAATCCGAACAGTTTGACGTCAGCGATACCCGCACACTTGACGAAGTTGTCCGCTGGCTTATGGAAATGGATTACATCCCAAGTTTTTGTACCGCATGTTATCGTGAAGGAAGAACCGGAGATCGGTTTATGTCTCTTTGCAAAAGCGGACAGATCCAAAACTGCTGTCATCCGAACGCTCTCATGACACTGAAAGAATATTTGATGGATTATGCGTCTCCTGAGACAAAGGCAATCGGAGACCGGCTGATCGACAGAGAAGTTCTCAATGTTCCGAATGAGAAAGCGCGTGCCGTCGTTTTGGAAAATCTGAAACTGATCGAGCAGGATAACAGAAGAGATTTTCGTTTCTAAATTTATTTTCTTGTGATATAATGAGCGTTGGCAGACGGAAGCCGCAGTAAAAACCACTTCTGCTTCCTCTGCAAATTTACGATACAGACGAAAGCAGTTTCATCGTTTCGTCTTATGCATGGCAATGAAAAGAGGGAATAACCATGAGCGCACAAAATCTCACCTTGCTGACAGATCTTTACGAACTGACAATGATGCAGGGATATTTTGAATCGCAGGCAAACGAAACGGTCATTTTCGACGTGTTTTTCCGCGAAAATCCAAACAAGGGCGGATACTCTGTCATGGCCGGTTTAGAGCAGGTGATCGAATATATTAAAAACTTGAATTTTTCTTATGAAGACGTAGATTATCTAAGGGGACTCGGACTGTTCAGCGAGGACTTCCTCCACTACTTGAGCGGATTCCACTTCAGCGGCGATATTTATGCCATTCCTGAAGGCAGCGTCATCTTTCCGCGGGAACCGCTCGTGAAAGTGATCGCCCCTATCATGGAAGCGCAGTTAGTCGAAACCGCGATCTTAAACATTATCAACCATCAGTCTTTGATCGCAACAAAGGCTTCCCGCGTTGTCCACGCGGCACAGGGAAACGGCGTGATGGAATTCGGTCTGCGCCGCGCCCAGGGACCTGATGCAGGTCTTTACGGGGCAAGGGCAGCCATGATCGGAGGTTGTGTCGGAACGTCCAATGTTCTCGCGGGAAAAATGTTTGACGTTCCTGTTCTCGGAACACATGCACACAGCTGGATCATGAGTTTTCCTGACGAATATACGGCATTTAAAGAATACGCCAGACTGTATCCTGACGCCTGTACGCTTCTCGTAGACACATACGACACATTAAAATCAGGTGTTCCGAATGCGATCCGTGTATTTCAGAAAATGAAAGATGCCGGAATCCATCCGAAAAGTTACGGAATCCGTCTTGATTCCGGCGATCTTGCCTACCTTTCCAAAAAGGCACGGAAAATGCTCGATGAAGCCGGATTTCCTGACGCAGTTATCGCCGCGTCAAATGATCTGGACGAATTTTTGATCAACGATCTGAAAATTCAGGGAGCTGCCATCACTTCATGGGGTGTCGGAACGAATCTGATCACATCAAAAGACTGTCCGTCATTCGGAGGGGTTTACAAACTTGCCGCCATCCAAAATAAAGACGGGGAATTTGTTCCGAAAATCAAGATTTCCGAAAATATAGAAAAAATCACCAATCCCGGAAACAAAACGATCTATCGCATTTATGATAAAGATACAGGAAAAATCCGCGCCGATCTAATCTGTTTTGCAGATGAAACTTACGATACTTCTGAAGATCTGCTTCTTTTTGATCCGAATTCCACATGGAAAAAGACACGGCTTGAAGGCGGCACATATACAATGAAAGAGATTTTAAAACCGATCTTTATCCGTGGCGAATGTAAATACACTTCTCCGTCCGTAAAAGAGATTGCCTCTTTCTGCGAACAGGAGAAAAATGCTCTGTGGGATGAGACAAAGCGTCTCTTTAACCCGCACAAAGTATATGTAGACCTTTCACAAAGACTTTATGATACAAAAACCGAACTGTTAAATAACGTAAACCGATAGGAACAACTCTCTTATGAATCTATATCAGATCGACGACTTAGACGACTTAACCGAAACGTTCCATATTATAATTTAATGAAACTAAACGAATATCTGAAAATCAAATAAACAAAAACGAATATCTCGAAATCAAAGGAGTATAAACAATTATGAAAATCATCGTACTCGCCGGAGGACTAAGCACTGAAAGAGACGTTTCTCTTGCTTCTGCCGCCGGCATCTGCCGTACATTAATCGAAAAAGGTCATGACGCTTTTCTTCTTGACGTATTTTTAGGGCTGGAACACGCTCCCGAACATTTGGAAGACGTATTTACCCTTCCCGGTCACGGTCTTGAGATTGCGAAAAACATCAGTTGTGAAGAACCTGATCTTGCCGCTGTAAAAGCATCCCGGCCTGATCAATCCGACTGTTTCTTAGGACCAAACGTCATTGAATTATGTCGTCTGGCAGATATCACATTTCTCGGACTTCACGGCGGTGAAGGAGAAAACGGAAAACTTCAGGCTACTTTTGACCTGCTCGGTATCCGCTACACAGGTCCCGATTCTCTCGGCTGCGCCGTCGCTATGGATAAAGGACTGACAAAACAAGTCTTTCTCCAGGCAGGCATCGACACGCCGGCAGGCGTTACCATTCACAAGAAATCAAAAGACCGCTCTCTTGCTTTAACAGGTCTTTCCCTTCCTGTCGTTATAAAACCATGTTCTGGAGGTTCGAGCATCGGGGTATATATCGTCAGTACAGAAGAAGAATATGCAGAAGCTTTGGAAAAATCCTTTTTCTATGAGGATGAAGTCGTTGTAGAAGAGTATATAAAAGGACGTGAATTTGCATGTGGCGTAATTGACAACGAGGCGCTTCCTCCGATCGAAATCATACCGAAAACAGGATTTTTCGATTATGCGAATAAATATCAGGCGGACGCGACTTTAGAAGTATGCCCTGCGGACATTCCCGAAGAGACAGCTTCCCGGATGATGGAACTTACCGTAAAAGCATTCCGTGCGCTGAAACTCAACGTATACAGCCGCGCCGATTTTCTTCTGGATGAAAAAGGAAATCTTTACTGTCTGGAAATGAACACTCTGCCGGGCATGACCGCAGCCAGCCTGCTGCCGAAAGAAGCGAAAGCGGCAGGAATCGAATACGGCGATCTGTGTGAACTGATCATCAAAAAATCGTTAGAAGCGCGTTATTAATACATGTTGTTTAAGAAAGGCAGGAGCTATCTTATGAAATATATGTCATTACAGGAAATTGCCGCAGCCTGCGGCGGTACATACTACGGCGGATCTGAATTTCTCCCCCGTGAAGTAAGCAGCGTCGTCATCGACAGCCGTAAAGCAGAAAAAGACAGTCTGTTTATCGCGATCCGGGGGGCACGCGTCGACGGACATTCCTTTATTCCGAAAGTAATGGAACAAGGAGCGCTCTGCGCCGTTTCCGAAGAAGATCTCGGAGATGTTCCTTATTCTTATATTAAAGTGGCGTCATGTGAACAGGCTTTAAAAGATATCGCAGAACACTATCGGCGTTCCCTTGATATCAAAGTTGTAGGCATTTCGGGAAGCGTCGGAAAAACGAGCACAAAAGAAATGATCGCCTCTGTCCTGTCACAAAAATATTCGGTTCTGAAAACAGAAGGAAACTTTAACAATGAGATTGGGCTTCCTCTTACTGTTTTCAACCTCCGTAAGGAACATGAAATCGCGGTTCTTGAGATGGGGATCAGCGGCTTCGAAGAGATGACGCGCCTTGCGAAAGTTGCCCGGCCGGACATCTGCGTTCTCACAAATATCGGTGTCGCCCATATGGAAAATCTAGGTTCAAGAGACGGGATCTTAAAAGCAAAAACAGAAATGTTTGCTTATATGAATGAAAACGGAACAATAATCTTAAACGGAGACGATGACAAACTGCGCGGATATTCTCCCGAAAACGGAATCACGCCTGTCTACTTCGGTCTTGATGAAAGCTGCGGTTTTCACGCCGAAAATATTTCCGGCAAAGGTTTAAACGGAACGGACGCACAGTTTTTCACACCAAATTCTTCTTTTACGGCACATATCAACATCCCGGGCGCTCACATGGTGTACAACGCGCTTGCGGCTACCGCAGTCGGATACGCTCTTGGTATGACAGACAGGGAAATCTGCGCAGGAATCGAAGCAAATGTTCCGATTGCCGGACGCAATAACCTGATCCGTGCGCCCCATTTTACGATCATCGACGACTGCTACAACGCAAACCCTACTTCTATGAAAGCGTCTCTCGATGTTCTTGCCTTTGCAGATACTCGCAAAGCAGCAATACTCGGAGATATGTTTGAACTCGGAGAAAACGAAAAACAGATGCACCGCGAAGTCGGCATTCACGCCGTCAGAAAAGGCATCGATGTTTTGATCTGCATCGGCAGTTTGATGAAGTCGGCGGCAGACGGAGCGTTGGAATATCTTGAGCAGCAAAAAAACGCAGAACATACCGAAGAGACGCCTTCGTCTTCTGCGCATTTTCCGACTCAGATCTGCCATTTCGCCACAAAGGCAGATTTTCTGCGCGAGGCGAAAGAACTTTTAAAAGAAGGCGATACCGTACTTGTAAAGGCTTCACACGGAATGGAGTTTCCGGAAATCGTCGAATTTTTACAGCAATAATATTATATTTTGATAAAGCATAGGAGAAGGATTATGAAATATCAGGTTCTCGTCCTTGATCTGGACGGCACTTTGACCAATTCAAAAAAGGAAATTACCGCGCCGACAAAACAGGCGCTTCTTGAGATTCAGGAAGCCGGCCGCACTGTCGTTCTTGCCAGCGGGCGGCCGATCAACGGTGTTGCGCCTCTTGCAAAAGAACTTCAGATGGATACTTTCGGCGGATACATGCTCTCCTTTAACGGCGCACGTATTACAAAATGTTCCACAGGCGAGATCATTTACAATAAAACGATCCCAAAAGAAATCATCCGTCCGGTCTGGGAATACGTAAAGACATTTCCGGGACTGGATATCATCTCTTACGATGACACTCATATTTTCTCAGGGATTTGTCCGAACAAATATGTAGAAATAGAATCGGGAATAAACAATATGGAAATTGTTCCAACGGACGACTTTCCATCCGCCCTTGATTTCCCGGTAAATAAGCTGCTCATCTGCGGCGATCCGAAAACACTTGAAACGATGATCGAACCGCTCCGCAAGCAGTACCACGGGCTTTTAAATATCTATCTTTCCGAACCGTTTTTCTTGGAGATCATGCCGAAAAACATTGACAAAGCGCAGTCTCTCCAAAAGCTGTTAAACAGCATCGGTCTGACCGCTAATGAGATGATCTGCTGCGGCGACGGCTTCAACGATCTGTCCATGATCGAATATGCCGGTCTTGGAGTCGCCATGGAAAACGCACAGCCGATCATAAAAGAAACCGCCGACTTCATCACTCGTTCCAATGACGAAGACGGCGTACTCCATGTGATCGATACGTTTATGCGATAAAGAAATCTTTTATATCGGCTCACACATACAATCTGTAAGAGCTGTCACGATACTTTTTCAGGAAAAGAAAAGTTCCATCACTTCCTGTGCCGGCATTTCTTTTCCTGTAAACAGTTCAAACGCCGCAGCTCCCTGCCAGAGCAAAGATCCCGATTCCTCCGACTGCGGCTTTACAGCCTGCCTCTTTTGCTTTTTTTATAAGCAGCGTCTCTCTCGGATTATACACGACGTCCGCAACAGCCAGATCTTTATGAAGTAATTCTTCCGGAACGGGAAGCACGTTTTCCAAAGGACTCATTCCGGCGCGTGTTGCATTGATCAAAAGATCGCTTCCGGCGATAGCTTCTCCTAATTTTTTCTCATCATCAATATCTTCAATATAGATTTTTTTCATCGACGGTACTGCTTTTTTAATCTTTTCTACCGTTTTTTCTCCGTTTGCGAAAAATTCATCCTTCCGGTTAAATATCGCAATCTCTGACGCTTTATCAAGCGCCGCCTGTACTGCGATCGCAGTCGCCGCTCCGCCTGTACCAAGCAAAACGATCTTCTTTCCCTCTATCCCGACTCCTTGTTCCTTCAGATTGCGGACAAATCCGATCCCGTCTGTAATATGCCCTGTCATCGTTTTGTCCTCTTCCACAACGACGGTGTTACACGCTCCGACAAGTTCCGCCGCAGGGGACAATCTGTCTACAAGCTGTGCCGCCGCGGTTTTGTTCGGCATCGTTATGTTAAAACCGCCTACGTTTAATGTGCGGAATGCGTCAATCGCATCTTTTGTTTTCTCCAGCGGTATGTCAAACGCAAGATACGCCGCATCGATCCCTAGCTTTTCAAAACTGTAGTTGTACATAGCCGGAGACCCCGAATGGCCTACCGGTGAACCGATCAGCGCGTAAAGCCTTGTATGTCCGTTAATTCTTCTTTCCATCTTTTCTCCCTCCATGATCATGCGCTCTCAAAACAGGCGCACTGCAAATATGGATACAGTATATCACAACTTTTTGTTTACTTCAACACTTTAAAGTGTGAATAAAATTCGTTAAAATAAAAATCGAATTAAAATGCATACATTTATCCCGTGTCACCCCATGTTACTAACGCGTTGTCGTTTTGTCTTAATGAATTGCCCCTTTTAAAAAAATGTGCTATCTTATTCCAAAAGAAAGGAGATTTTACGAAAATATGAAAAACAGTTTTTCTTTTCTCGCAAAACATATTTCATGGAAATACATTGTACTTATCTTAATCCTTATTTATATTATCCTCCTTACTGTTCCTTATCTGCCGCATAAAACTGTATCGGAAGAATACAAAGAAAAAGATGCGGCAGCCGAATATTATTCCGACACATCCGGGACAGAGCGCATCGCCTACATCACTGATAATAACGACGCTCTTTTGTATCGGCTCGGTATGATCGAAGAAGCAGAAAAATCCATCATTTTATCGACCTTTGATTTTAACGATGATGAGGCGGGGCAGGATATTCTTTCCGCCTTACTAAACGCCGCGGACCGGGGCGTCGATATCCGTGTTATCGTCGATGGAATCAGCGGATTTATGGATGTACAGCACAATCCGTGGTTTCTTGCTTTAGACGCTCATAAAAACGCTCAGGTCCGCATTTATAATCCTGTGAATTTTTTGAAACCATGGGATATGCAGGCCCGCCTTCATGACAAATATCTGATCATCGATGACCAGATGTATACACTTGGCGGACGCAACACAACAAACCTGTTTCTCGGAGATTATTCAAAAGGAAAAAACATCGACAAGGAGCTGTTTGTTTACGAAACAGATCCGGGCAAAAATATGCAAAACACTTCTATGTCCCAGCTTCAGACTTATTTTGATTCCATATGGGATTCTTCTGACAGCAAACCGTGCCGTGGCTCAAGAAACGGAAAAAAGACGGTCGAAAAAACAGAAGCTCTGAAAAAACATTACAAAGAGCTACAGAAAAAATATCCTGCCGCATACGAAAAACAAAACTGGGAAGAACTGACATTTGAGACAAATAAGATCACTCTTTTGAGCAATCCGATCGAATCAGAAAACAAAGAACCGTGGATGTGGTACTCTCTTCACCGGCTTATGATGTCCGGAAAACAGGCGACGATCTACACCCCTTACATTATATGCGGCAGGGAAATGTACGACGATCTTTCTCAGCTCACAGATAATAACGTCTCTGTCGAGATCATTACAAATGATGTCGCAAAAGGCGCCAATCCGTGGGGCTGTACAGATTACTTAAATGAAAAAGAAAAGATATGGAGAACCGGTGTGAAAGTTTACGAATATATGGCTCCCCATTCCTGCCATACGAAAGCCGTTCTCATAGATGACCGCATGAGTATCGTCGGTTCTTACAATCTTGACATGCGAAGCACATATCTTGATACCGAATTAATGCTTGCCGTCGATTCAACCGAATTAAACGCAATTATACGAAAAGAAGCCGAACATGATAAAACCTTTTCAAAAACGATGGAAAACGGAAAATATACCTACGGGGAAAATTACAAAACAAAAGAATTAAGCACCGGAAAGAAATTATTCTACGCAACATTAAGACAAATTATCAAACCGCTCCGAAGATTCTTATAGACAACTTTATTAAAAACTCTTTATAGACAAAACTTTTATGATTAAATTTTTACAGCCGAATTTCTTATGATCGATATCTTCTCTGATCGGATTTATCTGCACGGAAACGAGAATCACAAATCAGGCATCCCTTGTACCTTCCCGAGAACTGTTCCCATGCAGATAAACCGGTCTTTCGGCTTTACTACTACATCCTGTTCCAATACGTTCAATGCTTTCAGCTTTTTCTCTTCATTTTCCTGATATAATAATCTCAAATAATAAACTTCATTTACTAAGAAAATTCCTATTTCATTTTGACCTGCTTTTTTTTCGGTCAATGCGATCACATCCCCGTTCCGAAAAACAGGCTCGTATCTGTCTGTCTGAAGCTGCAGGCAAAATTCCATGCCGTCTATCATATTCTCCTTGCGTACACGGAATTCAAAATATTCTGCTCTTTTTTTACAAATCGCATCAATCCCTCCTCCCATATCTTTCATACACGGAAAAGAAATCCATTCTTCCTGCTGCATTCTCGAATACTCTTCTTCGATCACCATACGAACAAGTTTTTTCCCGCTGCTCGTCAACTGCCTGTACTTTTCAAGAGCATATATCTCATCCTGTGTGATCGCTCTTTTACATGCGATGGCAATCTCTCTGTTTCTTACATACTCTTCATAAAAGTAATTCGCATCTACTTCAAGCGTGATCATCAGCGCAACAAAAATATCCGGTTTCGGATAGCTGATTCCATTCTCATAATTTGCAATAGCAGACGGTGTAACCTGCACCGCTTCGGCAAGCTGTACTCTTGACATGTTTAACTCCTGACGTCGCTTACGAATCTTATTTCTGATCATCGTCATGATTTTAACCCTCTCTTCACCACATATTATTCAAAGTATATTACAAATTTCCTGTAAAAGCAATCGCTTTTTCAAGATTATTGTAGTTTCTCATTGACATTTTATTAAATCTGTCGTAAACTGATGTAGAAATAGCCGTAAAATTGGTATATTTTCTTAATATGAATCAATTTTCTTAGGTAATATTAACAACTAGAATCGAGGGGCATGATGAAAGATTATGTAATAGATGTACTGATGAACATCGGAGTTCCGGCAGGAATCAAAGGTTTTACTTATATTTGCGACGCAATAGAATTATTTAATACCGATCCATACTATCCTGACGGAAAGATATCAGCACTCTATATCGATATCGCTAAAAAGTATCACACAACACCATCAAGAGTAGAGCGTTCCATACGACACGCTTTCGATATTGCACTTACAAAAGGTGATCCTGATATGGTATCCCGCTATCTGGATCTGACAAACAGACAGAACTCCACGCTATTGCGGACACTCTATCTTCGAATCGGGCAAGAACGCCGCAGACATCAGGCAGAACGGCATCATCAGCAATGCAACCCACAAACTTGTACCTCACAGACTTGTGAGTTTAAAGCACAGATATATATGGAAGCAATGAAAACCTTATCCGAAGAGATCGAATCTTTGTTTAATCGCACTCTTGCTTCTGTAAGAGATGATATTCATCCGACAGACGACGGACAAAGTGAACGGAGCTGTTCCGGATTTCCAAAATCTTTAAAATCTTAAAGACTCGGCTCTTTCTTATTTTATTTTTATCATCTTTGAAAACAGCTCCGCAAAACAACATATGTTTGAATTTCACTTGGTTTTACCTCGCTTTTCATATATAATATTAGGCGTTTCACAAACGCCTAATACCGAAAATTATTGAAAGGAGATGGTTCTATGTCTACCAACATTCAGAAAAACCAGATTACAGAAGGCATTATTTGGCGGCAGCTTCTACTTTTCTTCTTTCCCATTTTACTCGGGACTTTCTTTCAACAGCTATACAACACGATTGACAGTGTTATCGTCGGTCAATTCGTCGGAAAAGAAGCTCTCGCCGCAGTAGGAGGTTCTTCTGCTCAGATCGTTGCTTTTGTAGTCGGATTTTTTACCGGGCTTTCTTCCGGGGCATCCGTAACGATTGCACAATTTTTCGGTGCGAAAGACTCCCGCTCTGCAAATAAAGGTCTTCACACAGCTTACGCGATCGCCGCTTTCGGAGGTTTGATCCTTACCGTATCAGGAATAATTCTGACTCCGTTTCTTTTAGAGATGATGAATACGCCTGCCGATATTGTAGCAGATTCCGCCGTTTACTTAAGGATCTACTTTGCCGGAATCATTTTCGTCCTCATTTACAACATGGGATCGGCAATACTGCGCGCCACCGGAGATTCCAAACGTCCGCTCTATTATTTGATCGTCTGCTGCATCATCAACATCGTGCTTGACGTTTTATTCGTTATCGTATTCCATATGGGTGTTATGGGAGTTGCCGTTGCCACCCTCATCGCACAGGCTGTAAGCGCCGTACTTGTCACTTTAAAACTGATGCGCTCTGAAGGCATATTAAAACTTTCCGTCAAACAGATCCGTTTCCACGGTTCGATTTTGAAAATGCAGTTAAAACTCGGACTGCCGACCGGATTTGAAGCGATCCTGTTCTCTATTACAAATATTGCCATTCAATCTGCTGTCAACACTTTCGGCACGGACACAACCGCCGCATGGTCAGCCTACGGAAAACTGGACGCAATTTTTTGGATGGTCAGCACTGCGTTCGGAATTGCGATCACAACATTCGTAGGGCAAAACTACGGCGCCGGAAAAATGGATCGCGTACGCAAAAGTACCCGCGTATGCCTTCTTATGGATTTTATTGTTTCCGCCGTACTTGTTGTCTTTCTGATCGCCGCACGATTCCTTTTATTCCGGTTATTTACAAACGACAGTCATGTAATTGAAATCGGATGCGACATGCTCGTTCTGATCACGCCATGGTACATTGTATATGTCTTTATCGAAGTTATCGCCGGAGCGCTGCGCGGAGTCGGAAACGTCGTCGTTCCGGTAGCCATTACTCTGCTTGGCGTCTGCGTCCTTCGCATCGCATGGCTTGCCGCCATGCTGAAAATCTCACCGACGATATCGGCGATTATTTTAAGCTATCCGGTAACATGGGTTATCACAGCGCTTGCATTTATCATCTACTATATATACATAACCCATAAAACTATCGCCGGAAGTTCTAAAAAGCATGTTCCAAAATTGTAAGCAGCCGATAAAATCTTAGATAGACCCGGACTTGGACTATCTGCGCTGCGAGAGTAAAAAAGCAAAAAATTACCCGAATCATCATAAAGTAATATACTCACATAAGAAACGGGTGATTTTTTGCTTTTCTGCATTCTTCTGCATAATAATCAAAATTATGTTGTCTTTTTCGGAAATTTCAAACAGGCTTTAAACTGATCGCAGTCGATCAATATATCAAATTCTCCCCCGAGCGCTTTGGCATAAGTACTTACGATCGCCAGTCCAAGTCCGTTTCCGTCTCCGGTTCTTGCCTTATCTCCTCTTGCAAACCTTTCGATAATATCTTCTTTTGTAAAATCCATCGGATATCCCGATGTGTTTGTTACTTCCAGCCATACTTCCTCTTTTCCTTCCGACTGCAAAAGCTTCGTTTTCACAAAGACACGCGTTCCCTTTGCAGAATATTTCAACGCATTTTCAATCAGATTCTGGCAGATTCTGTAAAAATAAGAATTGTCCGATATAAGCTGTGTATCTTCTTTTGTCAGATCGGTAACAAATTCCAAATGACTTTCTTTTATCCTGTCATCCATATCCGCAAAGATCTGTTCGATCATCCGATTTACCTCGAACGGCTCCGGATGCAGCTCTACATTTCCGCTGCTTGCTTTTGCAAGATTAAATAAACTGTTGATCATTTCTTTTAGTTTCTCTGCCCGCTCTGAAATCACATCCACATAATCGCGGACAATATCGCTTAATTCTTCCCTCTTGATCAGTTCAATATAGCCGACCATCGACGTAAGCGGCGTTTTCAGATCATGGGAAACATTTGTAATAAGATCTACTCTGAGCTGATCGCTGCGCGATACTTTTTCAAGACTCTTTCGCTCGATCTCTAGCGCTTCTTTGATCCTGTTTTGATTTATCTTTTCAAAATTACACATGATCATGTCTAACTGTTTCTTTTTAAAGTGATTCATCACCGCTCCGGCAAGCACAAACTGAACGAGCGCCGATAAAATCATGACATAACCCGATGCATAATTGTATTGCCATCCTGTTCCTATATACATTCCGCCGTTCATTAAGTACGACATATACCACAAAGCGATCAAAAGAGCTGTTCCGCCTATCCACTGCAGTCTGCGATTCCTGATTTTCCACCTGTTCTGCCATTTCACATACGCATCCTTTTCTCCCGGATCCCATTCACGGAATTTCCTCATAATGAGAAATGCGGTCAGTATCATCTGCCCTGCTCCAAATAAAGCATTTCCCAATATCCCGAAAAACAATGATTCTCCGGTCGGATGGTACGTACGGTACACTACAACACTATACCAGAATGCGATTCCAAACCCTGCCAGCACAAAACAAAATAGTTTCACTGCAATCCCTGTACTGCTAAGCCAGCATTTCTCTAAAAAACTTTTCGCCTTTGACTTAATATTTTTCCATTTTGTATCCAATACCCCACACCACCTTTACATATCTTGGTTTCTTTGCATCAATCTCAATTTTCTCCCGAATGTGTCTGATAAACCATTACCGTGTTTTCCACTGTATAGTTTGCCGATTCCTGCCAGACATTTTCATAAATCTGCTCCGAAGAAAACACCTGCCCCGGATGTTCCATCAAAAGTTCTAAAATTTTATACTCCGTAGCCGTCAGCCTCACTTCCTCCCCTTCCACAAGTACGATCCGCTGTTTTTTGTCAAGTACAAGGCCTCCGTTTATGATCTGATCATCATTTTCCTTCGGAAGCTCGCCTCCCCACGCCCTGTATCTCCTCAAATGCGCTTTCACGCGAGCCATCAACTCCGCCGGATTATAGGGCTTTTCCACATAATCGTCCGCACCAAGCACAAGTCCCGATACCTTATCACTTTCCTCCGTCTTTGCCGAAAGAATAATAACCGGAATCCTGTATTTCTCCCGAAGCTTCATAAGAGCAGACAAGCCATTTAACCGTGGCATCATAACATCAAGCAGAATTAAATCTACCGGATTCTGCTCAAGCAAGTTTAACGCTTCCATTCCATCATACGCCGGAATCACCCGGTATCCTTCGTATTTTAAAAGTTCACTGATCGAATATACAATTTCTTTGTTGTCATCAACAACCATGACAACCTCTCCCATATTCATTTCCTCTGCCATCATTCTCTCCTCTCGTTTTCCTTTATCTGATATAAACAGTACACTTCCACTGTTAAAAAAAACTCGATGTAATTCTTAAATTTTTCTTATAAAAGGCCGTCGGGAATTTCCTTTCATACATTTCCTTTCCAAGCAGTGGATCGCCGGTATAATCCGCCACTTTTTGTGGCGGCAAGCCGGGCAATCGGCTTGGATTGCACAACGTGCAATCATTATACCACAAACGATAACAGGCGATCCGGAAATTTCTTTATTTCCGAACCGCCTGTCATCTTTACACATGTGAATTTTATTTTATTCCGCCGCAATCTGCTTTACCTTACCGAGTCCCTTTGCCACGGCAGGAATGCAAATGATCACGAGCGTAATCGCCGCTTCCGCCAAAAGAAAGCTATAATTATATGCAATCGGATAGATCGCTGTCAATGATTTCGGGAAGTTATCGGGCATGTAATCCATCCAATACAAATATCCCCCAAGTGCGTGAAACGCACCTCTTGCCAAAACTGCCGCGATATAACCTTTAAGCAGTCCGTGCTTCTTTTTTGCAAAAAATCCTGCCACACCAAGAGCTGCAAATGCCAGAATATAATCACAGCACACTTGGAAAAAAGAAAGTACATACGGTTCCTGTATAAACTGCAGGATTCCATAAGCAAGACCTACCAAAACTCCTGTTCCGACACCGTACCAGTTTGCCACAAGTACAATAAACAGCATGCTGCATAATGTCACACTGCCTCCCCATGGCATCTGAAAAATCTTTACATAAGACGTAACAAACGCCAGGGCCATTGCAGCCGCACAAAATACTAGCTGCTTTGTCGTCATTTTTTGACGCTTAGATCTCTTTCCCGCGAAAAATACTGCCGCCAGAAAAAGTACGATCCCGACGGATATCGTGACAACATATCCCGCAGTTGTCAGCCCGCCTTCTGCATTTACAAGTAAATCAAACATAAAAAAACCTCCTGTTCTCAGATTGAAAACAAAAGGTATAAACACTCATAACATAATCCCTACGTTGGCATTATCCAAATCAGGTTATGGGTCGAAGTTCCCAACTTCCTCTCAGCCTGTAACACAAGCTCCCCTTGTCATCAATCTATATGTAATTTTTTAGTAACAGTTTAGCCATACAGTGTGTGTGAAGCACAAAACATGCCTGCATGTTTTTGCAAGCGGACATCTGTATGTGCTAAGCGCCTATTTATGAGTAAAACAGTGGCGTCAGCCACAATAAGCACGCAGTGCGGTTTTACGAATGGCGTGGGATAAACTGTTACATCTTTGACCGTATCCATAATAACCTCTTTGACAAAAAATGTCAAGAAATTTGAACAATCATCCTGTCCGGCCTTTTATATGGGCATCGCTGTGCCCCCATCAGTCCTTCTCCGCTATTTCTTTTAACTGTCGATACACATAAGATACCGGGAGTCCGACCACGTTATAATAATCTCCGTCGATCCGTTCGATATAAGCTGCAAACTGCCCCTGTATACCATACGCTCCGGCTTTGTCAAGAGGTTCTCCTGTTGCGGCATATTCCCGAATCTCTTCGTCACTCATAGGATTGACAAAAACTTCCGTTTCAACTGCATGAACAACCGACTTTCTTTTTCCCTCATCGTCATAATCCAAAATTGCCACGCCTGTATACACTTTGTGACTTCTTCCCTGCAGACTTCGGATCATACGGACGGCATCTGCCTCATCTTTCGGTTTCCCTAAAATACTTCCGTCTGACACAACGATCGTATCCGCTCCGATCACAATCGTATCCAACAGTACATTATTTTTCTTATCAAAACTTATCTGCTTCACCTGCTCTTGTTTTTCCCGTAAATCATCCGCAACATTTTCCGCCTTTGAAAGCGCAAGCTCTTTTACAATCTCTTCGGGGATCAGACTATGATAAACTTCTTCTTTGTCACTGACTCTTACTTCAAATGAAATTCCGATCTGCTCAAGGAGCTCCCGCCTTCTCGGGGAAGCCGACCCAAGAATAATTCTTTTCTTTGTCTGCATTTTCACTTCTCTGCTTTCTTCTATTTATTTTATTTACTCCAAGTATACAACAACCAATGTATATGTGTACACAAAGAATGTCACCCTTTGTAAAAAACATACTTTACATAAATTATTTCATTGAGCAGTCCTGGCTTTTTTAATACGTTGCAGCTTATTTTTTATACGAAGAATTGCCGCTCGGATCAAAAACAAATCACACCACAAATGAACATATAGACGGTATGTCGGATATCTCACAGAAATATGTTTCTCACCACGATAAAATTCGGTCACGACACCAAGTATCCACTCCTCCGGCACATTCTCTTTCCACCAGCGATTGTCCCCACAGATGATATATCCTTCCTTTTTCACATGCAGGATACGATGCAGCACATATTTTCCGTCCGGTCGCCGATAAAGCGGAAGATCGTATCGCTTTAATCTTCCATGAACCGGTTCTATAATAATTGTATCCCTTCGATTACGCAACATCGGTTCCATGCTGTCTCCGACGGTTGTAGAGACACAGGTTTTCCCCGATCGAAGTTCTTCTTCTAAAGATGTATTGCGCATAACGTCTCCTCTATAAAATCTATCTTTCACTACAGATAATTTTATAAAAACATCCTTGACAGATCTTTATAATCTGCCAAGGATGTTTTTCATCTAATGAAAATAACTTTAGTTATGGAGTTTCTGGCCCCCACTCATCAGTATCCTCGCCGCCTCCAATATTTCCTTCAGTACCGCCATCATTAACAAAAGATGTTGTAATAATATCCTCTGTTCCAAATCTTACAACTTCTAATTCCGGCTCTAAAAATGTTTTTCTCACTTCTATTCCTCCTGCCTTCTCTTCTTATCGAATTGTATATTGCGCCATGTCGCTATATACAGTATGTTGCTCACCACTATTGTCCTGATATGTTACATATCCTCTTGCATACCAAGTTGTTGTTCTGCTCGTTTTTAAATACTGTGTGAAGTTTGCCAAATATAAATCTGTATTTACACCATATTTTTTCAAACGGGTAGTTGCTGTTGTATCTAATGTCAATTCTTGTTGTACTTCCTGAATTGCTGCATAGCCTGTACTATCAGTTGCCACAACACCGGCTTTTATAACTTTATAATCTGCATCTGTCGGAACAGAATATTTTGACAAAAACTTCACTCTTCCATTTGCATAGGACACATCGCACAAAACCGAAACTTCTTTTTGAATTTCTTCTGCTTCTTCAACATAAACAGATGTCACAGCTATGTCTTTATATACTGTAAATGTATAAGATTCATTGTAACAGATCGGTTTTTCATTCACAGTCCAGTGTGAAAACTTCTTTCCTTCAGGAGCCTGTGCTGCTACAACTCTTACCTGATCTCCGACTTCACAATATTTTGTTTCTGTGTTTCCGTTGTTATTGATCGTAACAACCGCCTTTAACTGCAATCCTTCGATCGACGTCTTCAAAGATTCAACAATCAATTTCACCTCTTCTACTGAAAGAGCTGTATTGTCTTTCGCTGCTTTTGCATCTGCAAGATCGTCTTCAAGCGCTTTTCTCGTTGCTTCCGTATATTTCTCCGCAAAATTTTCTTCCTTCATCCTGCTTTCTGCCGCAGCAATCGCTTCTTCTAACGCCGTATCGTCGCGGGTAACCGTAACAATACACTGTGCCGTTATATTAGGATAATTCACAGAACTTACTTTAATTGTTGCATTTCCCGCTTTATGAGCTGTGACAACTCCGCCGTCAACAGTAGCGACTTCCTCATTATCAGATTCCCATAAAACTTCTTGATCTGTCGCGTCTTCCGGGGTGATCGCTGCCTGCAGCGTCGCCGTCTTCTGCTCTTCCGTTCCTCCGACTTTCAAAGCCAATGCATCCTGATCTAATGTTATTCCCGTAACTGCGATTTCTACAGTTTCATATAATTTTGCATTTGCCCAACACGTATGCAGTTTCCCGCCATTTCCGTTGTTCCATGCGCTTGCAGGGCACTCTAGCTTCATATGAGTCGTTCCTTCCGGTAATTTCACACGAATACTTCGCAATCCACCGTTTGCCGAAAGATCTTCTGCATAATACTGCTGTGTATAATTACTTCCGTCTGTACTTGTAGAAACTTTAAATTTCGCTTTCACATTTGCAAAAACACCGCCGTCTGACGCAATCTGATGATTCTCGACACCGATGTCGGCAGAAAACATCTTGTAGCCTGTCACATCATATACAATCGAAGACGGCTCATGTGCACCTATGCCTTTTGTATATGTATTTATTGTAGACGTATCTTTCTTGATTGCTATCAACCTGTTTCCATCCGGACACAGATCTTTCTTAACTCCACCCCATGCAGTATTTCCGGACAAGTGCGTTAAATCCGACACATAAACTCCTGTTCCCAATTCATCCTGAAATTCCATTTTGAACTGTTCCAACTGTTGGAAAACAGCCTCAAGTTCTTCTTTTGTCGTGCTTTCCTGCGCTAACTTTGCTTCTGCCTCTGCCTTAATCGGATCAAATTTTGCTCTGGAATATACTTTACCCGAATCTGCGTTTCCGCTAAGCACGTTCAACTCCATCTGTGATTCCATCTGTGCAAGTTTTTCTCGTATTCTGATTTTTAAAGCTTCTGTTTCCGCATCTTTTTTTACCGGAGTCAATATACTGATTTCTGCCGCCGATATATGCTGATTGGGAGCGCTTCCATCCGTATGAATGACAGTAAGTTTTACTTTTTTGACATTCTCAACTTCTGCATCAAATACAAATTCCTTTTCGGATTTATTCTCTGCCGACCAATTAGCTCCCGGGTTGTTATAACTAATATGTAAGTTATTTCCTACATTTTCCCAATTTTCAGTTCCGTCTTTCTGAACCGAAACACTAAATTCTGTCACTGTTCCGTTTCCAAACGCGTCCTGCCTCGGAAGATAAGTAATCCCCTGGATGCTCTGCGCGTTCTGAAGTTCTACTGTTATCGTATTGTTGCCTGTCAGAGCGCCGTCTTCCCTGTTCGGCTGATTATCTCCGCTATAACACGAATGATAATAAGACGTAATCACTCCGTCTGTCGCATTGACTGCATGTCCCGTTCCGGGCGATGCCGCGCCTTCACCTGTACTTGATTCATTATCCGCCTCCGTATCCGCTGTTGTCGTCAGCTCTGTATAAGGCACTTTCTTATACCCCGATTCACTGACTTCTTCATTCCATACCCAATCAGCGCTTGCCTGTACGTTCACCGGAAATGCGCTTCCTGTAATAACCATCGCTCCAGCGCATAATAAAGCGAATGTCTGTTTCATTTTCATAATCTTATCCACCTCTTCCTTTTTTCTATACTTGCAATCCATAATTCAACGGTCTGCAGAAATATTCATATATTGCTTTTCTTCCCTCACCTCCCGGTTCCCTTTATAATTATCGAAATCTCTGTTTCGACTCGAATGATAAATGATGTTATATCTTTATAATTTTACCCCCTCCCCGTATTTTTCTGTCAATATGTTTTGTGTATTTTTTTCTAATATTTCTTTTATATCTTAATTTTTTTGTGCATTTTTACTCTATTTTGCCAATATTTACATTTTCAGATTCCCCACCATTCTTCCTTCCCACAGATTTTTATATCAATTTTTCTAATAGCAAAACAGATAATATATTATTGTTTCTCATTTACAGATATGCTATGATAATTCCACTCACAGAAATTCTTTCTGTGAAAAATACCGGCAGCTTCACCGGTCTGAGGAATTCCCTCAAAATTACCCGATACAATACAACAACAGTTTTTGCATGGATAGTCTTGTAGAACAGCTCTTTTTTTCGTATACTGATTCTAAATAAAAGAAACTCGTTTTTCTAAAATCCTTTTAAAAATCACGAGCAAAAGGCGTTTCAGAAAAGAGTTTTCTTGTTCTATAGGACTCATTCATGCACATGAAAGGAGAGCCTATGACAGGAAAAGAAAAAACAGAGAAATTAAAAACAGTGTCTTTGTAGATCTGTTCTATGAGGACGAATCAGCAGAAGCGAACGAGATCGCACTTTTTAATGCAATCCATGATGAGCCGTTGCCGGAAGGAACAAAGATTCGCAGATTCCGTGTAGATAATACGATCTACATGAATTTTCAAAATGATATTTCTTTTGACGCGGGAGGAAAAGTGATCGTATTCGGCGAGCATCAGTCTACGATCAACGAAAACATGCCCCTTCGGAGTCTGCTGTACATCGGACGTGCTTATGAAAGGCTTGTACCGCCGAGAAGCCGGTATAAAAAGAAAATCGTTTCCCTTCCGACACCGGAATTTTACACATTCTATAACGGAAAAGAAAAGTGGGAAAAGGAAAAAGAACTGCGCCTGTCAGATGCCTATATCGTAAAAGACGGTGAGCCGAGTCTGGAGTTGAAAGTGAAAGTTATCAATATCCGGCCGGAAGAACATCATGAAATCTTAGAAAGGTGTCAGGTACTGAAAGAATACAGCCAGTTCATGGAAATCGTGCAGAACTATCAGATCTCCGGGGAGGAAGAGCCTTATAAAAAAGCGATAAAAGAGTGCATCGAAAGAGGAATTCTTGCTGATTATTTAATGCGAAAAGGAAGCGAGGTTGTCAACATGTTATTAGACGAATACGACTATGAGACAGATATTGAAGTGCAAAGAGAAGAGGCAAGAGAAGAAGGAAGAAAACTGGGAAGAGAAGAGGGAAGAATGCAGGGACGAGAAGAGGGACGAGAAGAGGAACGAAAAGAATTTCTCCAAAAAATCTGCTCTCTCATTCAGAAAAAACTTGAAAAAGGAAAAACAGTTTCCGAAATTGCAAATGATCTTGAAGATACGGAAGAAAATATTTCTCATTTGATCAAGCAATTTCATCTAAATTAATCTTATATGCTTTTGTATGATTAAAAAGGAAAAAGTCCAAAGTTGCCCAAACCCCATCTACTGCTTACAATCTCATGATGTGCCTTTTGGCACTTCCGACGATTTATACTGTAAGCAGCTCTTTGAGGCTAAATTTATAATGACAGCCTTCCCTTTACTATGCTAAAATGTAAAAGATTATGAGAAAAACATATGAGAAATATGAAAATGAGGAGGATTTAAACTTTGGAAAACAAAAAAATTATCCAAGTAGAAGAAAAAGTACCTTTCAAGCTGCTCGTACCGCTAAGCATACAACATATGTTTGCAATGTTCGGTGCGTCCGTACTTGTTCCGTTCGTATTCGGACTGAATCCGGCCGTTGTTTTATTTATGAACGGAATCGGAACATTATTGTTCATCCTGATTACAAAAGGAAAAGCGCCTGCATACCTCGGCTCCAGTTTTGCATTTCTTGCACCGGCGGGAATTGTAATTGAAAAATGGGGTTACAGCTATGCACTCGGCGGATTTGTGGCAGTCGGATTCTTAGGATGTGTCCTTGCTTTGATCATCCGCAAATTCGGTTCCAAATGGATCGACGTTGTACTTCCCCCTGCCGCTATGGGACCGGTTGTCGCACTGATCGGACTTGAACTTGCCGGAACAGCCGCTTCCAATGCAGGTCTTACGGCATCTTCCATCGATCCGAAAAATGTGATCGTATTTCTTGTCACACTTTTAACCGCTGTCCTTGGATCTGTATTGTTCCGCAAATTTTTTTGCCGTGATTCCGATCCTGATCGCTATCATTGCCGGATATATCGCGGCTCTTTTATGTGGAATCGTTGATTTCAGTAAAGTTGCTTCAGCATCATTTTTTGCGCTTCCGAACTTCTCCACGCCAAAATTCAAATGGGAAGCAATCGTGATCATTCTGCCTGTTATCCTTGTTATCGCCTCTGAACATATCGGACATCAGATCGTAACAAGCAAAATCGTCGGACGCGACCTTCTGAAAGATCCGGGTCTGCACCGTTCCCTCTTTGCAGATAATTTTTCCACGATGATCTCAGGATTTATCGGCTCCGTACCGACAACAACATACGGCGAAAACATCGGAGTTATGGCTATGACAAAAGTTTACAGCGTATACGTTATCGCAGGCGCCGCGGTACTGTCGATCATCTGTTCTTTCATTGGGAAAATGACGACTTTGATCAGCACTATCCCCGGCCCTGTTATCGGCGGAATTTCATTCCTTCTGTACGGAATGATCGGCACGTCAGGTATCCGCATCCTTGTCGATTCTCAAGTTGACTACGCAAGATCAAGAAATATGGCAATGACCTCTATTATTTTCGTAACCGGACTATCCGGTATCAAAGTACAGTTTGGAAGTATTCAGCTTACAGGTATGGTACTGGCATGTGTTGTCGGAATGATCATGGGATTGATGTTCTTCCTCTTCGATAAGCTAAAACTACGAATGACAGAGAAAACTGCTAAAACACACTGAAAAAACAAAAAAAAGAACAGAGGAATAATTACCATGCTGAAAATTGTCATTTCACCGGCAAAAAAGATGAATATCACAGATGAATTCCCCTGTAACGCCACTGTCCCGGTCTTTTCTGACCGGGCAGATGTGCTTCACGGGATTTTAAAAAATAAAAATATACAGGAACTGAAAACACTTTGGAAATGCAGTGATAAACTTGCCGAACAGAATTATCAAAGACTTCATGCCTTTTCTCCCGATCAGGCGGTAACACCGGCGCTTCTTGCCTATGAAGGAATTCAATATCAACACATTGCTCCTTCCGTTTTTACAGATGCCCAGTGGCATTATGTAAATGTTCACCTTCGCATTTTATCCGGATTTTACGGAATCTTAAAACCGACAGACAAAGTTATTCCCTATCGTTTGGAAATGCAGGCAAAGTTAGAAGCTGCTAAAAAGAACGACCTTTATGAATACTGGAGCGATACGCTGTACCAAAGTCTCCTCGCAGAAGGGATGACCGAACTTGTCAATCTCGCTTCCGCAGAATACAGTAAAGCAATCCTTCCCTACAAAAATATCCGCGCATTACATGTATTTTCGGCGAAGAGGTAAACGGAAAAATAAAAGTCAAGGGCACTCAGGCTAAGATCGCCCGCGGCGAAATGGTACGCTGGATGGCAGATCAGAAAATCGAAAGCGTTTCGGACATCCGTGAATTCAAAGAACTGGGATATCGTTTTTCTCCCTCTCATTCCACGGAGGACACTTACACTTTTTCTCTTTGATCTAACTGCAGCTTTGTTTTGTATATGCGGACATATCACTCCCATTTGGGGCCGCAAACGATAACTTGGGCTGCTGACTATAACTTTGACTACAGACTATAGTTTTTCCGCAGACTATGACTTTAGTTGCCGACTATAACTTTGCTCCAGGACTCTTTCATATTACTTTTATCTGTGTCTCCGGTGAGAGTACGAAAAAAAGCTCGCTCATATTGATCTTCGCAAAGCACTGTCCGAAAAACTTGCGTCACAAAAATACTGCCCGGCGCGGATGCTGTCCGGCAATCTTTCTGATCACAGTCTCGGATATATTTTCATTAAAGCAGGCGGCTAACTCTTTTCCGTCATAATAATGCACTGTATAACCACTGATTTTCTCCGAAGAGTACGGCTTTGACAATAAAAGTCCCCATTCCGTCAGACAGGCGAACAAAAGATCTAAGTCTGTACGATCAGGCTTAATATTTGTCTCAAGTCCGTAAAGCATTTCCTGCGTATACTCTTCAGGCATGTAATAAACATCCTCCATATTACTTTCATCAAGCCGCAGCACACGAAATCCAAAATCTCTGTTTTCGCATCCGTTTTCCCGTTTTATTTTTTCTGCTGCCCGGCGGATCCGTTCTTTTCCGATCTCACAGATTGTCTTATATCCTGCCTTATACGCTTCACTTTTTTTATCACATTCCTGGGTATCTGAACTAAAATATAGTGCAGATCTATGTTTTTATCCGCCTCAGTCTGCATCACCGCATGAGCCGTTGTCGCCGATCCTGAAAAAGAAATCCATTACGATATCGCCGTCTTTTGCCGCCATATTGATAAAATATTGTATGACGTTGACCGGCTTTACATTCTCAAACACTCTTTTTCCGTCAAACAGTTCCTGTACGCACTGCGTACCTGCATTGTATATGCTGACTGCCTCTTTCGGAATCAAAGTGGACGGAGCACCCATCGCGTCTCCCAAATATTTTTTAATATAGATGTTCCAATGTGCCTGATCTCCGTTTTGATCGACAAGCGGACCTGTCTTCGTTCTTTTTAAATGTCACAAGACCTTCTTCCTTTGCCTGCTCAAACCTTTCCCGCACGAACCGGCAAAATCTTTATCTCTGTATAATCCCCGCTCGTCTTTTTCCCGATACATCTTGATCGCTTCCCTGACAACGGCGCAAAAACATATCCAGACAAGTTTTATTTTTTGCATAACACAATATATATTCATGTGTCTTACTCGCAAATTTCGGCCGGATACCGCCTGCCGTAGAGCAATTCCATATAAAGCAGTTGACAAAATTTCGTTCGCCGAAAACCTCGTCACATATTTTTTTTTTAAATTTGCCTGCTCGTTATCGTCTATACTGATAAAAATTACTCCGTCATCACAGAGAAGGTTTCTGGCGGCAAGAAGCCGTGCATAAATCATGCTGCACCAATCCGAATGATACCTTCCGCTGTAATCCAAAATTCTGATACATCCGGTTTTTATCATCTTGAGAAGCTCCGCCTGCATTCACATATTCTCTCGCTCTGATCCGAAAATCATCCGCATAAATAAAATCATTTCCCGTATTATAAGGCGGATCGATATAGATTACTTTTACCGAATCCAAATAACTTTCCTGAAGAAGTTTCAGCACATCCAGATTATCGCCTTCTATATAGAGATTGCCTGTCGAATCCCACTCAACAGAGTCTTGCACTACGGGACGCAGCGTTTTCTGATCGGTTTATAA
>VOFI01001538.1_pt1 | contig 127168 bp, 148 predicted proteins | sample 5384131 | NCBI WGS metagenome assembly VOFI01 (sample SAMN12384728, study PRJNA508395) | human gut metagenome | isolation source: healthy gut H | host: Homo sapiens | reverse complement strand
TATCCTTCCATCAGATTGACAACACCCCAAACGCCAAGACCTGCGCCAATAGCCACAACGAGAGTCTGCAGAACGGTAATAGACTGATTAAAGAATTCCATATATTATTTTCGCCAGACCGCAGATTTGATGAATATTTGCGATTCCAAAGGAAAGCGGGCTGGCACATCTTCGGTGCTGCCCGCTTCCTGCGATTCTGGCTTCTCCTTTCATTTTCAATAAAGTCAGCCTTTTGGAATCACATGATAGATGGTGGTTATTTCGTGTCGGTCATACGTATCACCTGTTCAGGGTCTGCCCGAACGGGTGGGAGGGGTGTATCGCTTGCTGTTGATAAAAAGCCTCCTTCCTTATCCTTGTGCCTGTTCGGTCACATCCACTTCATAAAGGTCAAATTCTTCCGTGGTGAGCAGCCGCAGTTCGTGTTTCAGGTAGCGTTCTACGTCGAACTCGTTTTTCTTGTCGAAATCCGAAAGTTCCTTGTACCGCTTATGTTTGGTAATATCAAACTTATCGCTCAGGAATGGTCTGACACCTCTTAACTGTAAGATGCACTTGCTGCCGTCCATGACTGCAAGCTCATCCCGGCTCATCAGTTCTTTCCGGTCTTTTGGTAGTTCGTGCCAAAAGAGGGGCTGTTGCCGCGGGTATCCGATGTGTTGTAAAGGTCGATGGTTTCCTTGCCCAGGGTTTCAGAAATCTCCTTGAGGGTGGAGCTTTCCTTTCCGCCAAGGAACAGCATCGTGTCGCAGTTGCCAATGATGGTTTCTGCGGCATCCTTGTAAATGGTCTTTAGCTGGCTTTGCGATTGAGAATAATCGAAGCAGAAATCTCACGGCTGCGGATGGTAGCGATCAGTTTATCGAATTTCGGAATCTGGCCGATGTTTGCAAACTCGTCCAGGAGCAGCCGCACATGGTACGGAAGTCTTCCACCATGCTCATCATCTGCTTTATCACAGAGCAAATTGAAAAGCTGTGTGTACATGATCGCCACCACAAAATTGAAGGTGTCATCTGTATCGGAGATAATAACGAACATTGCCGTGCGCTGATCTCCCAGCATATCCAGCTCCATCTCGTCGTATGCCATCAGGTCACGCAGTTCCTTAATGTCAAATGGAGCCAGTCTCGCACCGCAGGAAATCAGAATGGACTTCGCCGTTTTACCTGCCGCCAGCTTGTACTTTTTGTACTGCCGCACGGCAAAGTGTTCTGGTTTAGCCTTTTCCAAATCCTCAAATAGTTCATCGACCGGATTCTTGAACTCTTCATCATCCTCGCGGGCTTCGCTGGCATTGATAAATTCCAGCAGCGTGGAGAAGTTCTGTTCTTCTTCCGGGGCTTCATAGTAGATATAGCCGATGAGTGCGCAGTAGAGCAGGCGTTCTGCCTTGACCCAGAAATCTTCGCCGGACTTCTCGCCGTCTCCTTTCGTGTTGGCGATGATCGTATTGACCAGTTTCAGAATATCTTTCTCACTGCGGATATAGTGGAACGGGTTATAGTGCATCGACTTCTTGAAATTGATCGTGTTCAGGACTTTGATTTTGTACCCGGCATCCGAGAGCATCTTTCCGCATTCAATGATGATCGTACCTTTCGGGTCAGTACAGACATAGCTGACCTTTTCGGGCATCTGCATCAGATTGGGCTTTACGAAAAACCGTGTCTTGCCGCTGCCAGAGCCGCCGATCACAATGACATTCTTGTTTCTGGCATACTTCGGATGCTTTGGTCTGCCGCTCATCATCAACCGTTCCGTCTGGGTGAGCAGCACATTATTCTCGAATACCGGGTCAATAAAAGGTTCAATGTCCTTGGCATTGCCCCACCGGGCAGAGCCGTATTCCTCTCCCTGACGATACTTCTTTGCGTTCTTCCCCTTAAAGTAGATCACGGCTTTCAGTGCTGCTGCACCGATCAGACCCACCAGCAAGTCGAACGGATGGACACTTGGCAGATAACTCTTGTAGGCCAGACCGAAGTTCATAAAAAGAACCATCAGCCTGTCCACGATGGTATCGCCATTACAGTGTCGGTACAGCCATGCGGCTTTCTCCACCATGTAAAGGCGATAATGTAAGGAAAATTCAGCAGGATCAGCTTTTTTCATATCTGCCGACTGCATCTTTCCACTGATTGCCGCCGCTACTTTCTTGCCCCATGCCGTTCCGCCTGTCTGGTTGGAGGGGGCTTTGCGCGGTCGTTTGCTCTGTGCGGTCGTTTTCTTTTTCTGGCTCATCGCACCTGCCCTCTGTCTTTCGTCTTTTCCTTGGTGATTTCCCGGTGCTTGGCAACACGCTCCTTTGCCTGCTCCAGTTTCTTACGGATGGACTGCCGCTGCTCCTTTTTCAGCGAAACTCCGGTGTATTCCTTGAACGCTGCCGTCATAACGTCTACATCTTTCGCCTTGAAAAAGACCAGATAGTCGGTTTTACCCTCTTTTTTTTCTGCCTTTTTCAGACTATAATCAATGCCGTACTTCCGGGCTACCCGGTCAAACGACTTGATGTTATTGTCCGTGACAACGATATTGGTAAGCTGTGCGCCGCTCTGTTGCAGGCTCTTGATGCTCTGCTTTCCTCTCTTACATCGGTTCTGCCCTCCCATCTTCTTCGACTGCTGTTTTTTCTTCTCGATCTCTGAAAGCAGCTTTGTCAGTGCTGCTTTCAGAAGCTGCGCCGAGATTTTTCCGCCTTTGATGCACAATGCCATCGTTTTTCGTTTACTTCATCCTGCACCTGCGCCCTCCTTTCCGGTTTATAGTTTTATCCAAACGGCATCAGACACTGACTGTGCCTGATACCGGGGAGCCGTATCGCCAAAGACCGAACGAAATTTCTTTCTGCACTGGTGCATCATGTAGCCGCACTCCCTGCGGTGTCGGCAGGAAATGCAGGGATGGTCACTGTCCGTTCCCGGACGCTGGCGCATCATACGTTCAAACGGGCTATTCGTAAAGTTCATAGGCTCACCCCTCCTGTTCTGCCATCGGAAGAATCCCACGCCGTTTCAGTTCGTGGTACAGAAACTTCCTGCCTTTGTGCGTCCATGCCGTATGCAGCTTTTCCACTGCACTGCCATCACCCGATGGAGCCGGAAAACAAGGTTTGCAGTATATCCCTTATCCTGATGCTTTGCATACAGCACCCACTGGTTATTGGTCCGGTACTGGATACCGTGCAGATGGAGCAGACGATTGAACACCTTTGCACCGCAGCCGTACTCTTTTGCGATCTGTGTCGTTGTCACCAGCGAATCGGGCGGCTGTGATTCGTAAAGACGCTTCGGCGGCGCGTGGCTTTTTGCACTTGTGCTGATGCAGCAGTTCAATAACTGCCTGCATCCAGTGATCAGTTCCCATGCAGTGCTGTCCTTCGCAGCTGCGGAAACAGTCGTTTTTGTGGAAGTGATGGAGCTTGTACAACTGCTTTGCCATCTCCAGCGTGATCCGATAGTCTTTCACATACCGCTGCACCGTGCGCCCGCCCTCATCCTGCGGGCGGACACGGGGAACGAACTCATAGTCCCGGCCCTCCACAAATCCATACTGACACATCCGGGGAACCACTTGCGGAAGTCACTCCGAATCTGCATCTGGTCGTACAAGTCTCTCGCCCAGATCACCGATGGAGCCATATCAAAATTCATAAAAAACACGCTCATTGCATCGTCCTCCTTAATTGCTTCTGCCGCCCCATCCGAAATCATGTCTGACCTGTGCAGCGTAATAGCTGTCAATCGTGGTCGGAGCATTATACAGTGTGGCAAGCAGATATTGTTTAATGTTTCGTACCTGTGTGGTATTGCTTTTCAGACATTCCATCACATACTGGATGTGCATGGAATCCAGCTTCATCAGGCGGCTTTTTGACCACCTCTTTCGGCTTTTCTTCTCCGCAAATACGCAAGAACTTTTTTTCTGCTGGTCACGGTTTCCACAAGCAGTTCCAGAATCTCCATCAGGATTTCCCGGTCATGCGGGAAGTTCTTCTCTAAGATCGGGATTTCCAGCTTGTCTTGAAAATAGAGGCGATACCTCTCATCTTCCCGCATCTCCCCGGATATGTTTTCACCAGATTGTGCAGAATAGATTTGATCAGTCTCACTACTATCAGTATTATTATTTATATCAGTCTTACTTCCGTTTGATTTCCATACTCCCGGAAGTTCGCTTTTCAAACCACCAGAAGTTTGATTTTCATACTTCCAGTAGTTCGATTGTGAAAGTCCCGCATAGAGGTCTTTTTACATAGAGCAGGTTCGGCTTTCCCAAGCCCTGCCTGCGCCGCTCAATAAGCTGATATTCGTGTTCCAGCTCGTCCAGCAGTTTGACCGCTTTTTGTCTGGCACATCGAATCGAATCCATGATTTCATCTATCGTACAGATGATGTAGGCATTTCCATTCTCGTCCTGCCAGCCATTTTTAAGCGAGAGATTCATCCGATCCAGCAAGACTGCATAAAGCAGCTTTGCATCGCCAGACATCTTTTCAAACAGGTCTACCTTGATGAGTGCTTTCGGCACACGGTAGAAACTGTATCGGTCTGCTTCCAGACCTCTGAAATACGGGTACTTCATGTAGATTCATCACCTCCCCTCCTACTGGATTTGCACTATTATAAATAACAGTACATTCCTACGACGGAGCATCTTTCGACACTCCGCCGCAGTGTATCTGCTGTTATTTGAGCTTTGCCATTCTGCCCCAGCCCGTTCCTGCCCCATATTTCAGCGGCGTTTTCTCTGACAAGACACGCAGGATGCACATTCAGTATCAGAAGTATCTCTCTGGGATGGCTTATTCAATTTTCAAGGTTCCGGTGAGAGGTTTTGTATTGTCCTCTCATCCTTAGAATCGGAGAAAGGTCATTTTGCAAGGTGTTTTCAAAAAAGTTTTTGAACTTTCTATGAACTTTCCGATTGGGATGGAGATTTTTTGTGTCCTCTCACTCCTAGAATCGGAGAAGGGCTATTTCGCAAGGTGTTTTGAAGAAAATTCAAAAAATTTTGAGCCGCCCAATTCAGAGTGCTTTCTGCGATTGGACGGCTCATTTTTTCGATTATGTATATGTTAGCAGCTGCACAATGCCCGGAAGTGCTTTTTCTGTATCTTGTAAATTGCTGCGTTATAAATTCCGGTAAGATTCTGGCGGGTCATGCCAAGGTGTTTTGCCGCCTCTGTAAAAGAAAGACCATGGAACAGGTGGATGTGAACGACCTTTCTCTGCAAATCAGTCAAAGTAGAGAGCAATTCTTCCACTCTTTCCTCACTTATCATTCTTTCCAGTGTACTGACTGCGTCATCGACTCCCTCCAGGATTTCTTCCTTATACTCCCTGTCCTCACGGGATGGCATCCATTTTCCCTGAATGATCTCGTAGTTCATGAAAATACGATCCTCTCCTTCCAGAACCAGACGGATGTGCCACTCGTATTCATCAAATTCCTCTTCCTCAATGTGATGCCCCGCACCCTCCAGTGCATCATATTTATAATGTACGCAGTTGCGAAGCGAGAAAACGGTCACTCTTTTATGCGCCCGGTAAATCACATAACCATTTTGGTAGACACTGATGCTTCCATGATTTTCCAGAATCTTCTCAGCTACCACTGGCACACCAGATACCTCAAAAGTGCCTTCACGGTTGGAACACGCTGTTCCTTGTACGAAGGGAGTTCAACAAGCTTTTCAGATCCTTGAATGTCATCATAATGTCCACCTTTCTGCCTTTTGGCTGCGGGCGGTCTGAAACAAAAAATGCAGCAAAAGTTGTCCCAGACTTACCCGTTTTTTTTGAACGGGAAGTCTAAGACTTCTCCTACTGCATCGCCATTTCATGATTCACTTTTAAGGTGTGATGTTTAGTCTCTCATATATAGAATTGCTGGAAGGGCATTTCGCAAGGTGTTTTTGAAAAAAAAAAAAAAACCGGAACAGGATGAGTTACTCACAGGCGCACTACTGCGCTGCATTCGCTCATTCTGTTCCGGCCTATATCACATATTGCTACGGTATCGCTCTAAACAAACAGATATTATATTGTAGACCCAAAAGAACGTCTGGTGGAGCTGGTCGGCTAACCAGGTGCCGCCTAAGATTCCGCCTCTGCGCTTTCAGTGTCCGATGAAGCACTCTGCTTCAGGCTTCTTTCCGATGGTTCTCTGCTGTGAAAAATTCGATACTCTTCACGGGAAGGCCGTGAATACACTCCACCAGAGATTCAGCGGAAATATAATCTTCACAGCCACCACGCTTGATCTGAAGCATATTCTTTCCATCAACGACACTGCGATTCCCAATCCGCAGCCCCTTTGGGGTGCGGATTTCATGTTCTCCGTTGCTCATCTTCTCACGGCCTCCTTTGTGTTGGTTTAAGTTTCTTTTTTCTTCTATCCAATTTCACCTTTTGAACTTCCGCTCTTTTTTCACCTTTTTCGGCTTGCATATTTACGATTTTTACGGTATAATAATCCAAAAGATGACAGAATATAGCATATATTATAAGCAAGTCGTGTCGCCGTGTCAAGATGTAAATGTGAAAATTTGTTGCATCTTCCAGATTGAATATTTACAAATCCCGTTGCACATTGTTACAGCACGATAACTACGCCATAGAAAGGTTGCAAACATGAAATTTGGAGAGAAAGTTCGCGATCTACGAAAGAAACATTCTTTAACACAGGACGAATTGGCACAATGTCTGGGTATCAACAAACGAACAATCATCGATGGGAGCGTGATGGCCGCTACCCTCGCAGTATTGAAATGCTTGAAAAGATGGCCGATATATTCCATGTACCTTTGACCTATTTACAGCCGGATCAGTCTTTATTTATCGAACGTGCTGCCGAATCCTACGGAAAAAAGGGCAAAATAGAAGCCCAGCATCTCGCATTTGAGCTTACTGAGCTATTTGCCAGCGGAGAGCTGACCCCGCAGGATATGGACGGCATCATGTATGAAATGCACAAAGCCTATTTTAAGTACCGAGAACAAAAACGAGAAAAGGAACGAATAATGAACCTGTAAACCACTGTTCCATTCACTATGCCATCCCCGGAAGGAGATCACATTATGGATTCTGCGTTTATTCACCAAGCTGCCAACGAACTTGTCCAAACTGCCGGAACTCGCAACATCAAACAGATCGCGCGCAGTTGCAGCCTGGACATCAGTGAAACATCCCGCATTAAAGATATGTTGGGTTTACTTTCGCTCTATTTTGATAAGCCTTTGATCCTTATCAATCGCCAGCTGGACAAACAGACAAAGCAGATGGTGTGCGGCTATGCGCTGGGACATTATCTGGAGCATCAGCTGCTCATGGACTTGCATACCCTGGACAAGTTTCTGACCATTAAGGACAAGCACATCCTTCTTTACGAGCATAACGCTTTCACATCCCACCTGATGCTGGACAGTGATGAAGTCTATCAAATGACGAAGCGCGGGCTGGATGCTGCTCAGATTGCCACCGCCAAACGCATTCATATCAATCTGGTATTGGTGAAGCTTCTTGAACTGCATCATCTGGGGTATGATCTTCGGCACTACCACGCCCAGCACCATGCATTTATCAAGCAGCTCAACCTGCCGGAATATTATCGATTTGATGCTGCCGGATGAATCCGTATTCCTGTAATCCTAAAACCCGTAATGAACAAGCCACAACGAGCGTTCATTACGGGTTTTCTGTTATTTCAGTTTAGCGAGGATTTCATCGGCACTCATGCCCTCGGCAAGCAGTTTTTCAGAACGGATTCCGCTTCTGCCTTCTTTCGCTTCTTCTGCAGCTTTGGCATCTGCCTTTGCCTTTTTGCTTCCAGAGTGGCCACTTCTTTTTCGGCCTTCTTCAGAGTAGACTTCTTCTCTTTCAGGTCAGCCTTCAAAGTTTCAATGTTTGCGGTGATGGATGCAATCTCAGCAGTGAGTGCTTCCTTTTCGGACTGCTTTTCTGCAATCTGCGTTGCAAAATCAGCAGTCACAGTTTTGGGCTTATTCTTGCTACCTTTAGTTCTGGGCATAGGATACAAACCTCTTTCCAATTATAATAACTAAAGTATATCACTCTGCGAGTCTACGAGCAATATCTATCATATCATCAAATTGGCATTTTTCTTAACCTTATTCAGTACCACATCCGATAAAGCACCTTGGCTATTCAGATGGATTGCCAAAATAATATACTCTGTCAAAAACATATCTGTATACATTTTAAATGTATCTTTATTTGCATTGATATCGTCCATAATGATAGCACCTATTTATTTTTCTACGTTTATTCCTTATCACATCTCTGCCGATCACAGATTGTTGCCTGCTGCTCACCACGAAGAGGTGTGTGATTATCCGAGCAACATCGGGAGCTTCCGCTCCCTATATTCCACATAATTCGATTCTTTTACAGACTACTGATGCTTTCTTGCCTTTATCACCGCGTAGTACATCAAACCACCAAGCGCTCCACCGACTGTGTTATAGAACAAGTCAGATAGTTGGAACGTACCGAGCCTTAAAAACAGCTGTAGCATCTCAATGCTTATCGAAAAAATGAATGCTATCTTTCCGCTATACCACAGTATCTTCTTACAGCTACTGCCCACTTTCTCTTGAAATGTCCATATAACCATACTGGTGAACGGTAGCATCATAATTATATTTTCAATACATTCCGTTGTCAGTTTCTGTTCACCATTCACCGTCTCCCAGATGCCCCAACCACCCATAACATCGGACAATGGGTTCATCCACAGGTTCCGGTTTAACAGGGTTCTAAACAGGATCATCGATGTCACGAATGTCAGTAAAAACAGCTTCCGAAAGAACACGCTCTCCTTGAATTTCTGATACCATGTTACTAGGGCGTTCTTCCAGCCTTTGCCTGCTGCGGTAGGCTCATATGCATACAGGTAGAAAAACATAGCCAAAAAGGAAAGCAGAAGTGAAAATCCAAACGGCTCGTAGAGAGCGGTCAGGATGTTTGTGAGGATTTTGGCTAATACTTTTATTGGGTCTTGCATCTTATTCCACTGTCACACTCTTTTGCAAGGTTTCTCGGCTTATCCACATCCAGACCCTTGGCTACAGACACATAGTAACCCAGCAACTGTAGCGGGATCACTGCCAAACTACCAATGAAGTGCTCATCCACCTTTGGAACATAAACCGTGAAGTTTACCTGATCTTCGATTTCATACTTACCATAAGTAGTGAGCCCCATCAGATAAGCGCCACGGCTCTTGCACTCCAGCATATTGCTTATGGTCTTCTCGTATAACTCGTTCTGGGTAAGCACACCGATCACCAGCGTTCCCTGTTCGATCAGACTGATGGTTCCGTGCTTCAGTTCCCCGGCCGCATATGCTTCGGAATGAATGTAGCTGATTTCCTTCAGTTTCAAACTGCCTTCCAAGCAGACTGCATAGTCAACACCACGGCCAACGAAGAACACATCGTGTGCATTGGCATACTTTGCGGCAAACCACTGGATGCGCTCTTTGTCTTCCAAAGCCTTCTGCATCTTCTCTGGGAGTGTCAGCAGTTCAGAAATATAGTAACTATACTGTTCATCAGTGATCTTTCCTTTGACCTTTGCAAACTGAACGGCCAGGCAGTACATAGCTGCAAGCTGTGCGCTGTATGCCTTGGTCGTTGCAACAGAAATTTCAGGGCCAGCGAGCGTATAGAACACCTTATCTGCTTCACGGGCAATACTGCTGCCTACCACATTAACGATTGCCATCGTGGTGATGCCCTTTTCTTTTGCAAGACGCAATGCTGCCAGTGTATCCGCTGTCTCACCAGACTGGCTAACAACGATCACCAGTGCTTTCTGATTGAGCGGCATCTTACGGTAGCGGAACTCTGATGCAAGTTCCACACGCACCGGAATATCTGCCATATCTTCCAGAACATACTGAGCAGCCATGCCAACATGCCATGCAGAACCACAGGCAACAATATAGATCTGCTCAAAGTTCTTAATCTCGTCCTCATTGATCTCCACACTGGACAGGTCGATCGCACCATTCCTGATCACGGAATTAAGGGTATCCTGGACTGCTTTCGGCTGCTCATGAATCTCTTTCATCATGAAATGCTCAAAGCCGCCCTTTTCAGCCGCTTCTGCATCCCACTTGATCTCGGTGGTCTGCTTTTCGATTTCATCACCATTCAGGTCATAGAAATGCGCCTCACCCGGAACGAGTTTTGCAAACTCAAGGTTTCCAATATAATACACATTGCGAGTGTATTTCAGGATTGCCGGAACATCGGAAGCCACATAAGTCTCACCATCCGCAATACCGATGATCATCGGACTGTCCTTACGGGCTACCCAGATCTCACCGGGATAGTCACGGAACATCAGCTCCAACGCATAGGATCCGCGCACACGAACCATCGTCTTCGCAATGGCATCAATGGGACCAAGGTTGTACTTTTTATAATAGTAATCAACCAGTTTAACAACTACCTCCGTATCGGTCTGACTGTAGAAAGTGTAACCGTGCTTCAGCAGTTTTTCCTTCAGTTCAGTATAGTTCTCGATGATACCGTTATGTACACCGACAACCTCAGATTCGACTGGACCGGAACCAGAACAAATGCAGTTGCCGGAAACATGCGGATGGGCATTGGTCTGGCTCGGCTCACCATGTGTAGCCCAACGGGTATGGCCAATACCACAAGTTCCTTTCAGTGCATTACCGTTATCGGTTTTCTCAATCAGATTGGACAGACGGCCTTTTGCTTTCACGACCTCTGCCAGTGCCTCTCCATCACGGACAGCCAGTCCAGCTGAGTCATATCCTCTATATTCCAGTTTCGACAGACCGTCCAGCAGGATCGGTGCTGCCGGCCGTTTTCCTGTAAATCCAACGATTCCACACATAGGTTTTGCCCCTCCTATTATTCATTTTTCTATGATACTTTTCCACTTACACAAAACGACTCCGGACACTGCCAGAGTCGTCATTGACTTTATACCTTATATCCCTTTTCGCAGATCACATTAACCACTTCATCAACATACTTCTGGCAAGTATCATGATCTGGTGCTTCCACCATGACACGCACCACAGGCTCAGTGCCGGACTCACGCACCAGAATACGACCAGTATCGCCCAGTGCTTCATCAACCTTAGACACAGCTTCCTGAACAACAGGATCATTCTGTGCAGCCTTCTTATCGGTCACACGAACATTCTCCAATACCTGCGGATAGATCTTCAGCGGTGCCGCCAACTCGCTCATCGGCTTCTTCTTAGCCAGCATGACTTCCATCATCTTCAAACTGGTTAAGATACCGTCACCGGTACTGGCGTATTTGGAGAAGATGATATGACCACTCTGCTCACCACCGATACGACAGCCGTTCTTCGCCATGTACTCGTATACGTACTTGTCGCCCACAGCAGTCTTGGCGTAACCGATACCTTGCTCATCGAAAGCCTTGTAGAGACCAAAGTTGGACATAACTGTGGTAACAACAGTATTGGTCAACAGCTTACCACGTTCCTTCATGTAGCAGCCATAAATATACAGGATATGGTCGCCAGTGATGACATTACCTTTCTCGTCCACACACAGGCAGCGGTCGGCATCACCATCGTAAGCAAAACCAACATCCAGATGATTTTCCACAACAAACTTCTGGAGACCCTCAATATGCGTAGAGCCAGCATTGTTATTGATGTTCGTGCCGTTCGGCTTATTGTTTATGACATAGGTGTCAGCACCCAGCGCATCGAAAACGCTTTTAGCGATGTTCCAAGAACTTCCGTTGGCGCAGTCTAGGCCGACCTTCACGCCCTTGAAGGAATAGATGCCCAGAGAGATCAAATAACCCATATAACGGTTACGGCCTGCCACATAGTCCACCGTGCAGCCGATATGCTCACGATGAGCAAAAGGCAGTTCCGGCCAGTCCTTGTCGAATACATGGAGTTTGCCGTCGATGTAGTCCTCCACCAACAGTAAAATCTCCTCGGGCATCTTCTCGCCATAGCAGTCGATCAGCTTGATGCCGTTATCGTAATAGGGGTTGTGGCTGGCAGAGATCATGATGCCACAGTCGAAGTCGTCCACACGAGCAATATAAGCCACGCTGGGCGTAGTAGTGACGTGCAGCAGGTAGGCGTCTGCGCCGGAAGCAGTTAGACCTGCAACCAAACTATATTCAAACATATAGGAGCTGCGGCGAGTGTCCTTGCCAATGACAATGCGAGCAGGGTCGGTATCACTATTGCGCTCACGCAGAGCATTGTAATACCAACCCAGAAAGCGACCCACTTTATAGGCATGGTCTGCTGTTAATGTAATTCCGGCTTCACCACGGAAGCCGTCCGTTCCAAAATACTTACCCATTTTTTATTACCTCTTATTGTTCTATCTTAAAAGGAGAAATTTTCAAATATCAGAAATAGCAAACCACATTTTTTCATTCCTGATATAATCATATGTTTAATCACTTATCTTCAATTGATTTAACAAAGCACTTGCCTTATGCACTATAATACTTTGAGCACTAATCAAGCCAATTAATATAATGATTTTTTTTGAAAAGGCAGAAATTTGCAAGCTTAAAATAGATAAAGGTCCCAATATGTATATATGATGAGCCAAGTATATATCATATGAGTATTTATCTGATAATTTTAGTATGTGAGCAATTCCTGAAATATGTTGAAGAAACTTTTTATATATCACATATAAAATTAAAAACAATGAAACTCCCAGTAATAAATGACATAGGTTCCCATATCGCGCATATAACGAATTTAACGCATCATTTTTTAATGTGATTTTTAATATATACTTCATATATATTTTTACAATATTAAATATAATGCTCGTTGGAACAAACAACAAACTCGCTTTATATAGCCACTTTTCATCTTTCAGTTTCAGTTTTCCTATAGAATATCCGCATATATAACACAAAAAATCCAAATTGGATTAAATTGTGGCAGATGTATTTGAACAACAATACACAAGCACACGCAAAATGAGAAAAATTCCATTTTAAAGTTTTTGCGATTTTGAAACTCATATACTTGAGATAATATCGGTGTCAACAAATAACAAAATAAAATTGTTCCTACAAACCACAAATGTCCTAAACCAGCTATAGTTCCTTTACAAAACACCATTAATATAATGTCTTTTATATCAACCACTTGATCTGAAAATATATATAATAAAACCACATCAATTAATAAACAAACATAATAGCTACTAAGAATCTTTATAAATCTTCTTTTATAAAGCTATATCCATTGTCGATTCTTCGTTGTCCATATAAGAAGCCGGATATGCAAATAAAAATTTGAACACCGCAGTTAAACCACCATGCTAGCTCGTTACCATAATATTGTAAAACATGGCATGCTACAATGAAATTCATAGCAATATATCTACAAAAACTAATACCTAAATCACCTCTTACCCCCCCGGAAATCATTCATTTTCTTGATATCTACGCCTTTAGTCATTCATCAAACCCCTTATCCTTCAATTATTTACACTGTATTCTCATTGAATCTTTCTATCCCAACAAATACACTTTTTATAATACTTTTAAGTAATGTAATAAGGTATTCTTTGTAATAACGTTTACACACCTTTTTATAAACCGTAGCCTTAAATGCAGCATCTATTCCATATTTATAATATTTTTCCCAAAACAAATCGTATTGAGAACTTTTAGGTAAAGGTGCTCGAAGCTGTGAATTACCAGCAACAGCTTCACTCCAATTTCTTTTTTTCAAGAACTAGTGATTTGCATTCATTTAAAAAAATCAAATCCGCGTTTGCTATTTACTCCTATTACCGAAACTTTTCTATTTGGCTTATGAAAGGGAGCTTCTGAGCCAATTCCCCAAAAATCTCCAATCGTAAGATCTGAGCATCTTTTTTCACGTGCAAACGGGCATTCAAAACAAGCATCATTATTGATAATGCCGGAATTAAATGCCTCCAAATATGGATCCCACCACATCCTCCGATGCCATACATTTTTTTCTTACCATCGTTGAGGATCATCTCCTCGCCCCAAGATGATCTGAAAGAAATTTTTTAATTTTACTTTTCTTTTTACCTCAACCCATTTGATATAATCGCGTAAAACTTTATATGATGGAACTCCATGACAAATCAAATCAACCGTCAATAGCCTTTCTGCGTTGTCCATTGCAATGCTACGAGCCGCTTCACATTCACACGGCGTCCCAATGAACAATACATTCTTTCCTTCTTTCAAAACGCTCTTTACTTGATTTAATGCATCGACTGGATACGCTTGAACATATTTACTTCCTTTAAATTGTTCAATGTTCTGCTTATCACAGGAAAGCTCCATTCTGGCCTTAAAGTTGGAGTCCATAATCGTTCCCACAATCGCCCAGTTCTTATCGATTGCCAACTCATAAAAAGCTGCTGCTACACCTCCGGAACTGCTTCCATTTTGCTTTTCCGGATCCGTTCTATACGCTGCATACGTTACTGTATTATCTTTGTACTTATACTCGCTATTTGCAGGACAATGCTTAGAACACAAACCGCAATCTACACATTTTCCCTGATCGATGACCGGTCTAAGATGCCCCGTTGTTTCATTTTCTTTCAGTGATATCGCATCCTTAGGACACACTGTACAACACGCGCCACAACCGTAGCATTTTTTATTTTCACAAATTTTTTGCATATTTTCCACCAAATTTTCTGCGACGCACAAATTATTGCAATGCGCTTTGCAAAAATTCTTTTGAAGATTTTAATAATGCACTTTTTCTTTCATTTACTTTACTATAATTTATATCACTTTCGATCAAACCATCTTCCTTTGTGGTGACAAATCGATCTGCTAACCCCATCACATTCATAATATTATCCAATCGAGAATTGTATTTGTCACGTTTCAATGCCACAAACTGTCTTTCCATATTGATTGAAAAAAAGACACTCCATGAAAAGAATTTGTAACCACAAACGAAGCATGCCGGAATAGCCAAATATACTTATCCGGAGTTGCGTCCGAAACGACTAGGTCAACGCCATAATCAATTTTGCTATATACTGGCCGGATTAAAACTGTATGCAGTCCTTTAGCAACAGCAATCTTTTTTGCCAATTTTACAATATCTTCTCCTCTTGTATCCAAGAAGTAAATCAACAAATATTTTTCCGGGCATCCCACAACTTCTTTTTCATAGTTCTTCCATTGTGCTCTGCTGAAAAGGAAGGTCGGATCCAGCACAAATTTGCAATTCTGAATCCCATGTTCATCCATAATTTTAGCTGAAGATTTTTCTCTCAGGCTGATCGCCGAAAAAACCTCAAGAAACTTACGGATTTTATTCCAATCTTCGTTTGAATATTCCTCTTTGCCACAACTGGCCGCATATGCAATTTTCGTTGTATGCTCAGAGGCAAAGCCAAGATAGTACATTGCATCAATGCCCTGATTATATTCACTATTCCAAATTTGGTCACTTCCTGCAATCAAATAATCATAATCACCAAATTCAGTCTTTGCCTTCTCCATTGAATAAATCGGCTTAGAAACAGAGGTGTTTTCTTTCAGATAAGATATGTATTTTTTGTTCGTTTTTTCAAACCGGCTCATTCTAATCAAGCCGTGCATAAAATATTTTGCACCATAACCAGATATATTCTTCAATCGGTTTATTCTTTTGAATCGTTTCGGAATATAATTAATAACATCAACGCATTCAAATTCAAAATTCTGTTTTATATACTGGGACAATGCTATCGCTTGCAGTGCTGATCCAAAGTTGACGCCATAATGTATCGATATTATTCCTACCTTTTCTTTGCGCATAATATCTCACCCTTTTCTTCTTCTGACAGCTTTCTTGCATACGTTCAAGAACAGCTCTTTATCAAATGCAAAATTCAAAACAACAGTAACTGCACAGTATACGCCAAAACACAACACTCCATTTTTGACCCACAAAATCAATGTAGACGATCCCGTCGTATCTAATACTGACACAATGAGACAAGAAATCACAATCGTGCCAATCGAAAGGCTCAATCTTTTAACGATATTAGAAATCGGATAAGGCATAATATCTTTATTTATAAACCAGACCAGATATATCATTCTGTACAGCATACCAATAAATGTTCCAACAGCAATTCCCTCCAAGCCAAATTTAAAGACCAATATAACAGAGAGAACGATGTTGATGATTGCCTCTATATAAGCACTATTGGAAGTCTCTTTGAATTTACCTGCTGCATATACAACCGATACATAAGGATCGCGAATACAATAAATATACTCTGCAAAAATGATTATGGTTGAAAAAATCACTCTATAATAATTGGTATCTGTCACGCCATGTGTATAGATCAACACAAAACTAGGCAGCAAATAGATACAGCATCCAAATATTATAGTCGCGACATTAGATACAACGAACTCATAAGTTTCCATATACTTGCTTGCTTGTTTATAATCGTTTACTGCAATCGCCTTTCCGATCATCGGATTAAACGCATTGGAAAACGACTTAAAAAGGTTTTGCAAATTTTTTACGACCAATAGATAAACCGAATAGACCGACACTGTTTTCAAGTCGCTAAATAGCGTCAGCACAACCACGTCTGTATTACTGTGGATAAAATAGGCAAAATTCTGTCCAAAGCAAGCCCATCTTTGAGCCAACGAGTTTTTGTCTGGTTCCACATCCTTATACAGTTTATAGTGTTTTTTTACGTAATTACTATAAGCCACCGGTTGTATTGCAAACAACAGCACGCTGCACAGCTTTACAAAATGCAACTCCGGAAACAGCTTAATCGAAACAACGACTGCGATGATGTTCAACAATGTAATCAACGATTGCCACAGTTGAACAATATACATTTTCTGATCTGCCTGCAGCAAAAGCTTGTACGTAATAGAAAAAAAAGTATTGTATAAACAAAGTAAATGACAAAATCACAGTCAACGAAGCCACATAAAGCCACGAAAAGCTCGATTTGATAACAATCGGATACACACATGCCAATGCGATGGTGTAAAACACAAATATAGATGCAATCTGTCTGAAGAAGTTCTCAGCCGCTTTCAATACGCTGCTTATTTTTCTATCATCTTTCTTTGCAAGTGGTCCATATAAAGCTGTAAGAACCACACTGCCAATTCCACCTTCAACCAATGCAATATAATTCAAAAACTGCGTTATTGACGATACCAGTCCATTCGCTTCTGAGCCAAAGGTGCTTAAAATCAATCGTGGAACGATCAATCCACTTATAAATGTCACCAACTGACATAGCATAGTGCAGCCTACATTTAGCATTACTTTTTTCTTCATTCAATTATCTCCATTTGAAACCTTTCACTAAATATCCTACTTTTAACTTATCCTTCATTTTTAATTCTCGATTTTCTCTTGTATTTAGGAATTTTCTTAAAATTAACGGATGAAGTGAATTTAAAATTGAATTCACTTCATCCATCAATTCCACATGTGCCTATAAAATCAATTTAGTTCCTTTATAGAATACATTTTACTAATTGAGAGTATCTATTCTTTCGAGTTAAAATGATACTATCTCAATACAGTCATTTCCATGCAAACGTCAAATAGAAGTATATCCTTTTTCCAAAATGTCTGCGATTCTTTCACAAGCATGGCCATCTCCATACGGATTGGCAGCATGTGCCATCTTTGCATATTCTTCTTCATTATCGAGCAGTTTTGTAAACCACTCATATATTTTTTTCCTCACTGGTCCCAACCAATTTCAATGTTCCAGCATCAACGCCTTCCGGACGCTCCGTAGTATCTCTCATAACAAGAACCGGTTTTCCGTAGGAAGGGCATTCCTCTTGGATTCCACCAGAATCTGTAAGGCACAAAAAAAGCATCTAGCTTCAAAATTATGACAATCGAATACCTCAATGGGATCAATGATATGGATTTGTTTACAATCTCCCAGCTCTTCATCGGCAGCTTTTCGGACGATCGGATTCATATGGATCGGATAAATAGCTTTTACATCCGGATGTTCATTTAAAACCCGCCGAATCGCTCTGAACATATTGTGCATCGGCTGGCCAAGATTTTCTCTTCTATGCGCAGTAATAAAAATCATCCTACTGTCGCCTACCCAATCCAATTCCGGATGATGGTAATCCGCAATTACTGTATGCTGCATGGCGTCAATCACGGTATTCCCCGTCACATAAATGGATGTTGCATCTTTCCCTTCGTCCAACAAATGCTTTTTGCCAGTTCAGTGGGAGCAAAATTATACTTACTGATAATTCCGACTGCCTGACGATTGAATTCTTCTGGATACGGGCTGTAAATATTGTAGGTACGCAAACCGGCCTCCACATGTCCGACCGGAATTTGCAAATAGAAGCAAGCCAATGCTGTTACAAAGGTCGTCGTGGTATCACCATGAACCAAAACGATATCAGGTTTCACATTCTCTAAAACCGCTTTGATTTTTTCCAAAATACCAGTCGTAATATCAAACAATGTTTGACCCTGTTTCATAATTGCCAAATCATAATCCGGAACAACATTAAAAGTTTCCAACACCTGATCGAGCATCTGCCTATGCTGACCAGTAACACAAACTATTGTTTCTATGTTTTTCTTGTCTTCAATTCATTTACTAATGGGCACATCTTAATTGCCTCTGGCCTTGTACCGAAGACCAACATTACTTTCTTTTTCATTTAGTTTACTCCTTATATTTCTGTGTATAATCACTAGGAAGACAAATAATCTTTCTAATGAACGAACGATTTAAAAATTCAGGAGATGTGAATAGAACCAGATTCTTATTACATCCATACAATCCAAAATAATTGCGTGTATTAACAGAAACTTTATGTTTTTGTCAGTTATATTCCTGACATTCTGTAACAGCAAGCCTTTCAGCCAACAATCTTCTATGAAAAATGGTATACTCAAATCTCTTCGCTCTACTTATTCACAAATGAGGCTTTAAAAAGTTTCATGTCTCAAAGTTTAATCCTAATATGTCTAGTTGATTCTTTTGTAACTATTTTTTTTTCTGATGCATTTTCACTAAAAAATATAATACTCAGATAAAACGGCACTCCCCATATACGTTGTGCATCAAAAATATTAAGCAAGACACAGGAAACAATCATATATAGCACTATGCTCTTTACAAAAATGCAACTTTCATAATTAGTCATTCTATCACTACAAGGATCAATAACTTTTTTTATAGAGGCATAAAACAGTTTTCCATATAATGCCAATGCCATAACTCCAAAAGTAAAAAAAATCCTCCTAAAATTCCTAAATCCTCTAACCAAAACCTGTCTGTATCAGACCGCCTAAGTATATCAAAAAAGCTTTACTCGTGTATGATGATAGAAATCCAACTCCCAATATAGCATTCTTTCTTTTAATCAGACTCCAGTAATGCTCAATTGTCAGCAATCTTGCTTCCGTAGATCCTTTTTCTACTCCATTAAGTGAAAACAAACCAAGCAGATAATCTAATCCACCTGAAAGGATGAAAATAATAATCGCCAAAGAAATTATCATTAGTCTTATTGCCTTTTTTTTTACTAGAATTCGAAGCATAATAATAGCAGTATACAGTGATAACAATTGAAACTATTATCTGGAATCTAAACTGGGTTACAAAAATCAAGTAAAAATATATAAACGCTAGCATTATCCAGTAAAATAATTGTTTCTTAACCATACAATAGTAAAGGGTCAAACACAATGTTATTCCAAATAACGCACCCGCATCCAATCTCACAAGTCCATTACGTGTCCATCCTTCTGAATACTGTAATAATAAACCAGAAAAAGATTGTCATCCCTTTAAAATTATATAAATACCATGTAACTGTTTTGATTGCTAGCAGCACCATGGAAATCAATATATTCCATTTATGAACTTAAACATATCATCATCCATGGAAAAAATATACACAATAGGATATGCATACAAAACAAAAAAAATACTTTCTTGAAATTATTAATAATTGAGTCAAGCTATATCCATATGCAATCATTGAATAGATCATTGCTATAACAATAATTATAAAATACAACCCCAAATAACTTGATAGCTCTTTACACTGACTTCTTAAATATTGGTTTGAAAGACACTTTTGATTTACGTATAAAGCAAGACTAGCTCCTAACAGCACAATTATAATATCATATATGAAAGTACTACCCGGCAGTGCAATTATTTTATCAAAACCAAGTATATATAATGTCAAAAAATATATAATTATTTTAAATAGTTTTGAAACCCTAATCACTCTCACATGTATTTTCCTCCCTACCCACGGAATCTAGGATAGTAATATTTTTTTTTTATACCAAATTACTCATTCACTATTGAATTTACAATACAATCCAAATCAACGCTATCATAAAAATGCCTTTGCATTTATAACCATCTGATCATGATTTGCATCCACATATTTAATTGCTTCTATGATGGTTTCCGGCTTCAAATCTTTACAGCAAACGCCGATATTATACTTTTCAAACGGTTCTCTTAATCCCAATACATCTGTACCTATCATCGGAATATTACAGCCTGCATATTCGTAAATTTTATTTGGTGCACAATACAACGCATTCAGAATTGTAAAGCCACTGCCTTCGATTTTCCCTGGCTTATAAGGAACCAGCGCAATATCCGCATATTTTAAAAACTCCAAATGTTTCGGCGGATTGAAAAATCCCATATATTTTAAGGAAGAATAACTATCGCACAGCTTCTTAAATTCTTCTGCGCCATCTCCTCTGAACTTGCCGAACAAATACAGGCAATAGTCCTCTTTTACTCTTTCGACAGCTTCTGCAAAAGGATTGCAAATCTCTATCTGCACTGATAACGCCCAGATAAATGATTTTTTACGTTTTTCCTTTTCATCTCCTCAATTACAGGAAGCATATCCTCTTGTACTTCGCCACTCTTGAGATAGTACGGTTTATTAGGCAAAACATAGGGGAGCTTTTCCAAGTTCCAGCCGACTTTTTTGTATATATGCTCTATTTTCTTCTGGAACAACAATTTTCCATGCCTCTTGTGCATAATGCTTAATATTAAATTTTAAAAATTTTGCGCCTCGGAACATCGGATATGTATCTGTCAATTCCATTAGCTGCATTACATGTCTGTCACTATATTCTAGCAGTTCTTTTCCCAAAGTTCTTACAACGCTCGGATTAACAGTCCACACGATATCTCCATCCATAGTATCTTTCAGCGCCGCTCGATATCCTTTGGTTTTTACGCCTCTTTTCTTCAAGCGCAAAAATATGTTACTGTTTTTGACCGCCTTTATTTCTGTATACGAAAACTGTTTATTTTCTTGAATTATTGCTGGAAGATCCCGAACACCCTCAGCCACCAAATGCACTTTATAGTCATTGTTCAAAAGGCATTCTATCAAATTGATTGTTGGCGGATACAACATAACATTTTCATAAATAAAAATTCTTATCGTATTTTTTTTTTCTTATCAAACATTGCAATACCTCTCATATACTTTAAACTGTTTTCCGCTTTTATTGCAAATTGAAAAAGCTGATAATATCCCTCAATTTCTTTTTTTCATTTCCATACTCATGCTGAGATAGGTATTCCGAATACTGATGAGGATCTTTCAATATTTTTAGGATACCATCAGCAATTTCCTTTGCCATTCATTCCTACAATAACGCCTTCATCCTTGTTGATCTGATCATATACCGTAGGATAATTTGTTGTAACAATCGGGCAGCACAAAATTTTTCCTTCATCTAAAACCACGGATTTTCCCTCAAAGCGAGATGTCTGAACTAACACATCTGCATTTTTTCATGTATGCGTAGGGATTTTCCCGTGCCCCTATAAATTCAAAACAGTCTTGCACTCCCAATTCTTCTCGTTTTTTTTTAATTCTTCCTTTAAACTTCCGATTCCTAAAACAACCCAATGGGAACTTCACTTTGGATTTTTTCAATTCCAAAGCCGCATCCAGTGCAAATTCAAATCCTTTTTGCGCGTTCAATCTTCCAATTGATACGATATTTAACATATCTCTTTTAAATTCAGGCGGATAAAATTCTTTTTGCCAAGCTTCTTATAACCTGAGAAGATGTCAGGTTAGGTAAAACCACAAATTTTTTCTGCGATGCTCGGGAAGTTTTCCTTCAGGTCTTTGGCACACAAATCAGATATCGTTACCACCTTGTCTACTTTTTCAAAATACTCAAGGTCCATTTCTTTAAAATGCCCAAGCTGGGAATATTCATTATGCACCCATGCAATCTTCTTTGTAGCCTTTACTTTATCTACAAGGAAATATGTTTGTTCACGCTGCATATAAGCGATTGCTACATCGTATTCTTTTGTGAGTTCTGGTACAATTTTTTTGTAAAAATGCTCCCACCTGTATTGGCGACTTTTCGCAACAGAGTTTGTTTTTTGCGAGAGATAAAAGTTCCTATCATATGAATAGCCGAAAGATATGGATGTTTCAACGCCTCTGCTTTGTTATTATCATACAGTGTATATAATTTATTGCAATTCGAGATGATATTCACCGCTTTAGGAACTTGCTTTAAGAACATTCCCTCATTCTGAAACAGCAGCAGATCCACATTATACCGATCATAGTCCAGCAACTGTAATAAGTTTACCAGACTTCTCTCAGCTCCACCATTTCTTAGGCTGCTCATTACAAATAAAACATTTCTTTTTTCCATTACTCCTGCTCTTGCCTCCTCATTCTTCTTTTTTTATTTCGTTGGCAAGGTAATCCAAGAGCCAAATTTTTTATCCCATTCTGCCGGTTCAAAGCGTTCGAATCCGCTCCAATGGAAAAAGGTAATCTCTCCGAAATACACTTTTCCATTGATGTCGTAAAAGTCGATCCGCGCTTCCGGCAGTCCCTTCGACAAGATCTCCGCATATTTCTTCATTTCATCCAGTCCCTTAGGACGTTTGATCTTATCCCATTCTTTGGAGTTCGGATGACCATTTGTAAAAGGCAGATGGTTAAAAATCCATATCAAAGAAATCAAACTTTGTCTCTTCGTTCGGATTTGTGCGATCCGATACAATAAACATCGCTTTTGCTTCTCCATCAAAAGCAAAAACTTTATAATCCTTCAGTTCATACCCAGATTCATCGACCATGTACTCTTCTGCGATAATTCTACGTTTTACGTTTTTATACGGCCACTCTCTATTCTGCATATAGTAGTCATTTTTTAGGCTTTTTTCTATTTTCTTTTTTGCTGCAGCCAAATCAAGTTTTGATTTATCCGTACAAATAACCAATCCACCTGAATCGTGTGTACATTTTAATACAAACCGATTAGGCAGCTGAGCAAAATCAATATCATCGAAATGATCCCATACACCCAAAGTCTTGATAATGTGTTCTTCTCCAATTTTGGAAGCCACATACTTCTTCACTTCATACTTGTCCACCATCATAGTGTACTCTGGCTTCCGATCATATAATTTTAACCATTGAAGTTTCTCACTGTATGTTTTTGGATTTTCTAAGTCCAGCGGATACCCAAAAACATTCTTAAATTGCATCTTCAAAAAAATCTTCATCACTCATATTTTTGAAAAAGCCATGCTGTGCCAGAATAATCGTTCTCTTTTTAGGGCTTTTCAACACGCCAATCGCTTTTTTTACAATATTACTCATATTTATTGAACCTCTCCACTCACTCGATAAGCAAGTTCTCTCCACTTCTGGCAAATAACCTCTCTGCTTAATCGTTCCGTTGACCTTTCCGCTTCTTCTCCCATTGTCCTCCGCAGAGTTTCATTTTCTACCAGAGTTATAATTTTTTCGGTCATTTGATCAACATTTCCAATTTGCACCAAGAAGCCATTTTTTCCGTCATTGATTAGTTCAGATGGGCCACATTCACATTTTGTCGAAATACATGGCAACCCTGCGTGCATAGCTTCGCAAAGCACATTCGGGAATCCCTCATAAAAAGACGACAGCACAAAAATCCTTGCCTTTTTTCATTTCAAGAAAAGGCGTATGCGTCACGCCGCATAATTTGACGCTGGTAGTCAAATTCTCCTTTTCAATTAAATCTTGTAGTTCATCTTTTCGATTTCCCTGTCCATAAATCTTTAATTTCCAGTCGGGATATAACTCGGCCACTTTTTATAAGCCTTAATCAGTGTCACAAAATCTTTCTGTCTTTCTAGCCGTCCAACCGAAATCACTGTGTTTTCTTTTTTCTATACTCTGGCCCTCGCATTGTGCTGCCATCTCATCAAAATCTAACGGATTTTCCAGAACCACAATTTTCTTTTGTAAATATTGTGGATAAAAGTTTTCATTTCATTAGTCTGCACACAAACGACATCGGCAAACCGGTACAAAAACACGTTACATCAAAAACATATTTAGGATATTTCCGCAGCAAATTATTTCTATCGCAGACAATAATTTTTGTCTTTGAAAAAGTCCTGCCAGAATCAGCATAAAATTGCATCTGCTTAAAAATGAAATCGCAACAGCTGCTTTTCTTTTCTGAAGATACTTTTTTTGTGGCGCGATAATCGCAGAGCCATTCTGCTAACTTACTTTTTATTCGTAAAATTATACTTATTAAGTTTTACATTTGATGCAACACTATAAAACTGCGGACGTTTTTCATAAGATGTTATGCTAACATCCATGTCATGTTCTGCAAAATTTGCCGCCAAATTTGTCAACACATGTTCCGCACCTCCGCTAGAAAGGCTGCTTATGTAAAAATCCACTTTCATGCTTTTTCCCCACTACCGCATTCTCGTTCTCTCAGTACAGTATCGTAATCTACAACATCACCTGCATAAACACGTAACATCTGATCAACAACAATATCCCAACTATACCTTTCTAAAATATAAGGTGCAGCTTCTGTCTTATATTTTTTCACAAGTTCAGAATCATTTAAGAGCATCTGTAGTTTTTTCTGCAAATCCTTTGCATTTTCTTTTTTTTCAAACCACATCGCTTTCTCATGAACCACTTCAGTATTTTCTGGAATATCACTAATCAAACAACAGTTTCCATAACTCATTGCTTCCAGCAACGCATTTGCCATTCCTTCCAAGTTGCTTGGCAATGCAAAAATATAGGAATTGCTATAAAGTTCTTGTATCTCTTGTCCATACACATAGCCTGTAAAAACGATTCGTTTATCACCGTCAGCTAATTCTAACAGTTGATTATAATAGTCTTTGTTTGATTCTGAACCACCAGCAATCACAAGCTTTTTATCAGTTTTACAATTTTTGAACGCTTCAATCAAATATTGCAATCCTTTTTCTGGAACAATTCTTCCCAACGAAAGGATGTAGCTATCTTTTTTTCCAAACCATACTTATCTCTGATAATATCCACATCATGATTTTCCGGTTTATCAATGCCATTAGCAAATAAAACTGAATTTACTCCATATTTTGTATCAATATATTGTTTCATATTTTTAGAGAGAACCAGACATACATCTGCCTTTGTAGCCGCCATTCTTTCTCCAAACTCAAGATATTTTGATGCAAAGCCGCCCCACTTATCTCTTTGGCTATCTATACCATGTAACGATGCTACTACTCGTAACCCCAAAAGTTTAGCAAGTGGAATCATAGCACATGATCCTGATGCACGGAAACTCACGCAATCATACCGACTGGATGCTGCATGGATAGTTGCAAGAAAAGAATAAATCGGAACACAAGCTGCTCCCTTTACTGTTGGAACCGTTACTATTTTAATGCCTTTATATTCTCTCAGTTTCTTTCCATCAAATTCTTTTCCAAAAACATTGTGACCGCCACGGTTATATACTGTGACATCATTTCCTCTTTGCACCATCCGAACCGCATGTTGCTCTACGCCCTTCTCTATTCCACCTTCGTTTGACGGTATACGTTTATGTCCAATTATTGCAATTTTCATTACTCCACCCTCAACTAACAATTAATCCCTCTGGAAAATGTCTCTCGTATAAACCTTCTCCTTCACATCATCAAGACACTTATCGTATCTATTTGCGATAATGGCCTGGCTACGCTTCTTGAACTCGTCCAAGTCATTGACCACAACGCTGCCAAAGAACTTCTCACCATCTTTCAGAGTCGGCTCATAAATGATGACAGTTGCACCTTTGGCCTTGATACGCTTCATAACACCCTGAATGGAACTCTGACGGAAGTTATCGCTGTTACTCTTCATAGTCAGACGGTATACACCGACCACGACTTCCTTTTCTTTGCTCTCATCCCAGCTATCATTTGCTTCATATGCACCAGCAATTTCAAGCACACGATCCGCAATAAAGTCCTTGCGAGTACGGTTCGATTCCACGATTGCTTCAATCAAATTTTCCGGTACATCGGCATAATTTGCGAGCAGCTGTTTAGTGTCCTTGGGCAGGCAGTACCCGCCGTAGCCGAAGCTGGGATTGTTGTAATGAGTACCGATACGCGGATCAAGGCAAACACCGTTAATAATCTGCTGAGTATTCAATCCCTTCATCTCTGCATAGGTATCCAGCTCATTGAAATAGCTGACACGTAGTGCCAGATAGGTATTAGCAAACAATTTGACCGCTTCTGCCTCGGTAAAACCCATGAACAGCGTATCAATGTTTTCCTTGATTGCGCCTTCCTGAAGCAATTCAGCAAAAATATGTGCAGCCTTCACCAGACGGGCGTTTTCTACATCCGTGCCAACGATGATACGGCTCGGATACAGGTTGTCGTATAGAGCCTTGCTCTCACGCAGGAACTCCGGGCTAAAGATAATGTTATCGCAGTGATATTTTTCACGAACACTTGCAGTGAAGCCAACAGGAATCGTAGATTTGATTACCATGATTGCTTCCGGGTTATACTCAATGACCAACTTGATGACCGCTTCAACCGCAGAAGTATCAAAGAAATTCTTCTTGCTATCGTAGTTGGTAGGTGCAGCAATTACGACAAAATCAGCATCACTGTATGCTTCCTTTGCATCCAGAGTTGCGGTCAAATCCAACTCTTTTTCTGCCAGATACTTTTCAATATATTCGTCCTGAATCGGAGACTTTTTGCTATTGATAAGTTCCACCTTTTCCGGCACAATATCCACTGCCATAACCTTATGATGCTGGCTCAGTAGCGTAGCAATGGAAAGGCCAACGTATCCCGTGCCAGCCACAGCGATTTTCAGATCCTTAAAATCTCTCATAATTACTTTCTCCTCTCTTTGTGGTTTCTTATTTTGAAAACACACTCTTTACATACTCGTAGCTGTTAATATCGCCAATGTCATACCTCTTGCCCGGCATGACGTAAGCGTGCATCGGGGTCTGCTTGCTCAACCAAGCCGCAAAGCTGCCCGGTGCATCATAGCCACAGCCATTATTCAATGCTTCCTGAATCCGCTTTACATCACAGGCACGATAGCAGTAGAACGGCGGCACAGCCAAATTTCCTCTCGGTTCTTTCGGCTCTTCCTCATAGCTGGTAATCAGGTCATTGCCATCCAACGTGATGATCGCCGTTTTCTGCTGCTTTTTCAGTTCGTTTTCCTCATGGCACATCACACAGGAAGTATTCTTTTCCTTGGCAAAATCAACGAACTTTGAAAGGCTGAAATCCAGCACATTATCGCCAGCCATAACCAGCAAATCATCAGCCAGATTCAGCTTTTCTACCGCCAGTTGAATATCTTTGACTGCTCCCAGACGAGTTTCATTGGTGCTTGTACCATCGTCGATCACAGTAATCTCATAAGGCCGCGTCTTTTGCTTATTACTTTTCCAATCCTCAAAATGCTGTGCGAACTTGTGGTTGGAAATCACCACAAATTCGTCAATGTCGGTGGTGTCCACCAGATCATCCACCAACCAATCAGGATGGATTTCTCGCCCACTTTCAGAAGCGGTTTCGGGAAATTCTCTGTCAGCGGATAAAGCCGTGTGGCGTAACCCGCCGCTAAAATCAAGCATTTCATCTATATGTACTCTCCTCTTATAACTCAACACCATCTGCGCTCTCACACAAGTGGAAGCTATATTTTCCTTCCAATGCCGGGAACGCTTTCAGATACTCTGCTGTGACCTTTGCTTCAATATCTTCGGCCTTGTCCGGGTCAATCAGTGCCATACAGCAGCCCTTGAAGCCCGCGCCAGAGAATCGGCCACCGTAGATACCATCGGTATCGGTCATGATCTCATACAGCTTTTTCAGTTCATCGCAGCCACACTCATAGCTATAAATAGAGGATTCTCCGCTTTCAAAAACAAGCTGACCGTAGCCCTCCAAATCACCTTTACGCCACAGTTCTGCACCCTTTTCGGCACGAGCGAACTCACTGTAATAGTGTTCTGCACGTCTGCGCCACAGTTCGGGCAGACGTTCTTTATAGGCTTCAAAGACCTCAAACGGCACATCACGGAGCCGGGTGTTTGCAAAGGTATCGTAGTCCATCCCTGCATAGCCCATCAGTGCATAGGCCGCTGCCTTGCACTCATCTTTGCCGCAGATTGTACTTAGAGTTTTTCAAAGAACGCTCCAAGCCAGAGAAGAAGATTGCTACCTTATATGGCTTCATTTTCTCACTGGTGGGGATCAGTTCATAACTATCGTCTTTCGTGTCAAGGTATAGCAAGTGATTTTTTCTTAGAAAGTACCTCGCAACTCTGGTCGAGTTTTCCGCAGGAGACACCAACATACTGGTTTTCTGCCGCCTTTGCCGTGAGAATCATCTCCATCGGCTCCAGATGGATGCCGTTCACTTTACAAATGCAGACAAAAAGCAAATAATGACCGAAGCTGACGAGGACAAACCACCAATCGGCAGACTACCCTCGATGATGCCCGACAGACCAACTTTCAGGCGGTACTTTTTCTCCCCAGCATCTTTGCAGCACACGCAGATGATCTGCCCAATCGCCCTGCTTTTCTTCCGGCACTGCACTTACAAAGAACTGGGCGCGCTTCGGAAAGTTCAGCGACTGCAACTCCACAACGCCGTTCTGCTTCGGGTGATAGGCCATGTGGATTCCCTTATCGATTGCCAGACCATTGATTTTTCCGTACTGATGGTCGATATGCGCACCCAGCGGACTGATGCGGTACGGGCAGAACGCCACATCAAACGGTTCCTGATGATATAATTCCTTGTAAACCCCAACACACTTCATCGGTTTATTTTCCTATTCTTCATTATTTGTAAAACTTTGCGTACCACTCAGCGAACTTCCGTAAACCCCTCGCGCAAGCTAGTAGAGGGCTTATATCCGAAGTCACGCTCCAGCGCGCTAGTATCTGCATAGGTCACAGGCACATCACCAGGCTGCATTGGAACCAGTTTCTTGTGTGCTTCAAAATCATAATCTTCCGGCAGAACACCAGCACGAATCAGTTCTTCCTGCAAAATCTGTACAAAGTCCAGCAAATTTTCCGGGTTCTGGTTGCCGATGTTATAAACTGCATACGGAGGAACGGGCAGACCATCTTCACCATTTTTACGTTCCGGCGCACCCTGCATCACACGGACAACGCCCTCGACAATATCATCCACATAAGTAAAGTCACGCTTGCAGTTACCGTAGTTGAAAATCTGAATCGTTTCGCCTTTCAGTAGCTTGTTAGTAAAGCCGAAGTACGCCATATCCGGGCGACCAGCAGGGCCGTATACTGTGAAGAATCTCAAACCAGTGGAAGACTAACTATTAAAAGTCAAGCCCCAAAACAAAATTTTCGAGAGAAATTTTGAGGTGGTGAAAATTGGTATAGCAAACAAGAGCATCCGTTGTCGGATACTCGCTCCGTATAAAATCGCACGCTTAATAATCAGCTAAGAAGGCTTTTCCAGAACGCTGCATAGCAAAAATAAGCCTTACCAGCTTTTTAGCAGCATGAGATGGCAACATTGTAATGCTTTCCCTCAGAACGCTTCTTTTCAAGATAGGCCGAGAATGTAGGACACCAAAGGCAAACATATTTGGCGGCATTGAAAAGAGCATATCGCAAATATCTGGAGCCACGCTTTTCCATGTGAGCATAACAGTTTTGCAGTTGCCCTGACTGATATGTAGATGGAGAGAGTCCAGCATAAGCCAGCAACTTGTCTGCGCTTGCAAAGTTGGAAAAATCTCCAACTTCAGCAAGAATCATTGCACCCATATGTCGGCCAATACCGGGGATTGTAAAGATGGGAGAATCCATCTGAGATGTAATCTTGTCAATTGCGGATTCTACCTCAGAAATTTCTTTTGTCCAGTTCGCGGATGAGAGCAATCGTGTGTTTCAACTCCATAGACTTAGCAGGCATTTTTCGAGCCAATGGAGACCCCTGCGGCTACTTGGATTTCCGCGGTTTTAGACTTGGTATAACGACCTTTAGAGGCGGTGCAAAGAGTCTCAGCGAGTTCTTCAGTATTGGCGTTTGCGATATAGCTTGCACCCGGATAGTTGCTCAGCAGTGCGTATACAACAGCGATGTGCAGGCTTGAGACCAGCTTTTCGAGCTCCGGAAACAGAATATTCACTAACCGCGCAACGGAGCTTTTCAGCTTGGCGCGCTCTTTTACCTTATCAAATCTGTATCTTGTTAGTGACTTTAGCTCTTCATTGTGGTATGCTGTATTTGAGTAGGACTTGAGGTCCACATCAGACATGAGCATCATTGCAATGGTACGCGCGTCTATCCGATCTGTTTTGGTTCTTCGCAGGCTGAGACTTTTCCGGTAGAGGTTCGTGTGCAGAGGGTTAATGACATAGGTTGCCAGGCCGCTGTCTAAAAGAAACCCCAGCAGATTGTAGCTGTAATGTCCTGTGGCTTCAAGCCCTACTTTTATTTTGCTTTCACCTTGGGAACAGCTTTGGATTCTTGAAAGAAGCGTCTCAAAAACCGATACGGTTATTGGCAATGGTAAATACATCTGCCAAGACCGTTCCTTCCGAGTTGAGGATAAAGCAATCGTGCTTGTCCTTTGCAACATCGATACCAACAAAAATCATTTCTTTTTTTACCTCCGGCGTTTTATTTTTTACAGTGCTGCTTAGAGCCACACCTCTTTGCTATGTAACCTCGTTCTATATAAACCGTCTGGCGGTATCTAACTGATTAACACTAAAAACAAAGAGCCATGGTTGGAGCCTTTCCGAAACCGTCTTGCGGTAGGAGGTTTAAACCAATCCACAGCACCTTGTCTATTGTAGCATTTTGTCCTTGGAGAGGGACTCTAATAACTACTACTTTATAATACGAGGAATGTTGTACAGTTTAGAATAGGCATGAGCCATCAGTTCATTCGATTTCTTGGTTGCCGCATACAAAGATACCGGATTATCCACCTTGTCATCCGTACTGTAAGGCACTTTTTTATTGCTACCATATACGGAAGAACTAGACGCATAAACCAAATGTTCCACCGGGGTATGTCCTTCATCGTAAGAATGGCGGCAGGCTTCCAGAATGTTATAAAAGCCAATCAAGTTTGCTTCCACATAAGCATCAGGGTTCGTAATGGAATAGCGGACACCCGCCTGCGCACCGAGGTTCACCACAATTTCCGGCTTATACTGCTCAAAGATAGATTCGATCACCGCCTTGTCTGCCAGATTACCTTTTACGAAGCTGAAATTGTCAAACTGCTCCAATTCGTTCAAACGTGCTTCCTTCAGGCGCACATCATAATAGTGGTTCATGTTGTCCAGACCCACAACCTTGACACCCTCCACCGTAGAGAGCAGTCTCTTTGCAAGGTTAGAGCCGATAAAACCAGCTACCCCCGTGATAAAAACACTCTTGTTTCTCAGATTGATTTTCGTTTTATTTCCGTCATTCATGTACATTCTGCACTCCTCACTTTTTCTATATAAACAGCAACAAACCCACGGCGGATCGCACAAAGGCAATCCACCGTAGGCTTGAACTCTCCTTCAATCTTTATTTGCTGCTCCTTTTGTGGGTCAAAACAGAGCTTCCCAAAAAGCCTCCTACATATAACCCCCAGGATTTCCCGCTTCTTGCAGTCTTTTCAACAAATAAAACTTTTGAAGGACAACTCAAGCCGTAAAACCCTTTAGTTATCGTAGTTTTTCTTGGTTGACCCTATTATATCTCTAGCCCCCTTCTTCTCAATGGTCGGAACAACCTTTTGACGGATGCCATCATATTCAATTGTTTTGTCATACTCTGCACCGCTCACATGATGGCCTGCTCTATTGTAGCAAGTTATATCACAGCCATTCTGTGCCATTCGGGTGCAGAGTTCTTTTACAACAATCTCTATCCCGCCTTCACGAGAAAGCCGTTTTTGTCCGAAAACCGCAAGTCTGATTTTTTTCTTCCATTACTTCTCTCCAGCCGTCATTCCATAGTTTCTATTCTTGTCCTAGGCTTATACACAATCCCAGCAGTTCTTCCTTATTCTGTTTTCTGCTCTATCAGCTTTCGCTGTGGTGGGTTAAGTATAGAGCGCAACCAGAAGCCATTAACCCCCGAAATCACGCCGGAACGCAACGCACCATGGTAAACAGAAACAAGTTAAGGTAAAAAAGGTCAAGCCGCGCAAACCCGCATGAAATCAGGATTTTTTCTGGTTACTAACATTATTTCACAGGTTCCATGGACGGTAACTACAACTCTTTTTACCAAACATCTTCGGCAGCCATGTAAAGAAGGCCGGCCCCTCTGCATCGGGTACTCAACAACAGTTTTACGAAGCAGGTGATAAACTCATGGATTCTCATTGTTTTCTCCTGTTTTTCGCCATCTCCTCAAAACTTCTGAAAAGCTGTGCCAATTTTGTGCCGCAGGGGCCAAAAGTTCGGCGTTTTAGTTCATATATAGTTCATATAGCTGTAAAACACGACCGGTTTTAGTGCCCCATATAGTGTGCAAAACAGGTTCTTTTTTGATGATGCTACGTCAGTATGGTTTATCGGCCGCACATTTCCCTCTTCCTTATCTCCAACAGCACTCCGGTCAAAATCACCAGCGAGCAAAGCAGGGTCAGCCACCAGTTTTCGGTAAAGCCGGCGATCAGGTAGCCAACAGCACACACGGCAATGACCACAAAGGCGTACTGCATCTGGGTTTGCACATGGTTGATATGGTTGGACTGGGCACCGGAGCTGGACATGATGGTAGTATCAGAAATAGGCGAAATATGGTCACCGCAGACAGCACCAGCCAGGACAGCCGCTACAGAAATGATCATCATGGTCGGATCCAGTTCAGCAAACATGTTGACCACGATGGGCACAAAAATAGCAAAGGTGCCCCAGCTGGTGCCGGAAGAAAAGGCAATAAAAATTGCAATGCAGAAGATGACCAGCGGCACAAAGTTCATCAGGCTGGAATTCAGATTGATGGCCGAACGTACAAAGGTACCGATACCCAGGGCGTCCGTCATACCTTTCAGAGTCCAGGCCAGCACTAAAATCAGGATGGCGGGCATCATAAGCTTGCCACCTTCGGGAACGGAATTCATAAAATCCTTGAAGCCGATGACACGGCGCGGCAGATACAGAAGCAGCAGGAATCCCACTGTGACCAAACCGGCAAACACCAACGCTTCCGAAGAAGAACAGTTGGCAAAGTCCTCCACCAGATTCTGGCCGCCGTTCAGGTAGCCGGTCCAGATCATAGCTGCGATTGCCGTTGCAATCATGACGACCATGGGCGCAATCAGATCGATGACCTTGCCTTTGGCGTATTTGCCGCCCTCGGTCGGGTCTTTTGTTTCCTGGTTCTGGAACTCTTCCCCGCCGGAGGTGAACAGATCACCTTTGGCCGCGTTCTCTTCATGCTTTTTCATCAGGCCGAAGTCGAAGCCTACAATGGAGGTGAAGAACACCATATACAGGGTTAAAATTGCATAGAGGTTGAACGGAATGGTTTTAACGAACATCTCAAAACCGGACATGGAGCTGCCCGCCGGAACGTAAGAGTTGACGGTCGCCGCCCAGGAAGAAATCGGCGCAATGATGCAGACTGGCGCGGCGGTAGCATCAATGATATACGCCAGCTTGGCGCGGGAAACCTTGTACTTATCTGTGACAGGGCGCATGACAGAGCCAACCGTCAGGCAGTTGAAGTAGTCATCCACAAAAATCAGCGCACCGAGCAGAGGGTCGTTACCAAAGCGGAGCGCTTACTTTTTCAGGTGGCCGGAGGCCCACTCACCCGTAAGCGCGGGTGCCGCCGGATTCCTGCATGAGCATAACGATCATGCCCAAAAAGGATCATGAACATCAGAATGGAAAAATCCACACTATCGATCATTGTGTTAAACAGCGTATCAAACGCAATCCACGGGTGGAATTCTGCCGCCAACAGTGCGCCAAGGGCACACCCCGCAAACAATGACAAATACACTTCTTTGGTCAGCAGTGCCAGCGCAATCGCCACAATGGGCGGCATCAGTGACCACCATGTTCCTACAAACATCCTTTATTCTTTCTTTCCTCTTTTGATCTAATCAAAGTTATTCTAACATATTGTCCATGCCGATTCAATACGTAAAAAATAATATATCCTAGGGCAATACCGCACAATTCTAAGTGCCGATACGGCGAGCGAGGTGCGGCAGCTGCTAAAGCCAAAAGCGCAGATAATACTTTGTGTATTATCGAGTATTTTGGCAACGCAGATGCCGTGCCGCAGCCGCCGGAGTGGTGCTTAAGCCGTAAGGCGGAATTGTGCGGTATTGCCCTAGATAACGTTGTTTATTTTTCCCCTTCTCATTCTCTTTCTTTTTGACGCAAGCTGCACCTAAGAATCAGATTTTTTTGCCAGAAATCGATATTTTTTGGTGTATGCCAATACCATCTTGCTGCACTCTATGCTATAATAAAGTTAAATGCCATATAAAAATTGGCCACTACCGCCATTTTTGTCCTATTTTGTTATTTGCTATGCCCAACATCCCGGACCGGACTACAAACGTTCCCCAGAAATCCGCGCCGCAAAGTCAAAAAGGAGGGCCCACCATGTTCGTCCAGAAAGTACCGCATATCAAGGACCAGTTTTTGACGCAGGAACGCGCCAGCATGGAGCTGGAAAGCGGTCAGATTGCCGTGGGTTGGTATACCAACGAGCAGGACAGCCAGTCTGTTGTACACTCTCACCCGTATTATGAGCTTGTACTGCCCCTGGTGGGCAGCAACGTGCGCTATTCTGTGGACGGCAACATTTATGATATAAACCTGGGGGAAATGATCATCTTCCCTGCCCGGTGCTACCATGCGGGCATGTTCAATATCACGGATAAGATTTCTGAACGTCTGATTGCCCAGATCAACGCCGAGCTATGGCAGGAAGCCCTGCTGGCCAGCGGGCTGGTTGCCCCCACCTGGCTGGGGCAGCTGGTGATCCTGGATGCAGACGCCGTCACCGCATGGGATCTACGCGGCTTATTTGAGCGGATGGCCCAGACCGCTTACTTACACGGCAGCACCCAGCACATGGTGCAGCGGTGCGAGCTGGTGGAGCTTTTGCTGCTGATGGACCAGATTGTGGCCGAGCGCCGCGCGGCACCGCCCCAGCGCAAGTGCCCTGGTTGCCAAGGCCGTTGCTTTTTGCAGGCCAATTATACCGACCCGAACCTAACCGTTGGCAGCCTTGCCAAATATACATACACCAGCCGGGAGCATTTGTCCCGCGCGTTCAAAACCTACACGATGGAAAGTGTACACGGCTATTTGACCAACCTGCGCATGCAGCATTGCCGCCGTGCCATTGCAGCCGGCGCCAGCGTGCTGGATGCCTGCAACGCCAGCGGTTTTACCAATTACACCAGTTTTTTTGAAAACTTTCCGCAGTTTATACGGCATTACGCCGTCCGAATATCGCAACCAGCTGCGGCGTACGCCGGAGCGGGTTCACTCTACCCCATAAACAATGTGAGCCGCCCGATATCAAGTCTTGGACAACTTTTTTCCCAAATAAATTTGAAAAAGGCACAAAAACAGGCTCATCAAAGCCAAAGCAGTTTTCAATCTGTCCTTGGCTTTGATGAACCTTTATTCAAGGCAACACCGCACAATTCCCGCCTTACGGCTTAAGCACCGATCCGGCATCTGCCGCACCTCGCTCGCCGTATCGGCACTTAGAATTATGCGGTATTGCCTTAACGTAAAATCCCGCTGTGTTTGTAGAAATAGACCATATTTTCGCCTTTTCAGATACACCCTAAGGAAAAAAGAAGGATAAACAGGCCCGAAAAGCGGAAAATGAAGTTGATGAAAGAAATGGAATGAAACCCTCAAAGCGCAATACAATATGCAGCTTCTAACCGCCAAGGAAAAAACTCAAAAGCAAGTTATTGGCTTTTCCTGATGTTTTTCCTCTTTTTTGCAAGTGGCATGCGGCAGTCCATCGAAGTTTTTTCCGCTGGCTAAACGCTGTTCCTAATATTCAACATGCTTCGCATATTCGCTCTTCTGCTGGTTTACTTTTTTCACATCTTTTGCTCGCCCTTACTTTGTGCTTGCTCAACTCTTAATTCACATTTTTTGGGCACAAACAGCTTTATGCAGTCGGCTCCTTCCAATTTCAACAGCTGGATTTTTCGCTCAACACCACCCGCATAACCGATCAGGCTGCCGCTGGCACCCACCACACGGTGGCACGGGATGATGAGCGAAAATGGGGTTATGTCCCACGGCTCCGCCCACCGCCTGGGCGGACAGGCGCGCCGTGCCATGCTTTGCCGCAAGCCGGGCGGCCAGCGCGCCGTATGTTGTCGTTTGCCCGTATGGGATTTGCAGCAGCAGCGCCCACACTTCCTGCCGGAAGTCTGACCCGATGGGGTGCAGCGGCGGCATAAAATCCGGCATTTTTCCGCTGAAATACACATCCAGCCAGCGCTTTGCTTCGGTCAAGGGCGGGGTTCGCGCTCCGTGCTCTGCGGGGCCAGGCCCGCCGCATAATACTTTGCGCGGTCAAACCACAAGCCGGTCAGGCCCACTTCATCCGCCGCCAGCAGAATTTCCCCCAAGGGGGACTGATAATGCGCGGTGAACATCATAGCATCTACCCTTTCTGTTGTACTTTTGATGTTTTCTCCGTGTGGGAACCAGCGGGTGCTGCCTTTTGGCCGGGGCTTTCTTTTTGGGGGCATAATCCTTCAAACCCGGCACCGCGCCGCCCGCGGCGGCCCACAGGTAAAGGCTCGCCACGCTGCAATAAGGGCTGAACCGCCTGCGGTACTTTTCAAACAGTTTGCGGTCAATTTTACGGTGATGGTACACCATGCGCAGCCCGCGCTGGATGGCAAGGTCATCATAGCTGAACACATCGGGCCTCTGCATGCAGAAAAGCAAAATCATCTCCGCTGTCCACACGCCAATGCCTTTCAGGGCACTTAACTCCCGGATCACTTCCTCATCCGGCTTCTGCCAGATGCCCTCCAAATCAAACTCACCGTTCTGGATTTTTCGTGCAAAGTCCGTGATGTACTCTGCCTTGCGGCAGCTGATGCCAAGCATCTGTAATTGCTCGTTTCCTGCTTCCAGAATATGCTCGGCATCCACCGTGCCAAGGGCACCCCCGCATGCGCTGCCAGATGGTAGCCTGCGCCTTGGTGGAAATCTGCTGCCCCACAATATGGTGCACCACGGCAGAAAACAGGTCTGTATCCACCTCGCGATTCACCCGGCCCACCTGGGCAATCACCGCCCCAAGTTTTTCATCTTTGCCGCTCAGGTATTCCGTTTCTTCCTGCCCGTATTGAAAGTACATGGTCTTTCCTTTCCTGTGTTCTTTTCGTGTTCTGTGTGTTGGTTTCTGCGTTTATCCTGCCATCATTATACCATGCTTTGCGCGGTTTGGGCATCGGCGGCGAAAGCGTATTTTTTATGGCAATACCGCATAATTCTAAGTGCCGATACGGCGAGCGAGGTGCGGCAGATGCTAAGCCAAAAGCGCAGATAATACTTTGTGTATTATCGAGCATTTTGGTGTTGCCTTATCCCACTTTCCCCGATACAACAGCCAGCCGCCCCACCGTGGAACATTCCCACAGGCAGGGCGGCTGGCTGCTTTTATTTTTGTTTGTTTATGGGTTCAGTGCGCGGTGGATCAACACGCGCAGGTTTTGTATGGGCGTTAGCGCGTCCGGGTGCTTGGAAACATAGCACAGCCCTATCAGCCCACCCGCCGCAGCGGAAAGCAGAGCCAGATCACAGTAATCATCCGGCAGGGCGGGGTTGATCTCCCGTTTTGCCGCAGGGCTCGCCATGGTTCTGTGCAGCACCCCACGCAGGGCTTGCACACACTCGTCCATACCGCGGAGGTTCTCCCGTGCGCCAATACTGGAAGCGATCACCTGATAGGTTCCCATCCGGTTGCCGGAAAGATCCTGCAGGTAGGCCATCACGGCGTCCTCCAGCTCTTGCAGGGTGGTGCATGGCTCCATCAATACGGCAATGCGGGCAATCTCGGTATCAAAGCAGTACAGGGCCATTCCCTGAAGGATCTCATCCTTGGAGGCAAAGTATTCATACACGGTGCCCTTGCCGATTCCGGCTTCGTCCGCGATCTGCTGCACCTTCATGGCGGCGGGGTTTACCCCCTTGGCAATCAGGCGCAAGGCGGCTTCGTACAGGGCGGTTTCGCGTTCTTTGCGGATATCTGGTGTCATTGTGGCGTCCCCTCCCCGTTTTCGGTATCGGGTTTACCGGGCAGCTTTAAGTGGCGGTGCTCGGCGGTATCCGGTGTTTCGGGTTCCGGCTGGTTCTTGCCCTCTGCTGCGCGGCGGGCGGCAAATTCTGCGGCAAACTCGGCCGCATCATCGGGCAGGTCATCCATGCCGTCATCGCCCACATCAATGTTGACCGGCGGCTTGCGGTAGAAGAGGTCATACATCACCGGCACAATAAACAGGGTCATCAGCGTTGCATAGGAAAGGCGCCCACAATAACAATGGCCATGCCTTTGCCCATCTCGCTGCCGGCATCCTTGCTGAAAATCATCGTTACCATGGCAAGCACGGTGGTCAGGGTCGTCATCAGGATGGGGCGCATACGGGTGCGGCCGGTTGCCACCAGGGCATCGGTGCGCTCCAGCCCGCCAATGCGCAGCTGGTTGGCGTAATCCACAAACACAATGCCGTTGTTGACCACCACGCCCATCAGCACAAGGAAGCCCATGAGCGAAATGACCGAAAGCTGTTCGCCGCCAATCATCAGGCCGATCATGCCGCCGGTAAAGGCCAGCGGAATGGTGAACAGCACAATGAAGGGGGAAAGCAGGCTTTGGAACTGCGCCACCATGACAAAATAGACAAACAACAGTGCCAGGGCCATCATTTTGGCCATCTGCTGGATCATCTCAGTCACCTGGGTGGTTTCACCGGCAATTTCAGCGGTGCAGCCATCTGGCAGGTCCAGTGCTTCCAGCTGGGGCTCAGATCACGGGAGATCAGGGTGGTGTTGTAGCCTTCGGCGGTATCGCTGGTCACGCTGATCTTGCGGGAGCCGTTTTCGCGCGCAATGGTCGCATAGGCGTTGCCGTTGGTGCGGGAGGCAAACTCGCCCAGGGTATGGGTCTCGTTCACGGTGTTGCCGTCATCGTCGGTGGTCGTTGTGATGAACTCCATCTGGAACAGATCGTCCAGGTTCGGGGTATCGGTCTTATCCACAATCGTCACATCATAGGTATCGCGGCCCACTTTCAGGGTGGTTGCGGTGGTATCGGTGCTGAGCTTTGCGGCGATCTGCTGGTACACCTGCGCCACCGTCAGGCCAAGGCGCATGGCTTTGTCCTTATCAATGACGATATGCACCTCCTCGTCGCCGGTTTCCTGCCCGTTGGAGACATTCTCGATGCCGTCCACGCTGTTCAGCAGGTCCATCACCTGCTGGCTGGCGGTGGTCAGGCTGTCCAAGTTCTGGCCGTAGATGTCCACCTCCACGCCGCTGCCGGACAATGCGCTCATATCCATGCTGCTGGCGCTGATGTCCACTTCGCAGTTCAGGTCCGCGGTGTCATCGGCGATCTGCTGCTGGATGGCCTTGCTGTTGCTGGCGCCTTCGTCAGTCAGCAGAACATAATAGGTAAAGCTGGTGTTGTCCGTGGTGCCCTCAGTGCCGGTCATCATCAGCATGCTGCTGGTGCTGTCGCTGCCGCCGGACATGGCGCCCACCGTTTCCACGCCATCAATGTTGGTAATGGCGTCCATCACGGCGTCTGCGGTGGCAAAGGCATCCTCTTTTTCGGTATCCGCAGGCACCGTTACCGTAATCGAAAGCTGGTTGGAGCCCATATCCGGGATGAGCATCACGCCCATGGTGGCAATGCGCCAGACCGATACGGCCAGCAGCACGATCGCCAGTGTGAGCGGATGGCCTTGCGCTTTAAGCAGAAGCGCAAGAGCTTTTCGTACCCGTTCAGGGAAACGGTCGAACCAGGGGTGCTTGATCTCTTTTTTTGCTTGCGCAGTACGGTGGAACCGGCGCAGGGCACCACGGTAAGGGCCACAATGAGGGATGCCAGCAGGCTGAACGTGATGGTCCATGCCATATCGGAAAGCAGCTCCAGCACCATGCCGGTGGTAAACACCATAGGCAGGAACACGCAGACCGTGGTCAGGGGTGGAGGACACGATGGCCCCCGCCACCTGGCGTGCGCCCTGCACCGCAGCACGCGGGGCCGGAATGCCGCGCCCGCGCAGGCGGTAAATATTTTCGATGACAACGACCGAGTTATCCACCAGCATGCCAACGCCCAACCCCAAGCCGGACAGGCTGAGAATGTTCAGGGTAATGCCACTGAAATACATCATGACAATGGCAAACAGCACACTGAGCGGCATGCTGATGGCCACCACCAGCGTGGGGCGGATATCCTTTAAGAATAGAGCCAGCACGATGATGGCCAGCACAGCGCCTTCGATCAGGTTGGACATGACGCTGTTCACAATCAGCTTGATGTAATCGCCCTGATCCATGATGGTGGTCAGGTGCAGGCCGTCGTTTTCTGCCATCAGTTCTTTCATAGCAGCGGTGCTTGCGTTGGAGACAGACGAGGTGGAAGCCGTGGAGCTTTTATAGATTGAAAGCAGCACGGCGCGGTTTTTGCCCACCTTGGCGTAGCTGTCGTCCGCGTTATCGGTCAGCTCAATGTCCGCCACATCGGAAAGCCGCACATCGCCGATGCCGTCAATGCTGCACAGGACCATACTTTTCAGCACATCCACATTGTCAAACGCATCGCCGATTTTTAAGATGTACTGGTTATCGTCCCCTTCCCCGCCGTCAATGTAACCGGCGGGCATAGAAAGTTCTGCGCGGCGATCAGCTGCTTTAAGGTGTTCATGTTCAGCAGCTGGTCCAGATTGGCGCTTTTCAGCGCTTCCTCGCGGGCCGATTCATACTCTTCGCGGGCGGAGTCCAACTGGGTCTGGCCCGCTTCCAGCTGGGTGCGGCCGCTGCTGATCTGGAACTCGCCCAAACTGAGCTGGGCTTCGGTACCGCTGAGCAGCAGCTGCACGGCCATATCGGCCAGTTGGGGGTCTGTCGGGTTGGCAGAAAGGCTTTCCAGCATCGATTGCAGCTTGCCGCGCTGATCGTTCAAATTGGCCAGCATGGCTTCGGCTTTGTCGATCTGGGTATTCAGGGTGGTAATCGTCTGCTGTAGGGTTTGGCGCAGTTCCTCGGTGCTCTCGTTCAGGCTGGCTTCGGCTTCCTGCCGGGCTTTCAGCAGCACCGTTGCGTTCCGCAAGGCCGTCTGGGTGGTGGAAAGGGTGCTTTCATCACTCTTGTAACCATCCAGGGCTGCGCGCTGGCTGGTAGCAGTGTCCAGCTGGGTCTGTAAAGCCGCCTGTTCGGCTTTTTTGCTTTCGATTTCCGCGCGGATGGCATCCTGCTCTTCCGGGGCGGCGGTATCCAGCTGCTGTTCAAGCTGAACGATCTCGTTATCCTTCTGCTGCACCTGCACGGTCAGCGTCAGGATCTGGGCGTCCAGCGCGGCGCAGGCATCGCTGACGCTCTGCCCGCCGGTCAGGGCGGCAGCTTCGGTCTCAATGGCCTGCTGGGCGCGCTCGATGGCAGCCAGCATGGCGGCCATCTTGGTCAGGTCGCTCTTGGCTTCCTCCAAATTAGCGGGCATGGCATTTGCATCGTACTGGGGGTCATATTTTGCCAGAATCTCTTTGCAGGAAGCAAACAGTGCATCATCGATCGGCAGCGTCACTTCCGGCAGGCTGCTGGGGTCCACTTTCAGCTGGTTCAGCTTGCTCTGGGCGGTGTCCAGCTGGGTTTTCAGCCCCGCAATTTGCTCTTCCAGCTTGGGGATCTCCTCGTTCAGCTGGTCGATGGCATCCCGCAACTGCTGGGTCAGGCTCTGCTTTTGGGTATTCAGCTGGGCTTTGCCGGAATCCAGCTGGCTCTGGGCACTGTCCAGCTCCGCCAGGCCGTCCTTGATTTTGGCCTCGTTTTCGTCCAGCTGCTTTTTGGCTTCGGCCAGGCGGTCGCTCACCTTGACCAGCAGTTTGTCATTCACCTCGTCAATTTTGTCCTGGTCCAGCGTGATCTGCACTGATTTTTTGACAAGACCGGTGGTGGAAACGCTGGCCACGCCGTCCACGCGCTCCAGCTGGGGTACGATCGTATCCTCCACATAGTCGGAAAGCTCGTAGATGTCCATCCCCTCATAGTCCACCGCAACATACTGGGTGGCCATCATATCAGGGCTCATCTCCATCAGCGTGGGGGTGCTGGCCATATCGGGCAGACTGCCCGAAAGCTGGTTCACGGCGGTGCTGGCCTTGACCATGGCGCTGTCCATGTCGGTGTCGTCCTGGTATTCCAGAATGACAAGGCTGTAGTTTTCGTTGCTCTGGCTGGTCACGTTCTTTACACCATTCAGGGTGGAAAGGCTGTTTTCCAGCGGCTGGGTCACATCGCTTTCCACCTGTTCCGGGCTGGCGCCGGGGTAGGTGGTAATGACCAGCAGGTAGGGCAGGTTCATATTGGGCAGCAGGTCTGTCTGCATGCCGGTCAGGCTTACAAAGCCCAGCACCATCACCAATATGACCGCCACAAGTACGGTAAATGGCTTTTTAACACTGTATTTTGGCATTTGTTTGTTCCCTTTGCCCGCACTTTGGGCGGGCCTATGTTGGCGGATGTGACCGACCGGCCGGGTTCAGGGCCTGCGCCCAAAAGGAAGGAGCGCCGAAGCGCAGCGCAGCCGCCGTATGGCGCCCCTTTTTGGGAAACGGAGCTTTTTAGCGCGCTTGACCGACCGGTCGGTCGGTTTTTCGCTGTTATTATAGCACCGCGGAAAATCATTGTAAAGAGGAGATAAAGATTCCGTCCGTGCGGTACAGTTTGCCGCAAAAGCGGCAAAAAATCGCCGCCAGCCTTGCTTTTTCGGCCCCAATCATGTAAACTGTTCATCATAAGTTTACAGTTATACGGTGCAGCTGAAAAGACGAACATTCAGTCGGTTTCCTTGTTTTCCGCTGCACCCTGGGTAAGGAAGGGCGTTTTGCATGGGGATCGTTGTCATCGGCGCAGTTTTTGTTGATATCAAGGGGTACCCCCCTTGCCACCTATATTCCGGGCGGGCGCAACGCCGGGCGGGTAGAACAGGTACACGGCGGTGTGTGCCGCAATGTGGCGGAGGATATCGCCAACGTGGAGCTGCGCCCCACCTTTGTAAGCCTGGTGGATGACACTGGCACAGGGCAGGATGTTATTGATAAACTGGCGCGCCACAAGGTGAACACCCGCTATATCCAGCGCGTGCCGGACGGCATGGGCACCTGGCTGGCTGTGTTCAATAATGAGGGGCGATGTGGTTGCCGCCATCTCCAAGCGGCCGGACACCAATCCCCGCTGACCGACCTGCTGGCCGAAAAAGGCGATGAAATTTTTTTAAGGACTGCGATGGCATTGCCATTGAACTTGATCTGGAAAAAGACACTGTAAAGCAGGTCTTGTATTTTGCACAGAAATACCACAAAAAAAGGTATATGCCGCGGTTTCCAACATGAGCATTGCCATGGAGCGGCGTGACTTTTTGCAGCAAATCGACTGTTTTGTCTGCAACCAGCAGGAAGCGGGGATCCTCTTTTCTGACGAATACGACCATATGGGGCCGGAGGAAATGTGCCGCACGCTGGCCGCTAATGTAGGCAGCGCCCGCATCCCCTGCATGGTTGTTACCATGGGGGACAAAGGCGCGGTGTACGCCTGCGCGGATGGCGAAAGTGGCATTGTACCCGCCAAAAAGGTAAACGTGATCGATACCACCGGCGCAGGCGATGCGTTCTTTGCCGGTACGGTCATTGGCCGCGCTTATGGCAAAACGATGGCGGAAGCCTGCGGCATTGGCAGCCGGCTGGCGGCTTCGGTCATCTGCACCGCCGAAAATGTCTGCCCGCGGTTCCGCCCGCAGGAGTTCGGGCTGGATGTTCCGGTTGTGGATTGAGCGCCGTTTCAGCAGGCCGGTCACAGCCGCCGGATTCTTCTGGTGTTGGCTGGGACCCTGGCCTTGCCGGCATTGGCGGTGGGGCAGTATCTCCATGATTATTGCCACACCGATTGAGGCACCGGACCAGAGCGAAAGCCGTTTCTTCTCCCACTATGACCCCAAAACCGTTGAGTGGTTCATGTCGATCCTTTGATGAATCTCTTTGCATGACAGCATAATGCAAAGCATAAACAAGCCCCCGGCAAGTTTACAGCGTATGAACAGTGCTACGCTGCCTGCCGGGGGCTTGCTTCATTCTATATCCCTGTTAAAATGTCAGCCGCATCTGGTTCCACGCCACATTGCCGTGGGTGGATTGGGAAACACCCTCGTTCACAAAGCCAAATTTGGCGTAATAGTGTACTAGTTTGTCCTTACAGGTCAGTACCAGACCCTTTGCGGCCCTGCTGGCGGGCATCGGCAATGGCGCGGTTCAGCAGCTGGGCTGCCAGACCGTGTTTGCGGTACTCTGGCCGGGTCACCACGCCAAAAATCATCTGCCATGCGCCGGTTTCGCTGTGCAGAGCGGCATTTTCGTATAGATCATCGGTCAGATCGGGCTGGTCTGTCACCATGCCGTCCACAAAAGAAATCAGCGTTTCACCGTCAAACATCAGCCAAAAGTGTCCGGCATAAGCCTGCAGACGGTCCCTGAACTGCTGTTCCGGCGCGGCTTCCGCTGCGGGGAAGCAGAGGGCCTCCACCTCCGCCAGCGCGGCGGCATCGGCGGGGACTGCGGTGCGTATCAACATAAAAAACATCCACCTTTCGGGAAAAAATCGGGGGGGCGTTCCTGTGCCCCGTTCCGCCGGTCAATCCGGCCGGGCGCAAACGGCATGGCCCTTTGCTGTAGGCCATTATCCCATACCTCCGTCCAAATTGCAAGCGGGGTTTGACAGGCGTGTGCGGGAGCGGTATCCTTAAGGCAACACCGCACAATTCCCGCCTTGCGGCTTAAGCACCGCTCCGGCAGCTGCGGCACGGCATCTGCGTTGCCAAAATACTCGATAATACACAAAGTATTATCTGCGCTTTTGGCTTAGCAGCTGCCGTGCCTCGCTCGCCGTATCGGCACTTAGAATTATGCGGTATTGCCTTAAAGTGTAACGGATGACCGCCCCTGTGGGCAAAGGAGTGTATTGTATTATGACCTGCCGCGTTCTGCGCATTGATGAACAGCTGTATGGCTGTGAGGAGCTGCCTGCCGGGCGCCGGTGCTGTGTGATGTTCTGCTGGCCGATGCCGCCGGTACCCAGCGGGTGCTTCCCTACCCCGATGAAGCCCTGACTGCCCAGAACATCCAGGAGGGCGATACCGTTGCCCTGCTGCCGGACGGCACGCTGAAAAAACTAAGGTGTATCTGACACCCTAGGGTAAGCCCGCACTTTGCAAAAGATTCACCGTAACTTTACATCGGTATGGTTGCAGCCCGCAGCCAAATGGCCTATACTGAAATTAAGAACCAACAGGAAAGTGTGGATCACTATGACCTACCATGACATCAAACACAATGCCGAAGTAAACGAGCTGCTGAAAAAGGGCAACCAGAATTTGGGACTTTTGGGCTTTACCGACCATTCGCAGGCGCACTGCATCCATGTGGCGGAAACCGCTGCGCACATCCTGAAAAAAGTTTGACTACAGCGCTCATGATATTGAGCTTGCTAAAATTGCCGGGTACATGCACGATATCGGCAACGCCATCAACCGCACCCACCACGCGGAATACGGCGGCCTGCTGGCCAACGAGATTTTAAAGCAGTATGATTTGAGCGTTGCGGACCGCATCACCATCGTGTCCGCCATTTCCAACCACGATGAATCCACCGGCGGGGCCGTGGATCCCATCTCGGCAGCACTCATCATCGGCGACAAGACTGATGTGCGCCGCAGCCGCGTGCGGGAAAAGCCCAAAGCCAGCTTTGACATCCACGACCGGGTCAACTATGCCGTAACGGACCAGACATTAAAGATCAACACCGACAAAAAAAGGTCATCTCGCTGAATCTGCAGATCGACACGGACATCTGCTCGATGTACGAATATTTCGAAATTTTCCTGAACCGCATGCTGATGTGCCGCGGCGCCGCTGACCTGCTGGGCGCCACCTTTAAGTTGACGGCCAACGGGGCGAAAGTGTTGTAAAGGCAATACCGCATAATTCTAAGTGCCGATACGGCGAGCGAGGTGCGGCAGATGCCAAGCCAAAAGCGCAGATAATACTGGATGTCTTATCGAGCATTTTGGCAACGCAAATGCCGTGCCGCAGCCGCCGGAGCGGTGCTTAAGCCGCAAGGCGGGAATTGTGCGGTGTTGCCTAAAATTATAATCCTGTATCAAAAGCTCAGGCTGTTCCCTGTTGGGGGCAGCCTGAGTTTTTATACCATGGAAAATCATTCCGCCGTTTTACAGATTCAGCATATACGTTTCCATTTGCAGTCCTTACCGCCGCTCTTCATGATTCTGCCGGAACAAACGGCAATTCAATGTTTTCCTCGTTCACAGGCGGGGTTTGGGTTGCGCTGGGGGGCGGGGTTTCTGTCGGTTCCTTCGTGTTGTCCGCCGGTTCGCCGTCACCATTTTCTGCGGGCGCGGCACTGGCGGTGGGCTGACCGGCGGCGTTCAGCACCGGTGTTTTTTTCGTTGCGGGCTTCTGGGTCGGCTTGGGGGCAGTTGTCTGCTGCGGGACAGTAGTTGCCGTGGGCTGCGGTTCAGCCATCGCGGCGGGCTGCGGCGTGGGCTCTGCCGGGACGGCATCATTCGTTTCCGCCTGCCGGATCGGCTCCGGGGTTGGCTGGGTACCTGCCTGCGGCCGGTGCAGTGCAAAGGCAGCGGCAAGCACCACGGCAGCCACCACAACGGCCAGGACTATTTTTTTCTTCATTACTGTTTTCCTTTTTATATTTGGGGGCGTTGCGGCATCAGCCTGCCACGCTGTAACGCTGTGCGGCGGTGGTCAAGTCATCCAGCGCGCGGAGCAGGTTCAGCAGCGGCAGCTGGCTTTCATCCACCGCTGCCAGCGCGCGGACCATATCGCCATAACTGAACACCCCATAGCGCAGGATGCACAGGTCCGCCCCGTTTTGCCGCATGGCAACCACCGGCATGGCATCCGCGCGGCGGAACGCAATGGCCGGTGTAACGACATAATATACCTTTTTGCCGTCAAAGCGGGTGTTGGTATCCACGGGCTGCAATTCGCTTTCGGGCTCACCCGCGTTCCAGGCAAAAGTAAAAGTGCATTCCGCGCCGTCCGGCACCATAAAATAGTGGCGGATCTGGATAACGGGCTCCAGCAGCAGGCTGCTGCCGTAATAATCATCGGTCTGGGTGCCGCTGCTTTCAAACTGGTAGCTGCTCCAGTTGGCCGTGGAGTTTGGCTCCGCGGTGCCGGCTAACGCATCGGTCCGGTAGCCAAAGTACAGCTGCGCTTTGCCGCCATACACCAGCAGGGTGCCGGCCAGCTCCTTTGCCTGTTGGGGATAATCGTGTTCCAGCAGGTAGTTCAGGTAATCCTTTACGGTGTAAGTATAAACCGGGCCATATTTACCGTTTACCACCATCCGGGCTTCAATATCATCCGTCAGCTGTTTGGCGGCCACCTGGCAAGGGAAAGCGGTGCAGCTTTTGCCGTTTACTTCCATCTGCTTTGCATCTGCCACTGCCACCTGTGTTACGCTGGAATCCGGCAGGGTAAACTGCATGGCGGCATCCTGCGGGGTATCTTCCGGCAGGGTAACGTAAAAATAAATTGTGACGGTCTCCCCCAGGCTCAGGCTGTAGCCTTCCAGATGCTCGCCGGTCTGGGCGGTTTCCGGGGTGGCGGGATCCTGCGGCGGCGGAGTTGGCACGGCAGGGTCAGGCCGGCCGGTTTCGGGGGTGCTCTGCGGCGGATCCGCCCAGGGGATATCCTCATCCGTTTCGCTCACCTGCGTCTGGATGCTGGCCGTATTTTCCTCTGCCAGCGCGGCGGCAGGCAGCGCGGCACACAGCACCACCGCCGCCAGCAAAGCCAGCAGGCGCTGGGGCCAGCTTTTTTGTTTTGTATGGTTCAAACTCAAGGTGTTTCCTTCCTGTTTTTTGTTTTAGGCAATACCGCATAATTCTAAGTGCCGATACGGCGAGCGAGGTACGGCAGATGCTAAGCCAAAAGCGCAGATAATACTGGATGCTGCAAAGGTGAGCGCCGCCAGTGGCGGAAACAGCGAACCGAAGCAGGGGCAGCGGTCGCAGAGTGCGAGGGGCTTTTGCCCCCGAAGCACGATGCGGGTACCGCAACCCGACATTATCGAGCATTTTGGCAACGCAGATGCCGTGCCGCAGTCGCCGGAGCAGTGCTTAAGCCGTAAGGCGGGAATTGTGCGGTATTGCCTTTATCTTCTCTTTTTTATCCCGCTAAAGGCATCATCCCTGGTTTTTGGCCAGCAGCGCTGCTCCAATCACCCCGGCGCGGTAGCCGAGGGTGCAGGTGGTAATGCGGGTGTGCTTTTGGGCGTAAGCATTGCCAAAAACCATTGGTCCCACCGCGGCGCGCAGGGGAGCCAGCAGGTTCTCCCCCCTGGTTGGCCACCCCGCCGGACAGACCGATCACTTCCGGGAAGAAGATGTTGATCATGTTGGCAACACCCACCGCAAGGTAATGAATGTACTGTTCCACCACGGCTTTGCCTGCGGCATCGCCCTGGGCGGCGGCATCAAAGGCGGTGCGGCCATTTACCCCGCCGCTTTGGGCGGCTATGCCATGCAGGGCGCTTTCGGGGTGGGCTGCCATGGCTTCTTTGGTCATGCGGATCAGGGCGGTGGCACTGGCCAGGCTTTCCAGGCGCCGGGGCGGCCCACAGGTGCAGCGCGGGGCATCCGGGGTGTCCAGAATAACCATGTGCCCCGGCTCCGCCGCTGCGCCGGTGTAACCGGTCAGCAGTTTGCCGCCCAGCACCACACCGCCGCCCACGCCGGTACCCAGCGTAATGATCACCGCGCTTTCGGCTCCTTTAGCGCAGCCCGCCAGTGCTTCGCCCAAAGCTGCGGCGTTGGCATCGTTGGCAAGAGCAACCGGCAGGCCGGTTTTGGCGCGCAGATAATCCCCCATGGCAAAATCATGCCAGCCCAGATTGTTGGAGTAGCGCACGAGGCCGCCATCCACCGTGCCGGGGCAGCCCAACGCCAATGCCCGCTACCTGCTGGCCCTGTGCCAGCTGATTGCAGAGGGCTGCAATATCATCGCACACGGCCTCGGCCGGGCGCGGCAGTTTGGTGGGGGTGCTCGCTTCCTTTATAATAGCACCGTCTGCATCCACAAGCGCAGCTTTGATATTGGTTCCCCAAGGTCCACACCCAGATAATACATGATTGCAGCCTCCTGTACATAACATTTTTTTCAGTGTAGCAGATTGCCCGCCCCGGCGCAAGAACTTGTAGACAAAAAAGCATCCAAAAAGTAAACCCGGCACTACCCACTGCTCTTTTGTCGGGTCGTGCCGGTTGGATTTTATTTTTTATTAGCGGCTGCTCATCCGTTCAGTTTGGCGTAACGCCTTCTATATTTTCATATGAATACCACAGCAATCGTACAACAATAGCACAGCACAAGCAGGATTTAAGGCAAAGAGCTGCAGGCAGTATGATGCGGGAATAATCAACCAGCAGGGTTCCGGCTGCTCCGGCGCGATGAGTGCCTCGCGCCCTACAATCGGTCCAATGCCTTATCGCAGTATGTTAAGCATGTGACCGCTATATTTTTTCAAAATTTCTTATCGAAAAAACTGCCCGCACAACGGCTTATCATACCGTGTACGGGCAGTTGATTTATAATTTTCTACTTTTCTCTCAGGTCTGGGTCGATAAACGCAACCCTACCTGGTACCCCAGCAGGGTGCGGGTTTCCACTGGCTGATGGCGGATGAGGGAAAGCAGCTGCTGTGCGGTACGGCGGCCCAGCTGTTCGGCATCAAAAGAGACCGCCGTGATCTGTGGCGTACACCCCTGCAGCGCTTCGTCGTCATACAGGGAGGCAAGACGGATATCCTGCGGCACGCGCAGGTTCAGCTGTCTCAGGGTGTTCAAAAGCCAGCTGGGCAACCTGGTCATCCATGCACAGGATGCAGTCCGCCCCACGCTGTACCGCGAGCTCCACAGCGCTGGTGCGTAGATCGTCGCTTTCCAGCTCCAAAAACAGCAGGCTCTCATCAATCTTGCAGCAGGCGCGGTCATGCGCCTGCTTATAGCCTTCCAGGCGGGACTGGTTGACGGTGTATAGCATGGATCCGCCCAGCAAAGCAATGCGGTGCAGGCCCTTCATCAGCAGCAGGCTGACCAGCTCGCGGCAGCCGCCCACCTGATCGTGGTCCACCGAGATGACATCCTGGTCAGCCGGGCGGCCAATGGCAACAAAGGGGATGCCGCTTTTTTGCAGCATGGGGATCAGGGGATCACGCTCCAGCGTGCGGGCCAAAATCGCGCCATCAATCTTGCGGTTGACCAGTAGACGCTGCATCGGGCTTGTTTCCTGCTCGCCCACCATCGTCATCAGCACATCATAATCATTGCGGGCGGCAATATCGTACACGGCGCTGACGGTTTTGCGCAAAAATGGTGCGGCAAAGGTTGCCGAACTGGCGCGAGAACACCAGTGAGATATTATAAGACTGCTGGGTTACCAACCCGCGTGCCAGCATATTGGGCACATAGTTTTTTCTCTTTGGCGTACTGGACCACGCGGGCGCGGGTCGCTTCGCTGACACGGCCATTGCCCGAAAGGGCACGGGATACCGTGGTCTTGGACACGCCAAGGTCTTCAGCCATCTGGCTGATGTCAATTTTTTTTCTCCTTCTGTCTGTTTACGACGCGGCATGGGTTTACTCCTGTTAATGTTTGCTTCTATAAGATCTTCTTTCTGTCCTTGCCGGTTTTCCGCCCCACGGGCAGTTCCCAGGGTACCGTTCCAGAAACCAGTCCCCCACCCCGGCTATTCCCTACTCGGTCAATAGACTTAACATATTATACTACATTTTCCTGGATCATGGTAGCCCCCTGTGCAAAGAAAAAGCAAAGAACACGCTACCCCAGTACGGGGTCATTATATCATTCCTGGCTCTGCTTTTCAACCGATTTCTGGCTCTGTTTCCGTTTTCCAGTGTGTTTTATAACCTGGTAAAGTTTTCTCATTTTGTCCGTATCCTGCTCAGTCATCGTACCTGCGCCAAATTGGGCGGCTTTGGGCCAATGCCAGCAGAGCTTCGGCATCCTGGGGTTCAAGGGCGGGGACACAACTTTGCAAAAATGCGGCAAACTCCGGCGCATCGGATGGTGTATCCGGCGGCAGGCCGCGATGCACCAAAAGGCGGTAGATGCTGCCAAACACGGCCAGCACCCGCGCGTTGCAGCTGCCCCGGCCATACCCCATGGCATGGCGGCGGGCCAGCACCAGCAGCACCGCAGCAGCCAACAGGCACCCCCAGCAACGCCGCCAAAACCAGCCTGCTGCGGGGCACGATGGTGGCTGCGGGTTCGTTTGCGCTGCTCTCCCCTGCTGCGGGGGCAGTGTCTTGATCTTGAGTTTCGGGCAGCGGGTCGGTGCGCAGGTCGGCCTGTTGGGCACTGACCAGCACGCCGGGGGTCATCTCCATGGGGGTCCAGCCCTGGCCGGAAATGTACACCTCCGCCCAGGCGTGGGCGTTATCGTCCTGCAAAATGGCGTGCCAGCTGCCGTCCTCCTGTTGGGTAAACAGGCTTTGCGGCGCGGCATAGCCCACCACATAGCGCGCAGGCGGCCCGAACATGCGGAACATAACCACCGCCGCCGAAGCAAACTGCACACTGTACCCCTGTTTGGATTCCGTTAAAAAGTAACGGATGGGGTCGGCCCCCCTCCGGCGGCTGGGGAGCGCTGGCGTTATACTGGTAGTTGGTGTTTAGGTAGGCGCGGATGTAATCGCCAATGTCCGCAGCTTCGGTCAGCTTCTGGTCCTTTTTGGCTTCATCGCACAGGGTTTGCAGCTCGTCATAGCCGTCCGGCACGGCGGTGTAGCGGCTGGCGGCGTAAGCGGCATAGGATGCTTCCATCCGGTCCAGCACGCTGGGGTCGGCATCGGCGCGGGCTTCCAGCTGGGTTTGGGCGGTATCCCGCGGGTAATACAGGAACACATCGTCCTGCGCGGTCTGGCCCGCGGCGGCGCCATCGCCCTGGATGGTGTAATAATCGCCCCAGTAGGCGTTGTACGGTGCATAGGTGTACTGGGTATCGGCGTGGATGCGCTCCACCGTCAGCGTCTGGGGCTGGGCGGTGCCGTCATAGGCGGTGCGCAAAAACGGCAGGCTTGCAATGGTCAGCCGGGCATTATCCTCGGTTTTCCAGTTCATAGCGGCGCTGTCAAAGGCATCGGCATCAGGGGCCTGCCAGGTGGTGCCGTCATAACTGCCGCCGATAAATCCCCGCAGGTATACGGTTTCTTCGGGTTTGTCGCTGGCGGTCAGGGCCAGATCCGTCACTCCGCTGACCTGGATACCCCCGCCCTGGTTCAAGGCGCCATCCGCCACACCACCGGCAGCGGCTTCTACCTGAATGTTCAGCCTGCCGCCGCTGACCCGCGGCAGCCAGGTAATGGCGGTGCTCAGCGCGGCGGATTCCACCCGCTGGGCCGCGGGCTGCAGCCAGCCAAGGGGAACCCCCAGCGCCGGGCGCAGCAGCCACCAACAGGGCAGCGCCAGCGCAAGGCAAAGCCCGCCCGCCGCCAGCGCGGCAGACTTTTGGATGTTATAATGGCGGCAAAGGTTCTGGCGGTAGTTTTCGGTATCGCGCCTGCCCCACAAGGCCCGCCGCTGCACCGAGCAGGAAGCCGCCCACGCCCCCATCCAACCGGCCAACAGCAGCAGGCAGGCGGGCACAGTCGGCGCGGCCCCGGCCAGCGCCAGCAGCACAACAACGGGCAGCAGCATTAGATCCAGCAGCAGGGCATCCGCACGGCGCAGGGCCGCAGCGGCCAGCGCCCCGGTAACGGGCAGGGCGGCCAGCAGCAAAAACAGCCCTAGCTGCGCCGCACTGCCGCCCTGGGCCACCGGCAGCGCGCTGCCAAGGCGGGCGTTCAGGCTTTGGGCAATGTTCCCGGCGCACTGCTGCGCCCCGGCCAAAAAGTTCCGCTGGCAGATGAACAACACCACAAGATACACAATCACCCCCGCCAGCAGCCCCCAGCGGCGCAGGGCTTGCGGCGCACGCAGGAACAGCGCCCACCCGGCGCAGAAAGCGGCTGCCGCGGGCCACACCCACAACGGCACCGCAATGCCGAACCCGGTGGAAAGCACCAGCAGCAAACCAAAGGTGAGCGCCAGCAGCAGCGCGGCATCTGCCGCCAGCCACAACGCGGGGTGCGCTGCGGGGCGCTGGGTGCTCACCAGCACACGGTCCACAAACTTCAGCCCACTGCCGGGGTCGGCAGCGCCGCGCCGGCTCAGGGCAGTACGTTCTTTTTTGCGCTTGGGCGGGTTTTTGCGGTGCTTCGCCGCCTGTTGGGGAAAATCCCCCCATTCCTCCGCTCCGTCCAGGTCCCCACCGGGGTCAGGGCAGCGCGCAGGGCGGTCAGCGGTTCGCGCACCATCAGGCGGTCCAGCTTGGCGCTCAGCTTCCAGTGTACCTGCTTGATGGTATCCCCGTCCCGGTACTCCCGCAGCTCATAGCTGCCGCCCAGGGCGGCGCGGGTGTCGGCTTCGTCGCCGTCCTCATCGGGGGCGGTTTCCGCTTTGGCTTTGCCAGCTGCGGCAACGGGCAGCACACAGATGCTCTGGCTTTGCGCGGCAGCCGGGCACGCTGCGGTGAACACCCCCAGGTGATCCCGCAGGGTGATGCCCCGCACCGCAATGCTCCACACGCCGCTTTTGCCTGCGTTTAGGGTAATGCGCTGTTCGGCGCTCTCCTTGCCGCCCAACATGGCGGCGCAGCGCAGAGTGATCTGCCCGCCGCCCCATTCATCGGCGGCGTTCAGCAGCACCACAAGCGCAGGGATGGGCAACCGGCTGCGGTTGCGCAGCCGAACCGTCAGGGTAAAATCTTCGCCCTGTATCACGGGTTTGTCCGGCACCAGCAGCTCTGCCGTTACCTGCCTGCGCAGATAGGCGGCATCCAGCCGCAGCAGCACCAGAAGCACCAGCGCAAACGCTAACAGGAACACCGCCAGCGGTGCCTGGTGATGAGCGCCGCGGCCAGCAGCACCAAAAAGCACCAGCGCCCGGCCCAGCTTACCTGCCATGGCGGTCAGCCTTTTCGGGGCGGGGGGCGCGGCACGGTACGCAGCAGGTCCTGCATTACGCTGTCCACCGTTTCGCCGCCTGCGCGGGCCTGGTCGTTCAGCACCAGGCGGTGGCGGGCAACCGCATCAAACACGGCGGTCACATCCTGCGGGGCAACAAAATCCCGCCCCGCCAGATACGCCGCCGCGCGCGTCATGCTGGTCAGCGCCAGGGTGGCACGGGGGCTTAACCCCACAGCCAGGCGCGGGTCCTTACGGCTGGCCTGGGCCAGCGCCACAATGTAGCGGTACATCAGCTCATGCACAAATACCGTGCTGACCTCCTGCTGCATGGCAGCAGATCCGCCTGACCGGCAACGGGGCGCACACGGTCCAGCAGGCGGCCTTTGCTCTGCCCGGCCAAAATTGCCAGCTCCGCTTCCTCATCGGGGTAGCCCATTACGGCGCAGACCATGAAACGGTCCAGCTGAGACTGCGGCAGCATCTGCGTGCCGGCGGCGCCGATGGGGTTCTCGGTTGCAATTACGGTAAAGGGTGCGGGCACCGGGCGGGTAACGCCGTCCACCGTCACCGTGCCTTCTTCCATCACTTCCAACAAAGCCGACTGCGTGCGGGAGGAGGTACGGTTGATCTCATCGCCCAAAAACAGGTTGCACATCACCGCACCGGCGTGGTACACAAACTTGCCGGTCTCTTTCTGGTAGACCGAAAATCCCACCAAATCGGACGGCAGAACATCCGGCGTAAACTGCACGCGGCTTTCTTTCAGGTCCAGCGCGCGGGCAAAGGCCAGCGCCAGCGTGGTTTTGCCCACGCCGGGAATATCCTCAATCAGCACATGGCCGCCCGCCAGCATGGCCATCCAGATGGTGTTTACCGTTTGCTGTTTGCCCTGCACGGCCTTGTTTACTTCGGCCGTAACGGCGGCGGCCTGCTGTGTGTACTGCATGGTTAATCCTCCCGGTGTTTTTTCCATATCACCATAATGCCAACGGCGGCGGCAATAACCACCAGCCCGGCCCACAGTGCGTTGTTTTCCAGCCAGATCATGGTATTGGAGATCGCGCTCCCCTCGGATTCCGCGCTGCCCTCCCCCGGCAATGGGGTCAGGGCCTGGGGGCCACTTCGGCAATGGAGCTGCCGCCGGCATCTTCCACGGTCACCTGGCGCGGCGTTTCGTCCCAGGTAGCGGCGCTTTCCTGCAAATCCTCCTCTTTGGTGGTGTCCGCAGCGGCGGTGTCGTGCTCCGCAATTACCAGGTAGCGCTGGCTGTTGCGGGTGTAGGGGTGGCAGGTGGAAAGGGTCAGCAGGTCCCGCCCCGGCTGGATCAGCACGGCGTTGATATCGCTGGGGTCAATAATTTTCAGCTCGCTCACGCGGTAAATCAGCGTTTCCCACGGGGTGGTCAGCTGGATTTTGTCCCCCACCTGGATCTGCTGCACGTTGCGCAGCATTTCCGCGCCATAATAGCCGCGGTGGGCGGCAATCACGGTGTTGGTGTTTTCGCCGCCCAGCGGCATCGAGGTCTGGCCCAGCAGCGCCGCGCCTTTGGCCAGGTTTTCGCGGCTGGCGCCCAGGTAAACGGGCAGCTCCAGGTTCAGGCGCGGGATCCACAGCACAGCCAGCACATCATCGTCATAGCCATAGGCAGCAAGGTCCAGCGGGGCTTCCTCATAGGCGAACGGGTCGGTCAGGCCGCTTTGGCCCCCGGCGTAAATTTCCGCGTTATAGTCCTGCATCGCGGCGTACAGTTCAGGGTAGGCGCGTTCCGGCTCCGGGGTTCGGCTGTGGTTTCCTCCGCCGCGGGGGCGGTGGGCTGGGCTTCGGCGCGGGCCGCAAACTGCGCAGCGGTTTTGGCGTTGCGGGTGCTGGTCCACCACTGGGCGGCGGTGGGCTGTATCAACAGCGCCAGCCCCAGCAAAATGGCCAGCCAGGCCAGAATTTTAGCAATCAGCCGTCCCATTTAGTCATCCTCCTCGCGCTTTTTGCAGCGGTGCAGCAGCAAAAGCAGCAGCAGCGCTTCGCCGCCGATCACAATGCTGCCCGTTACCGCGATCCACGGCCAGGCATCCACCACGCGCTTGACCACCGTTCCGGTGCGCAGCGCCTGATACTGCACGGCCTGCGGGGTGTTGGTTTCTTCCTCTCCATTATAAGGGATGCGGGTGCCGCGCACAAGCATGCGGTGGGTGTTGATGGCATACGGCGTGCAGGTAACAAGGGTGCAGTAATCCTGCCCCGCGGTGATGTCCAGATCCTCGGTGTGCTCCGGTTCCACCACTTTGATTTGATCCACCTGGTACGCCAGCGTTTCATCCAGAATATGCAGGTAAAAACGGTCGCCCTCGCCCAGCTTGTCCAGGTCGGTAAACAGCACGGCCTCGGCCAGACCGCGATGCCCCGTCAGCACACTGTGGGTGCCCGCGCCGCCAAGGGGGTAGCTGGAGCCTTCCAGATGGCCGACGCCCTTTTGCAGCACATCATCGCTGGTGCCTTCGTAAATGGGCAGGTTGACGTCAATTTTCGGGATGGTGATATACCCCAGGCTTTCGCCCACATCCACAAGGTCCACATAGCTGGTGCCGGTATCCTCCGCTTCGCCTGCGGCATCGCGCTCCACGGCGCTGTCCAGCTGCTGGTTATAGCGGCGGGCGGCCTCCTTGGCGGCGTCCAGTTTTTCGGTATCCATGCTTTTTACGGTATCATCGTAATTTTGGATCGCTTCGCTGGCGTGGCGCTGCGCCACCGCGTTGCTGATAACCGGGTACGATGCCACCCCAATGCCGGACAGGATCATCAAGGCCGCAAAGCCGACTTTTAGTTTTGTTGTGGTATCCATAGCGTCACCGCGAACCTTTCCGTGAGAGGGTTGAAGTTGGGAACTGATGCAATTAGAAATTAGAAATTAGGAATTGGAAGTAGGCAAAAGAATAAATAATAAAGAATAATGAATAATTGTGGTGGACCGCGGCGCATTGCGCCGCTCAGAGATATTGGGTTGGGGGTGGTTTTTAGGGTAGTGAATAACAATAAAATAATCTGTAGGGCCTTACGGCGTTGCACACCACAAAATTGTAATAAACCTCGCCCTGCATGTAGGGGGGCGGCGTCCCCGACGCCCCGTTTGACGGGCCTAATAATTGCCGCCCATCCACCCCGCGCAGCAAACATAAAAACCATTTGTAGGGGCCGATGCTCGCCATCGGCCCGTTGACGGGCCTTGCCCTATTTATTTTAGGTTCTGCACGGGGAACCACCCCTCAGGCCGCTCCGCGTCCAGCGCAAACAGCGCCCCGTCCCTTCTGTCGCTCCGCGACATCTCCCCGCCCCGCGGGGAGTCACCCCTCAAGGGGCGCCAATATCTTACCTTATGTTTGCGGTGGCTCCCCTTTGAGGGGGAGCTGTCTGCAACGCAGACTGAGGGTGGTTCCTCGCCACAAACCTAACGGCCGTGGGGTGGTTCCCCGCCACAAACCTAACCCGTAGGGTGGTTCCCCACGCAGGGCCTAAAAATCAACCGAACAATGGCCATGTACACCCAAAAAAATTTATTTCCCAATAACCCACCATAGGGGGAGGGCCAAACCCGGCCCTCCCCCTGTGTATGATGGATTATCCCTCTATACCCTATTGGTGAATTGTAAAATTGTTTTGCCTTGCGGCGGGCGCATCAGGCGCGGTTCTTCTTTTCAGGCTCAGCAGCACGCCAACACCGGCCACAACCAGCAGCACACCAATGCCGCTGAACAGCAGGGTGCCGAAAACCACCGGTGGTGGGCAGGTTGAAGCCCTTGCGGTTGATGATGAGGATCTCTGCATACTTGTACGGAGTACCATCGCTATTCTTAACCTCGGTCTTACTGTATTCATTCTTAATCAGTTTACCCGTGGCATCAAAGGTATCCTTTTTACTCCATGTGGTGGTGCAGTCCAGAGTCAGGTTTGCGTCCACCGGACCAGTCAACAGGTTATAGCCTTCGCGAGTCTTGGTTTCAACCAGCTTATACTCGCCAGTCGGCAAACCATTTGCAACAGCCTTACCGTCTTCTCCCGTCGTCAAATTCATAACAGCAAACCACTTCGTATTCGGGTCTTCTGTTGCGTTCAAGCCAAGTTTCTTTGCTTCGGCATCCGTCAAGAACGGTTTCTGCTCGCCCTTGAACACAACACCTGCTGTAACACCATTTTCTTCATATGTAGTGTCAGTTCCGGCTTTATACTTTTTATAAAGGGTAAATTCAACATTCTTCAGCGGGTCACCATTCGCATTATCACCCTTTTTCAGGATGCCAGTCTTGAACGTATAAACAACAGCTTCGTCATGGATATCATACGGAGGATCCTCTTCGGTAGTGATATCTGTCTTCTTGGAGTATTTCAGGTCGGCCTTGTTTACATTGCCCACTTCACCAACCGAAGCGTCTTTCTGGAGCTTTGCGCTATAGGTAATGGTAATGGTACCACCTGCATATTCAGCAATCTCTTTAGTATCAAATACAATCGTAAAGCCAGACTTACCCACAACGGTTGTTTCCGTCAGAGTATACTCACCATTCTCAGTAAACGTTTTTCAGTATTGTCAGTTTTTTTACCCTTAACGACAGCATCTTTATTATAAACCAGCTGGTCGCTATTCATTTCATCAGATACGGTGAAAGTCTTCAGTTTTGCAACGTTTTCAGGAACATTGACAGTCAGAGTATACGGAACATCATCACCAATGCCATAGTCTGCATCCTTTTTTACCTGTAATTTCCTTTTTTTTGAAGTCCGGCTTGTAGTTCTTTACTTTAACCTCTGTTGCATTAAAAGCAGTAAAGTCAAAGCTCGTTGCCTTTTCAGGGTATTTCTCGTTTACAACATCATCTTCGGTCGCTGCAACCATCTCGCCATTGTCACCGATCTTAAAAACATAGGCAATGCCGGAATCCAAAAATGTAACCATCGTTTGCATTAACTTCAGTTTCCACAAAGGCATATACACCTTTGGTCAAACCAGAAACGCTGATTTTGCCATCTGCACCCGTGGTAAGGACACCCGTTTCATTATCTGCGTCAAGCCACTCGCCTTTATTATCTACGCCATTTGCAGGCTTCCTCTCAATCCAAGTCCATGCTCCGTCATCATTCTTCTTATAGAGCTTAAACTTGTAGCCCTTCATGGTTAGAACTTCTTCATCCGTACCGCTCTGCTTACCGACTTTCTGCAAAAACAGCCTGACCATATGCAGTAGAGTTTTTCGGGAAGACATGAACATCGTACAGCCAATCAGTCAGACCGCCATTCGCATCATCCGAGACTTTTGTCATAGGAACAGAGACAAAGAACGGCTCACATGCAGTCCTGACAGAATCCGGTGTTTCGGTTTCAAGCACAAGGTAAAGACCCAAAGGCAATACTTCTGTCTCCCCATCTTCACCCTGCACTTTGCCAAACTGAACAATGCCACTGGCATCTGTCGTTTTCGAACCGACTTTAGTTACAGTTGCAGCCACGTCTCTCTTCAATTTATAACCGCCGGTAGTAGCATCAGGTTCTGCATACGCTGTCCAGCTTGTAGGCCAAGCTACATCATTTTACCATCATAATTATCATAATATTCTTTCAGTTCTGTTTCATTCTTAACCCGATAAACGGTAAAGGTTGCACCTGCCAACGGAGTAGGCGCTTCACCTTTGCCATTCGAAGGAAGACTCCCTGCGTCTTCTGCCTCGCCGGTTGCAGGCCCTCTATTTGTTTCGTTCCACTCATACTTATGAATCGTAATGGAACCTTCCGTTTCCGTCCAAACCGGATTTGCAGTGTTTGTCGTTGTTGTTCCACTGTCTTCCGCTGCCATTGCTGGCATGGCGCACAGGCTGAGGGCCAGAGCGGCGCTCAACAGGCCTGTGAGAAAACGCTTTGCTTTTTTCATTTCAGTACCTCTTCTCTTAAAAAAAGTCATCATCGGATGGGCGGCAAAGCCGCCCGGCTTAAGGGTTCTGCATCAGCACGGCGTGCAGTGCGGGGCGCTGCAGCGGGGAAACGCTGCCGCGCCCCCGCACTGTGCCGTGAAGAAAAAAAAAAGGAGGAAAAACTGGGCCGCTTGCCCACTTGGCTTAAGGCTGCGCCTGCCGTAAACGGGCGCGCACTGGCGGGCAGGCCCTGTACCCTGGGGGTTGCTGGGTTTCCGGGGGATGGTTAATGTCGCCGGCCCCCTTTCCTGTTGTAGCGGAATGTGAATATCAACAGCCCTGCCACCGCCAGCGGCATGCCGATCAGCAGCCACAGGCTTGGCGCGTCTGCACCCGTGTGGGGCAGCTCAGGCGTTTTACGGTTCAGAACGGTAAGGTTCATGGTGTAGGTGTTGCCGGACTGCGTAAACTTGTCTTTGTCCGTAATTACCTGCCCATCAATAGAACACGTGCCGCCTTGGGTAAATTCGATCACAATTGGCTGTGCCAACAGGTTGTACCCCGGATGTGCCTTGGTTTCCGTCAGGCGGTATGTACCGGGTTCCAGATTTTTGAACGGGTTCGAGATTATCTTGCCGTCCATTCCGGTTGTACCGGTAATGGAACCTTTGTTTGTGCTATCGAATGGGTAGCTTTCATCTACTACCCACTGCGTTTTTCCTTCGGCTGTTGTTTCGGCTTTCAGCTTTTCCAGCTTGAACTCAACATCACTCAAGGGCACATCTTCGCCATTTTTGTCTTTTTTCCGCGTCCTTCTTGATGATATCCAGTGCAAACTTCGGGTTCTGCAGCTTGTTGGTCAGCACAATCTTGCCGCTGCCGCCGGTGATGGTTCCATCGGTGGCTGTGGCTGGCGTTGTAGTTGCGCCGGTTTCGCTGTTCGTTTCGCTTTTTGCTGTTGCTTCAGCCGTTACAACATACGTATTGCCTTTAATCGTAATGGTTTCGCCTGGTGCTACCGCGGTAAATGTACCGGCGTCCACCGTACCTTCCACAATGCGGTAAATATAGTTATTATCCGCCCTGCCGCCAACCGGGTACTGATCCAGCTTGTTGAAGGGATACAGCCAGCCGTTATCTGTATGGCGAACCGTAACATATTTGCTGCCCGAGGTCGGGTAGTCAACAACATCCCACGGGGCATCCTCAGCACTGTTTGCCAGGCGGCGCTGGAGCTGGATGTAAATCTCGTTCGGCTGGTTCGTTGTACCAAGGACCGTATCATTTGCATCTTTCCAGAGCTTATCGAACTCAATGTTGATCAGTTTGCGCTTGGTGTTGGTAAAGATTGCGGTAACTTTCAGATTGGTCGGATCGTTCGGCTTTTCGCTCGCCACAATCATGCCTTCCACCATGGTGTTGTTGATCACATGGGCTTCATTGCCATCCGGAACGGTTACGCTTTGCAGTGTGGAACCATCACTGGTTTCGACTTCCTCGATGGTATAGCGGGTGCCAACGGGGATGCCGGTGATGGTCTTGGTGTGATCGCCGGCTTCGCTCATATTAATCGTAACGATTTTTTCGATGGGCTTTTCTTCCAGACCCTCACCGCCAACATCATTAAAGGTAACTTTGAAGGTGTAGGTGCCTTTAATGGTATTTTCCTCACCAGCTGCGGCCTTCTTTTTGGATTTTCAGCCCGCCGGTTTTGACGGTGTTGACGTATTTTACCTTTAGCTTTGTCAGCGTGGAGCTTGTTTCGTCCGGGTCTTTATAGGAGCGGAAGACGATGGTGTCGGCGGAGGGTTTTGTTTCCGGTATAGCTATTACCCGTTTGATCATCATTCGGTCTTATTTTTTTCCGTTCGGCCATCATTGGGGCTGCTTCCCTCCTGCTTGTCCAGCGACTTGTTCGTGTCGGTAACTGTCACGGATTCGCTATCGCCCTTCATCGAAGTAACCGCCTGCCCGTTCTCGCACACCGTCCATTTGGTGTCATACAGGTTTTGGTTCAGATCCTCTTTGAGCGAAATGTAGCTGCCGCGGCGGAACTGGTCACTGAAGGTAACGGTTTCTCCATCTTCCAGAACAAAGCGTCCGTCATCGTCCACTAACTGGGTGTCGTTGTCCTTGGTGGAGGTGTACTGTGCGTTTATGGCGTTTTGCAACTGACCGCTTGTGGCGGAGCCGTAATCCGGGATTTCCTTCTGATCGGTTGTAAAGCCGGTCATCGTTTTTGGCACCGCTTTGGGAATGAAGGTAAAGTTCCTGAAATAGATGTGGCGGCTATAGTTATCGCCCACGCGGATGGTTTTGACCTTGCCGTTAAAACCGTCCTGCGCTTTCATCTTGTTCAGGTCCAGCTTTACGGTGACCCATGCGCCTGTCTTCACTTCGACTGAGCCATACGTTGCGCCGTTAATGCCTGATGTGCCAAGGCTGCCTTTTTTGGACGTCATTTTCATCCAGCAGTTCCAGATACAGGTTGTTGAGGGAAAGGTCACCTCCACTATCCCCTGGATCAACGTAAACCTGGAACGTAAGGGAAGCGCTCGTCTTTGATATCGATGGGGTTTTTCAGCGTCAGGATGCCATAACGTTTCTTACGCGCTGCACTGACGGGTTCCGTATCCGTATAGCGTGCGTACCAGTGAAGGACCTTTTCGCCTTCAGGCCCGGAACCTTGCTCGGGGTTTGTATCCAACTTGAAAATGTACTCACCTTCGGTTGAATCGGTTGCGGGTTTAATCTCGTCACAATCCGCAAAATTCACCTCTTTGGTACCGCTTGTATCCGAGCCAGCGGCCACTTTTTCTCCATAATGGGTTGCCTGGTTCTGGATGGTGAAGTTGAAGATTTTCTGGTTTGTAAAGCAGTTTTTGAAGTCCGTATCAACCTTGCTCAGATCGACCTCTTTTTTGAACCTGCAGCTCGTTATTATCCGGGAAGTTGAACGCCACCGCCATGTTGGACTCCCACATACCGCGTTCCATATAGTACATGGTGGTAAGGGTGTGCTTGCCGGTGGAAAGATTGGGGACGGAGACACTTGCGTTTTTATAATACGTTTCGGTTGTTCCTAAGTAAGTAATACTTGTCTCCGTTGTATGGTTGCTTTTTATCACAATTATCAGCGCCATAATCAGCGTTATTAACACGTGTCTTGTTGTTCTTGACCTGGCTGACATAGGAAGTTACGGTGTCTTTCTTGCCACCGCGCTGGTCAAATTCCAACACACCAGAAACTTTGGCATGAGCACCGCCAATATCCAGGACAAGCTGATCGTCAATGAAAACCCACACATCATCATCACCAGAGAAGTAAAAACGAATTGGAATTTCATTATCAAAGTCGTCCTTAACTGTTCCGGTACTGGTTAGGGTAAACGGGATTTCAAGTTTTGCGCCGTAACCGTAATTGTACCTGACTGCGCTCTGACTGGTTGTGGTTTCATTGAACGGGAAGAAGCCATATGCAGTTGAAACATCACTTGTTGAACTTGAACTGTTCACATTGCGGGAGTTCTCGCTCTTATAGTTAGCGGTTGTTCCTGTCGTGCTATCATTACCAAGGTACAACTGATCGCTCTTTGTATCTTTGCGCAGATATAGAGAAGTTTTGCTACTGTCAAACCACCAGTATTCAACGCCCTGGCCTTTTTTCTTGCCATCTTGCTCTGGTTCTACAAAAACTTCTTTTTGGGTAAACGGGAACTCAACATTGTGGTAAACTTCGCCAAGTTTTGCATTTTTGCTGTTTTGGCTGGTCAGGAACTCTTCATTGAAATGCGGTTCTTTCAGGGTCGTGCCATTCATCACGATGTCGCCATCGCTGTCTCTTTGGTCTGCAACAATGCCCTGGAAAGCGTAGGCATTTTTTTTCCCGTTTGCGTTTCCTCCTATATCATAGTTCGAGTTATTGGCTGCGATAAAGATATTGTAAGAACTCCATCCGTACAAATTCAATGTACTTGCAATATCCGCAAATTTTGTACCCCAATCACTTGGCTGGAAATGGCCTGTATAAATGGGATATATAATGGGCTTTCCGGTATTTTTATTTACATAACTCTGATAGTAGTCGCTGATTGCCTGATCGAACTGGCGGAACGTAACCCAGTGGCGTTGATTAACCGCATTATCATTATCGTAGCTATCACGGTTCTTGCCGTTCAGTTCGTAATCTGTATAATAGTCATACAGCGTACTGGTAACATATTTTGTGTTTGGTTTTTCCGTAAATTCAGCGGCGGCAATATCTACTACTTTAGTTTTAGGCTCTTTCCACGTTTCGGCATCACGCAGGGTACCTTTTGGAGCCCAGTAGCCATCACGAGTGGCACCGTTATATACAGCCGCGTCATTCGTATCCGCATAGAAGCAATTATTGCCATCTGTGGGAATCGTCAGCCACGCTGTACTTACTCCGTTTCCTTTTGTCTCCTCGTCACCCTTAATTTCTTCACCGGAAAAGATGATTGAACTATATCCTTGGGGAATGTCAACATAATAAAGATTTTCGTTTGTACCATCTTTTGCCAGCGTGCCGCTTTCGGATTCTTCATCTCCTTTTATTCGATAATAAATGGTCGCTGCTGAATTATTGGCTTTGGGGATTGAATAGTCGTTGGTATCTCCATTCAATGCCATCTTGGAAAAAAGTAGCATCGTAATAGATGCGGGTGGCACCGGGACGCCCCCATGTTGCACCCTCAATACCATTGTACATGTAGCAATAGCATTGACCTTCGGAATACTGGAAGCTTTTCTGCTTTTCTCCTGTTACTTTCTCATTATAAAAATTGTAGTATTCACTTATTTCTTCTGTATCATTATCGCCCGCGGTAAAGCGAACAAAAGAGCAAAAAGCGTCAGGAATTTTAAAGGTTGCTGTGGTACCAGGTTGGATATCATTTAAGGATATTGGCTGCTCATCGACCTGAATAAGCGTTCCTTCTTTATCCGGTTCATAAAACCAGGCTTTGACGTTCGTTAGTGTTGCACTGGTTTTATTTTTCAAAGGCCATCGCTTTCTTAGCGAAATGCTTATGGCTAACCGTATAGTCCTTCCACTTCGTTTGATCCCAGCTATTCCCCTTATTTCCGTTCCCATTATTTCCGTCATAGTAGTTGCCGCCGATATAATTCGAAGCTGTTGGATTGAACGACATATCCTGTAGCTGATTATTATTATCTACTTGAACAATTATTATTGTGGATGTAGGTGCCTCGTCTGCAATTGCATCATTCTCATATCCGCGAAATTCAAGTCCACCCAACCCGTTATATGGATAGTGATCGTCCTTATTCAGGACCGCAGAATAAATTTTTCTTCCGTCCTCCGTTTCGTCAGCTACCTGCATCTCAAGATAATATTTTTATCACCGTTTACGCTACCGTTCTTTCCAACAATGGCATATATTTTTACCTTTTTATAATTTTCCCAACCATTAGGCACTGCAAAATAGAGCGTGTAAGTATCCGGCACTCCCGTCTCACTAACTGCCTGCACGTTATCCACGCTTTTTGCGGCGTACATCTTCTGCGGCTGTTCGGTCGGTTCCGGGGTGGCGGTGGGGGTCACGGTCGGCACAGGGGTGGCCGTTGCGGTGGCTGCCGGTTCCGGGGTCGGGGTAGGTTCTGCCGTGGGCTCCGGCGTTTCGGCCGGGGCGGGCTGCTCCGGCTCGGCGCTTTGTTCCGGTTCCGGGGTGGCGGCATCCGGCACCGGGGTGGCGGCGTTCTGCTCCGGCGGAACGGTATCCTCCCCGGAGGCCGTTCCCTGCTCATCCTCCAGCAGCTCTACTTCGTCAGGTGCGTCGGGCAGAAGATCCACCTCGGCGTATACAGGCAGGGCCATTGCCATAACCAGGCAAGCGGTGACAAGCAGCGCTGTCAGCCGGCGCGCCCAACCTGTTGTGTTTTTTCCTGTTCTATTCAATCTGCTCACCCGTCTTTCGCGCTGGCTTGATGGAAGCACATTGTTCCACAGGGGATCCCTGTTGAAACAGTAAAGAAGCTGGCTTTTTTACTGTTCCACAGGGGATCCCTTGTGAAACAGTAAAAGAAGCTGGCTGTTTTACTTGCGCAACCGTTGCCCTGTTGTTTTCAAAAAAAACCGCATCGAGTCTTCTCATTGCGCATTTACTTTTTATTTTCTTAATATAGCACCTTTACACCAGAAAGACAATACAATCCACGCAAATTCCTGTTTTTCAGCACTTTTACTGATTGCGCTTTCCTCCAATTATATAATGTGTTCAAAGCCTTTGTATAATTTACTCCTGATTTTCTTTTTTTTGGCAGCGGTCCCTTTTATATACTTTGACCGCGCGTTTATGATCCTCTGCGCACACAGAGCGCAACTTTGCGGCAAAATTCGCCTTTTTTGTTGCATTTCCCTGTTTTTGCGCAATTATTTGTTTCGCATGCGCCTGTTTGCGGCGGGGCCTGGCGGCTGGGTGGGCGCCTTGTGGGAGGGATGGCAGGTTTGCGGCGCACGGTTCCCGTTTTTTTGCGGCGCGATGGGTACACCGCGCCCCTGCAAACGGTTTGCGGTGTTTGCGGCGGCGGGTGTGTGTTTGGTGGATTGCACGCCCGCCAACGGGACGCCGTTCTCCCTTTACAACGGGGTGCGGGTTTGCTGCAGATATGCCATTCGCTTTTTTGTCCCCCCTGCCCTGCCCCTGATTCCCGGTTCCCCTTGCCGATCTCTATTTGCGCCAGCTCCTGAGGTGCATCTGAGAGCAACGAAAATAGCGGATCTTTCACAAGCACAAAATCCGGCTGTGTTTGTAGAAATAGACTAAATTTCGACTTTTCAGATACACCTCCAGCTCCCAGCTTTCAATCTATCCTGTGTAAACTGCAACCCCTCACGCGCCATTCTGTGCGGCACTTACCTTATAATATAGGGGTGCTACCCTGTGTAAATTTGCAACTGATCTATTTGAAGCAGCTGTGAGCTGTTGCAATTTTGCACAGGGTATTGCCCGCATTCTGTGCCGAACATTCCCGAAACGTGTTGGAAAAACGCACAGGATTGCCTTGTTTCCCTATGCCGCTTACCGTTGGAAAAACGCACAGGTTACCCCCGGAACAGTTGCATTTTTACACAGGGTATTCCCGCTCCCCCTGCCCCGCCGTGACCCGCGTACCTGTTGGAAAACCACACAGGATAGGCCCGTTCCCCGTGTTGCAATTTACACAGGTTTGGCTGTTTTTGGCTTATTTGCAACTTTACGCAGGTTGCTTTCCGCACAGGAAAATGGTGGTGGAATGCACAGGCTGCAGTTGGTTGAACACACAGGTTTGCGTTGTTAAATTACACAGGCTCTACCTATTACTAATATAGAACTAAACATCTAAGCCATAATAACAACCAGAGGTAAGCCGGGAGATGGGGGAGAACGGGAAAAATTGGTGTTGCCATTCCATCAGGTTACAGAACCCTGAAGCAGCAGGACAGAAAAGCACAATAAAACCCTGTGTAACCTGCACCCGGGCTGCAACCCCCACAGGATATATGGCAAACCACAACGCGGGTGTTGCATTTTGCACAGGGTAATGGCGGTGAAACCCTGTGTAAATTTGCAATTCTTGCGCTGGACAACAGGATGTGCTATAATGTTTAGCATGATGTGCGTGACCACCCGGGATACAGCAACCGATATAGGAGGCCCCTGCTTATGGCGGCAAGTAAACAGAAAAAAGATGATCCGTTTGTCGTTACGTTTGAAGAACGCGGGGACCAGACCATCGTTCGCAAATCCAATGACCTTGTACAGATGACGCGCAACAACCTGACGCTGAGCCAGCAGCGCCTGATGCTGCATATTTTTTCGATGATTAAGCCGGAGGATACGGACCTGCCCTCTTATGAGCTGAGCATTTATGATTTTATCAAGATGACCGGCATGGACCCGCACAGCGGGGCGCTGTACAAACAGGTGCGCAAAAATATTGAGGAGCTGGCCAACGCGCCCATCCAGTGGATCAAGAATAACGGAACTTCCACGGTGGAAACATTCCGCTGGATCGATAAAGTGCGCATTGATGAGGGCCGCGCACGCATGACCATCACGCTGGATCCGGTGCTGAAACCGCACCTGGTGCAGCTGAAAACCCTGTATACTACCATGGATGTGACCTACACCATGCTGATGCGGTCCACCTATTCCATCCGCATTTACGAGCTGTGCAAAAGCTACCAGAGCCTGTACCTGAAAAAGAAAGCGGCCGGGGAACCGCTGGTATGGAACCTGAGCATGCTGTATGAACAGCTTTCGTATACGGCCAACCGATGGTCGGATTTCCGCCGCCTGGCACTGGAAAAGGCAAAGGCGGAAATTAACGAAAAGACGGATATTATTTTTAATTACGATGTGTACGAAAAAAAAAGGGGCAGAAGGTTCTTTCGCTGGTGGTAACGATTGACCCGGTGGATGATGCCGCCGCACAGGCCAACCTGGACAGCATCAACAGCACAGTGCGCAAAAAGAGCAAAAGAAGGGCCGCCCCACCGTGGCGATTGAGGATTCGCTGCTGGATGACCCCAGCGTGATCACCTTTGATTATGTTTCGGCACCGGAAACAACGATCCCCTATTCCTTTGGACGCCACCGCACCGAGCTGCGGGAGGAAATTGTTGTGAAAGCGCGCATGGATCAGCTGCGCGCGGAGATTACACCCGAAGAGCTGCACGCGGTGGAAGTGATCATTGATGTGTTGGCAGATGCCTGCTGCACCATCCAGGCAGGCGATGGCGAGCAGGACGGCGGCAACAAAACGGTGTTTGGAAAGATGAATGCCATCATCCTGGATTGTGGCGGGCTGACCAGTTGGCTGGCCGGTGTGGCACCCCGCTATGCACAGGAGATCATTCCCCGGTCGCAGACGATGCGCAGCCCGGCGCGGTACCTGAACAAGGTGCTGCGCGAGGATATGGATAACTATCGCATTTATATTTTCCGCAAGGCAAAGCCGGCAGCAGAACCCAAAGAGGAGCTGTTGGAAGCGGAGTGCCATGTAATGGACGAGCCGGTGCAGCAAACGATGCCGGAGCCTGAGCCGCCCAAGGTAGAGCTGATTCCCGAAACGATTGTAAAACGGCAGGATATGCGAAAAGAGTTTGCAAAGTTTGTAGATGATGGATACCTGGAAAAGACGTTGACGAGCGGCCAGCGCGGCGCTTACCACGAAATTTACCGCCACCTGGCAGCGCGGTGCGTGCCATCGCCTTCCAGCCTGCGCAATGGGCTGAAAGATGAAATGCGGCTGCATTACCTGGCCTGCATGAATGAAGTGATTGAAAAGTATGGCGCCTGACCCCATTGATGGAAGCTATGGCGCATGAACTGGACTTTGATGTGTTCTGGGCAAAGGCCGCCAAGGACCCCAACGTGAATAACCCGATGGGGCTGTTCTACCACATTATTGAAGAACGCGCGCTGAACCCGATCGGCACCATAATGAACGACCAGGCACAACGGCAGAAGGTTGCCGCCAAGGAAAAAGGTGAAAAAGATAAGTGGCACAACGAAAGCTGGATGGATGCTTTTGAGGAAGATATCCCGGATGACAGCGAAGAGTAATTGAGATGAAGCGGAACGGAACATCCGGGAGCGCTATTATAATAAGGTAAGCAGCGGCTGGCAGATTGCTGGCCGCTGCTTTTTTGTTGGGTGCAGCTGAGAAATGAAAATATCCGGCGTTTTTTGATTTCAGATAGACCTTGGGCAACACCGCACAATTCCCGCCTTGCGGCTTAAGCACCGCTCCGGCAGCTGCGGCACGGCATCTGCGTTGCCAAAATGCTCGATAAGACATCCAGTATTATCTGCGCTTTTGGCTTGGCATCTGCCGCACCTCGCTCGCCGTATCGGCACTTAGAATTATGCGGTATTGCCCTTGGGATAATAGGTGAGAATGAAGGCAGGTGAGCGAGAATACCTGGATGAAGTAAAGAAGGATGGAAAGAAAAAAGCGGCAGAGGAAAAGCGTGAACAGCAACGAAGAGATGCCTGCATAATATTCGTCAAAATATCCGTTGACACACGCGAAGCATATGATATAATAGAAACTATAACAGCAACGAAGAGATGCCGCACGGCATGGGGTGTCCGTTTTGCAACACGCGGTTTAGGCAACACCGCACAATTCCCGCCTTGCGGCTTAAGCACCGCTCCGGCAGCTGCGGCACGGCATCTGCGTTGCCAAAATGCTCGATAATGTCGGGTTGCGGTACCCGCATCGTGCTTCGGGGCAAAAGCCCCTCGCACTCTGCGACCGCTGCCCCTGCTTCGGTTCGTTGTTTCCGCCACTGGCGGCGCTCACCTTTGCAGCATCCAGTATTATCTGCGCTTTTGGCCTAGCAGCTGCCGCACCTCGCTCGCCCGTATCGGCACTTAGAATTATGCGGTATTGCCTAAGATACCGGCGTGCGGTACCGCAAAAAGAACCGAACAAAAGCCAAAGATTAACCGACAGCAACGAAGAGATGCCTACACAAAGGCGCTCGCAAGGAGGAAAACAATGGGATATTGTATCTCCGTCTGCATTGAAAAAGGCGGCGTGGGAAAAACCGTTACCGTCTGCAACCTGGCGGCGCTGATGGCGCAGGACGGCAAGCGGGTGCTTGTTGTGGATATGGATGCCCAGGGCAACTGTACCTATACCCTGACGGGCGCCCGTGTAACCGATAATACTTTTTGACCGCGCTGGCGTGTATGATATGTTCCGTGCCTATGGCATCAGCGGCACGCAGAACTATATTTCCCGCACGCAGTTTGATAATATTGATATAATTCCGGCAAATGGCAACACCCCAATGGCGGCCAAGCAGCTGCAAATCCTGGAACAGTCCGAAAGCACCAGTATCAATATGTTTTTGGCCATGTGCCTGGCACAGGTTGCCGGCGAATACGACTTTATTTTTGATCGATACCCCGCCGTCCCGCGATGTAATGGTGACCAACGCCCTGATGGCCAGTGACTTTGTGCTGATCCCCTGCGTGTGCGATGACTACAGCCGTGACAGTGTGTACCGCACTGTGGCCATGTGCCAGCAGTTGGAGCACGATGAGGGCGAAAAAAAATTGATGTTTTGGGCATTATCCTGACTATGGTGGAAAAAAACTGCCCTGACCGAAGTGATCCGCAATGAACTGCGGGAAAGCCAGCTGGGCAGCAAGCTGTTTGCTGCCGAAATCCGTAAGGGACAGGCTGTAAAGGATAGCACCCGCCTTGGTGCGCCGGTTGTGCTATGTGCACGCAGCAGCAACCCGGCAAAGGATTATGCAAAGGTGTATGCGAGCTGAAAACGCGCGTTGAACAGGAGGCAGAGTGATGGCAAGCAAACTGGACCGACTGCAGAAGAAAGGCTTTAAAGTAAACGAAGCAGCGTTAAGTAAGATCGCGCGCGGCGACCAGGAGCCGGGCGGTGAATACAGCGAGATCAATATCAATGATATTGAAGAAAACCCGGATAATGCCCTTTACCGTGAGCTGGATACCGAGGAAGATATTGCGCTGCTGGCCGATGATATCCGCCGCGCGGGGCTGTTGCACAACCTGGTTGTGTTCCCTAAGACCGGTGTTGGCGGAAAATATGTGCTGCTTTCCGGCGAGCGCCGCCTGCGTGCGCTGCGCCTGTTGGTGGAGCAGGATAAACGCGAACAGGAAGAAAAACAGCTGCCCAACCGCATGAGTGAATGGCAGAAAGTGCAGTGCAAAGTGGTGCGCAACTTGACGGAAAACGAAAAAGTTGTGTATATTGACAGCGCAAACCTGCAAGTGCGCGGCGGCATCAGCAATGAACGTGTGATGCGCCAGGCGGCGGCGCGTTTTGTGGAAAACCTGCAAAAAGCACCGTATAACCTGAGCGCAGCGGAAGCGAAAAAAAGCGCTGAAAGAGGTCAGCCCGCTGAATTCCCGCACGATTGATAAGGCGCTTTCGATTCAGAATGATCTCAACCCTGATCTGCGCCGCTTGCTGGATGAGGAATTCCTGAACCGAGCCGAGTGCGAAACCTATCTCCGCCTGACCCTGGAAGAACAGGCCCGTGCAGCCGCAGTGTTTTTGAAAATCGCAGCCCTTGACCCACGCAGCCATGAGCGCCGCGCCATTAAGGACGCATTGACCACCGCCATGTTGGATGTAGCAGTGGAACGCCGCAGTATGCAGGAGCGCGAGAGCGTATTTGCAGCAGCGTTGCAAAATGCACAGGATGCAATCGGCCAGGCCAAGACGCAGGAAAACAAGGCGGCGGCAGTAGATAAAGACCACAACTTTATTTCGGCCAAGCTGCCTACTACGGCCCGCAAACTGCGTAAAATTGCAGCGGCAAAAAATATTGAAGCTAAGATCCGCAGTTATACGGCAGAGGATCGCAAAGCAATGTCGGACCAGATGCAGGAGCTGATTGCGGCAGCGCAGGAGCTGAAAGCACTGATTGATGCTGTGGAATAATCCAGATCCATGAAAGCAGTAAACAACAAAAATCCATGTAAATAGGAATACAGGAATCCACGATATGAAACAGCGAATTGTCATCCGGCTGCACCTGGCTGTGCGGGCAGTGCTGCAAAGCGAAGCGGACTGGCGCGGCACGCGGCTGGGCACCCTGACATCGGAGCTGATCCATGAACAGGCTGCGAAAGCGCGCCTGTGCGGGGTGCAGAATTATGAGTTGAACCCCGTCAGCAGCCGCTATGTTCCCGTTACAAACGGGACAAAATATAAGCAGACATCTGGCCTGGAGCAGATCTCCATCTATCTGAACGATGAGGATATGCAAACCCTGAAAGAGCTGGCACTGGCCAACGATAGTGTGCGTGTGATCAACGGCAGGCAGGCAATCACCTACCGATATGTTGTTCCCGGAATGCTGCTGAACGACCCGGTGTTTACGGGGCTGACAGAGCAGAACAGCACGGCAAGGTAAGCACTTCAAAATCTTGAATAAATCAAAGGCGGCACCGCGTTTTTTGAAAGACGCGGTGCCGTTTTGTATGCAAAGAAGCCTGAAAATACTACAAAACATAAACCTGTGCGAAATTACAACAAAACGGATAGAAGGTGAGAATAGGAAAAAAGGAGAAATATGTTGGAATTTTACACAGGTTTACAGAGCAAAACATGAGGAAAAGCGCGATGCAGCGTTTGCAAAATAAAGCGGATTTTGGGTGAATCAGGTGCGGGGAACCAAAAAAAGAGGGGAAACCTGTGTAAATGGCAACAATCTGCAGGGTGAATTACCTTTTTATAATACGACAGGGATAGTAATACCCTGTGTAAAGATGCAACACTGTACGCTGCGAAAGAGAAGAGTTGCAATTTTACACAGGGTATTGGTTATTCTGTTAGGCGGAGTAGAAGGAAAACACTAAAAACAAAATGGCATATATGAGCTGTATTATACGATTTGAATTAAAATAGCCGACCAAACGATGGGATTTGGCGGGATAGGGAGAAAGGCGAAAGTTGATATGGAGAGAGCGAGGGCAGAGGTTGGCATGCTGCTTGATAGACAAAAACGTGGAAACATGATGTGAAATGGCGGGAATACAACGCTATTTTTGTATTAAACTTATTAAATAATACAATTTGTATTTCGGTACAGAGAATCTCTTTGGAAATCAAGCGGGAATAATTTGACGATTTAAGCAATAGTAGATGGCCTGCAACTTGAGAAAGTATTGGCAACACCGCATAATTCCCGCCTGACGGCTTAAGCACCGCTCCGGCGGCTGCGGCACGGCATCTGCGTTGCCAAAATGCTCGATAATGTCGGGTTGCGGTACCCGCATCGTGCTTCGGGGCAAAAGCCCCTCGCACTCTGCGACCGCTGCCCCTGCTTCGGTTCGCTGTTTCCGCCACTGGCGGTGCTCACCTTTGCAGCATCCAGTATTATCTGCGCTTTTGGCTTAGCATCTGCCGCACCTCGCTCGTCGTATCGACACTTAGAATTATGCGGTATTGCCTATTACCTTCGCATCGGCGAAAGACAGTCAAAATAAATGCAGAATGGTTAGTAGCAAGGAGAAAATGACTGCCGGACGCCGCGGAAATCGGGCAGCATAAAAACATGAATTTTTCAGATACACCCTAGAGACAGCCTGTGGAATTCACCCTTCAAGCATTTGTGGTGACAGGTGTAAACAGCGCCCGGTCCTTCCGCCGCTCCGCGGCATCTTTCCACCCCGCGGGGAACTGCCCTCAAGAGAAGCATCGTCTCCTGCAAATATTTTAGCGGGCACAACACAAACCAACAAGGTTCTCCGCGGCGGGAAGGGGAAATTCCGCCCCACAGGTTGTTTATGGGGTGGATGTGTGGGATAGAATAATCCGCAGGGGAAAATTCCATCCTACCACCCTGCACAAAAAATCCATCCCAGGCCATCATTCCCAACCCACCAAAAACCCAAAATGTTCCCCCGTCCGAACCACCCACTCGCAAAATAAAAGCTACCCGCCGATCCTAATGAAACGCTCAACCCCCTGGAATATGATGCACAAGCCGCCCCAAAACCGCCAAACAGTATCCCCAAAATACGCAAAAAGCTAAGGCAACACCGCACAATTCCCGCCTTGCGGCTTAAGCACCGCTCCGGCATCTGCCGCACCTCGCTCGCCGTATCGGCATTTAGAATTATGCGGTATTGCCCTAACCATCATTCCGTGATTTTTGTCTTGCCATTGGGGCAAAAGGGCTTTATACTGGTATACAAGTGGTAGTCTGCCCCAGTGTAAGGGCAGGCAGAAAGAACGGTTTTGCCCTGAACACGGATGGGGGCTGCAAGATGTATAAACTGATTATTATTGATGATGAAGAGAAGATTGCCAGCGGAATGGCCCAGCTGTTCCCCTGGCAGAACATTGGGTTCGAGGTGGTGCAGGTGTTCACCAGCGCACGCAAAGCCCTGCAATATATTGCCGAAAACCCGGTGGATGTGGTGCTGACCGATATTGAAATGCCGGATATGAACGGCCTGGAGCTGAGCCATCGGCTGATGGAATACCCCAACATCCAGAAAATATTTTTCAGCAGCTACAGCAATTACGAATACTTCCGCGCGGCGCTGCAAAACGGCGTGGCGGATTACCTGATGAAACCGGTGGCCTACAGCGCCCTGCTGGAATGCTTTGAAAAGGTCAAAGCCCGGCTGGATGCCCGCAGCGCCGTGCAGGAAACCGCCCTCAAGGCCTATTACGACCAGATCGTGTACGATGTGCAGCAATACTTAAAAGATAATTACCGCACTGCCACGCTGGAAGAAGCCGCGGCCAGGGTTTCCTTTGAGTCCGGCTTATCTTTCCCGCGTGTTCAAGGAAAAAAAAGCGGAACCAGCTTTTCGGAGCTGCTGCTCAAGACGCGGATGGAAAAAGCATGTGAGATGCTGGCGGATATCCACTATAAAAGCTATGATATTGCCTATTATGTCGGGTACGATAACCCCAAAAACTTCTCCCGTGCGTTCAAAGCGTATTATGGGCAGAGCCCATCGGAATACCGCAAATCCCGCCTGGATGGTGCCGCGCTATGAAGGGAATGAAGCGGAAGTTCTTTTGAAGCGCATGTGGAACTTTGTGGTGGTCATGCTGATCCCGGCGCTGCTGCTGGTGGCCGTTACCACCTACATGACCCTTTGTGACCCAGATGCACCGTATGACGCAGGACAATGAGCGCGGTATTGAGGCTGTGCGCTCCAACATCTCGCTGGTGCTGGATTCGGTCCTGGCGCAGAACAGCTACATGACCGGCATGACCCGCACCAACATGGTGCTGAACAAAGCTCTGAAAAGGGAAAGCCTTTCTTACACCGATGCCATCTACCTGCGCAGCCTGGTATCCTCACTGAACAGCATGACCAACGCGTATGATTACGTGGATTCGGTTCTGATCTATATAGATGGGTACGACCGTGCGCTGACGTCCAGCGGGCTGGTCAACCTTTCGGCGGATGATTACAGCGGCTGGTACAGCGTGTATTCCTCTATGTCGGATGCTGAGCGCACCTGCATTGCCCCGGTGGTGGTGAACGCAGGCAAAGCCAGCGAGAGAAGGCAGCTGGTAGTGTGCGCCCGGACGCTGACGATGGAAGGCTGTGTGGCCGTTACCCCCTGAACATCAGCCACTTGCAGGAAATAATTGCCGTGCTGCGCCCGTCCGATAACCAGCACCTGTACCTGGTTGACGGCAGCGGCCGCCTGCTGGCAAAGGCAGGGGACGCAGGCGCGACGGAAGAGCTGCAAAACCTGATGGGCAAAACGCTGAGCGGGGCAGGGAACACGGCGGAACAGGAGCACGAGTTCTGGATCAAGCTGGATGACCGGGACTGCCTGTTGAACTGGCAAAGCTACCAGAACCCGGATTTCTACATCGTATCTACCATTGACCGGGCCATGATCCTGGAAAACCTGGGCGAACGGTTGATGCCGCTGCTGCTGATGGCGGTTGTGGCGCTGTACGCCATTGTGTTTTTGGCATACGTCAACACCAAGCGCAGCTTTGACGAGATCAACCTGATGCTGCAGATGTTTGAGAATGCCGAGGCGGGCCGCACCATCCAGCGCCCCCAGCGCAAGGTAAATGATGAATATGACGTTATCATGAACAACATCCTGATGATGTTTTTGAACAACACCTACCTGAACATCCAGCTGAAAGAAAAGCAGTACCGCCAGCAGAACGCCGAGCTGACCGCCCTGCAGTTGCAGATCAACCCCCACTTTTTGTACAACACCCTGCAAACGCTGGATATGGAAGCCCGCAAGCTGAACGATGATGGGCGCATCAGCGCGGTGGTGGGGTATGTATCGGATATCCTAAAGTATTCGCTGACCAACCCGCAAAAGAGCGTCAGCCTGCGGGAAGAGCTGGACTACCTTAAAAAATATGTGGAAGTGCAGCACTACCGCTTTGGGGATCGCTTTATTATTTATTATGAAGTGGACGATGATGTGATGGACGTCGAGGTATTCCGCCTGATGCTGCAGCCCGTGGTAGAAAACAGCCTGCTGCACGCCCTGCGCGGCAACGAGCGCGGTTACATGAAGGTGCGCGCCCGCCGCATTGGCGATAAGGTGAACCTGCGTGTGATCGATAACGGCGACGGCATGACAAGGGAAGAGCTGGAAGCGCTGCGCAAACGCATTGCGGACCGCAACAGCCGCAGTATTGGGCTGACCAACCTGGACCGCCGCCTGCGCCTGCGCTACCCGGAGGAAACGGGGCTGCGCATCTGTTCCATAAAAACCTTGGCACCAGCGTGTCGTTTTGCATCCCGTACAAAAAATATACCCCGGATGCCCCGCAAACGGGTAAAACAGAATAATAAAATGCCGGGCAGGTATCTTAAATTGCGCCAAAACGCAAGAGATGATACCTGCCCGGCGTTTTGTGTCAAATGATGAATCCTTTTCGCAAGCGTGAGTCCTTTTATAAATCTGCCAAACAAATTATAATAAAACCATGATAAGGCTCGACGAAAAGGGCCGATTTAGAAGGAGGAAAACAATATGAAAAAAGCAACTTATGGCCGGTATGATGGTCGCCAGCATGGCATTGTCTCTGGCCGCATGCGGCGGCAGTGCTGCCAGCAGCGCAGCCTCGGCAGCCGACAGCACCAGCGGCGCTGCCTCTACCAGCACCGCAGCTTCCACTTCCAGCGATGAACAGGTGACTTTGCGCTTTGCCTGGTGGGGCGGCGATGAGCGCGCCAACGCTACCATGGAAGTCATCAACAAGTTCATGGAAGAAAACCCCAACATCAAGATCGAAGCCGAGTATGGCTCTTCTGACGGCTACCATGATAAGCTGGCAACCCAGCTGGCATCCGGCACCGCCGCCGACATCGTGCAGATTGACCCCGAAACGATGCCCGCTTTTGTTTCCACCGGCGATTACTTCCTGGATTACAAGGACTACGACTTTGATCTTTCCAACTTTGACCCCAACTACATTGGCCTGCGCGTGAATGGTAACTTTGACGGCAAGCAGCTGGGCCTGCCCACCGGCATTGCCGGCCCGGCACTGGTTGTGAACGAAGAGCTGGCTGAAAAGTACGGCATCGACTTCAACACCCAGTACACCTGGGATCAGTTCATTGAATGGGGCAAACAGGTCCATGAAGCAGACCCCGATACCTACCTGCTGTGCACCAACAAAGAGTATGTGACCAACCTGGTGTTCTTTTTACCTACATGAAGCAGCTGACCGGCAAGACCATCTTTGACGCTGACTCCAAAGAGTTCAATTATACCGAGGAAGATATCCAGAACTGCCTGGATCTCGTTAAGAGCCTGTACGACAACAATGTCTGCGCACCGGCTTCCTACTCTTCCGCTTACAGCAACGACGACCTGCAGTCTGACCCCAACTGGATCGCTGGCAAGTACGTCTGCACCTTCGCTTACATCTCCACCATCAATGTTATGACCGCCGCCAATGAGGGCGCAACCTATGGCACCGGCTACCTGCCCCTGCTGGACGGCGCTAAGGACAACGGCTGGGCTTGCAACTGCCCGCAGGTCCTGGCAGTTACCTCCACCTGCAAGGCTCCGGAAGCGAGCCATGAAGTTCCTGGATTACTTCTTTAACAGCGATGACGCCGAAAGCACCCTGGCCTGCGTGCGCAGTGTTCCCCCCCGACGGAAAAGGCCCGTGAAATCTGCGAAAAGACGGTACCCTGGACCCGAACATGATGACCGCCGCCAACATTGCCAGCGGCTACAGCGGCCTGACCAACGACAAGTACTCCTCCGCACCGGAATCCAAGCAGATCATTGCTGATACCATCGAGGCTGTCGGTTACGGCACCACCGACCCCGCAAGCGCTGCATCCGATATGTACAATCAGCTCTCCAGCTACATCAGCGCCCAGTAAACCTCAGCGAACATCAAAAACGGGTGTCTCCCACCGAGGCATCCGTTTTATTAAAGTGTACCTGAAAAGTCGAAAATATAGTCTATTTCTACAAACACAGCCGGATTTGGCGTTAAAAAGCCTTGGAATCCACAAAGGATTCCTGCGGCTCTTTGCCTTAAATCCTGCTTGTGTTTGCGAAATATCCGTCATTTTCTTTGTTTTCAGCTACACCAGTAAAAAGGCGGATTTTTTTCCAAAGAGGTGTGATCCTATGACAAAACAAACCAAAATCAAGCACTATACCAAGCGCGATTACGCGGCGTTTGCTTATCTGGCCCCGTGGATCATCGGTATGCTGGTCCTGCAGCTGTACCCGTTTTTAAGCTCGCTGGTTTACTCGTTCTGCAACTACAAAATCACCGGAACCCCCTCGTTCACCGGTCTGAGCAACTACATCCAGTTGTTCACCATGGATAATGAGTTTTGGAACTCCTTGAAAGTTACCCTGGCCTACACGCTGTACACCGTGCCCGGTAAGCTGGTTATGGCATTGGCTGTTGCGGTGTTCCTCAACCGTGACATCAAAGGCATCAACCTCATCCGTACTTTGTACTACATTCCGTCCCTGTTCGGCGGCAGCGTTGCTGTTGCTCTGCTGTGGAAGATCATGTTCATGGATAACGGCGTTATCAACGCCATCCTGACCACCCTGCACCTGCCCAACGTACAGTGGCTGGGCGACCCCAATCAAGCCCTGCGCACCATCTGCATGATGGAGATCTGGCAGTTTGGTTCTTCCATGGTCATGTTCCTGGCTGCGCTGAAAAACGTTCCGGCAGATTTGTACGAAGCTGCCGAGATTGACGGCGCAAGCAAGGTCAAGATGTTCTTCAGCATCACCGTTCCGCAAATCACCCCCATCATCTTCTTCAACCTTATCATGCAGACCATTCAGGCTTTGCAGAACTTCACCTCTGCCTTTGTCATCACCGATGGCGGCCCCCATGAAGGCTACCTATGTGCTGGGCATGAAACTGTATAAGGAAGGCTTCTCCTACTTCAAGATGGGTTACGCCAGCGCCATTTCCTGGATCATCTTTGTTGTGATCATGCTGATCACTCTGGTGCTGTTCGCAACCTCCAAGTGGTGGGTCTTCTATGGCGACGAAAGCTGAGAAAGGGCGCGTGAGCATTATGACAAAACAACAAAAAAGACCCTGAACCTGGTGCTGACCTATCTGGTCATCATCCTGATTGGCTGCGTGCTGCTGTTCCCCATTGCATGGATGATTTCGGCCGCGTTCAAAACCAACGATGAAATTTTTTGGCTCCATTGCACTGCTGCCCAAAAGCTTCAGCTTCCAGAACTTTATTGACGGCTGGAAAAGCGCCGGTATTTATACCTATGCAACCTATTTCATCAACTCCTTTATCATGGTCATCCCCACCACGCTGCTGACCATCGCTTCCAGTGCGCTGGTTGCCTATGGCTTTGCACGGTTCAACTTCCCGTTCAAAAAGCAGCTGTTTGCCATCCTGATCGCCACCCTGATGCTTCCCAACTCGGTCATCATCATCCCGCGTTACGTTCTGTTCAACAAGTTCGGCTGGGTCGATTCCTACATGCCATTCTGGGTGCCCGCCCTGCTGGCCTGCTACCCATTCTTCATCTATCAGCTCATCCAGTTCATGCGCGGCATCCCCCGCGATCTGGACGAATCCGCCTGCATTGATGGCTGTGGCACCTTCCGCATCTTCTGGCAGATCCTGCTGCCGTTGATGAAGCCGGCCCTCTTCTCCGCTGGCCTGTTCCAGTTCCTGTGGACCTATAACGATTACTTCAACTCCTTGATCTTCATCAACTCGGTCAAAAAATACACCATCTCGCTGGCGCTGCGCCTTTCCGTTGACGCGGAAAGTGTTGTGGTGTGGGGCCGCGTTATGGCCATGGCCTGCGTGGCGGTTCTGCCGCTGGTTCTCCTCTTCTTTGCCGCACAGAAATATTTTGTGGAAGGCATTGCAACCTCCGGCCTGAAAGGCTGATTTTCGTTTTCCTCTTTTTTGTTTGTTCCTCCTAAAAATCATTGACCCGTTGCGGGCCGGCACTGCCCGGCCCGCATTTTTTATTGAGGTATCATAATGAAACTGGATCTGAATTCCCAAACATTAAACGTCAGCTTTGCCTGCCGGATCGAGGATGCCTGGGTGCCGGTGCCGGAAACTGCCTGCACACAGTCCGGCTTTTGACTGGACGCTGAACGGTGCGCATTACAGTGCGCAGTTCACCCCCGCTGGCGATACGCTGTGCTACACCCTGCAAATGGATGCGCCCAACCCCACCCAGCTGCGCATGTGGCTGGCTGTGCCGGGGCAGAGCGATTATTTCCATGTGATCCCCTGCAATATTTACGGCGATAACCACGCCGCGGAAGCCAAACCCGGCGAATTTCCATTGCTGACGAAGGACCACCACGAGGTGGCGTTCTGTGCGCCGCTGTGGGAATTCCGTGCGGACCGCGCCGCCATGCCGCTCGCCGCCCTTTGCTGGGACGGCGGGTGGCCGCCGCTGCGGTGGAACCCTACAGCGAAAGCGAGGCCGGGATCATCCGCAACGGTGTGTTTGCCGCTTTGCCGGATGCGTTCGGCATCAGCCTGGGGTACACCAACGACCCCACCACCTTCAAAAACCGCTCCACCCCGGCGCCGTCCACCCGCAGCATGGCCTGCAAGGCGCAGACCAGCGGCAGGATCTACCTGCGCAGCGGCCCGCGAACCGAGCTGCATGAGATCATCCGGCAGGAATACGCCCGCCACCAGGACCGCGCCGTTCCCGCAATACCCTGCGCCAGGCCGTGCAGGGTATGCGGGACACCTTTGCCTACCAGAACTTTGACGCGGCGGCGGGGGGGGAGTATACCAACCGCTGCTGCCGCCCGCCCAGGGAGACCGAGATGCGCCCCTGGCGGCTGGTGACGGAGATCGGCTGGACGGGTGGCGGCGTGCTGGCCTATCCGCTGGTGCTCTGCCGCGATGCCCTTGGCGCGGATGCCGAAGCGCCGCTGGCCGCGGCCATGAGTGGCGAACAGCTGTTTGACCGCATTGCCGATGCGTATAACGAAAATTCCGGCCTGCTGAACGACCTGATGGCCCCCAATGCCGCGGGCAGCCAGGTGAACGGCTGGTGGACCGGGTACGGCCTGGTCAAAGACTGCCACTGTGCCTATACAGTGGGCAGCGCCGTCCACTACCTGACCAAAACGATGGATTATCTGCACCAAAACGGCAAACCCTGCCCGGCCAAATGGATGGATGCAGCCCAAAAGGTGCTGCATACCGTCATGGATCTGCAGCGCGCAGACGGCGCTTTCGGCTATACTTTTACTCCACCCAGGAACGCAAAGTGCTGGATTGGAGCGGCTTTGCGGGCTGCTGGTTTGCCCCGGCGCTGGTTTACCTCTACCGCCTGACCGGCGAAGAACGCTGCCTGCACTCCGCCGAAAAAGCGCTGCATTACTACCATACCTTTGTCAAGGACCTGAACTGTTACGGTACCCCCAGGGACACCTGGAAAGCCGTGGATGAGGAGGGCAACCTGGCCTTCATGCGCGGCAGCCGCCTGCTGTATGAGCAGACCGGCAAGGCCGAATTCCTGCAATATATGAAAGACAGCGCCGGGTACGAGTTCCTGTGGCGCTATGGCTACAAGACCTACCCGGAGCACACCCCGCTGAACCAGGGGTGGTCGGCCTGCGGCGGCGCCGTTACCTCGGTTTCCAACCCGCATATCCACCCCATGGGGGTTATTATTGACACTGACCTGCGCTATCTGGCACGGGTGACGGGTGACGGCTATTACGCCAGCCGCGCGGCGGATTCTGCCGACTGGATGCTGCAATGCCTGGAACTGTACCCCGCAGCCACCGGCTATGGCCGTTACGGCATTTTGTCGGAACGCTGGTGCCCCAGCGATGGGCTGGATGTGGAGCGCTTCAGTGATGGCAGACCGTTCAGCAGCTGGTTCAGCCACAATCTGTGGGCTTCCGCCTGCGTGCTGGAAGCTGCATGTGAGCTGCTGCTGGAAATCGAACACAAGAAAGGATAAAAGCAATGGACCGTTATGTGACCGATATCAAAAATGGCTGCTACCAGAACCCGGTGCTGCCCATGGATTTCAGTGACCCCGATGCCATCCGCGTGGGGGAGGACTATTACCTGATCTCTTCCAGCTTTACCTACCTGCCCGGCGTGCCGGTGCTGCACAGCAAGGATCTTGTCCACTGGGAGCGCATCGGCAACTGCGTGGAGCGTCTGCCGTTTGACCGCTATGCCCAGCCCGCCCATGGCTGCGGCACCTGGGCCCCGGCGCTGCGCTACCATGCGGGCAGGTTCTATGCATTCATTCCCCTGCCGGACGAGGGCATTTTTTACACCGAAGCCACCGACCCCGCCGGCCCCTGGAGTGCGCTGCACTGCGTAAAATCCGCCAGCGGGTGGATCGATCCCTGCCCCCTGTGGGACGATGACGGCAGCGTGTATATGGCCCACGCCTTTGCCAAAAGCCGCTGCGGCATTAAGCACAAGATCCAGCTTTCCCGCCTGGATCCCGAAACGCTGGAAGTGGTGGAGAACGGCCCCATCGTGTTTGATGGCACCCTGAGCCAGCCCACCGCCGAAGGCCCCAAAATGTACAAGCGCAACGGCTGGTATTACATCTTTATCCCGGCAGGCGGTGTGGAATACGGCTGGCAGACCGTGCTGCGCGCCCGCAATGTGTACGGCCCGTATGAGGAAAAAAATCGTCATGCACCAGGGGGCCAGCTCCATCAACGGCCCCCACCAGGGCGCGTGGGTCACAGCGCCGGACGGCAGCGATTGGTTCCTGCATTTCCAGGACCGGTTTGAACTGGGCCGCGTGGTACACCTGCAGCCTATGTGCTGGCACAGCGATTGGCCGTTCATCGGCCTGGAACAAAACGGCGATGGCATCGGCGAGCCGGTGACCGAGTGGGACTGCCCCAAAGGCGAAGCTGGTCCCGGCCTGCAAATAGGGGACAGCTTTACAAACGGCAAGCCCGGCCTGCAATGGCAATGGCAGGCCAGCCCCCAGCCCGAAGCCTGGCTGCGCCCGGTGGCGGGGGATGCACTGCATCTGGTCTGCGGGGCCAGCGGAAGTTTGTGGCGGCAGCCCAATGTGCTCAGTCAGATGCTGCCTGCAGCGGATTTTACCGCAAACGTTACCCTTGGCCTGGCCGGGTGCGGCGCCGGAGCTAAAGTAGGGCTTAGCGTGATGGGGCAGAAATATTCCGCCATTGAGCTCTGCCGCACCGCGCAGGGCTGCACCGTGCAGTTGGTACAGGGCATGGTGAAAGACCTTGCCCCACCGGCGATGCAGAAGAAACGATCCTTGCCGAAAAAATGGTTGACACGGATGAAATAACCGTTACAATGAAAATAACGGCTGCCAAGCAGGTGCAGTATGCCCTGCTGGCAGCAGATGGCACCGCAGTGCCGCTGGGGGGGGAGCCCAACCCGTTGCCAAGGCAACCTGGACCGGCGCGCGCCTGGCCCTGTACGCCCGCGGCGGCACCAAAGGGGATATTGCCTGCATCAAGCAGCTGAACATTACATTTTAGCCGGGCTTTTGGCGGCAGAACACCGCAGATGCCCGCGGCAAAAAGGAGAGCAAACTGGCAATGGCAAGTGTTACCATCCGGCTGAACAGCATTGGTGAAGTGAAAGAGTTTAACCGCATTGCGGCCACTGTGCCCGGAGATGTGGACCTGCATTCCGGGCGCTACTGCGTGGATGCAAAATCCATCATGGGTATTTTTGCCCTGAACCTGGCGCGCGAACTGACGGTGGACAGCCCAACCCTGAGCGAGGAAGAACTGCACAAAAAGTTTGCGGCCTTTTTGGCGGGCTAAGGCGTATCTGAAAACCAAGGGCAACACCGCACAATTCCCGCCTTGCGGCTTAAGCACCGCTCCGGCGGCTGCGGCACGGCATCTGCGTTGCCAAAATGCTCGATAATGTCGGGTTGCGGTACCCGCATCGTGCTTCGGGGCAAAAGCCCCTCGCACTCTGCGACCGCTGCCCCTGCTTCGGGTCGCTGTTTCCGCCACTGGCGGCGCTCACCTTTGCAGCATCCAGTATTATCTGCGCTTTTGGCTTAGCATCTGCCGCACCTCGCTCGCCGTATCGGCACTTAGAATTATGCGGTATTGCCCAAGAAAATGACGGATACTTCGCAAACTCAAGCAGGATGTAAGGCAAAGAGCCGCAGGAATCCTTTGTGGATTCCAAGGCTTTTTAATGTAAAATCCGGCTGTGTTTGTAGAAATAGACGATATTTTCGACTTTTCAGATACACCCTAACACAAAACAGGGCGGTTCACACAGAGCCGCCCTGTTTTTGTGTAGAAGATGCGCGACACTTTAATGGAAAAAGGGCTGCTGCCCCCCCCACTGCAAGCCGCAGCACCCGGAACATAAAATAGGAGGAAAGCATGACCTGTACCCACTACAACTTCCCCGTGCCGGAAGAAAAAATGGTGCGTGTAATTACCGATACCGACCTTTGCAACGAAGCGGACGATCCGTTTGCTGTTGTGCAGGCACTGTTGAGCCCCAAGTTTGATAATGTCGGCGTGGTGGCCGCCCACTTTGGCACCCGCGACCCCAACGGAATGCAGAAAAGCTGGCAGGGTCTGAAAGACTTGACGGTCCTGATGCAGCTGACGGTTCCGGTGCTGCACGGTGCGCCCCACGCTTTGCCGGATGCCGCTACCCCGGTGCCCAGCGAAGGCGCGAAGCTGATCATCCGTGAAGCGATGAAAGAGGATACCCGCCCGCTGTTTGTGCTGCTGCTTGGCCCACTGACCGATTTGGCCAGCGCCTATTTGCAGGAACCCCGCATTGCGGGCCGGCTGACCGCAATCTGGATCGGCGGCGCACCGTACCCTGTGGGCGGGCCGGAGTTCAACCTGGGCAATGATGTCAACGCCGTCAACGTGGTGTTTGGCAGCACCATGCCGGTGTGGCAGGTGCCCAAAAATGTGTACGAGATGATGCCGGTCAGTATGGCGGAACTGGAATACCGTGTGCGCCCCCAGGGGCCGTGGGCCGCTACCTGTTTGACCAGCTGGTGGCTTACAGCCAAACGCCGGAATCCCGCGCCAGCGCGTTCCGCACGGGCGAAAGCTGGGTTTTGGGCGATAACCCCGCCCCCGGCCTGCTGCTGTATGAACACCGCTTCCAGTTTGACTGGGTGCCCGCGCCCTATGTAACGGCGGACCAGACTTATGCCGCCATCGGCCGCAATCGGCCCATCCGGGTGTATAAGGGGATCGACAGCCGTCTGATCCTGGATGATCTGTACGCCAAGCTGGCGTTGTTTGCCCAGTATATGGCGCAAAAAGGGGGAGTGAACCATGCTGACTGTGACCGGCCTCTGGTTTGACCATGAGCGGACCCCCGTTGGGCTGGACCATACCCCCGTGTTCGGCTGGCAGCTGGAAGGGAACTGCCGGAACATCCGCCAGACGCAGTACCGCCTGCAAGTTGCCCTGACCCCGGATTTTGCCGCGCTGCTGTACGATGAAACCTGTGAAACCGGAAACTCCACCGCGGTGCACGCGGCGGGCCTGACGCTGCAATCGCTGCAAAAATATTACGCCCGTGTGCAGGTTTGGGCCGATACCGCTGCTGGCCCCCAGCAGACCCTGTGGAGCGAACCGGCGGTGTTCATCACCGCCCTGCTGGACCCGGCAGCCGAGTGGAAAGCCGAGTTTGTGAGTGCGGAATCCCCCGAAACCTGCAGGAAATCCTCCGCCGGTACAATGGTGCGCGGGGCGTTCACCGTAAAGCCGGGGCTGCGGACCGCGTATGCCTGCACCACGGCGCTGGGGCTGTATAATGTTTATCTCAACGGCCAAAAGGTCAGCACCGATGAGATGACCCCCGGCTGGACAAGCTATAACCGCCGCCTGCTCTACCAGACCTATGAGGTCACTGCCATGCTGCACCCCGGACTCAACATGGCCGGGGCAATGCTGGGGGCCGGGTGGTACAAAGGGTGTGATGGGCCTGACCCGCTCCCGCAACAACTATGGCGATACCACCGCCTTTGCCATGCAGTTGACCCTTGTGTATGCCGATGGCACCCGTGAAACCGTGAACACCGGCCCAGCATGGCAGGGGAACGAAGGCACCCGTGATATTCTCAGAGATTTACCACGGAGAAGCATACGATGCCGCGCTGGAACTGCCCCACTGGGCCGAATGCGAAACGCCGGAAAACACCCCCGCAGGCCGCTGGCACGCCGTGCACACCGTGCCGTACCCTGCCGCCAAACTGGCCGCCCAGGCCGCAGGCAAGGTATGCGTGCAGCAGCGCATCCCGGCGCAGCGGGTGTTTACCGCGCCGGATGGCAGCACAGTGGTGGATTTTGGTCAGAACATGGCGGGCCGGGTGGAAATTACCGTGCAGCGTACAGCCGGGCAGGCGGCTGAACTGCGCTGCTTTGAGGAGCTGGACGCCGATGGCAACCCCCTATCTGGCCAACCTGCGCAAAGCCCGCACCACCATGCAATATACCTTTGCCCGCAGCCAAACGGTGACCTGGCAGCCGCAGTTTACCTATATGGGATTCCGCTATGCGCTGGTGGTGCAGTGGCCGGGAAAACCGGAACCGGCCAATTTTACCGCCTGCGTGCTGCACAGCGCCATGCAGCCGGCGGGGGAGTTTACCTGTTCCGAACCGCTGGTGAACCAGTTGAACCATAACATTTTGTGGGGGCTGAAAAGCAACTTTTTGGATGTGCCCACCGATTGCCCCCAACGCGATGAACGCCTTGGCTGGACCGGCGATGCACAGATTTTTTGCGAGACCGCCTGCTGGCTGGCCGATACCTGGACTTTTTACAGCAAGTGGCTGAAAGACCTTGCCGTGGACCAGCGCCGGACGGCGGCGTGGCCAATGTGGTGCCCAATATTGAGGAAACCCACACCGAGGCCAACTGGCTGATGAAAAACTGCCCATATGGCGCTTCCGGCTGGGGCGATGCCGCGACTGTGATCCCCTGGGTGCTGTACCAGATGTATGGCGACGATACCATTCTGCGCAGCCAGTACCCCAGCATGAAGCGCTGGGTGGATTTTATGCGCGCCAACACCCAAAACGGTCTGTTTGATTTCAAGATGCAGCTGGGCGACTGGGTGGCGCTGGACGCCGAACCGGGCAGTTATTTTGGCGCAACCCCCACGGCGCTGACCAGCCAGGCGTACTATGCGCTTTCGGCCCAGCTGCTGGCGCTGGCGGCGGAGGTACTGGGCAACCGGCAGGATGCAGAGCTTTACGCGGGGTTCACCGCCAGGCGACCCAAGATTTTGCCGCAAACTTTTTTACTCTGGATGGTGCAATGACCGCCCAGACCCAGACAGCCCATATTCTGGCCCTGCGCTTTGGCCTGACCCCGCAAAAGTGGAAGCAGAAAACGATCCAGCGCCTGCTGGAACTGTTGGAACAACAAAACGGGCATTTGGTTACCGGCTTTTTGGGCACACCGTATTTCTGCGCGGCGCTCAGCCAGAATGGCTGCTGGCAGCAGGCGTATGACCTGATGTTGAAAAAAAAAGATTACCCCGGCTGGCTGTATCAGGTGCTGCAGGGGGCCACCACTGTGTGGGAACACTGGGATGGCCGCCGCCCGGACGGCACGATGTGGTCCGCGGGGATGAACTCTTTCAACCATTACGCATACGGTGCGGTGGGGGCATGGCTGTACGGCGAGTGCGCCGGTATTGGCCAGCAGCCGGGCACGGCAGGTTTTTGCGCCGCACGGCTGGCCCCGCGCCCCGGTGGCGGGCTGCGCTGGGCCCAGGCCTGGCACCAGACCCCCTTTTGGCCGCTATGCCCTGCAGTGGCAAGTTGATGACGGAAAATCACCGTTACGGCGGCAATTCCACCCAATGCAGCGGCAAAAATCTGCCTGGAACCCGGTGCCAAGCTGCTGGAAACGGACGGCCTGACCTTTGCGGAACAAAACGGATGCCCTACCGCCCAAGTGGGCTCCGGCCAGTATCGGGTCAGCTATACGATGGAGCAGTAATTGAACCAAAGCGTTCCTTTATGGTACAATAGCCCCAAAGAAATACAACGATTACCCGCGGGAATAGAAAAAGTACTGCAGGCGAAAGGGGAAAGGGAAACATGCAAATCAAATCTGTTGCTGTTCTGGGGGCCGGTGCAGTCGGCTCTTATGTCATCTGGGGACTCAGCTCCCGCAAGGATATTCGCCTTGCTGTAATTGCCGAAGGCCCGCGTGCCGAACGGCTGAAACAACAGGGAATCACCATCAACGGCACCACCTACCGCCCGCAGGTTTGGACCCCGCAGGAAGCAAACGGCGTGGATCTATTGGTGGTTGCGCTGAAATACGGTGCGCTGCCCGGCGCACTGGACAGCATGCCGCCGCCGTTGGCCCCAACACCACCGTGATGAGTCTGATGAACGGTGTGGACAGTGAAGGAAATCATCGCCGCCAAAATCGGTGCGGAACATGTTCTGCCCTCTTCTCATCAAGGTAGCCTCCACAAGGAAGCCGACGGCTACCACTTCAACCCCGAAACCACCATCGGCATTATCTATGGCGAGCTTGCCGCACCGCTGAAAAGCGAGCGCGTGCAGGCGGTGGAAGCATTGCTTGCCGGTACGGGCATTCATTCCCGCGTTACCCCGTATATTAAGGAAGAAATCTGGAGCAAGTTCCGCCTGAATGTCTGCAACAATCTGCCGCAGGCCATTTTGGGCGCGGGCGTTGGCTGTTACCAGAGCAGTGCCCACATGAAAGCCATCAGCGATGGTTTGTGCCATGAGCTGGAGGCCATTGCCGTGGCAAAGGGCATTGATTTGAGCAAGGTGGATGCAAGTTCCCGCCATGGCACGCCTGGTCCCACCTGCAACGCGCTATTCCACGTTACAGGATCTGGATGACGGGCGGCACACCGAAATTGACATGTTTTCGGGTGCTCTGATGCGGATGGGAAAGGAGCTTGGGATTCCCACGCCGTATAACGAGTATACCTACCACATGATCAAGGCCATGGAAGAGAAAAATGATGGCCTGTTTGATTATGCGGCCAAGGCAAGCAATTTGACCTGCGCCAAATAAGCGGGCGAGAGGGAAAAGCATAAAAGCGTTCTATCGGATGCGCCAAGGCCAGTGCGATTTGCTGCTGACCTGCTGCACGGTAATTTTGCGTTTTGAGGATGGGCGCATCAAAGCCCAGTACCCTATGGATGCAGCCGGGGCAGAAAAGGTGAAACACTTTTTTACCGCAAAACCGGACGCACAGGAAGAAAAAAGAATTAGCAACGACAAAAATAACAATAATACGCGAATAAAAACGCCAGAGCAGCAACCCTTACCGGGTGCTCTCTGGCGTTTTTGCTTGCTGTTCCGTCTGCCTTTATGGGGTTAAAAAGGCAGGGGATTACTTTTTAATCTTGATCAGCTGGGCGTTCAGGCTGGGCAGGAATTTATCCCCCAGCAGGTCGGTGGAGATCATGCCGCTCATGTGTTCGGGGCTCATGCCGCTCATCATGCTCCACATCCCTTGGCCGGGTTTCAGGTCAAAGTTGGTGACCAGCTTTACAGCCTTGGCGACAATGGCAAAAAGCTTCCTCGTTCTTGGCCAGCTCTGCCATAGAGTCCTTGATAGTATAGTACCCTTCGGGGAATTCCATCGGGGATTCCAGATCCAGGCTGCCCATCTGCTTAAACCAGTTGGCAACGCCCTCCTGGCGCTCATTGAACTCCGGCAGGGTGTAGCAGGCGGGCTCTTTCTCTACCTTTTCCAGCGTGATGGAATCCTTGGAGGAACCGGCCACGGCCAGCAGGGTGTTAAAGCCCTTGGCCAGCGCCACGGTAAAGTGGAACACACGGTGGGCCTGCTGGGTGCCAACTTCCTTGCCGTTCAGGTACAGGGTCACGCAGTCCTGATTGGAGTAAACCTTGACTTCGGTGGTTTCCCCGGCGCGCTGGGCATAGCGGCGGCCGTTGATGTGCACCATCGGGTCCTTGGTCCAGTATGCCTGGTACAGGTAGAAGCTGTCCTTGCGGGTTTTGCGGTCAATGGTAACAAGGCCCTTATTGTTGCGGCCTGCCACGCCGCCCTCGTTGCGGGCTGCGCAGCCAAAGTCGAACATGTTCCATACATGGCTGGCCCAGATCCAGGGACGATCCTCAAAGGCCTGTGCCATATATTCATGGTATACGGCCTGGTATTCCTCGGTATAATCCTTGCACTGGGGGGTGCTGCTGTGCCAGTTGATGATGCCTTCGCAGCCGTATTCCGAAACGCCAAGGCAGATATCGGGGTGCTCGGCGTGGAACTTGTCCAGCCAGGGACCATTGTCCTCAATCTTGCCGCCATACCAACCAAAGTAGTGGTTGTAGCTTTCCAGGTCGGGATGGGTGCATGGGGCCGTCGGTCGGGGTGTGTGCGAAACATGGGCAATGGTGGTGGAACGGGGTGGGATCCAGCTCTTTGCACAGCTTCTGCAGGTCGTGGTGGCGTTCCACCAGCTCCTGGCTGATGCCGCCAATCAAAATTTCGTTGGAAATGCCCCAGAACATGATGGACGGGTGGTTGTAGTTCTGGATGATCAGCTCGGTCATCTCGCGGCGGCAGTGTGCGTGGGCATCCTCGCCGGGTTTGAACACGCTGATGAACGGAATCTCGGCCCAAACGGCAAAACCGATGGAGTCGCAGGCGTTATAGAAATCCTGACTGTGCTGGTAGTGGGCCAGACGAATGGTGTTGGCACCGACTTCCTTGATCATCTGGGCATCCTCGTAATGGTCGTCAATGCTCAGAGCGTTGCCTTTGTACAAGCGGTCCTGATGGCGGGAAACACCGCGCAGCGGGTGGGCACGCCATTGATGGAAAAGCCGCCGTCCGGGGTGACGGTGTAGCTGCGCACACCAACATTGACGTACAGATCATCATAGGATTCATTGCAGCGCTGCAGGCGGGCAATTACGGTGTACAGGTTGGGCTCGTCCATGCTCCACAGCTCCGCATCAGGCACATACAGGGTAACGGCGGTGTTATCAGCCGGACGGGTGGCGGAAGCAACCTCAAATCCATAAGGATCTTCAATGCTGTACTGCACGGTAAAGTTTTCGTCCGGGTTGGTCACATAGCTTTTGATTTCGAACGTGGCGCCGCCGTCCGCTGCCGGTTTGGGGGTAACTTTAATGCCGGGGCCGCCGAAATAATCCAGGTCAAAGTGGGTGTTGGGCACGCTGATCAGGTTGACGCCGCGGTACAAGCCGCCATAGAACGTGAAGTCGGCGGAAGAGGGATACATGGACGGCGTATCTTCGTTGCTGACTTCAATGGTCAGCTCGTTCTCGCCGTCATGGCACAAATCCGTCACATCAGCGCGGAAAATGGAGTAACCGCCCTCGTGGGTGGTGGCAACCGTTCCGTTGACCTTGACGGTAGCGGAAAGGGCTGCAGCCAGAACTTCAATATAGGTGCGGCCGCCGGCCAAAGGCTGCTTGGGCGCAGTAAAGGTGCGGGTGTAAACACCGGTGGTGCGCAGATAGCTGCCGTTGCCGTCCATGCCATCCACCGCGTTCCAGGTGTGGGGCAGGGTAACCGCTTCAGCCGGGCGTTCGCCCTTGGGGAAGGTCAGGGTCCAGTTTTCGTTCAGGGAAATTACGTTACGCATGGCAAATCTCCTGTCTTGTTGTGGTTTGTGGTGCGGAATGTTATTTTATGATAGGTTTATTGTACCACAGCGTCCGACAGGATTTTAGAAAGTTTTTATGAAGAAATAGTAGAATTTTCAGTAGAATGATTTGTAAAATGCAGGACTGAATAAAAACTGCTTGCAGCAGTTCTTTTATGGTACTTGATGATAAAAGGTTGCCGCCTGCATTTTTCGATAGCGCACCAATTTTTTGAGCGGCGCACCTGCACCGCGGTTCGGTGCTTAAGCCGTAAGGCGGGAATTGTGCGGTATTGCCTAAGGAATCCCCCCTGTTCTATTGTCGATCCAAAACGATTTTCCTCAGTCTCTCCAAATCGTCCTCATCCGGATGGGAAAGCGCACGGTCAAAGTTTTCAATCAACGCATCAATATTTGCCGGATGCTCCGGCTGTGCCTTCATTTTCATATAGCGATCCCGTACAGACTGCGGCATTTTGCCCTGGCACATATACTCTCCGAACACGGAGTTGCTTGGGCCAACAGACTGCTTAACATGCTCAAGGATCTTCTGAAAATATGCCTCGCTGCCGCCAAAGCCCGCCGTCCCGAATAGAAAAACCTTTTTGTCTCTCAGCTTTGACAGCAGTTCCAAGGTAGCATTATCCGCGTTGCCTTTATCCGTCCAGAATCCAATATAGAGTATTTCAGAGTGCAGTTCTTGCGTTTCAGGCACACCGTAATAATCACAGTTTTCTGCCGGAAGCACTGCGCGAATTGTCTCGGCAAGTTTTTTCGTGTTACCGGTCAAACTGCTGAATATGATCGAATATCTTCCCTTATCCATAGCAAAAGCCTCCTGTCTTATCAAAGCGGCATCGGCGTCCGGGCAATCAGAATGACCGCCAGAATCGCGCCCACAAACGCTGCAGCACCGATGACAGCCAACACTTTTTTTGTTGGTTTTCTTCTTCGCTGCTTTGCAGATCAGAGCGGCGCAAGCTACGCAGACAGCCGCAGCAATAAGCGCAATGCCAAGTGTTTCCCATAACCACGACAATTCATTGATCCAGTTCATAATATCACCTGTCTTTCTCCATTCTCTTCCGGATGCGCTTAGTCCATTAAGCCGTATTTCTTATAGGTGTTCAGCAGCTGCTTATAAAAAGAGCCGGTTGCCGAAAAACTGCCGATACGTCGCGGACTTCTCTCGACCTTCGGCTTTGAGGCGTTCCATCTCACCCGCCTCGTAAGAGGCTTGTGCCTTGAGATCATTGAGCATCTTTTCAAATCCGCGATTTTTCTGTAAGCGCCTTTGGTGCGCGGAAAGGAAATGCCGTTCTCGTACCGGGTAATCATACGTCTGTTGATCCCCAGTGCATCGGCTACTTCCTGCTGGGTCAGCTTCCGCTTCTCCCGTTCAGCCTTGAATTCTCTCCAAACGTCATTTTGGTGATCACCCCTGTCCACAAAAAGCTTGCGCCATCAAATTGCGCAAGTCTATGGCGAAGGCATTTGAGGTGCGTATCATAATGACGGAGCAATCCAACTACTCATAGCATATCCTGAATTGCTCATCCCGTCAAGAAACATGGGGAGTCGTACACGAAAAGTTAGGGCAATACCGCACAATTCCCGCCTTACGGCTTAAGCACCGCTCCGGCGGCTGCGGCACGGCATCTGCGTTGCCAAAATGCTCGATAATACACAAAGTATTAGCTGCGCTTTTGGCTTAGCATCTGCCGCACCTCGCTCGCCGTATCGGCACTTAGAATTACGCGGTATTGCCTTTACATCTTTTGAGCAGTACAAATGAACAGGCATTTGTACTGCCGAACATCATCCGTACCGGCATACACCGGTGTGAAGGAACCGGAGTAAGAAATACGGAAATGGCTGCACAGTACAGAAAAGGATACGCCCCGGTTACGCTGGGTGTGGACAGGTTGCGGCTTATAATATAAAAGGAAAAGCCAGAACTGCAGGAAACAAGCAGTGCTGAAGATGGGCCAACTTCATCCAATCCAAATCCCCAATCCCACCTCCGCCCCACCGCCTATTCGGCCTTCAACTTCGACCATATCACATTTTGCAATATTTAGGCTACAAAATGTGAGGAAAAAAATAAACGAACTTTGATATGATAGGGATGAAATAAAAGGCTGCTATGGATTATGGGGAAAGGAATGGCGGTTTCTGTTCAATATGCCCACTGACGAGCAGAAAGTGCGTGACCGTAATTTTTAAGCAGGCCAAAAAACGGACAAATACATGAAACAGAAAAGGGAAGGAGCTTGTACATGAAAGTTTGCTACACGGCAGGTCCGGTCAAAAAAACTGGAAAACTGCTTCTCGGTTTCCACCAATGCGGCGGAGATCCGCATCTGGTTTTTGACGGACGATATTCTGCGTATCCGCGCCGGTTTTGATGGGGACTGGGACGAAGCGTCCTATAGTCTGACCATGACCGCCTGGGACTCCCGCACGGACGAGCTGATGAAGGACTGCCGCAAGCGCGTGCAGACCGCCGCTGCCGAACTGACCGATGGCGACAAGCAGGCCGTGATCCAGGGCAGCCGCCTGAAGGTGGTTGTGGAAAAGGCACCCTTCCGTATCATGGTATACGATAAAGATGGCAGCCTGCTGCATGCAGACATTCCCGACCTTGCTTATCGTGAGGATTCCAACCACCGCCGCATGCACGCTTCCCAGATCGAAGCCGACGACTGCTTCTATGGCTTTGGCGAAAAATCCGGCGAGATCAACAAGGCTGAAAAGTACATGAACATGGCCCCCGGCGATGCCATGGGCTACAATGCCAAGGAGACCGATGCCCTGTACAAACACATTCCGTTCTACATCAAGCTGAACCGCGGTACCAAACAGGCAGTTGGTTACTTCTACCACAACACCGCTGAATGTGATTTCAATATGGGCCGCGAAAAGCGTAACTACTGGCATCGTTACTCCACCTACCGCACCGATGCCGGGGATGTAGATCTCTTCCTGATCGCAGGCCCCTCCATCCGCGATATCATTGAGCGTTACACCGATCTGACCGGCAAGTCCGTCATGCTGCCCAAAGCAGCGCTGGGCTATCTGGGCAGCTCCATGTACTACCCCGAATTGCCGGAAAACAGCGATGACGCTGTGCTGGAATTCATTGATACCACCCATGAGGAGGACATCCCCGTGGACGGCTTCCAGCTTTCCTCCGGCTACTGCGCCGTGGAAACCGAGCAGGGCATCAAGCGCTGCACCTTCACCTGGAACAACAAGCGCTTTAAGGACCCCGCTGACTGGTTTGCCCAGATGGTCAAGCGCGGCATTCTTGTTTCGCCCAACATCAAACCCGGCATGCTGCTGGTTCACCCCCCTGTTGGAAGAGATGAAGGCAAAGGATATGTTCCTGCCCGCATCCGATGACAACGCCGGTGTGGACGGCCTGGCGGTGGGCACCTGGTGGGGCGGCCCCGGCCTGTTTGTGGACTTTACCAAGCAGTCCACCCGCGAACACTGGAAACAGTACATCAAGGACGCCCTGCTGCGTTACGGCTGCCGCTCCCTGTGGAACGACAACTGCGAGTATGACAGCATGGTGGACAAGGACGCCAAGGTTTACTTTGAAGGCAAGGGCAGCACCATCGGCACCATGAAGCCGGTGATGAGCAACCTGATGTGCCAGCTTTCCAACGAAGCCATTGAAGAGTACGACCCCAACTGCCGTCCCTTCTCGGTCTGCCGTTCCGGCCATGCCGGCATCCAGCGTTACGCCCAGGTTTGGGCAGGCGATAACCTGACCCACTGGGATACCCTGAAATACAACATTGCCACCATCCTGGGCATGGCCCTGTGCGGTGTTTCCAACCACGGCTGCGATATCGGCGGCTTCTTTGGCCCCGCACCGGAGGCCGAGCTGTTCGTGCGCTGGGTGCAGAACGGCATCTTCCAGCCGCGCTTCTCCATCCACTCCACCAACACCGACAACACCGTGACCGAGCCCTGGATGTTCAGTGATAAAAAGCAGTACATCCGCGATGCCATCAACTTCCGCTATAAGCTCAGTCCGCTGCTGTATTCCCTGATGGTGCGCGCCCACGAAAGCGGCCTGCCGATCTGGCAGCCCACCTTCGCCGTGTTCCAGAACGACCCCGCCACCTATGATGAGGGCGTTGACTTCATGTTTGGCGATTCTCTGCTGGTTGCCAACGTTGGAAAAGGGCCAGACCGTGCGCCCTGTCTACCTGCCCAAGACCGAGAACGAAAACGAGCGCTTCTACAACTTCTACACCCGCGAGGAGTACGCTCCCGGCCAGACGATCGAGGTACCGGTCGATATTTCCAGCATCCCGCTGTTTGTGCGCAGCGGTGCTATCCTGCCCATGAGCGGCAACCGCCTGCACAACCTGATGACCGAAAAGACCACTGAGCTGGAGATCCTGATGGCACCGGATGTGGATTCCGAGTTTGTTCTGTACGAGGATGACGGCTGCACCAATGAGTACCTGAAGGGCGCTTACCTCAAGACCCGCATTGCCGTGACCGCAGGCGTAAAGACTTACGTTCACTTTACCAACGAGGGCGATTACGATACCGCTGTGGAAAGCATGTATCTGGATATGATCCACCGCGAAAAATCCCCGTTCTATGTGCAGCTGGACGGCAAGGAGCTGCCGCACTTCCTGCACCGCCGCAAGTTTGAGGAAGCCGAGAGCGGCTGGTACTACAGCCAGCGCCTGAAGAGCGTGCAGGTCAAATACCCCAACCCCAAAAAAGGACCATGAGATCATGGTCTCGTTTGAGCAGTTTGATCTGATTGGTATGTAACGCGCCGTAAAACGCGATACAAAATAGAAGGAGGAAACAAAATGTTCAAAAAAAGATTGCAGCGCTGGCAACGGCTGCTGTGCTGTGCGCCGGGCTGATGGCCGGCTGCGGCGCATCCAGCACCACGGCTGACACCAGCTACAGCGCAGAAAACCCACTGGTTCTGACGCTGGCCCACGGCCTGTCCGAGGCCCACACCGTCCACATTGCCATGACCCAGTTTGCTGAGGAAGTGAACGAAAAGACCGATGGCCGCATCCAGGTCAAGATCTTCCCCAACGGCCAGCTCGGCAGCGAAAACGAGAACCTGGAGCAGCTGCAGGCAGGCGTTATCGCCATGACCAAGGTTTCTGCCCCCGGTCTGGCAACGTACAACGAAGCCTACAACGCATTCGGCCTGCCTTACATCTTTAATGATACTGAGGATTTCTACCATGTCATGGACTCCCAGCAGATGCAGGATTTCTTCCTCTCTACCGGCGATGACGGCTTTGTTACCCTGACCTATTACACCTCCGGCGCCCGCTCTTTCTACACCAAAGACAAAGCCATCCGCACCCCGGCTGACCTGAAGGGCCTGAAGATCCGCGTGCAGGACATGAAGTCCCAGACCGATATGATGAACTATCTGGGCGGCATTCCCGTTGCCATGTCTTACGGCGATGTGTATACCTCCCTGCAGACCGGCATCATTGACGGCACCGAAAACAACGAAACCGCACTGACCACCGGCAAGCACGGCGAAGTGTGCAAGGTCTACTCCGTTGACCAGCACGCCATGATCCCCGACGTTCTGATCATGAGCGAAAAGGTGTGGAAGCAGATCTCCCCGGAAGATCAGGAGATCATTCTGGAAGCTGCCCACAACTCCACCGAGGCCCATAAGGTCATGTGGGATACGGCCATTGAAGAAGCTGTAAAAGAAGCACAGGAAACCATGGGCGTTGAGTTTGTTTACGTTGTAGACAAGGAAGCTTTCCGCGAAGCAACCCAGCCCATGATCGAAGCATACGAAGAACAGTATCCCGGCGTTAAGACCCTGATGGATACGATTGAAGCTGCACGAGAGGGGGAATAAAACATGAAACAGTTTTTTGGGTAAAGTAAAGTTCTGGATGGATAAGTTCCTCAGCATTGCCTGCGCCGTTCTGCTGTCTTTCATGACCATCCTGGTTCTCATCCAGGTGTTCTCCCGTTATGTCCTCAACAGCCCCGTTGCCTTTACGGAGGAACTGGTGCGCTACAGCCTGATCTGGACCGGCTTTATCGGTGCAGCTTACGCATTCTCCACCCGCGAGCATATGTCCCTGACGCTGGTGCGCGATAAATTCACCGGCAAAGCCCACACCGCTCTGCTGGTTGCCATCGACGGCCTGATCCTGCTGCTGGCAATCTTCGTCATCACCATCGGCGGCTTCAAGCTGGCTGTTTCTGCCAGCCGTGAATTCTCCGCTCTGCTGGGCATCCCCCGCAGTCTGGTGTACTCCATCGCTCCGATTTCCGGCATTTTTCATCATCATCGCCCAGATCATCAACATTTATGAAGATATCACCGGCGAAAAAGTTGACTGCTAAGGAGGGCACAGAACAATGAGCATTACACTGACAACCGTTATCCTTTTTGCTGTGTTCGGCGTGCTGCTGTTTTTGGGCGTGCCCATCTCCATCAGCATCGTGGTTTCTTCCATTGTAACCGCCATGTCCACCCTGTCCTGGGACCAGATTACCTTCATCACCATGCAGAAGATGAACAGCGGCGTGGAGAGCTTCTCCCTGCTTGCCATCCCTCTCTTCATCCTGGCCGGCAACATCATGAATAACGGCGGTATTGCCAAGCGCCTGGTCAACTTTGCCCAGCTGTTCGTTGGCAAGATCCCCGGCTCCATGGCACAGGCCAACATCCTGGGCAACATGCTCTTTGGCGCGCTGTCCGGTTCATCCGTGGCAGCTGCATCCGCCATGGGCGGTTGCATCAGCCCCATTGAGGAAGAAAACGGCTATGACCCGCTTACTCTGCAGCAGCCAACATTGCTTCCGCCCCCACCGGCCTGCTGATCCCGCCCACCTCCGCATTCATTGTTTACTCCACCGTTGCTGGCGGTGTTTCCATCTCCACCCTGTTCATGGCTGGTTACGTTCCCGGCATCCTGATGGGCCTGTGCTGCATGCTGGTTGCCTTTGTTGGCGCCAAAAAGGCAGGCATGAAAGCTACCGGTTATGATAAGAGCAAGAGCATCGGCAAGACCATTTGGGACGCTGTGCCCTCTCTGCTGCTCATCATCATCGTTATCGGCGGTATCGTTTCCGGTATCTTCACCGCTACCGAGGGCGCTGGCATCGCAGTTCTGTACTGTCTGATCCTCTCCATCGTCTACAAGAGCATCACGTTCAAGAGCTTCTTGAAGATCCTGCTGGATTCCGCCAAAACTTCCGGTATCATCCTGTTCCTGATCTCCGCTTCCTCCGCCATGTCCTTTGTTATGGCTTACTCCGGCATCCCGGCAGCCATCTCCAACGGCCTGATGAGTCTGACCAGCAACAAGTACATCATCTTCCTGCTGATGAACATCATCCTGCTGGTGATCGGCATGTTCATGGATATCACCCCGGCCATCCTGATCTTTACCCCGATCTTCCTGCCCATCGCTACCAGCTTTGGCATGACCGAGATCCAGTTCGGCGTCATGTTAATCTTCAACATGTGCCTGGGCAACATCACCCCGCCGGTTGGCTCCGTTCTGTTTGTCGGCTGCGGCATTGGCCATGTTTCCATCGAGCAGGTCACTTCCAAGCTGATCCCGTACTTTGTCGCATTGGTACTGGCCCTGCTGGCTGTTACCTATATCCCGGCACTGTCTCTGGGTCTGCCCGGCCTGATGGGCCTTCTGATCGCAGGCTTTGCCCCGTAACTCAACAATAGCATAAACAAAAACGGTACCGCTGCCCAAAGGGAAAAAACCGGGCGGCGGTGCTGTTTTTTTAAGCTAAGGTTCCAGATATACTTTAGGGTGTTGAAGCAACCGGTTTCTGCACAATACCTAGCAAATAATTCCATAGTTTTTTTTGCTTCCTAATGATTGTCTTGATTTAGTAACTTCATGGAATAATCGTAAAAATCACTCAATTCCTTATATGTCTGTATCTTATTTTTTGCGTTTTAGATAATCAGCATAAAAGGCAAAGAAGCAAGCAAGGGCAGCACCAATCATCATCAATCCGTATCCCCATAGGGTACTTCCACCATTTAGCGTAATGATAAGACCAGTTACCGAAATAAGCAGTCCTATAATCATAACCAGGCCGCTTTGGATCAGTTGTATTGCATCTTGGGGGGATTTATTTAGAGTTGTGTTGGCCACTTCTTTTTTCATCGTTTCTATATCTCCTTTCATAAGGTCATCCAAAGAAACGGAATAAATGTCGCAGAGCATAATTAGATTGTGAACATCAGGATAGCTCCTTTCATTTTCCCAACTTGAAATTGTTTGCCTTGAAACATCGAGGAGCTCCGCAAGTTTTTTCTTGGCTAAAACCGCTTACGGTTCTCAGTTCTTTTAGTCGTTTACTTATGTACATCGCATTTGTTCCTTTCTTCTGTACATTCTTTATAACACATTTCCGCAAAAATACGATCAAGTTTACTTTCCAACCACCGTCAAAATCTCTTTACATAGGTGTTTTGAAACGCAGAATCAACAATGTTTTTTATACCATCAGAGCGCCTATAACACCGTGGGAAAGCAGGCGGCAGCCTTTATTGCAGACTTTTTTGATAGCGCTTCCTGCTGAACATGCCGCCAAATTTTTTCAGCCTTTCTTCCTGCCGGGCCTTGCAGGCTCTCTTTTTTGTGGTACCATGCCCTACAAAAAGTAAAAATGGCCGCAAGCGGCAGGGGAGCCCCCTGACCATGCAGCCAACAACAGGAAGGGCACATCATGAAATTTTTTCAGTCTCGAAAATCCAATCTGGAAGTTTATCGGCAATTTGGCGGATTTTTTCCTTTTGTCCTGCCTGTGGTATCTCTGCTGCCTGCCGGTGGTAACGGCGGGCGCGGCCACAACGGCGCTGTATTACGTTACCTTAAAGATGGCCCGCGGGCAGGAAGGCCAGCTCATTCCCGCGTTTTTCCATTCTTTTAAGCAGAACCTCAAGCAGGCAACCGCGCTGTGGGTGGGGTACCTGGCGGTTGGCATCCTTCTGGTACTGGATCTGGTGATCTGCCTGCAGACCAGTTCGGTGTTTGCGGGGGCAATGTTTTTACCAGCGTAGTGCTGCTGGCCTGCTGGGCGCTGTTTATCACCATGCTGTTCCCGCTGGTTGCCCGGTGCGATAACACCATCGGCGCGCTGTTCAAGATGGGCATTGCCATGGCGCTGCGCAATGTAATGCCTGTTCTGGCCGCGCTGATGGTCACCGTAGCATTTTTGCCGTGGGCGTTTTTGTATTCTGGCCGGTGCTGCTGGTGGCGCCGGGGCTGGCGAGCTACTGCAACGCCTTTTTGTTCAACCGCATTTTTGATAAATATGGCATGACGCTGGAATAACTGCACAATAAAATACGGTTTGGTTACGGCACTCCGTGCGTTACCCGTTATCCCGCAGGTGGGGGTGGATGGGCGCCCGGAGTGCTTTCTGTATTCACGGGGAACGCCCGGTGCTGGCGCGGAACAGATCCTTGAAATAGTTGCTGCTGCCAAAGCCGCACAGCATGGCAATTTTGGTGATGGAGTTATCTGTCATCAACAGCATCTGGGGGCCTGGCGCAGCCGGATGTAATTCACATGCTCTTTGAACGTCTGCCCGGTGATCAGCCTGAACTTGCGGGAAAAATAGGTGGGGCTCAGGTTGCAGTATCCGGCCACTTCCTCCAGCGTTAAGGGCTGCTGGTAATTCAGCGCAATGTATTTCAGCGCGCGCTCAATGTCGGCGCTGTAGCCCTCTTTGGGAGACATGGTTTCATGGCTGAAAATGCCATTCCGCAGCAAAAAGCAGCACCAGATGCAGCGATTCCAGCTCCAGCACCTGCTCCGAATATTTGCGCGGCAGGTCGTTTTCCAGCAGCATCTGGTCCAAAAGAGCTTCTACCATCGTGCGGGTCTCGGCGTTCAGGATCACCTTGCAGGAACGCTCCAGCGCCTGCTGTACTTCGGTCGGGTCGCCACGCATCATGCCGGCAAGTACATCTGCTTTACAGAACACGATAATGCGCTCGCAGCTGGTTTTGCCCTCGTAGCGGGTGCTGTGGGGGTCGCCCGCAGCCACAATAAACAGGTCGCCCGCTTCCAGGTGCCACTGGCCCTGGTTGACGGTGTAGGTGCAGGTGCCGCTTTTCAGGTAAAAAATTTCGCAATAAGTGTGGGTGTGCTCGTAAGACATGCGGAACACCGGGCCGTGCAGAGCACGCTCTACGTAAACATCAACAGTTTGCTGCTCCAATTCTTCCGCCGTGCGGGAGTTGGAGTCGTTCTCCATCGGTTCGCGTTCGGGACTCATTGGCAAAGACGTCCTTTCATAAAGTTGTAACTTTTAGCATTGTGCATAAATTGGCGAAAATTGGTTTATGTATTATGGATATATATAATACACTGTTTTTTGTGAAAGTCAAGAAAACTGTGTTTTGTAGCAAAAACTGCATATTTTTTTAGTATTTTCGGTGCTTTCCAGCAGGTATAATGACAGTGTTGAAAGAAAGACGGGGTGCACACCGCCTGAATAAAAAATGTTAACGGCAAAGCTGGTTCATCGCTTGCCCAGCCGCCGTTCCACTGCTTGACATTAAGGAGAACACCATATGAAAAAGAAAATTATTGCAGCCACAATGGCCGCCGCTATGTGCGTAAGCCTGGCAGCCTGCGGCGGCAGCACCGCCTCTTCCTCCGCCGCTGAAAGCACCGCTTCCTCCACTGCCGAAAGCACTGCATCCTCTACTGCAGACGCTGCTTCCACCGGCGATGAAGAAGTTGACCTGCGCATGGCATGGTGGGGTTCTCAGGACCGCCATGACCGCACCATCAAGGCCATCGAGCTGTATGAATCCCTGCACCCGAACGTAAAGATCGAGTACGAGTATTACTCCTTTGATGACTATTTCACCAAGCTCAAGACCCTGGTTGCTTCTGACCAGGTGTGGGATATTTTCCAGCTGGGCGGCAACTTCCCCATGTACATGGACAAGATCTATCCGCTGGATGACTACATCGCTTCCGGTGTTGTGGATGTTTCCGGCATCGGCGATGCCAACCTGAAGACCACCCAGGATACTGAGGGCCATCAGCTGGGTATCTCCAACGGCCTGAACTCTTACGGCATTGCTTACGATCCCGACATGTTCGCTGAAGCCGGCGTTGCCGAGCCCACCGATACCTGGACTTGGGATGACTACGCAAACGCTGCCAACACCATCCACGAAAAGCTTGGCATTTACGGCTGCTCCTCCATGCTGACCTCTGAATTCATTGCTGGCTGCTCCGTTTACGTTGCACAGTATGGCGATGTTGGCCAGTACAGCTTCTTTAACCTGGATCTGACCGGCATGGGCTTCGATGCCCCCAGATGCTGACCCCCTACATCCAGATGCGTGCTGACTCCATCAAGAACGAGGTTTACCCCGATGCCGGTGCTTCCGCTGAGATCACCAACATCGAAAACGACTTCCTGGTAACCGGCGAAGCTGCAATGGCTTGGGTTGCTGCCAACCAGTTCCCGACCATGTACAACGTCTGCCAGGATCAGGGCCGCACCCTCAAGCTGGCAACTCTGCCCCGCATCACCAGCGATGGCCCTTCCGGTGCTGTCATCCAGTCCTCTCAGATGCTCTGCGTTTCTCAGGACAGCCAGCAGAAAGAAGAAGCTGCTAAGTTCATCAGCTGGTTCGAAAATGACCCCGACTGCAACAACATCCTGCAGGGCGAGCGCGGCATTCCTGTAAACGCTACCGTTCGTGAGACCCTGTCTGCCAACGCTACCGAAGGCCAGCAGATCATGTACGACTTCATGGACAAGGTTTCTAAGTTCAAGATGCCGGACAAGGTCAACGTGCTGAGCCCCGACGGCCAGGACGAGGTTGTTGATAACTACCGCAACTACATCCAGCAGGTTGTTGACGGCCAGATCACCGCAGAAGAAGCTGCCCAGAAGACCTATGACGATGCAGCTGCACTGTTCACTAAGTAAGCTTTAACACAAATTCATAATGCTCCGGGCGGGCACGGTCAGGAAGAAAGGGCTGTGCCCGCCCTTTTTTGAAAGGGAGGTATTCTTTCGTGAAAGGTCAAACTTCCACCTCGGCACTGAAAAGGTTCATGAACAAAGATAATACCGTCGGCCATGTGTTTGCGTTCCCGTTTATCTTTGGTTTTGTCTGCTTTTCCCTGATTCCGGTGTGCATTTCCTTTTATTATGCATTCACCAACTACTCGCTCGGCTCCAAAACCGCAGCATTTATCGGGTTCAAGAACTTCCTGCGCCTGTTCCAGGACGAGGTTTTCCTGAAATCTCTGGCCATCACCTTAAAATACGTTTTGATCTCTGTGCCGCTCAAGCTGACTTTCGCTTTGCTGGTGGCGTACCTGCTCACCCGGCCCAGCCGCATGGTTACGTTCTACCGCTCACTGTACTACCTGCCATCCCTGGTTGGCGGCAGTGTGGCCGTTGCCCTGGTGTGGAAACAGCTGTTTGCCCGCAAAGGTCTGTTCAACAGCGTGCTGGCCAACATGGACATGAGCACCATCAACTGGTTCGGCAACCAGAAACTGGCGCTTTACCCGCTGATTTTGATGTCCGTCTGGCAGTTTGGCTCTTCGATGATTATTTTTGCCGCTGGCTTAAAAAGAAATCCCTGTCAGCTATTATGAAGCTGCCAGGATCGACGGCGCACGTGGATACCAGAGCTTCTTCCGCATCACGCTGCCCTGCCTGTCTCCCCATCATTCTGTATAACCTGATTATGCAGACCATCTCTGCTTTCATGGCATTCACCCAGGCTATGATCATCACCAACGGCGGCCCCAACAACAGCACCATGCTGTACGCCCTGTACGTTTACAACCAGGCCTTCAAGTACAATGATATGGGTTACGCCTGCGCCATGTCCTGGTTTATGCTGGTGGTTATGGGCCTTATCACGTTCATCATCTTCAAAACATCCAAGTTCTGGGTGTTCAGCGAAGCAAACTAAGCAGGGAAGGAGAGTACGGTTATGCATAACAGAAAAGCAGTCACCAAAGTACTGTATCACGCATTTGTCATTTTGTTCGGCTTTATGATGGTTTATCCCGTATTGTGGATGATCAGCGGCTCGTTCAAGGGCAACGCCGAGATCCTGCGCGGCACCCTGTCCCTGATCCCGAAAGAGCTGAAGCTGACAAACTATGCCACCGGCTGGAAAGGCTTTGGCGGCACCACCTTTGCAACCTTCTTTACAAACTCCATCTTCATTACGGTCATTGCAACCTTCGGCACCGTCATCAGTTCCTCTCTGGTGGCCTATGCTCTGTCCCGTGTGCGGTTCCGCGGCCGCAAGTTCTGGTTCACCTGCATGCTGGTCACCATGATGCTGCCCACCCAGGTCATCATGATTCCCCAGTATCTGATTTATTATCGCCTGGGTCTGGTTCCCGGCTATGTACCCCTGATTCTACCTTACTTCTGCGGCCAGGCGTTCTTTATCTACCAGATGATGCAGTTTATGCAGGGCATCCCCAAGGATCTGGACGAAGCCGCTACCATTGACGGCTGCAGCAAATACCAGATTTACAGCCGCATCATCCTGCCGCTGATGAAACCCTCCATCGTAACCACTGTTATCATTCAGTTCTACTGGAAGTGGGACGACTACATGGGCCCCTGCTTTACTTGAGCCGCCCGCAGTCGTATACTGTATCCATCGCCATCAAACTGTTTGCAGACTCTGCTTCCACCACGGACTACGGCGCAATGTTTGCTATGTCCACCCTTTCGCTGATCCCCGTGTTCCTGATCTTCCTGTTCTTCAACCGCTATCTGGTTCAGGGCATTGGCACCAGCGGCCTGAAAGGCTGATGTTTGTATGAAAAACCATCCAGAACCCCATCCTGCGCGGCTTTTTGCCCGGACCCCTGCATGATCCGCACCGGGGACGATTATTACATTGCCACATCCACCTTTGAATGGTGGCCCTGTGTCAACCTGTACCATTCCAAAGACCTGGCCCACTGGGAGCAGCTGCCAAGCCGCTGCGCGAACCCGGCCAGATGGACCTGCGGGGGACCCCAACTCCGGCGGTATCTGGGCCCCGGACCTGAGCTGGGATGGGCAGTATTACTACCTGCTTGTCACCAACGTGACCACCAAAAAGGGCCGTTGGTACAACACCCATAACTATATGAGCCGTGCCGCTTCCATCACAGGGCCGTGGAGCCAGCCGGTGTACTTGAACAGCATCGGATTCGACCCTTCGCTGCTGCATGATACCGACGGTAAGTGCTACCTGGTCAATATGGTCAACGGCTTCAAAGGCGTGCTGGTGCAGCAGATGGACCCCGAAACCGGCGCCCTGCTGGGCGAACGCCGCAAGGTATACAGCGGCTCCGGCATCGGCTGCACCGAAGGTCCCCGCATCTATCACATTGGCAGCTGGTACTATCTGGTTGTGGCTGAAGGTGGTACTGGGTACTCCCATTGTGTCACGATTGCGCGGTCGGACAACGTGTTCGGCCCCTATGAGACAATGCCGGACAACCCGCTGCTGACTTCGGATCAGAACGATCTGACCGCCATCCAGAAATGCGGCCACGGTTCCTTTGTGGAAACGCAGAACGGTGAATGGTACATGGCACACCTGTGCTCCCGCCCGAACTCTGCCCGCGGCAGCCTGCTGGGGCGCGAAACAGCGCTGCAAAAAATCACCTGGCAGGATGGCTGGCCGCGGCTGGCCTGCGGCGGAAAAATTGCCCAAAACGCCGTGCCCGCCCCAAAAGATTTGCCAGAAGTGGAGCTGCCCGCAATGGCGGAACAGGATGACTTTGACGTTCCGGCCCTTGCCCCCGGCTATGCCACGCCGCGCACCCCGCTGGGCGATTGTGTGAACCTGACCGTCCGCCCCGGCTGGCTGCGGCTGACCGGGCAGGAATCCATGAACTCGCTGCACCATGTCACCCTGGTGGCCCGCCGCCAGCAGGAGCACGAAATGCAGGCCGAGACCCGCATGGACTTTGCCCCCGTCTGCCCGGAGCAGATGGCCGGTTTTACCTACTGTTATGACAGCATGAACTTCTACCTGCTGGGCAAGACCTGCGCCGAGGATGGTACCCCGGTGCTGGAACTGTTAAAAAGCGATACTGGTGTGGTGGAAGATGTGTGCGACCCTGTTCCCGTGCCGGATGGCACGCTGGACTTTAAGCTGACCACCACCCCGGACGGCGGCATGGCGCAGTTCTATTACCGCCAGCCGCAGGGGGAGTGGCAGTCCATCGGCCCGGCCTGCCCCACCGATATTTTGACGGACGAGCACTGCCGCGGTTTTACCGGGGCGCATGTGGGTGTGTATGTCCACGATATGGCAGGGCTGCATAACCATGCCGATTTTGATTATCTGAACGTACATTTTGAGAGGTGAGCTCCCATGATGCAGGCAAACACCGGCGTCCGGTTTGAAACCAAAGACCCGCTGCTTTCCCAACTGGTCAAACAGGCGGAAGAAAAGTGCCGCCTGAACATTAAAAACTTTGGCGGCGACCCCGTTCTGGTTGAGGGCGGCGGCTATGAAAAAATCTGGCTGGAAACCCAGCCCATGGGCGGCGCAATGTATGCCAGCCGTGATTTTGCTACCGGCCTGAACAACAGCCTGATGTTTATGCGCCACCAGCGTGCGGACGGGCGGATTCCCGGCAGCATTGCGGTGATTGATGGCAAAGTGGTGCCGCAGTTCAACAAGTTCCAGGGCTTCTGCTTCCCGGAACCGGCGCTGGATCTTTACTATCTGGGCGGCAAGGATGCCGAATACCTGGCCCAGCTGGCCAAAACGCTGGAAGCGTTTGACGCCTACCTGTGGCGTGTACGCGATTCCGATGGGGACGGCTGCCTGGAGACTTGGTGCAAGTACGATACCGGCGAAGACCACGCCATGCGTTACGCCGATGCCCCCGACCCGTGGGAGGAGGAAACCCCGCCCCAAGGCTGCACAGCGGTGCCCATTGCCTCGATGGATGTGATGAGCTACTCATATGCCTGCCGCGAAACATTGGCGGAAATTGCACGAATCAGCGGCGATGCCGAGGCACAGGCCCAGTGGGCCGCCAAGGCCAAAGCCGTGCAGGACAAGATGGTGAGCTACCTGTGGGACGATGCCCGCGGCGCGATGTTTGACCGCGACAAAAACCACAACCAGATGCCCACCCTGATCCACAACACGCTGCGCTGCATGTATTGGCACAGCCTGCCGGATGCTTTGGCGGAGCGCTTTGTCAAGGAGCACCTGCTGAACCCGCAGGAGTTCTGGACCAAAATGCCGCTGCCCAGCGTGGCCGCCAACGACCCGCTGTTCCGCAACGTGACCACCAACAACTGGAGCGGCCAGGCTGAAGCGCTGACCTATCAGCGTGCCATCCGTGCGCTGGAAAATTACGGCATGTATGAGCTGATTCCCCAACTGGGGCAAAAGCTGATGCAGGCCATTGGCCCCCAGTGCCGCTTTGTGCAGCAGTATGACCCCTTTACCGGCGAACCTTCGGTCATCTGTGAACCTGGCCAGCCCCGCAGGATGCTTACGGCCCGGCTATGCTCTCGGTGCTGGAATACACCGCCCGCATGTACGGCGTAAGCCTGGTGCGGGATACCGTGGTGTGGGGCACCTGCCCGCTGGAATGCCGCTATACCCAAGCCCTGAACGGCCGCAGCTGGGAGATCGTGAACAGTGGTCACGAGGCGGAAGCCTTTGTGGATGGCCGCAAGGTGTTCACCGCTGGCCCCGGCCTGCGCATTACCACCGACCTGGATGGCAATATTCTGGGCACGGCCCGCTACCTGCCGGATGCAGACCCCGCCCAGGTGACGCCGCAATAAACATTATATAATAAGGAAGCGAACACGATGGAATACCTGTATCCCGGTGGGCTGGCCAAAGCCATTACGTTCAGTTATGATGACGGCCAGGTATATGACCGCCGCCTGATCGAAATTTTTAACCAGGCGGGCTTCAAGGGAACCTTCCACCTGAACTCCGGCAACCTGGATAAGGACGGCTATGTGCAAAAGGCCGAGCTGCCTACCCTGTACGCCGAGCACGAAATTGCCTGCCATGGCGTGACCCACCGCCACCCGCGCCAGATGAACCAGACTGAATGGCTGCGGGAAGTGTGGCAGGACCGCCTGACGCTGGAAGAACTGACCGGCGGTATTGTGCAGGGCATGAGCTATGCCTTTGGCGAATACTACCCCGAACAGGTGGAAGCGCTGTGCGCCATGGGCATCCAGTACAGCCGCACGGTGGAAAGCACCGGAAGTTTTGCCCTGCCGCAGGAGCTGCTGCGCTGGAAACCCACCTGCCACCACAATGATAAACTGCTGGAACGCGCAGAAAAGTTTTTGCATGTTCCGGGATATGAAAAAAAAATGCCGCTGTTTTATATCTGGGGCCACAGCTTTGAATTTGAGCGCGAAAACACCTGGCCCCTGATGGAGCAGCTGGCAGAAAAGCTGCACGGCGCACAGGATATCTGGTATGCCACCAATGGCCAGATTGCAGATTACCTGACCGCGCTGCGCAGCACGCGCGAAAGTGCAGACGGCAAGCGGCTGTATAACCCGTCGGCACAGCCCATCTGGTTTGTGGCCGATGGCAAGATGCGCGTTGCAGAGCCGGGTAAGTTCTGCGAAATTTAAGGCAACACCGCACAATTCCCGCCTGACGGCTAAGCACCGCCCGGCGGCTGCGGCACGGCATCTGCGTTGCCAAAATGCTCGATAAGACACAAAGTATTATCTGCGCTTTTGGCTTGGCAGCTGCCGCACCTCGCTCGCCGTATCGGCACTTAGAATTATGCGGTATTGCCTTAAGAAGCTGTTTTATCATCATTGCGTACCAGATAAAGCCGGTGCGCAATGATGACAAAAAATAGCTTCTAAGGTGTATCGAAAAATGAAAAACAACGATTACCTGTGAAGATTATCTGGGCTTTCGGCCCAGCTGATACACCCTGAATACTCCCCAAGGAGGCCAACCATGATTTATGATATTTTGCAATATGCTGCCGTGGGTGATGGCACCACAAACGATGGCCCTGCCATCCAGAAAGCCATTGATGCCTGCGCGGCAGCCGGCGGCGCCGAGTGCTGGTGCCGGGCGGCCATATTTACAAATGCGGTTCCATTTTGCTGCACAGCCATGTGGAGCTGCACCTGGAGCACGGCTCCCGCCTGAAAGCCAGCGAAAACAAAGAGGACTTCTTGGAAGTGGAAGCTGCCTACCGCGACCATTACCGCGATACATCGCTCAAAGTGCCCTCTACGAAAACTGCGAATATGACGGTGAGCCGAAGAATTATTTCATTATGGCTAAGGATGCCGAGGATGTCTGCATCAGCGGCAGCGGCGTAATCGATGGCTCCGAAGAAAACTTTTACGGCGAGATCGATCATAACTTTATTGAGGGAACCTATTACCCGCGCATTCCCATGCTGCTGATGAAAGGTGTGCAGCACCTGACCATCCGTGAAGTCACCCTGACCCGCAGCGCGTTCTGGACCGTGCATATGGTGGGCTGCCAGGATGTGCTGATCGATGGCATCCGCATTTTGAATAACCTGAAAATGGTCAACTGCGACGGCATTGATCCCGACCACTGCCGCAATGTGCGCATCAACAATTGCCATATTGAATCCGCCGATGACTGCATCGTGTTCAAGACCACTGAGAAAAATGCATATCTTGGCCCGTGTGAGAACATTGTGGTTTCCAACTGTACGCTGACCTCCACCAGTGCCGCTATCAAGTTTGGCACCGAGAGCGTTTCGGACTTCCGCAATATTACCGTCACCAACTGCGTTATCTCCCGCACTAACCGCGGCATCTCTCTGATGCTGCGTGATGGCGGCAACATTGAAAACGTGACCTTTGCCAACCTGCACATCAACACCCGCATGTTCTCTGACCAGTGGTGGGGCGAAGCCGAAGCCATCTGTGTGACGGCGGTGGACCGCAAACAGGGCAACAGGGCGGGGCATATCCGCAATGTACATTTTGAAAACATTAACTGCAGCGGCGAAAACGGCATTTTCCTGCACGGAAGCGAGGGCAACAGCCTGGAAGATATCTCGTTCCGCCACATCCGGGTGGACATCCGCAAGCAGACCGCATGGCCCATTGACCATTGGGACCTGCGCCCCAGCGAGGTGCCCGGCATGATTCCCGGAAAAGTGAATGGCTTTACCTGCGTACATGGCAAAAACATCCGCTGCGAGGACGTCGTTATCCGCAAAGACAGCTCTATGGACCCGTGGTTCGATCAGGATTTCTGCTGGCAGGACACCGAGAATGTGACTGTGGTAAAGTGATGATATACAGCGGCAAAATGCCTGTTTGGCGGCCGTAAGCCGCTGTTAATATTCAAAAAGTATTCCCGCGGGAGCGCTCCGTCCGCCCACGGGCAGGGGCCGCAGGCAGCAAAAGCGCCTGCGGCCCTTTTGCTACCCGTCGGGCGGCCAAGGACGCTATCTCTTACATATGGGGATTGGGTTATTGCATATTTGTACTGCGGTAAGGTTTCTCCACGGCGGGGGCGTTACAAACTTGACAATTTATACCAACCTTTCCCATGCCGCAAAATTGCCCCCAAAATTATCCGCCCAACCCGTGACAGAAAAACTGGAATCCGCTATAATAGGGGTAACCGCAAATCCACATTGCAGGCAACTGCAAGAAAGGGAACCCGATGAACCAAACAACAGCAAACGCCGCAGCCCTTGCGCTGGTTGGCGCACTGGCATTGCAGCTGGCCGCCTGCGGCACGGCGCAGCAGTCTGCCCCCGGACAGGCATCCACTCAGCCGGAACCCGTTACCCTGACCATGAGCTGGTGGGGGGACGATGCCCGCACTGAAACCTACCAGCAGGCCATCCAGGCATTTGAGGCAAAACTGCAATATATTACGGTAGAAACCATCTACGGCACCACCGCTGACGAGGATCAAACCGCCGATGTGATGCAGGTGGACTGGACCTGGCCGGGCCAAAATGCTGACCAGTTTGTTGACCTGAACGAATATAGCGATGTGATCGATCTGGAGCAGTTCAGCCAGAGTGCGCTGGATGCCTGCACAGTGGATGGCGCTTTGCTGGCTGTGCCAATGTCGGTGACAGGCCGCATTTTTATTGGAATACCTGCACTTTTGAACAGGCAGGGATCGATGCGCCCAAAACCTATGAGGAGCTGCTGACCGCAGGCAACACCTTCCGCGAGGTGCTGGGGGAGGAATATTACCCCCTGGCCATGGATGCAGCCGCCCGCATGAACCTGATGGTCAGTTATCTGGAATCTACCACTGGCAAAGCGTGGGTGGTGGATCGCCAGCTGCAATATTCGGCAGACGAGATCAAAGCCGGGCTGGAATTTTTGCAGGCGCTGGAAGAAAACCATGTCATGCCCACCCTTGCCGCCCAGCAGACAAACGGGACGCTGGACCAGACCCCCATGTGGCAGAACGGCCAGTACGCCGGTACCTTTGCCTGGGATGCCGACGCAGAAACCTACCGCAGTGCGTTAAAAAATGCCAGCGGCTTTTTGGTAGGGGATGAGATCGCCTTTGGCGGGCAGGCCAACGGCGAATTTTCTAAAGTATATCTGGCCCTTGCCATCAACAGCAGCTGCCAGCACCCGAAAGAAGCGGCGATTCTGGTCAACTTTTTGCTGAACGAGGATATGGGTGCTTCCATCATGGGCACTGCCTGCGGTTTGCCGGATTCCGTCACTGGCCGTGCGGGCGCCACAGCGGCAGGCCTGGTGAACCCGCTGGTGGTGGAAGCCAACAACCGCATGATGGCTTTTGTGGATTTCCCACTTGACCCCACATTTGAAAGCCCGGTTCTGGCCGCTGTGCCGGACGGCTTGTACGCCGCCGTATTGACTGCCTGCAGCAACGGAGAGCTGACAACAACCCAGGCCGCCGAACAGCTGGCGGAGGGGATAACGGCTATGCTGGATAGAACCGTGGCGGAATAAGCGGCTAAAAGAGCAAGGCAATATCATTCTATCATGCCGCAAGCGTGAAAAGTGTTTGTAGGGGACGATGCTTGCTGTCCCGATGACACTACCAGATAAAAATAAAACTCTCCCTCTGGCCATGCCGGGTTGATCCCGTATATCTGGCCGCCGAGGGAGAGTTTTTTCTTTTTATTTCTTGAAAGTGGGAAAACTGTTTGAAACAAAATAAGAATATGCGCTTGTACGTACTTCTAAAGCGTAAAGCAAACATACTTTACAAACGATATATCGACAAAAACACTGCAAAGAAATGACCCGCCAACCGGCCCCTACACAAAGCACCTTTTGTAAAAGACTTTGCACGGCCAACTCTGCTATTTTGCTGTCTTCGCATCCTCCCGATCCATCCGTTTCAGCTCCGGCAAAACGGTAATCAGCATTACAATAAAGCACAAACTGCCGCCGATCACGTTGGAAACCGGCTCCGCAGCAAACACGCCATCGGTGCCCATGCCAAAAGCATAAGGCAGCAGGTAGGTGAACGGCACCACAATGATGACCTTGCGCAGCAGCGAGAAAAAACACCGCGTGGCGGCGCTTGTTCAGCGATTTGAACACTGTCTGGCCCACATATTGCAGCAGCATAAAACCAAAGGTGGAAAAATACAGCTTCATGGCGGGGATGGTATCCGCCTGCAGGGTGGGATCGCTGCTGAAAATGGAGATGAGAAAGTGCGGTGCCAACAGAATGACCGCCCAGATCGTAAGGGTGTATACCAAAGCCATCAGGGCCATGGAGACGGCGGCGCGCAGCACCTGCGGGGGCGGCGTGCGCCGTAATTGTAGCTGATAATGGGGGAAGAGCCCTCGGTAATGGCGTAAATCGGCGTTTCCACCATCTGGCGCACGCTGGAAATGATCGTCATGACCGAGATGTACACATCGCCGCCGGTCACGGACAGCACATTGTTGCAGCAGATCGTCACCACGCTGTTGGTCAGCTGCATGATGAAGCCCGCTGTGCCAAGGCTGACGATATCGCCGATGCAGCGCCTGTTGGCGGGCAGCTGACGCAAGGGCAGCGGCTGCACGCGGTATTCCGACTTGCAGCGCAGGAAATACACCACAAACGCCGCCGAAAGCAGCTGCGAAAGCACCGTGGCAGCCGCCGCGCCGCGGATGCCCATGCCCAACACAAAGATAAACACCGGGTCCAGCACCAGGTTGGCCGCTGCGCCGATCACCACGCTGAGCATACCGGCTGTGGCATAGCCCTGCGCATTGATGAACGGGTTCAGCCCTGTTGTGAGCATGGAAGGGTAGGTGCCCAGCAAGTACAGCATCAGGTACGGCAGCGCATACTGCAATGCTTCCGGCGAAGCACCGAATAAGACCAGAATGGGCCGGGCAAACAGCAGGCCAATGACCATCAATACACCGGCGCAGCACAACAACAGCGTGCAGGCCAGGTTCAAAATCAGCCCGGCACGGGCCTTATCCCCGCTGCCGCGGGCGATGGCGAACAACGGTGCGCCGCCGCTGCCGAACAAATTACTGAACGCCGTAATAATGACAATAATGGGGAAGCAAAGCCCCACCGCGCCCAGCGCCGCCGTGCCGATATCCGGGATGCGCGCAATATAAATGCGGTCCACAATGTTATACAGCAGGTTCAGCACCTGCGCCACCAACATGGGCAGCGCTGCTTTCAAGATGTTTTGTGCAATGCCGCCGTGTTCAAAGTCGATCTGCCGCATGGGGAATGGTTCATCCTTTCCGTTTTCACAATACCAGTTTCAAGTATAGCATAAAGCACCCGCAGATACAAAAAAAATCCCCGCACAAGGCCGCATTGAAGTGACCCCAAAAAGTTAGACAATATTCTGAAGTAAAATTGTTCAAGCAGCCGAAAGGGCTTGCTGTCTGTGAATTGCAGGCGGCAAGCCCTTTAACTTTGCCTTGATGCGGCGGTTGTTGTAGTAATCCAGATATGCAACGAGTTCCTGCTTGAAGTGTTCCATGGAGCGGAACTCCTGCAAATACAGCAGCTCACTTTTTGAGCAGTCCGAAGAAATTCTCTATCACGGCGTTGTCCAGGCAGTTGCCTTTACGGCTCATGCTCTGCCGGACGCCCTTCTCGCGGAGCATCCGCTGATACCGCTTATGCTGGTATTGCCAGCCCTGGTCAGAATGAAGGATCAACCCGGTTCCATCCGGTATCTTCTCAAAAGCCTTATCCAGCATAGTCGTAACCATACTCAGAACAGGATGGTCAGAGATGGTATAGCTGACCAGATCGCTGCTGCACAGATCAAGGATGGGCGAGAGATAGAGCTTCTCGCCAAACAAACTGAACTCTGTCACATCGGTGACCCATTTCTGATTTGGCTGTCCGGCATGGAAATCCCGGTTCAACAGATTCGGCGCAATTTTCCCAATTTCACCTTTATAAGAACGATACTTTTTCATCCTGACATGGCAAACTAAACCCAGCTCCTTCATAAGCCGCTGGACAGTCTTGTGATTCAGGAGAAAATTGCGCTTGTGAAGTTCTGTTGTAATGCGGCGATAGCCGTATCTTCCTTTTGTTTTCGTGGTAGATGGCCGTGATCTCCGCTTTGACAGCTTTATACTTATCTGAACTGTTCATCCGCTTCAGATGGTAGTAAAAGGTCGCACGGGGCAGTTGAGCGATGGAGAGGAGAATATCCAGAGAATGTCTTTGCCTCAGCTTTTGAACTACCTGCGTTTTCTGCGCTGGCGTCGCTCGTCTTCCAAAACCAAGGCTTGCAAGTTTTTTAGGTAATCGTTCTCCGCACGCAGTCTCTGCACTTCGGCTAGCAGATCTTCTTCCACCTGCTTCGGCAACTGCTTTGGCGGACGGCCTTTGCTGCTGCGGCCACGCCGTTCGATGGCTAACCCTTCCGGCCCTTCTTCCAGATAAATGCGTTCCCAACGCTCTATAATTTTATGGTCGTTAATTCCAAATTCCTGCATCGCTGCATAGATACTCAGATGTTCTTTTTTCCATGGTTTCTACAACCATTCTCTTGAATTCCGGCGTATATCGTTTGTTTGGTACTCCTTTTGGCATAGCAAAACACCCCACTTGTTAAATAGTATATCATACTGTCTAACAAATGGGGTGCTGTTCACATAACGCAGCCTGTGCGGGGAATTTTTCTCAGCCGGAAGCTTCGGATCTCCGGCTCCACGGCTTCCACTTCTTTGATCATAATCTCGTTGCCCTGCAGCAGGTGGGTATGGGGGCTTTGGCAGTGGGGGCAGGTGCGGCCATGGGGCACGGTGGGGGTACTGCTGGCCGCAGTCTTCGCACAGGGTAATGGCGGGGATCTGCTCCCCGGTCACCGCGGCACCGGGCAAAATCTCTGATTTGGCGGCGGCCCATTTCCAGCAGTCCTGCAGGTAGCTTTCCACCACGCCGGAAACCTCGCCTAATTGCAGTGTTACCCGCTGGATGCGGGCAACGTGGTTTTCTTTGGCCACATCCTCCACCGTGCGGATGATGTGGAACACAATGCCAAGTTCGTGCATTTACTTATCCTTTTTGCCGAAGCGGATCTTCATTTCACGCTTGATCATATAAGGCAGAATAGCCTTGAATTTATCCTCCGAACGCACCATCCTACTGCATTCGGGAAGCTCCCGGTTCAGATGGATGGCGTCGAACTCGCACTTGGTGGTGCAAAGCCCGCAGCCGATGCACTTGTTGGGGTCCACTACGCTGGCACCGCAGCCCAGGCAGCGGGCTGTTTCGGTTTTTACCTGCGCTTCGGTCAGGGTCAGGTGGGCATCCCGGAAAGAACGGTGCGCGTCGATGGCATCATCCATTCCGGCGCCTGGCGGGGTGCGCGGTCATAATCGCCAAGGGCCAGATTGGTTTTATCCAGCTCATAAAAATCGCGGCGGTTACGGCCGATGGTCAGGCTGGTGTTGGGCTGCACAAAACGGTGGATGGAGATGGCGCCCTGCTTGCCTGCGGCAATCGCATCAATAGCAAAGCGCGGGCCGGTGTACACATCGCCGCCCACAAAGATATCCGACTGGGCAGTCTGGTAAGTCATGGCATCGGCCACAGCGCCCTGGCCGCGGCCAAGTTGCACGGCTTCGCCATCCAGCAGGTTGCCCCACCGGATGCTCTGGCCAATGCTCAGCACAACATTGTCACACGGCAGGGTAGTCGTCACGCTTTCATCATAGGTGGGGGCAAAGCGGCCCTCGGCATCGTACAGGCCGGTGCATCTTTTCAGCACCACGCCGCACACATGGCCGTCCTTTGTCAAAAATTCCTTGGGGCCGTACCCGCAGCGGATGGCAGTGCCCTCTTCCTCTGCCTCGGCGATCTCTTCAGCGGAAGCGGGCATCTTTTCCCGCGGTTCCAGGCAGACCATCGTTACATCGCTGGACCCGCAGCGCAGGGCAACGCGGGCGGCATCAATGGCAACATTGCCGCCGCCGATCACCACGGTTTTGCCGGTCATTTTGTGGCTTTCGTCCCCGCCCACAGTGCGCAGCAGCGCAACGGCGGTCTGGATGCCCGCAGCGTCCTCGCCGGGAACCCCTGCCGTGCGGCCGCCCTGGCAGCCGATGGCGAGATAGAACGCCTTGTACCCCTGGGCGCGCAGCTGGGCAAGGGTAACGTCCTTGCCAACTTCCACACCGCAGCGGATGGTAACACCCAGCTCCCGCAGGATGTCAATTTCCGCATCAATCACATCTTTTTCCAGCTTAAAGCTGGGGATGCCGTACCGCAGCATGCCGCCAGGGTGTTCGTTTTTCTCAAATACAGTCGGGCGGTAGCCCTGCAGCGCACGGCCAGGAAGTACGCGCAGGAAAGCCCGGCCGGGCCGCCGCCGATGATTGCAATTTTTGCGGCCACGGCCCCTCGCAAAGAGGGCTGCACCACCGGCGGAACATAGCGGTGGGCGGCGTTCAGGTCCTGCTGGGCAATAAATTTCTTCACCTCGTCGATGGCGACGGCCTGATCCACGGTGCCGCGGGTGCAGGCGTCCTCACAGCGGCGGTTGCACACGCGGCCGCATACGGCGGGGAAGGGATTCTCTTTTTTTATAAGCGCCAGCGCGTCGGTGTAGCGGCCTTGCGCGGCCATTTTCAGGTAGCCCTGCACGGCGATGTGCGCGGGGCAGGCCGTTTTGCAGGGGGCCGTGCCGGCGTCGTAGCAATTGATGCGGTTGTTGTCGCGGTAATCGACATCCCATTTTTCCGGGCCCCACTTCACGGCGTCGGGCAGCTCCTGCCGGGGATATTCCACCGGGCCGTTTTGGGTGCACAGCTTTTGCCCCAGCTTGACGGCGCCCGCGGGGCAGTATTCCACACAGCGGCCGCAGGCAACGCAGTTTTCGGTTTTCACCTTCGCTACATAGGCCGAACGGCTCATATTGGGCGTGTTGAACAGCTGGCTGGTGCGCAGGGCGTTGCAGATGTTGACGTTGCAGTTGCAGATGGCAAAAATTTTGTTCTCGCCGTCAATGTTGGTGATCTGGTGCACAAAACCGTTGTCCTCGGCGCGCCGCAGGATCTCCAGCACCTCGTCGTAAGTAACATAATGGCCCTTTTTGGTCTCCACCAGATAATCGGCCATATCGCCCACGCCGATGCACCAGTCCTCCGGGTCGTCGGCGCAGCCCTCGCCCATGCGGGCGCGGGACATGCGGCAGGAGCACGGGCTGGCCGCGTACTTGCCTTCGTATTTTTTCAGCCAGTGGGAAATGTGCTCGATATCCAGCGAGTGGTTTTCGGTCTCGATGGCTTTTTCCACGGGGATGACGTGCATCCCGATGCCCGCGCCGCCCGGCGGAACCATGGCGGTGATGTGCTCCAGGGGCAGGAAGGTCATGCGCTCAAAAAAGGCGGTCACTTCGGGGTGGTCGGCAATCTGCTGTTTGTTCATGTTAAAGAACTCGGCGCTGCCGGGCACAAACATGGGCAGAATGTACTGTTTTTCGCGGCGGGGGTTCTCCCAGTTGTACTCCAGCAGGCCCACGCAACTCATCTGGTACAGCAGCGGTTCCAGCTCTTCGGCGGGCTTGCCCGTGGCTTTTTCCAGTTCCGGCAGGGTCATTGGCTGGCGCACCTTCATTTTCCGGGCAACATCCGCCATTTCGTCAGTCACAATGCTGGCCAGACCCCAATATTCGGGGTCCTCTACCGTCAGGCGGCGCAGCTTGGCGGGCACACGGTCGGTGATCATCTGCCCCAGCTTCATAATTTTTTCCCCGCGGCTTTGTGTCCTTGGGGATCTTGAACGGCAGCTTGCTTTCGTCCAGTGGGAAAGCGGTCGGTTCGCTCATGGCTTGCTCCTTTTATTGCTCTGTGCATGTTCTGCTTCGTTTGCATTGCTTTGCAGGCGGTCCGGGTTTGCTGTGCCCTTATGCCTGCCACGCTTTCACCTGCTCCCGCAGCCAGTCGGCCCATTCGTCCACGCCCTCGCCCGTCTTGGCGCAGATGGGGATGACCCTGGCGTTCGGGTTGCGCATGGCGATATATTCCCGGCATTTGTCCATATCGAAATCAAAATACGGCAAAACGTCAATTTTGTTGATAAGAACCACGTCGCACACCTGAAACATCAGGGGGTACTTCAATGGCTTATCGTCCCCTTCGGGCACGGATAGGATCATCGCGTTTTTCACCGCACCGGTGTCAAACTCTGCCGGGCAGACCAAGTTGCCCACGTTTTCCAGCACCACAAGGTCCACATCCTGGGGGCCAAGGCCCTCCAGCCCCTGGCGAGTCATCTCGGCATCCAGGTGGCACATGCCGCCGGTGTGCAGCTGGATGGCTTTTGCCCCGGCAGCGGCAATGGCTTTGGCGTCCACATCGGAATCAATGTCCGCTTCCATCACACCGATGCGCAGCTCATCTTTCAGCGCGGCAATGGTGCTGCGCAGGGTGGTGGTTTTGCCGCTGCCCGGTGCGCTCATCAAATTCAGCAGAAAGATCTTTTTTCTCTTTCAGGCTCTGCCGCAGCTGGGCGGCCTGTTCATCATTGGAAGCAAAAATGCTCTGTTTTACTTCCAGAATTTTCACGTTGTCCATGGGGGTGCTCCTTACATGTGTTTATCGCGGTATACTCTTGTTAGCAGTTTAACATCCGGGTGGCGAAAGCGCAATGTTAAACGGAGATTTTGGTATTCCCGCCAAATTGGGCAAAAAGCAGGCAGAATGACGGAACGCCGCCACACTGCCTGCAGGGAAAGATAAGGGCAATACCGCATAATTCTAAGTGCCGATACGGCGAGCGAGGTGCGGCAGCTGCTAAGCCAAAAGCGCAGATAATACTGGATGTCTTATCGAGCATTTTGGCAACGCAGATGCCGTGCCGCAGCCGTCGGAGCGGTGATTAAGCCGCAAGGCGGGAATTGTGCGGTGTTGCCTAAGGTTTTATAAAAAGCGGGGGGGATCAATTCCATGCAAAAGTTGCCATGCCGTAAATATAAATGAACGCAATGGCGGCGGGCACCACAAAGCGGAAGATCGGCTTCATCCAGGGCTGCACTTTTAAGCCTTTGCCGGTGTTGGCCTCCTGAACAAAAAGCGTCCCACCCCCAACCGAAAGAGTTGCAGCAGAACAGCGCCAATACCAGTGAACCCAGCGGCAAAATGTTATTGGAAACAATGAAATCCCACAGATCCAGCCAGGCCGTGCCCGCGGCAAACGGCTGGAAATGCAGTACGCTGTAGCCCAGCGCGGTGGTCAGCGCCAACAGAAAGATGCCCACGCCACACAGCAAAGCGCCCTTGGGGCGGCTTAACCCGGTCAGCTCCCGCACCATGGCAAGGATGTTTTCGCACACGCCCAACACGGTGGAAAGTGCGGCAAACACCATGAACAAAAAGAATAGCGTGCCCCACCAGCGGACCCCGGTCATGTTGTTGAACACGGTAGCCATGGTATCAAACAGCAGGCTGGGCCCGGCGTTCACTTCCAGCCCATAGGTAAAGCAGGCGGGGAACATGATGATGCCGGCCAGCACCGCAACCAAAGTATCCAGCACAATAATGTGGACGGATTCCCCCATCAGGGAGTGTTCTTTTTCAATGTAGCTGCCAAAAAAATCGCCATGCCGCCCATGCCAACGGAAAGGGTAAAGAACGCCTGGTTCATGGCGCCCACCACAACGCTGCCATCGATCTTTCCAAAATCCGGCACCAGGTAAAATTTCAAGCCTTCTGCCGCGCCCGGCAGGCAGGCTGTGCACCGCCAGCACCAGCATCAGCACCAACAGGGCCAGCATCATATATTTGGTAATGCGCTCCAGCCCGCCCTGCAGGTTAAAGCTTAAAATGGCAAATGCTACCACAACGGTCACCAGCAAAAACACCACATTCACCGTGGGGTTCGTAATCATCTGGGTAAATCCGAAATCTGCGTTTTGGCCGGTAAGGAACTTGATGAAATAATAGATGATCCACCCGGTCACCACGGTGTAAAATGCCATCAGGGCAATGTTGCCAATCAGGCTGGCAATGCCGAAAATGCCCCACTTGCAGCCGGGCTTTTCCAACTTCTGGTACATGCGGATAGGGCTGGCCTGCGCTGCACGCCCAACGGAAAATTCCATCGTCATGGCGGGCAGACCCAGCACGACCAGACAAATAATGTACAGCAGCATAAAGCTGCCGCCGCCATTTTGCCCGCACATCCACGGGAATTTCCACACATTTCCGCAGCCAATGGCGCAGCCGGCGGAAAGCATAATGAAGCCAAGCCGGCTTCCAAGCTGTTCACGATTCTTCATAAACTTATATTGTTTTCTCCCATTTTTATTTGTGCTGCCGCGCGGGAAAAGGCAGCGGCCCGCACGGCAGCATAGATAACCGCTACCATATTAAATCCATATTAGCTTACCACACTGCCATGCCAACTGCAAGCGATTTAAAGTTGTAAACCGACAAAATACAAAAACGCGCCCCGCGGCCATCCGTTCTTTGCCCAAAGCCGATGCCGCGCAGGTGCCCATTGTTGCCATGACGGCCAACGCCTTTGCCAAGGATATGCAGCCGGCCAAAACCGCCGGTATGAACGAGCATGCCGCCAAGCCGCTGGATATGAAACGCTTGTGTGAGATTTTGCACCGGCGGCTGTAACGGACGCCAGAACATAGGAAGGCGCTTTTGAAGAAATTCGGCAGAAACAATATAAACAGCACCTTGCGCTTTTTGGATGCAAGCGGGTGCAAATCCCGCACGATCTCGTCACTGTGATAAGGGAGTTTACCGCCAGGGTGCAGCTGCACCGGTCACTGGAACGTATGTTCCGGGAAGGCGGCGGTAGGCTGTTGAGCTTTCAGCCAGGAAACCTGCCCGCTGTTGGTACGGGGGCGCAAGCCCCAGATCACGAGGAATTGTTGTACCCAAAAAGCCTGAAAAAACTGAAAAGGGCCTTTTTGCTTTGCCGTCCCGCACAGCAGAAAGGCCCCTTTTGTTTTGCCGGGCACTCTTTCCTGTACAGCTTCTGTTCAGCAAAAATTCCTGTATGTTTTTCAAAAACATAGGAAAAAGGAACGAAAAAAATGAAAAACGCACCATCCACAAAGCCCGCTGCCGCTGCTGACCGCACTGGCTCTGGCCCTCTGCGCCGGTGTACTGACCGGTGCGGCATCCGACAGCATGGTCACCACTGCTTCCAGCCGGCAGGCTGCTGCCAGCAGCACCCGCTGAAAGTTTCCGGACGAGGAGATGCAGACGAAGTGGCCGCAAAGAAATGTGCAGACCTGATCGATGCCATCTATGTGCAGGAGCGCACCGATGAGACCGACGCCCAGTGCGAAGCTGCAAAGGCAGGCATGGGACACCCTGACCGATACCCAGAAAGAGCTGGTGGAAGGCGAGAACGCTGACCCCGACTACTTTGGCCGCAATACCGGCGATGCCAACCTGGACGATTCCCGCAATGAGGATGAGATCGGCGAAAACGAACTGCTGGTCGTCAGCTTTGGCACCTCCTTCAACAGCAGCCGCGTGGCAGATATCAAGGGCATCGAGGATGCCCTGCAGGTCGCTTACCCGGATTGGTCCGTCCGCCGCGCTTTCACCGCACAGATCATCATCAACCATGTGCAGGCCCGCGATGGCGAGAAAATCGATAACATGAAGCAGGCTCTGGACCGCGCTGTTGCCAACGGCGTTAAGAACCTGGTTGTTCAGCCTACTCACCTGATGCACGGCGCTGAGTACGACGAAATGATGCGAATGCTGTGAACGAGTACGCGGATAAGTTCGAAAGCGTTGCCATTGCTGAGCCCCTGCTGGGCGAAGTTGGCGCTGACGCTACCGAAATCAACGCTGATAAGGAAGCTGTTGCCACTGCCATCACCACCGAGGCTGTTGCCGCCGCTGGTTATGATGACGCCGCCGCTGCCGCCGCCGCTGGCACTGCTTTTGTGTTCATGGGCCACGGCACTTCCCACACCGCAAAGATCAGCTACAGCCAGATGCAGATGACCATGCAGACCCTGGGCTATGACAATGTGTTCATTGGCACTGTTGAGGGCGAGCCGGAAGACACCGCCTGCGAGGCTGTGATCGAAAAGATCAAAGGAAGCCGGTTACACCAAGGTTGTCCTGCGCCCCCTGATGGTGGTTGCCGGTGACCATGCCAACAACGATATGGCTGGCGATGACGCAGATTCCTGGCTGAGCCAGTTCAAGGCCGCCGGCTGCTTTGACAGCGTGGATACCCAGATTGCCGGTCTGGGCGAAATTGCTGATGTGCAGCAGATCTACATTGACCATACCAAGGCCGCTATTGATTCCCTGAATGGCTGATTTATGATGCATACTGCCCGGAAGGATCAACGTCTTTTCGGGCAGCTTTTGTTTTGTGCGGGCCGGGGGAAACGCTGTGCGCCAAAATGGGGCTGCGCTGCGGCTGTGCCGCGTCCCCACGCTTTTCTTTGAATCTTTAGGGCAATACCGCATAATTCTAAGTGCCGATACGGCGAGCAGTTTATCATCGCTGCTAAGGCCAAAAGCGCAGATAATACTGGATGCTGCAAAGGCGAGCGCCGCCAGTGGCGGAAACAGCGAACCGAAGCAGGGGCAGCGGTCGCAGAGTGCGAGGGGCTTTGCCCCCGAAGCACGATGCGGGTACTGCAACCCGACATTATCGAGCATTTTGGCAACGCAGATGCCGCCGCAGCCGCCGAAGCGGTGCTTAAGCCGCTAGGCGGGGAATTGTGCGGTGTTGCCTTAGCCCCCCAGTCTCGCCAAACCATGCAGTGCCCCCGCCAACCTAAAAACATTGCAACACTCTTCCGGGCTGGCAATACACGGGGCAAATGACCGCGGGCGGGCAATGCTCGCCCCTGCGACGCAATTTTCTGTTATCCTTTCTTATTATATTTTATTCTATCATTTCAATTTTTTACAATGCGAGGTAACACCCAATGAAACAAAATCGTGTAATTTCCGGCGCTGTGGCCGCCCTGGTGCTGGCCGCTCTGCTGGCTGGTTGCGGCTCCCCCGCATCCGGCGCTTCTTCCGCTGACTCTACCCCCGCTGCCACCGAGGCTGCCGGCAGTGAAGCCAACGCCCCCACCGCAGAACCCCAGACCGAAGCTGCTCTGCCGGACGGCGTGTATACCGCCGAATTTGAAACCGACAGCAGTATGGTGCACGCCAACGAAGCCTGCGATGGCAAGGGGCACCCTGACCGTCGCCGATGGCAAAATGACCTTCCATGTCAGCCTGGCATCGAAAAAGATCGTCAACCTGTACCTGGGCACTGCCGAGGATGCCCCCAGCCACGAAAGCGACTGGCTGCAGCCCACCACCGATACTGTGACCTATTCCGACGGCACCAGCGATGAAGTGTACGGCTATGATATTCCGCTGGACGCTGTGGATACCGACTTCCAGCTGGCAATTTTGGGCACCAAGGGCACCTGGTACGACCATACCGTCAGCGTGCGCAATGCCGAGCCTAAGACCGAAGATGCCGCTGCCGAAACCGCCGCTGCGCCTGCTGATGGCAGCTACACCTGTGCTGTCACACTGGAGGGCGGTTCCGGCCGCGCCACGGTGGAAAGCCCTGCCGCCCTGACGGTTGCCGATGGCACCATGACCGCCGTGATTGTGTGGAGCAGCCCCAACTATGACTATATGCTGATTGATGGAGAAAAGTACCTGCCCACCAACACCGAAGGCAACTCCACCTTTGAGATCCCCGTTGCCGCGCTGGATACCGCGCTGGCCGTCACGGCGGACACCGTCGCCATGAGCACCCCGCACGAGATCGACTATACCCTGACCTTTGACAGCGCCACGCTGACCCCCCGCAGAATAATGCAGACGAAACGTTTTGGGCTTTGTGCCGCACTTTCTGCCGCAGCGCTTTTGCTGTTGGCCGGCTGCGCGGGCAGCGCGCAGCGCATTGCCCCCACCCTGGGAAAGCAGCTACCCGCTGCAATACGCCAAACAGTTTACCGTGGATGAATGCACCGGCGGGTACGAGCTGATCACCATTGCGGACAGCCAATATCTGGTGGTGCCGCAGGGCGCTGCCGTTCCGGAGGATCTGCCCCAGGGCACCACCGTGCTGCAACAGCCCATTGAGAATATTTACCTGGTTTCCACCTCCGCTATGGACCCCATCATCAGCCTGGGCGCGCTGGACAGCATTGCACTTTCCGGCACCAAGGCGGATGGCTGGTACCTGCCCGAAGCCAAAGCCGCGATGCAGGCGGGGCAGATTGCCTATGCGGGCAAGTACAGCGCCCCGGACTATGAAACCATTCTGGCTTCCGGCTGTGGACTTGCCATTGAAAACACTATGATCTACCATACGCCGGAGGTAAAGGAGCAGCTGGAACACTTTGGCATCCCGGTGCTGGTGGAGCGTTCCAGCTACGAGAGCGACCCGCTGGCCCGCATGGAATGGGTCAAGCT